>VFQM010000872.1_pt1 | contig 29768 bp, 31 predicted proteins | sample 3512391 | NCBI WGS metagenome assembly VFQM01 (sample SAMN10412369, study PRJNA504923) | tailings metagenome | isolation source: Replicate 1 from Balatoc abandoned mine | place: Philippines
GGTCGAGCGCGTGCTCGGCGTCGATGAAGGCGGCGGTGCCGCCCATCTTCTGCATCTCGGCGACGACCTGCAGCGTCAGCGTCGTCTTGCCCGACGATTCCGGGCCGTAGATCTCGACGACGCGGCCGCGCGGCAGGCCGCCGATGCCGAGCGCGATGTCGAGGCCGAGCGAACCGGTCGAGACGACCTGGATGTCGCGCTCGACGCTGCCCTCGCCCATCTTCATGATCGAGCCCTTGCCGAACTGCTTTTCGATCTGCGCCAGTGCGGCGGCCAGTGCTTTTGCCTTGTTGTCGTCCATGTCGTGTCCTCGTTAGTCTGCCAGCGGAGTGGCGCGGATTATCGCATGGCACCGGAGCTGCATCCGCCGGCGCCTACTGTAAGCCTATACAGTGGAAGTATATACAGTATTTTCTGTTTGTCGAGGGTCAGGCCAGCATCGACGGCAGACGGTCGAGCAGCCCGCGCAGCGCGTGTTCGACCGAGACGCGGCGCACTGCTTCGCGGTCGCCGGGGAAGTGGCGGGTTTCGGCTTCGGCAAACCCGTCGGGGCCGGCCCAGGCGAAGCACACGGTGCCGACGGGCTTCTCCGGCGTGCCGCCGGCAGGACCGGCGACGCCGGAAATGGCGAGCGCCCACTGCGCCCGGCTGCGTTGCAGGGCGCCGGTGGCCATTTCGATGGCGACCTGCTCGCTGACGGCGCCGTGGCGAACGATGGTCTTCTTCGATACGCCGAGCATGTCGGCCTTCGCCTCGTTCGAATAGGTGACAAAGCCACGGTCGAACCAGTTCGAACTGCCGGCGATGGCGGTGATGCATTGCGATACCCAGCCGCCGGTACAGGACTCAGCGGTGGTCAGCACCTCCCCTCGTTCGACGAGATGGGCGCCGAGTTCGGCGGCGAGGGATTCAAGAACTGTATCCATTTATTGGCGATCGTGAGGCCGACCTCGCAAGTTGTAGAGCATTCCCCCCGGAGGTGCTGCATCGTCCGAAATTCCCGCTTGGCTGGACAGGCGAATGACTTGATCGCCAAAACGTAAATTAGGGTTGTTAACCGTTTCTTTGCGGGTGCTCAAGTACTGCACTACCAAACTATCCGACGATTCCCATTTGAGGTTGGCGCCGTAGGCATTACGGCTGCGAACTGTCCCATATAACGACATGGCCGGGGAACCAGATGCTTGGCTCTCATGTGGAACAACATAAACCTCGTAGCCAAAAGAGGTTGTAGCGCCGCCGTTGGTCTCGAACAGCACCGCGTCGAATTTTCCGGTTGGCGAGACGATGCGAACCACCTCGTCTTTGCTCGGCTCCCCAATCAGGTTTGACAACCACCATGCTGTCAGTCCGATAACTAACACGAACAGTCCGAGCAGCGCTCCGACGATCCCAAGCACCCATTTCAGGACTCTCGGAATCTTCATCTAATCAGCCAACAATGAACTTCAGCAGCGCCAGGCACAGCACCGTATAGGCTGCCGCAAACACATCGTCGGTCATTACCCCGAAGCCGTTCTTGATCCGGTCGAACAGGTTTGCCGGGAACGGCTTGACGATGTCGAAGAAGCGGAACAGGAAGAAGGCGACGATCCACCACAGCCAGCCTTCGGGGGCGAAGAAGAGGGCGGCCCAGAAAGGCACGATCTCGTCCCAGACGATGCTGCCGTGGTCGGGCTCGCCGAGGGCCTTGCCGGTCGTGTTGCAGGCGACGATGCCGAACAGGTAGCAGGTGATGAGGAACAGTGCGAAGCCGAGGTCGTCGAACCACGGTCGCAGCAGCGGGTAGGAAAACAGTGCGAAGAGCGTGCCGATGGTGCCCGGTGCCCAGGGCGAGAGGCCGCTGCCGAAACCGCAGGCGATGAGGTGTGCCGGGTGCCGGAAGAGGAAGTCCGGGGGCGGTGGGGTCGATTTCTTAACCTTGACCAAAGTGATCGAAGCCTCTCAAGGGAAGGGGGAGCGGTTTGCCGTCGGCGTCGGTGAGCAGGATGTCGCCGGCCGGGCGCTCGGCGCTGGCGGCGACAGTGTAGCCGATGCGCCAGAGCGGCAGATCGAGCTCGGCAGCGAGCATGACCACCCGCTGGCGGACAGCCACTGGCGTGGTGAAGCACAGTTCGTAGTCGTCGCCGCCGCCCAGCTGTGTTTCGCGCGCCAGCTTAGGATCGCTGCCCGGCGGAATCAGCGGGAACTGCCCTTCGTTCAGATTTGCGGCGAGTCCGGAGCGTTCCAGGATGTGGCCGAGGTCGGCGAGCAGGCCGTCGGAGACGTCGATGGCCGATGTCGCCAGACCGCGCAGCTTGAGCCCCAGCTCGACGCGCGGCAGCGGCCGTTGCAGCGCCATGATGCAGCGCTTCGCCAGCGCATCGGGCAGCACGGTCCTGCCTTGCAGGTGGGCGAGGCCCAGAGCGGCGAGTCCGGGCTGGCCGGAGACCCAGACGTCGTCGTCGGCGTTTGCGCCGTCGCGGCGCAGCGCCTGCCCGGCCGGCAGCTCGCCGATGGCGGTGACGCACAGGTTGCGCGGACCGCGCGTGGTGTCGCCGCCGATCACGTCGACGCCGTAACGCTGCACGCACTTGAAGAAGCCGTCGGCAAAGGCCGCGATCCAGGCTTCGTCGCTATCCGGCAGCGAACCGGCGAGCAGCACCCATTTCGGTGAAGCGCCCATCGCCGCGAGGTCGGAGAGATTGACGGCGAGCGTCTTCCAGCCAAGCTGGCCGGGGTCGGTGTCGGGCAGGAAGTGGGTGCCCGCGACCAGCATGTCCGTGGTGATCGCCAGCTCCGTCCCCGGCGACGGCGCAACCAGCGCACAGTCGTCCCCTGGGCCGAGAATGATGCCAGAGGCGGTGCCAGAAGCGGCCGACGGCGTGGCGCGGGCGAAGTAGCGCGCGATCAGCTCGAACTCGGAGGGCACGTCCGCGCCTGCCTGATACGAAGAAGGGTTACCTGCCGCGCAGGCGGGCTTCGACTTCGACCGGGCGCAGCCTGGCGGCGAGCTTGTCGAGGACGCCGTTCACATACTTGTGGCCATCGGTGCCGCCATAGGACTTGGCCAGCTCGATCGCTTCGTTGATGACCACGCGGTACGGCGTTTCCGGGTGTGCCTGCAGTTCGTAGCCGCCGACCAGCAGGATGCAGGCCTCGATCGGCGACAGTTCGTCGAACTTGCGGTCGAGGAAGGGCTCGATGGCTGCAACCAGCTCGAGGCGGTTCTTCAGGATCCCGCGCAGCAGGCCGAGGAAGAAGTTGCGGTCGGCCTTGTCGAAGCCGGCGATCTCGTGCACGTGGGCTTCGATGGCCGCCTCGTCGGCGCCGCCGATGCGCCATTGGTAGAGGCCCTGCAGCGCGAACTCGCGGGCGCGGCGGCGTGGCGACTTGCTGGTGCTGCCGGAGCCCTTGCCGGCCGGTTTCGACGTGGCCTTGCGCTCACCGGATTTTTCGATATCGCTCATGTTCACTCCGTCAGCGCGCGCAGCAGGTTGGCCATCTCGACGGCCGCCTGGGCGCAATCGGCACCCTTCTGCTGCATGCGGGCGAGTGCCTGGTCGTCATCCTCGCAGGTGAGGATGCCATTGGCGACGGGAACGCCGGTATCGAGCTGGACTTCCATCACGGCGCGGCAGGAGTCGTTGGAAACCACCTCGAAATGGTAGGTTTCGCCGCGGATCACTGCGCCGAGGGCCACCAGTGCGTGGTAATCGCCGGTCTGCGCCATCGTCTGCAGCACCAGCGGAATCTCCAGCGCGCCGGGAACGGTGGCGATGGTGATGTCCTCGGCAGCGACGCCGAGCTTCTTCAGTTCGGCGGTGCAGGCCGAGAGCAGGCCTTCGCAGACGTCGAGGTTGAAGCGGGCCATGACGACGCCGACCTTGAGGCCGGTCCCGTTCAGGTTGGGATCGATTTCCCTGATGTTTTCGAATCGGCTCATTCTTTACAGTTCCGAAGGTGAGGCAGCGTAACCGGTGACCTCGAGGTCGAAGCCGGTCATGGAAGGCATCTTGCGCGGGCTGGCGAGCAGCTTCATGCGGCCGACACCGAGGTTCTTGAGGATCTGCGCGCCGATGCCGTAGATGCGCGGGTCCCATTTCGCGGCCGGGCGGGCAGCGTCGGGATCGGTGGTCAACCGGCTCAGCAGGTCGTTGCCGGATTCCGGCCGGTGCAGCAGCACGATCACGCCATGGCCATGCTTCGCCAGTGCTGCCTGCGCCTGGTCGAGCGTGAAGGCGACGCGGCGGCTGGCCGGGTCGAGGAAGTCGAGTACCGACAGCGGTTCGTGCACGCGCACCAGCGTCTCGACGTCGGCGCGGATCTCGCCCTTGGTCAGCGCCAGGTGCGTGGTGCCGCCGACGCGGTCGACGAAGGCGTGCAGCGTGAACTCGCCGTGCGCGGTGGCCACCGGCTTCGAGACGACGCGTTCGACCAATGTTTCCGACTTGGCGCGGTAGTGGATGAGGTCGGCGATGGTGCCGATCTTCAGCCCGTGCGTGCGACCGAATTCGACCAGCTCCGGCAGGCGCGCCATCGTGCCGTCGTCGTTCATGATCTCGCAGATCACCGCCGCCGGTTCGTGGCCGGTCAGCGTAGCGAGGTCGCAGCCGGCCTCGGTGTGGCCGGCACGCACCAGCACGCCGCCGTTCTGCGCCATCAGCGGGAAGATGTGGCCGGGCTGGACGATGTCGTGCTGTGTCGCGTTCTTCGCCACTGCGGCCTGCACCGTGCGCGCACGGTCGGCAGCCGAGATGCCGGTGGTGACGCCCTCGGCGGCCTCGATCGAGACGGTGAAGGCGGTGCCGTGCGGCGTCTTGTTGTCGCGCACCATCAGCGGCAGGTTGAGCTGCCGGCAGCGCTGCTCGGTCAGCGTCAGGCAGATCAGGCCGCGGCCCCACTTGGCCATGAAGTTGATCGCCTCGGGCGTGACGTGCTCGGCGGCCATGACGAGGTCGCCTTCGTTCTCGCGGTCTTCCTCGTCGACGAGGATGACCATCTTGCCTGCCTTGATGTCGGCGAGGATGTCCTCGATCGGGGAGATGCCGGCCAGGGTAGGTGCCATTCGCTTATGCCTCGGGGTTGAGCAGGCGCTCGCAGTAGCGCGCGATGAGGTCGACCTCGAGGTTGACCTTCGCGCCCGGCGCCAGCAGGTGCAGCGTCGTGTTCTGCAGCGTATGCGGAATCAGGTTGATCGTGAAGTCGGCGCCGTCGACGTCGTTGGTCGTCAGGCTGGTGCCGTTCACCGTGATCGAGCCCTTGCGGGCGATGTACTTCGCCAATGCCTTCGGCGCGCGGACCTGCAGCAGTCGGTTGTCGCCGACGGCATCGAAGCGCAGCACCTCGCCGACGCCGTCCACGTGGCCGGAGACGATGTGGCCGCCGAGGCGGTCGGAGACGCGCAGCGCCTTTTCCAGGTTGATCGCGCCGGGGGCTTCGAGGCCGACCGTGCACGACAGCGTCTCCGGCGAGACATCGACGCGGAAGTGGTTGCCCTCGATCTCGACCACGGTCAGGCACACACCGTTGCAGGCGATCGAATCGCCGAGCGCGACGTCGTCCAGCCCGAGCGCGCCGGCCTCGATCGTCAGGCGGACGGTGTTCTTCTCGTCGGAACGGGCGGAAAGATGGGTGATGCGGCCGACGGCGGCCACGATGCCTGAGAACATTGGTTTAAAGATCAAGGGATTGGGGGCACGGATTCTACCACGGCAGACCCCCGCACGGCCTGCCGGCGGCGGCGTAGAATCGGAGCGACGACCGACTTTGCGTTACTCACAGGGGGAACCCTCATGGCAAGCCTGAAACCCGAGAACGTGCGCACGGTGGCCCTCGTCGGCCACGGCGCTGCCGGCAAGACGACGCTGGCCGAAGCCTTGCTCGCCGCCACCGGTGCCATCAAGAGCAAGGGCAGCGTCGAGAAGGGCAGCACCGTCTGCGATGCCGACCCGCTGGAAAAGGAACTCGGCCACTCGCTGGCGACGGCGCTGGTCAGCTTCGAGACTGCGGGAGTGCGTGTGCATCTGGCCGACACGCCGGGTTATCCCGATTTCGCCGGCGCGGCGATCGGCGCGCTGGCGGCGGTCGACACCGCGCTGGTGGTGATCAATGCCCAGACCGGCATCGAGCTCAACACCGAGCGCATGATGAAGTGGGCCGGCGAGCGCGGCCTGTGCCGGATGATCGTCGTCAACAAGATCGATTGCGACAATCTGGACCTGCCGAAGCTGGTTGGCGAGATCCGCGAGCGTTTCGGTAAGGAATGCATGCTGCTCGATCTGCCGGCACACGACGGTCATGACGTCGTCGAGGTGCTTGGCCACGATTCCGGCGATGCGGATTTCGAGTCGGTCGCCGCCGCCCACCGTACCCTGATCGACCAGATCGTCGAGGAGGACGAGGATTTGCTCGCCCAGTACCTGGAGGATGGCGCCGACCCCAGCCCCGAGGCCTTGCACGCGCCGTTCGAGAAGGCGCTGCGCGCCGGGCATCTGATCCCGATCCTGTTCGTCTCGGCGAAGACCGGTGCCGGCATCCCGCAACTGCTCGACGTGCTGGCGAAGCTGGCGCCGAATCCGGCCGAGGGCAATCCGCCGCCGTTCTGGCGCGGCGAAGCTGGCGGGAGTGGTGAAAAAACCAGCGAGGCTTTCCATGCCGAGCCCGACCCGGAGAAGCACGTGCTGGCCCACGTCTTCAAGGTCGTCGTCGATCCCTACATGGGCAAGATCGGCGTCTTCCGCGTACATCAGGGCACGGTGAGGAAGGACCAGCAGCTCTTCGTCGGCGACGGCAGGAAGCCGTTCAAGGTCGCGCACCTCTACCGCCTGCAGGGCGCCGAGACGGTCGAAGTGAACGAACTGGTGCCGGGCGAGATCGGCGCCGTCGCCAAGGTCGACGAGATCGTGTTCGACAGCGTGCTGCACGATTCGCACGACGAGGATCACATCCACCTGAAAGCGCTGGAATTCCCGCTGCCGATGGCCGGCCTCGCCGTCGAAACGAAGAAGAAGGGCGACGAGCAGCGCCTCTTCGACATCCTCGGCAAGCTGGCGATGGAAGACCCCAGCTTCCAGGTCGAGCGCCATCCGACGACCAACGAGACGGTGATCCGCGGTCTCGGCGACATGCACCTGAAGGCCAAGCTGGCGAAGATGGTGCAGCAATACAAGCTTGAGCTCGACACCAGGCCGCCGCGCATTCCGTATCGGGAAACCATCACCGGCACGGCCGAGACGACCTACCGGCACAAGAAGCAGAGTGGCGGCGCCGGCCAGTTCGGCGAGGTCGCGCTGCGCATCGAGCCGCTCGAGCGCGGCGCCGGCTTCGAGTTCGTCGATGTCGTGAAGGGCGGCGCCATCCCCGGCACCTTCATGCCGGCGGTCGAGAAGGGCGTACGGCAGGCGCTGGCCGACGGCGTCATTGCCGGCTTCCCGGTCGAGGACGTGCGCGTCACGGTGTTCGACGGCAAGACGCACTCGGTCGACGGCAAGGAAGTTGCCTTCCATACCGCCGGCCGCAAGGCGACGATGGAAGTGGTTCGCAACGCGAAGCCGATCGTGCTCGAACCGATCGTCGAGATCGAGATCCTGGCGCCGGAAAGCGCCATGGGCGACCTCACCGGCGACCTCTCGGGCAAGCGCGGGCACGTCACCGGCACCGGCCAGCGAGGCGGCATGACCGCCATCACCGGCCAGGTGCCGCTCGCCGAACTCAACGACTACCAGTCGCGCCTGAAGTCGCTGACCGGCGGGCAGGGCAGCTACAGTCTCGCCTTCAGCCACTACGCGCAGGTGCCGCCGGCCGTGCAGCAGCAGCTGACGGCGCACTACAAGGCGCACGATGACGAGGATTGATCCGGCGTGGCGAAACGGGAAGATTGGCGGGTAGCATGGCCGATGCGGGTGATATGATCCGCGGACGTCGCCCAGGGGAGGGCGTTCCCGCTCGGGCCTGGGCTGATGTCCTGCCTGCGGACATCGGGAGCAGGACGGATACAACGAAAACGAAGCGCGCGACCAGGATATGTACCGGAGCCGGCAGGACGTAGGTCCCATCGAGAGCTATTTCTTCAAGCTCCCGGAGACCTTTTTGCTCGTTTTCGGTGAAGATCTGGTGCTTCATCTGATCAGCGATGCCTGGCTGGCGACACTTGGTTTTGTCGATGGCGTCGAGCCGCCGACCAGCTTTCTCGATCTGCTGCATGCCGATGACCGGGTGGCGAGCCACGAGAAGCTGTCGACACTCGGACAAGACAACCAGACGCTGCGCTTTTCAGCGCGCTGCTGCCGGGCCGACGGTTCCTGCCTCGGCGTTGCGTGGAACGTAAGCTTCGACCCGGAGCGCCAGCTCTACTACGCCTCCGCCCACGAAACGGCGGTCAACCTCGGTCATGCAGATGCCCGCCTGCCCGACATCTACGTCGACGGCCTGACCGGCCTGCCCAACCGAAGCCTGTTCCTCGACCGCCTCGAACATACCCTGCGGCGCCGTGAGCGACGCAAGGAACTGATGTTCGCCGTGCTCCACTGCGGCATCGACCGCTTCAAGGTGGTCAACCACAGCCTCGGGCACCGCATGGGCGACCTGCTGCTGATGAGCGTCGCCGACGTACTGCGCGAGGCGATCCGGCCGACGGACATGGTGGCACGTCTGGCCGGCGACGAATTCGGCATCCTGCTCGATGACATCCGCGACGTCAGCGCCACGCTGCTGGTCGTGAACCGCATCCAGGAAAAGCTGGTCATGCCGTTCCAGCTCGACGGCCACGACGTCTTCGTCACCGTGTCCTTCGGCATTGTCGTCAGCGGCGAACAGCCGCAGTTGCCGGACGAGATCGTCCGCGACGCCAACCTCTCGATGGTCCAGGCCAAGGCCCATGGCGGCGGCAACTACGTGCTCTTCGACAAGCGGATGCACGATCGCGCGGTGCATCGCCTGGAGCTCGAACTCGACCTGCGCCAGGCCGTCGAGCGCGAGCAGTTCGAAGCCTATTTCCAACCCATCGTCGGCCTTGCCGACCGCCGGCTGAACGGCTTCGAGGCGCTGGCACGCTGGCGCCATCCGACCAAGGGGCTGATTTCTCCGGTCGAGTTCATCCCGGTGGCCGAGGAAACCGGCCTGATCGTCCCTCTCGGGCGCTGGATGCTGCGTGAGGCCTGCCGCCGCGCGCGCGACTGGCAACAGCGCTTCCCCGACCGCCCGCCGCTGTCGGTCAGCGTCAACCTGTCGCCGCGGCAACTCACCCACCCGGAATTGGTCGAGGATGTCGCCGCGATTCTGGCCGAAACCGGCCTGCCGTCGTCGCTGCTCAAGCTGGAGATCACCGAGAGCGCCATGATGGGCGACGACGGACGGGCTGTCGCCGTGCTCGGCCGCCTGCGCGAGATGGGCGTCCGCCTGCTGCTCGACGATTTCGGCACCGGCTATTCGTCACTCAGCTACCTGCATCGCCTGCCCATCGACACCCTCAAGATCGACCGCTCTTTCGTCACCAATCTGCACAGCAACCCGACTGACCGGCATTTCGTCGAAACCATCGTGCACCTCGCGCACAAGCTCGACCGAGACGTCATCTGCGAAGGCGTCGAACTCGACGTGCAGGCCGAACTGCTCGCCGGCATGGGCGTCGAGTTCAGCCAGGGATTCCTTTATTCCCGTCCGGTTGCCGCACACGAGGCCGAGATGCTGATCATCACCGGCTTCTAGCGAACCCTTTGCCCCTGACGCATTTGCCGCGACGTTCGATAAACTTGGGCTTCCCCACCTTCCGGAACCGACCATCATGAACCAGACCAAGCGCATCACCTCCTTCCATCCGCCCCGCCGCACCCTGCTCGGCCCCGGTCCGTCCGACATGAACCCGCGCGTGATGGCGGCGCTGGCACAGCCGTCGATCGGCTACCTCGACCCGGCCTTCGTGACGATGATGGAGGAACTGAAGGAGCTGATGCGCTACGCCTTCCAGACCGGCAACCCGCTCACCTTCCCGATGTCCGGGCCGGGTTCGGTCGGCATGGAGGCCTGCTTCGTCAATCTGGTCGAACCGGGCGACAAGGTCGTCGTCTGCCGCAACGGCGTCTTCGGCGGCCGCATGCTGGAGAACGTCGAACGCTGCGGCGGCGTTCCCGTCGTGCTCGAGGAAACCTGGGGCGAGCCGGTCGATCCGCAGAAACTGGAGGACCTGCTCAAGGCCCATCCGGATACGAAGATCGTCGCCTTCGTCCACGCCGAAACGTCGACCGGCGCCCAGTCCGACGCCCAGGCGCTGTGCGATCTTGCCCGCCGGCATGGCGCGCTGACCATCGTCGACACCGTCACATCCCTTGGCGGCACGCCGGTGCTGGTCGACGCCTGGCAGGCCGACGCCGTCTATTCCGGCAGCCAGAAGTGCCTGTCGTGCACGCCGGGGCTGTCGCCGGTGAGCTTCTCCGAGCGGGCCATCGCCAAGGTCAAGGCACGCACGAAGGGCAAGGTGCAGAGCTGGTTCATGGACCTCAACCTGGTTCTCGCCTACTGGGGCGAGACCTCGCGCACCTACCACCACACGGCGCCCGGCAACAGCCTCTACGCGCTGCACGAAGCGCTGCTGCTGCTGCGCGAGGAAGGGCTGGAGAATGCGTGGGCACGGCATCGCCGCAACCACGAAGCACTGAAGGCCGGTCTGGAAGCGATGGGGCTCAGGTATCTGGTGAAGGAAGCCGCACGCCTGCCGCAGCTCAATTCGGTCTACATCCCCGAAGGCATTGACGACCTCGCCGTGCGCAAGACCCTGCTGGCTGACTACAACGTCGAGATCGGCGCCGGCCTCGGCCCACTCGCCGGAAAGATCTGGCGCTTCGGCCTGATGGGCTATTCCAGCCAGCCGGAAAACGTGTTGCTGCTGCTCTCGGCCCTCTCCGCCGTCCTCGCCGAAATGGGCTACCGGCACGAAGCCGGTGCCGCGGAAGCTGCCGCGCATCGTGCCTTCGCCGCGCAGCACGTGGCCGCAGCCGGGGGCTGACCGGCCCGGGGCGACTACGGGCGCGGCAGGCCGTTTCCGGAGTCTCCGGCGCGCTGGCGGAGCGTTTCATCGTCCGGGCGCTCGCGCGAAAGCGCCTGCCACAGCGCCCGGGCCTTCGCTTTCGCCCCGGCCTGCTCGACCTGTGCGGCGTACAGCACGCGCCGGGCAAAGGGGGCTTCCGCTTCCGGCTTGAGGCGGGCGAGCAGCGCCTGCACCTCGGCCGGCGCGACCATGAAACTGCCGTAGGCACGGCTCAGCACCGTATCGTCGGCCAGTGCCTCGACACGCCAGCGGTAGCTTGCCGCCGGCAGCAGCGCATGCGATTCGGGCAGGCCGATCTCCGGTTCCTGTGTGGACGCGCTCCAGCTCTCGGTACCGTCCGCCTGCGCAACCCAGACGCGGTAGCCGGTCGCTCCGGCATGGGCGGTCCAGCGCAGCAGCGGACGTTCGAGCACGGTTTCGCCGGAAGGCGGCGCCAGCAGGGTGAGCATTCCCGGTACCGGTGCCGCGGTGCGCTCGTGTTCCGCACGCAAGGTGTATTCCTCGTCGAGCGGCGAGCCCGATGCCCCCTGGCGCCGGCCGCCCGGGCCGTAGCCCGGCGGGATCGCCGAGCGCATGACGAAGGTTGCCTGCGAGGCCTTGCGGGCGGAGACGCGCACGGCCGGCAGGTTCTTGTCCGGCAGCGGCTTCGCCGTGACGATCATCCCCTTCGCCGTTTTCGGGCCGGCGGCGGTCACCTGATAGCGCGCCTCGCCGCTCAGTTCGAATTCGCTGCCGCTGACAAGGTCCACGACCACGGCCCGTGCGCCCGGTGCGAGGACGAGTTCGAGCCCGTTGGCGATCTGGTCGAGCGTCGCCACCTGCGCCCGGTCGCGGTTCAGTTCGCCGGCCAGCCGGACATTGCCGGCCACCTCGGTGACGAGCAGGTCGGCGCTGGCCGGGGTGGCGAGCAGGGCAAGGGTGAAGGGGGCGAGGAGGGTGAGGGCCGGCAGGCGTTTCATCGATGCATCTCCGTTCAGCAGTTCGTATCCGCGGTGGCTGGGCGCCAGCCAAAAATCTCGATCGGTGCCCGCCCCTTGATGGCATGGGGGCCGAGTGCCGCCAGGGGCAGTTCATGGTCGAGCCGTTCGGCGGTCGCCGCCGACATCACGACTGGATAGCCGGCTTCCTTGGTCAGTCCTTCCAGTCGCGAGGCCGTGTTCACGGTATCGCCGATCGCCGAGTATTCATGCCGGTCCCGGGCGCCGATGTAGCCGATGAAGGCCGGCCCGAAGTGCAGGCCGATGCCGATGGCGATGGCCGGGGCGCCGCGTTCGGCCTGTTCGCGGTTGAAGGCGGCCAGCTCGGTGAGCATGTCCTGGGCGGCGAGGAAGGCGTCGGTGCACGGGGCCGCTGCCGCCTGTGGGGCGCCGAAGAAGGCCATGATGCCATCGCCGATGAACTTGTCGAGGGTGCCGCCGTGGCGGTGGATGGCGGCAGCCATGCGGTCGAAGTAGCGGTTCAGCAGGTCGGTCACGGTTTCCGGCGGCAGGTGTTCGCTCAGCGTCGTGAAGCTGCGGATGTCGGAAAAGAGGACGCAGATGTCGCGCCGTTCCCCGGCCAGCTGTGGATTGAGGCGGCCGGCGACGATCTCCTTCAGCACGCCGGGGCTGACCGAGCCGTCGAAGGCCTGGTGCAGCCGCCGCCGTTCCCGGGCCGTCTGCCAGGCCTGGAGCAGCGATCTTCCGCCGAGGCCGCCGAGCAGCGCCATGCACCACAGCACGGCGGGCAGCGACCAGCCGGCCGGCAGGGCCAGAACCGACGCGGCGAACAGCGCTGCCGTCAGCACGCCGGCAGCGCCCCAGGCCGCAATGCCCGGCCGCCACCACCAGCTGGTGGCGAGCAGGAAGGCGACGAGCAGTACGCCCGCGCCCGGCAACTCCCGGAGCAGCCGCTGGCCGAGCACGCTGCGCAGCTGCATGGCGTGGATGAATACGCCGTGTGTCGTGTCGGTGTCCCGCCCGAGGTCGGCGACGGCGAGCGGCACCGGCACGCGGTGCTGGTCGTCGTGCGCGAGCTGGCTGCCAAGCAGCACCAGTCGCCCGCCGAAGCTCGCCTGCAGGCGCTGCAGGTCGTTCTCGCGCTGCCAGCGCAGTACCTGGTTGAGCGGAATGCTGGCAATGCGCGGCCCCTCGAACATCGGCAGCAACCCGGCGCCGGGCGTGGTGCCGAGGCGGCGGGCGAGTTGCCCGGCGAGAGTCGGGATGAGCTCGCGGTCGACACCGATCCGTTCGTCGAAGCGCCGGGTGACGCCGTCCACGTCGCGCGGCACGAAAACCGAGCCCTGTCCTTCGTTCCCCGCCAGCCGGGCGAAGAGGGGATGCAGCGGGCGCAGTTGCCCGTCGGCCTGTGCGCTGAGGCCGAGCACCAGCGGCGCCACCGGGCGCATGGCGACGATGCCGCGTGCCAGTGCCGCGTCGAGCCCCGGTTGCAGACGGTCGTAGGAAATCTCCGGCAGCACCACGTCCAGTGCGACGCCACGGGCGCCGGCAGCGGCCATTGCCTCCAGGAACAATCCGATCTGGCGGTGCAGCGTCGCCACCGGCACACCGAATTCGCGGCGGCTTTCGTCGTCGATGCCGACCACGATGACTTCATGCGCCACAGGGGCTGCCGTGGCGGCCGACGTCTGCAGCAGCCAGCGCGACGCCTGGTCGAACCAGAGCAGTTCGAGCCGGCCCAGCACCCCGCTGCCGGCCAGTGCGAGGATGCACAGCAGCACCAGCGCGAAGCCGGGCAGGAGCGCCTTGCCAGTCAGGGGCTGGGCAGAGTGCGGGTGCTCGCCGGCAGGCATGTCAGTAGTAACGGGCCCAGCCGCCGGTTTTGCCGGTGACGGTCCAGCGCCCGTCCTGCCGTTCCAGCATCAGGTAGCCGCCGCTGTTGTGATAGGCGCGGCCGCCGCCGCGGAAGGTGTGGGAGACGACGACCAGCGCCCGCCGTCCTTCGCTGTCGAAGCCGACGCGCGAGAGTTCCAGCCGCTCGACGCTGCCCTCGCCGTCGCGGTCCCGAAAGGCCGGCGTCCAGTTGTCCGAGAGCTTGAACGAAGGCGGCAGGCGGCCAGCGAGAATGCGGTGGCCCTGCGCATTCTTGTGGTTGAAATCCTCGATCAGGGCGAGGTCGGGCGCCAGGCCGCTGCGGGCCAGATGGGCGACCGTCTCCGCATCCAGCCGGCGCCCGGAGAGCGTGGTGGAAAAGACGACGTCGCCCCAGGCCGGAACGGCGAAGACCCCGTGGAGGTTGCCGAGGGCGGCGCTGTAGACGGCATACTCCTCGTCGCCGATCTCCGACACCGGTGCGGCGGCAGCCAGCATCGGCAACAGGGCCAGCATCCAGGTCAGCGCGGCCCGCAACAGACATTGCTTCATCGTTTATTCCACCTGCGCGAAAATGGCGTTTCCGATCACTCCGATATCATCGACGAAATGCGGATCAACACACAATCGGCAAAGTCGCTTTTCTACCTGGCCATCATCCTGCTGGTCATTGGTGCCGCGCTCGGTGCCCCCATCGCGCGCACCTTCGTCTTTGCGCTGGCGGCGTTCTGTGCGGCAGTCCCGGCGCTCTTTGCCGACGGTCGCCTGCGGCTCTTCGCGGCCGGCGTTGCCCTGCTCGCCGCGCTGGTGGCCAGCATGAGCCATCTTGCCGGCGATGCCGCCTACGATGCGTATCGCCAGCGTGGCCGCGCCAGTGCGCCGGCAGCACCTGCAGCGGCAGCGGCCGCTACGCCGGCTACGGCAGAGGCGCCGCAGCGCTGAGGCCTGGGCGGGCGGCCCGGCCAACTATGACTTTCGTGGTATTTGGCAACAGCGTACGGCATGGTACGGTCACGACTGTTGCCGTTGCCGTGCCCGATCACAGGAAACCATGACGCTTACCAATCCCGCGGAACTCGAATCGCTGATCAAACGCTTCGACGTGCCGCCCTGCCCAGCCATCGTCAGCGAGTTGCAGAGCGAACTCCGCAAGAAGAACGCCAGCACGCCGCAGATCGCCCGCCTGATCAGCCGCGACGTCGGCCTGTCCGGCGCCGTCATGCGCCTCGTCAACTCCGCGGCCTTCCGCGGCCGGCGGGAAATCGGCTCGATCGACGACGCGCTGCAGGTACTCGGCTTCGGCCGCATCTTCGATCTCGTCGTCGGCGAACTCCTCAAGAAATCGCTGGCCGGCAACGACAGCCTGCGCCTCGACCGCTACTGGGACAGTGCCGCCTGCACCGCCGAAGTCTGCGCGGCGCTCGCCAGCCGCCTGCCCGGCACGAAACGTGAAACGGCCTACTGCTTCGGCCTCTTCCACGATTGCGGGATTCCGCTGCTGATGCGCCGTTTCCCCGACTACCGGGAGACCCTGAAGGCGGCCAACGCCGAGGTCGGCCTCGGCCTGCTCGCCGTCGAGGAAGCCCGCCACGGCACCAACCACGCCGACGTCGGCTACCTGCTCGGCCGCACCTGGGGGCTCTCGGAAACGCTGTGCGAGGCCATCCGCGCCCACCACAACTACGACATCCTCGACCCGAAATCCCCGGCCCGCCTGTCCGACGAAGTCTGCGCGTTGATCGCCATGTGCGTGCTCGCCGAACACATCGCCTCGGTGCATCTGCGCACGCGGGAGGAGGGCCAGTGGCTCGCCGCCCGCGGCCGTGTCGGCGCCTTCTTCGGCCTTGGCGACGACGAGCTCGACGACCTAATCGAGGATCTGCTGCACGACATGCAGCTGGCCAGCGCGGCCTGACTTTTTACGGAGTTCTGCGAGAGGCTCCGCAAGTCGTTCCAATGTCGCCTCTTGCACATCGTGACGCCAGGCAAGATCATGCTGCTGCTCGTCATTTCTGAAGCGGGGTCGTCGTGTCGTCAAATGCCGCATTGATCGCCAAGGTTTGCCATGTCTTCTTCGGCATCGCCCTGGTCCTGGTCGTCTTCTTCGCCGGAGGCACACTCGTGCTGCTGCTGGCCTGGGACAAATACGGAATGCAGAAGCTCTGGGATCTCTCGACCCTGGGCTTTCTCGGCGCCGCTGCGGCCTATGTGGCGACCTACTATTTTTCCGTGCGCGAGGCCAGGAAGGCGGGCGCCTCGCCGACAGCCGTCGCCTGGGCATCGGCACCGGCGATCCCGCTGCTGCTGTTCATCGGCATCGTCATTCTCGGTTGACTCATTCCGGTCTTACCGCGCGCCAATGCCGATGAGGGCTCGCCAAGCCGCTTCCGGCAAGCTTCCTGCGACCGCCGGGAATGCGCGGCGGATAGGGGGCGGCCATCTCGGCCGCATGCGTTCAGTTCTGTTCCAGCAGTCCAGACAGCCGTTTCAGCATTCGGTCGAGTTTTGCGTTCTCTTCTTGCAACCTCGCGATCTCTTGCCGGCTGGCTTCGGCCCGCCGCTCGCTGGCTTCGGCCCGCCGCTCGCTGGCTGCGGTCTGTTGCTCGATCACCTCGATCTGCAGGCGGTCGATCTCCTCCAGTTCGGCAATGTTGTAGAGCGCCAGTATTTTCGGCACCAGCTTACCGACCGACTTGATCTTCTGCGCCGTGGTGTAGGTTTCCACATTCGCGTCCCTGCCGTCTTTTGACCAGGCGTCGATAATGATTCTTGCGTTCTTGATGCCCAGTGCCGATTCGATCGTCGCGGCGACGCAGGCGGCGGTCTTTCGCGCATCCAGCCCGGCTTCCTTCACCAGAACGTATCCCCGGGCGATCCTGTTCTTCGCCTTCGAATCGAGCTGGGCGTAGTATTCGAGGTACTTTTCCTTCCCGTTCGCTGCCAGAAGGGGCAAAAACTCCTGTTCGAGCCGGGTCCGCTCCTTTTCCACGAGCACGATGCCATCCCCCGTGGCCGCGATCGGCTCGTACGGACTGTCGAAAGCGAAAGTCGCCGGCGCCAGAGCAAAGATGCCGGCGCATGTCAGAAGAGCGATCCATCGGTTCATCAGTCTTTCCCTTTCAAGTCAATAATTGGCGCCGGCAGCGGTGTTTCGGTCCACGCCGAGCGAACCCGGAGCGGCGCAGCCGACGAGTTGGTCTGGCCTCAACCCTGCAACCCGTGCCCCACGATCCACCCCAGCAGTGCCGCACCCCATAGCCACAAGGGGATGCAGATGACGACCGGGAACCAATAAAGCCCGTACGCTCTTTGCAGCAGCCGCTCTCGGAGCCCGGGCGGCGGTGGGTGCAGGGTGGGCTGTTCCGGGGTCCAGGTGATTCGCAGCCAGAGATCGAATCCGGCAACCGGAAACACGGGCAGAACCAGCAGGAAGGTTGCGATGCCCGTCGGCGTGTCCCGGGTGAGCAGGCCCAGCGCCCCTAACAGCCAGAGCCAGAAGCAGTACAACACCAGCGTCCCCACCATGAAGATGAGGGCGCGCAACGGGTGGCCGACGCCGGCGAGAAATCTGTTTTTCATGGTCGGTCAGCTTGTCGTCATTTCCGCATAGTCGTCTATCATTTTGCCATCTTGCTGGGATACCGGACATGCGGAAAATGATGCCCAAGCTACTGAGTTCTCATGGAACGCGTCCGTACCTGAAGATGGCGGCATGACCACCGATGGCCGGTCCAAGAAAATCTATCGTGCGTCGCGAGCCGGCCGCCAATAACTTTGCCACCCTTGGTTGCGAATCTCGGCACCGGCCGGAACCCGAAAAAAGACGAGCGCGGTGTTGAACAGATCGAGTGCGGAAAACAGCGCGTTCAGCACGGCGATGGCACATGCCGCCTGGGCGGTGGCCGGCCAGAGCAGGGCGATCAGCAGGGGGATGACGGTCAGCCCGACGAACGGGGCGGCGAGAATGGCCATCAATCTGCTGCGCGTGACGACAGCGTCGTAATGGGCGTAAAAAACCAGTGCTTTGGGCAGAACGCCGTAGCGTGTGTGCGGCGAGCTTCCCCAGCCGGGATGAAAGAGCGCATGCAGCCGTTCATGCACGGCAATCAACGCGATGAAGGCCGGAATGGACCAGAGGTCGATGATGAACTGGTCAAGGGAAAATCCGCTCCATGTGCTTGCGGCCAGATAGACCAGACTGCCCAGCAGCACGCTTGCCAGATGGCCGATGACTATGGCGGTCTTGGTGCCCGGCTCCTTCAGCCGTTTCCAGCCATCGTATTCCGGATGAAAGTCGGGATTGTGAGGAACGCCGACGATCAGTTTGGCGCGGGTTTCGGCGAGGTTCATGCCTTGTGGCGCTTCTTGACGGCCCTGGCGATACCTCCCGGTGGCAGGAAATTGTCTCCGGTCACCACCGACTTACCCGTCTTCGCCTCCAGCGCGCTGCGGGCGTGCTTGGCAATGGTGCCGCCCTGCTTGGCGGCACGGCTGTTTTCGGCCATGCCCTCGGCCGCTTCGGCTTCTGCGATCTGGCGGGTAGAAAGCTCGGCCAGCGCGGTGAAGATCAATTCCGCCTCGCTCATGTGATCGCGCAGGTTGTGGTCCTTCAGCCCCTTCATGGCCTTGTGCGCCTTGACGCTGACGCCCGCCCATTCCTGATGGATCAGGTTGGTCAGGATGGCGAATTCCTCGCCCTGCCGGATGTCGTGGCTGGCCCAGTAGTCGGTCAGCTTGTTGCGCGTTTCCTGCCCGGTCATGCGCTGGGCAATCCACTTCTCGCTACGCCCTTGCTGCTGCCAGATTTCACGGGCGCGGTCGAGCGAACGGGAAGGATCGGCGATGTCCTGCATGCGCTCGTAGCCCACCCGGGCCAGCCAGAGCTTGACCGGCTCCGCCTTCGGGCTGGGGATGGACTGGATCAGGCGCAGCAGGCTTTCGGCGGTGGCCGCATCCGTCAAGCGTTGCTTGCCGTCGGCGGCCGTCATTTTCAACTGGTGACAATTTGTCACCAGTTGACTGCCTTCCTTCACGAGACGCTCTTTCAGCTTGTTCCAGTACTTGCGTGCTGTCAGGGGATCCGGCTGCTGGGTCAGCACCTGCACCACATCTACCACCGAGAACCACCAGGTTTCGGTTTCCTCGTCGTAAATACGACGGATCGGGTGGTTCTCGAACAGGGCTGGCTGGGTAGGCATCTCGTTCTCCGGCTTATTCCGAAATCATAGTTTGCCAGAGAAATCTGCTGTTGCTCGGGACGGGTACTGATTGCTCCGGGGGATTAACTCAAGGAGTGGAAACAGTGCTGGCTCAGCCGGCGCGCCCCAGCGTCTGCAGGAAGGCGTCGGCGTTCTGGAAGCCGACGACGCGCACGCCGGCGACCTCGCGGCCGCTGCGGTCAAAGAAAATGATCCCCGGCGGGCCGAAGAGGTTGAAGCGCTTGAGCAGAGCCTTGTCCTCGTCAGAATTGGCGGTGACGTCGACCTGCAGCAGCAGGGTGTTGGCGAGCTTTTGCTGCACGCGCTCGTCGCTGAAGGTGAAGCGTTCCATCTCCTTGCACGAGACGCACCAGTCGGCGTAGAAATCGAGCATCACCGGGCGGCCAGCGGCGGCGATGCGTGCGTCCAGCTCGGCCAGCGTCTTCACGCGCTCGAAGGCGAGGTGCTTCGTCTCGGCCACCGCGCCGCCGCGCAGGCCCGAGAGCGGTTGCAGCGGGTCCCTGGCGCCGGACAGCGCGCCGACCAGCATCGCGGCGCCGGCGACGACCATGGCGATGCCGATGCCCTTCCAGAAGCGGTGCCAGCCCTTGGCATGCGCCGGCAGCGGGTCGAGCGCGTGCATGTAGATCGCCGGCACGATCAGCAGCAGCGCCCAGGCCAGCATCTGCACGGCCACCGGGATCACCGGCGAGACCATCCAGACGGCGGTGGCGAGCAGGATGACGCCGAAGGCCTTCTTCACCGACTCCATCCACGGCCCGGTGCGCGGCAGGATGCTGCCGGCAGAAACGCCGACGGCGAGCAGCGGCGCCCCCATGCCCAGCGACATGACGAAGAGGGCGACGCCGCCGAGCACCGCATCGCCGGTCTGGCCGATGTAGAGCAGCGCGCCGGCGAGCGGGGCGGCGACGCAGGGGCCGACGATCAGCGCCGAGAGCGCCCCCATCGCGGTGACGCCGGGGATCGAGCCGCCCTTGAGGTGGCTCGCCTCCTCGCTCATCTTGCTCTGCAGGAAGGTCGGCAGCTGCAGCTCGTAGAAGCCGAACATCGAGAACGAGAGGGCGACGAAGACCAGCGCGAAACCGCCGAGCACCCAGGCATTCTGCAATGCGGCCGAGAGCAGCGTGCCGGTCATGCCGGCGGCGACGCCGGCGGCGGCGTAGGTGATCGCCATGCCGAGCACGTAGGCCAGCGAGAGGATGAAGCCGCGGGCATGCGAGACCTTGTGCCCGCCCTTGCCGCCGGCGCCGACGATGATGCCGGAGAGGATCGGGATCATCGGGAAGACGCAGGGGGTCAGCGACAGCAGCAGGCCGAAGCCGAAGAAGCTGGCGAGGATCACCCAGAAGCCGGCATCCTTCAGCAGTTGCGCGATCTGGCCGCTTTCGTCGCCGCCAGCTGCCTCGGTGCCCATTGGCGCCGCCGCCGGCGTCGTCGCCGGATCGGGCAGCGTCAGGCTCACCGTCTGTACCTGCGGCGGGTAGCAGATGCCGCCGTCGGCGCAGCCCTGCGAGGTCAGCTTCAGCGTCAGCGGCAGGGTGCCGGAACTGTTGCGTTCGACCGGCACGCGGATCTTCGCTTCCTTGTAATAGACCTCGACGTCGCCGAACAGGTCGTCCTTCTTCATCTTGCCGGCCGGGTACTGCGCCGGGCCGAGGACGATGGACTCCGGATCGGCCTTGAAGCGGAACTTGTCCTTGTACAGGTAATAGCCCTTGGCGATCTCGAAGCGGACCTCGACGGTCTGGCCGTCGAGCGCCTTCGCCGTCGGCTTGAAGGCGACCATCGGGTCGAGGAATTCCTCGGCCTGCGCCAGCGGCGCCAGCAGGACGAGGAGGGCAAGGAACCAGCGCAGCATCATCGGTTTTCAGTCCAGACGGATTTCATCGGCGACCCACTGCAGGTAGGCCGGCAGGCCCCTGTCGATGGGAATGGCGACGATCTCCGGAAGTTCATAGGGATGGTGTTCGCGGATCGCGCTTTCCAGCGCGGCATAGCGATCGGCCGTGGTCTTGATCAGCAGCGGTATCTCCTCGGCCCGTTCGACCGCGCCCCGCCAGCGATAGACCGAGCGCGCCGGGGCCAGGATGTTCACGCAGGCCGCCAGCCGCGCCTCGACCAGTTTCGCTGCCAGCGAATCGGCAACGGCTGCATCGGGGCAGTTGGTGAGGACGAGCAGGAGTGTCGACGCGGACATGGAAGGCGGCGGGCCGGGCGCGGAAAACCCGCATTGTCCTGCCGTCGGCCGGCCATTTCAACCGCCGGTTTGTGACGAAGTGTGACGCCGGAGCGTGACGCCTAGCGGATCGGCGTCAGCGCAGCAGTCGGCGCCGGGTCAGGATGCTCGCCACCCAGAAGGCCAGGGTACCGGTGGTGGCGAGTGCCGCCACGTGCAGGCCGATGGATTCCGGGATCTGGCCGAGCAGCAGCGGCCGTACCAGTGCCACCGCGTGCGCCAGCGGCAGCTGTTCGGCCACGACCTGCAGCGCGCCGGGCAGCTGTGCCGCCGGGAAGAAGACGCCGGAGAGCAGCAGCATCGGCGTCACCACCAGCGTGAAGTAGTACATGAAGAAATCGTAGGACGGCGCCAGCGCGTTCACGATCAGCCCGAGCGCGGCGAAGACGAGGCCGGTGAGCAGGATCACCGGCAGCACGGCGAGCGCCAGCGGCGACTGGATCAGCCCGAGGCCGAGCATGACGAGCAGGATGGCGACGCCGGAAAGCAGGCTCTTCGTCGCCGCCCACAGCAGCTCGCCGAAGAGCACGTCGTCGAGGCGCGCCGGCGTGTTCAGGATCGCCTCCCAGGTCTTCTGCACGTGCATGCGCGAGAAGGCCGAGTAGAGCGCCTCGAAGCTCGCCGTGTTCATCGTCGAGGCGCACACCGTGCCGGCGGCGAGGAAGAGGATGTAGGGCACGCCGTCGATCGCCGGCAGCAGCGAACCCAGCCCGTAGCCGAGGCCGAGCATGTAGATCAGCGGGTCGGCCAGGTTGCCGAGGATCGAGGTCCAGGCAAGCTTCTTCCAGACCAGCGCGTTGCGCTGCCAGACCGGCCACCACAGGCGCCCGGGGCGGGGGAAGGCAAGGCTGACGTGGGCGTTCATCGGGTTCGTCTCCATTCCGCCTCAGTCGCGCAGCTCGCGACCGGTCAGTTTCAGGAAGACATCTTCGAGGTTGGCCGCCCGGTGCACGTAGGCCAGCCCGGGTGCCTGCGCCAGCACGGCCTGCAGCGGGTTCGCGTCGCGGCAGTAGAAGAATGCCGTTTCGCCGACGATCTCGATGCGGTCGGCGAGGTGGGCGTGCTGCCCGGCCCACTCCCGCACCGCCGGCGCATCGCTCGATTCGGCAAAGACCTCGACCACCGCCGGCTCGATCTCGCGCCGGATCAGCTCGCGCGGCGCACCCTCGGCGACGGTGCGGCCGTGGTCGATGACCATCAGCCGCGAACACAGGCGCTCGGCCTCGTCCATGAAATGCGTCGTCAGCACGATGGTCTTGCCGCGTGCCAGCAGCGCCTTCAGCCGCTCCCAGATCAGGTGCCGCGCCTGCGGGTCGAGGCCGGTGGTCGGCTCGTCGAGGAAGACCACGTCCGGGTCGTTCACCAGCGCGCGGGCCAGCGTCAGCCGCCGCTTCATGCCGCCGGAAAGCGCCGGCACGCGTGCGTCGGCCTTGCCGGCGAGGCCGGCGAAATCGAGCAGCTCGGGGATGCGGGCGCGGATCGTCGCGTCCGGCAGGCCGAAGTAGCGGCCATAGACGAGCAGGTTCTCGGCGACGGTGAAGTCCGGATCGAGCGCATCGGCCTGGGCGACGACGCCGACGCGGCGGCGCGCTTCCGCGGCCTCCGCCGGCACCGGCAGGCCGGCCAGCCGGATCGTGCCGCCGTCGGGTGCGGTCAGGCCGAGGCAGCAGCGCAGCGTCGTCGTCTTGCCGGCGCCGTTCGGGCCGAGCAGGCCGAAGCAGGTGCCGGGCGCCACCGAAAACGACAGGCCGGCGACGACCTCGTTGCCGGCGTACGACTTGCGCAGGCCGTCGACGACCAGCGGGGGAGGCGGGGAAAGGCTGGCCACGGCGGTGGACGGCGCCTCAGTGCCGCCAGGCGCGGGTGATGATCTCGCGGATGACGTGCAGGCGGCGATGGAAGAAATGGTCGGCGCCGGGCACGACGACCACCGGCAGTTCCAGCGGCTCCGCCCACTTCAGGACATTGGTGAGCGGCACCGTCTCGTCGGCCGAACCGTGGATCACGATGGTGTCGCCGGGGACCGCCTCGGTATCGTAGCTGCGCGTGCCCTCGACGAAGCCTGCCGCGGTGCCGACCAGCACCATGCGCTGGATCGGGTGCCCGGCCTCGGCCAGCGCCTTGGCCACGCGCGTCTGCACGAAGCCGCCGAAGGAGAAGCCGGCGAGCACCACCGGGAGGTCGCCGCAGCGACGCTTCGCTTCCTCGATCACGGCCAGCATGTCCTCGGTCTCGCCGCGTCCCTCGTCGTGCACGCCCTCGCTCTGGCCGACGCCGCGAAAGTTCGGGCGGAAGGCGCAGTAGCCCATGGCGACGAAGGTGCGCGCCAGCGAATGCGCCACCTTGTTGGTATTGGCGCCGCCGAAGAGCGGGTGCGGGTGACAGACCAGCGCGATGCCCTTCGGCGCACCGGGGTTCTCGACCAGGGTCTCGATCTTCCCGGCCGGGCCGTCGATCAGGATCTTTTCTTCGGGGGCACGCATTGCGACGACCTCAGATCTTCAGGCGTTCGACGACACGGCCGTTCACCAGGTGCTCCTGGATGATCTCCTCGATGTCGTCCTTGTCGATGTAGGTGTACCAGACGTTGTCCGGGTACACGACGAGCACCGGACCGTCGTCGCAGCGATCGAGGCAGCCGGCCTTGTTGATGCGGATCTTGCCCTTGCCCTTGAGGCCGAGGGCGGCGATGCGGTCCTTGGCGTAGGTCTGTGCCTCGACGGCACCGCGCGCGGCGCAGCAGGTCTCGCCCGGTTCGCGCTGGTTGCAGCAGAAGAAAACGTGGTGCTTGAAATGGCTCATGGGTCGCCTCCGTGGGGAGGCGACATTATCGCGCGAAACCGGCGCCGGCCGTCAGTAGCGCAGTTCGATGGCGACGGCAGTGGCCGGTGCTGCGACCTCGAAGGCGCTGTCCTCGAAGGCCGGCGGACCGACCACCTGCGGGTTGTTGGAGAGGCCGTAGCCCTCGGTCGGGAACATGCCGAAGCGGCGGTTGAGGGTACCGTCGCCGTTCTCGTCGTGGTAGGCCATGATCGCGTAGCGGCCGGGCGGCAGGTCGCGGAAAACCACTTCGACCTCGCCCGGCGCCGCCGGCACCTGGGTGACGGCCACCGCCTTCTCTTCCTTGCGGAAGGTGGCCGGGTCGCGGTAGAGGCCGGCGCGTACGGCGCCGCTGGCATCGCGCACGTTCTTCAGCGTGACGGTCAGCGTCGTCTCGTTGTCGGCGAAGGCGAGCGGCTGGGCGAGCGCCAGACCACCGAGCAGGAAAAGGCGCGAGGTGCGCAGGAAGTCGTTGATGCGGGACATGGAGGCAGCCTGAAGGAGTGACGGAAGCCGCATTCTTGCGGCCGCGGCTTAAGCGGCTCTTAAAGCCGGCGCCCGAGCAGTGTCAGGTAGGGCAGGGCGAGGAAGGGCCAGAAGCTGGCGACCAGCCGGGTCAGGCCGTTGAAATTGAGGAAGTGGCCCTGCCGCCAGGTGGCGAGCGCGGCGGCGGAATACGGGTTGGCCGGCGCCAGGTTGACGAGCACGGTGCCGACCATCAGCGCCAGTCCGGCCAGCGCCACGCGCCAGGCTGGCGGTGCCAGCAGGCAGAGCAGCAGGATGGCGCCGCCGATGGCCAGCCCGAGGCCTGCCCCGGGCGTCAGCCAGGCCATCGCTTCGCGCGGGCCGATGAGGACGGCGGCACTCAGGCCGCGCACGAACAGCGCGCAGAGGAAGAAGGCGAGCAGCACGGCTACCGGCGAGGAGCGGTCGGCAAGCAGCGTGCGCGCGGTGAGGCCGATGGCCACCGTGTTGCAGGCAATGATCGCCAGCTCGAAGGCGAAGAAGCTCGGCGCGGCATAGGCGACCGCCGGCGTCAGCCCGAGCAGCTGGCGGAAATCGCCGGCACCGAAGAGCAGCGTCTCCGGCGACAGCTGCGTCAGCAGCCAGAGGCCGAGGACGACCAGCCCGAGCGAGGCATGCGGCACCGGCGCCACGATGCGGCGTTCGATGCGGGACAGCCAGGTGATGGCCTGGGTACCGCCGCGCCAGGCGGCGAAGGCGCCGATGATGCCGCCCAGTGCGTTGCTGGCAAGGTCGAGATTCGAGGGCACCCGCGTCGGCAGCCAGGTCTGTACCGCCTCCACCGAGAAACTGATCGCCGCTGCCAGCAGCGCACCGAGCAGTGCCGGCAGCAGCCTGCCGGTATGGCGGCTGATCGCCAGCGTCAGCAGGTAGCCGAGCGGGACATAGGCCAGCATGTTCACGGTGAGGTCGAAGCCGGTCCACCAGCGCGGCCAGCCGGCATCGAGGAAAGCCAGCGGCGAGATGCCGAGGTCGCGCCAGCCGGCAAAGGGATGCAGGCTGGCATAGACGACCAGCGCCAGATAGGCGAGGGCGAGGTAGCGCGGCAGCGGAGGGACGGTGGCGGGAGTCACGGGGAGGAACTTACCCGAGCGCAACGGCGGCTGGCAATGACCGCTGGCAATGGCGGCTTTCCGCTCAGCTGCGACGCCGTTTTTCCGCCTGCGCCTCGCCCACCGGTTCGACACTGCCGTCGGCGTTCTGCCGCTCCAGACGGACCGTGAATCCCCAGAGATGGGCCAGGTGGTCGAGTACCGCCGTGTACGATTCGTGCAGCGGGCGGCGCTGGTAGGCGAAGAGGCGCAACGTCAGCGAGCGGTCGCCCGAGAAATCGACGTTCCACACCTGGATGTTCGGCTCGCGGCTGCCCAGGTTGTACTGGTCGGAGAGCGTCTGCCGCAGCTCGCGGTAGCCGCGCTCGTCGTGAATGGCGTCGATCGAAAGCTTCGGCCGTGCGTCGTCGTCCTGCACCGCGAAGAAGCGGAAGTCGCGCATCAGCTTCGGCGACAGGTACTGCGCGATGAAACTCTCGTCCTTGAAGTTGCGGAGCGCGAAGTCGAAGGTCTCGCGCCAGTCGCTGCCGGCAATCTCCGGGAACCAGGCGCGGTCCTCCTCGGTCGGCGCCTCGCAGATGCGGCGGATGTCGCGCCACATCGCGAAGCCTAGCGCATACGGGTTGATCCCCGAGTACCAGTTGCTGTTGTACGGCGGCTGGTAGACGACGTTGGTATGCGACTGCAGCACTTCGAGCATGAAGCCCTCCGACAGCCGGCCCTCGTCATAGAGCGTGTTGAGCAGCGTGAAGTGCCAGTAGGTGGCCCAGCCCTCGTTCATCACCTGCGTCTGCCGCTGCGGGTAGAAGTACTGGCCGATCTTGCGCACGATGCGGACGATCTCGCGCTGCCAGGGCTCCAGCAGCGGCGCGTTCTTCTCGACGAAATAGAGCAGGTTCTCCTCCGGCTCCTCGGGGAAGCGCTTCTCCTCCGGCGCCTCCTCCTTCGCCAGCGAGGGCGGCAGCGTCCGCCACAGGTCGTTCACCTGCGCCTGCAGGTAGGCCTCGCGTTCCGCCTGACGCAGCGTCTCCTTCTCCAGCGACAGGCGCGGCGAGCGCTTGTAGCGGTCGACACCGAGGTTGGAGAGCGCATGGCAGGCATCGATCAGCCGCTCCACTGCCTCCTCGCCGTAGCGCTCCTCGCATTTCGCGATGTAGCTCCTGGCGAAGACCAGGTAGTCGATGATCGCGTCGGCGCTGGTCCACTGCTTGAACAGATGGTTGCCCTTGAAGAAGGAGTTGTGGCCGTAGGCCGCGTGCGCGATGACCAGCGCCTGCATCGGCAGCGTGTTCTCCTCCATCAGGTAGGCGATGCACGGATCGGAATTGATCACGATCTCGTAGGCGAGACCCATCTGCCCGCGCTTGTAGCGGTTCTCGGTAGACAGGAAATGCTTGCCGAAGGACCAGTGGTGGTAATAGACCGGCATGCCGATCGACGCGTAGGCGTCCATCATCTGCTCGGAGCTGATGATCTCCAGCTGGTGCGGATAGCAGTCGAGTCCGTAGTGGCGCGCTGTCTCGCCGATGGCTGCATCGTAGGCGGCGATGGCTTCGACGCTCCATTCGGAGCCTTCCGGCAACAGGCGATTCTTCTTTGTCCGAGCCATGTCAGGCCTCCTGCCGGGCAGCCCCAAGGGAGGCCTGTGCCCCCTCGGGGGGGTGAGGTTGGGAATTCGTGGCGCCCTGCGCCGCGCCAACCGAACGGGCTGGTCGGACCGGCATGCCCTTCGCGAACATTGAGCGTGGGGGCGGTTTCATTTCACACCCGCTTCCTGAACAGTTCGCGGAATACCGGATAGATGTCCGTCACCGCCGCGATGCGCTGCAGCGCGAAGTGGCCGGGGTGTGCGGCCGCCAGCTTTTCGTATTCCAGCCACAGATTCTGCGGTTCGGCCTCGGTCACCTCGATGTAGGCGAAGTACTGGCAGGCCGGCAGGATGCTCTCGCCGAGCAGCTCGCGACACTTCGGCGAGTCGTCGTTCCAGTTGTCGCCGTCGGAGGCCTGTGCGCCGTAGATGTTCCAGTTGCCGCCCGCATAGCGCTCGCGGATGATGTCGCGCATCAGCTCCAGCGCCGTCGACACCACCGTGCCGCCGGTCTCGCGCGAGCCGAAGAACTCCTTCTCGTCCACTTCCTCGGCGCGGGTGTGGTGGCGGATGAAGACGACGTCGATCTTCTCGTAGTTGCGGTCGAGGAACAGGTACAGCAGCATGAAGAAGCGCTTGGCGATGCTCTTCTTCTCCTCGTCCATCGAACCGGAAACGTCCATCACGCAGAACATCACCGCCTGCGTCGTCGGCTGCGGCACGCGCACGCGGTTGTTGTAGCGCAGGTCGAAGGAGTCGATGAAAGGGATGGCGCCGATCTTCGCCCGCAGCTTCGCGATCTCCCGCTTCAGCGCCTCCACCTCCGGGTCGCCGTCCCTGTGGGACAGCACGCGTTTCGCCAGCGCCTCCTCCAGCTCGCGCAGCTTTGCCGCATAGGGCCCGCCGATCGCGATGCGGCGCCCGGCGGCACCGCGCATCGTGCGCGTCAGGCTGATGTTGGTCGGCACCCCGGTCGAGGTGAAGCCGGCGCGCACCCGCTTGTATTCCTCGATCTTCGCCAGCTGCCGCTTGACCAGGTTCGGCAGCGCCAGCTCGTCGAAGAAGATGTCGAGGAACTCGTCGCGCGTCAGCGTGAAGGAAAAGTCATCGACGCCTTCGCCCTCGTTGCTCGCAGAGCCGCGACCCTGCCCGCGCCCGCCGCCGAGCGGACGATCCACCTCGTCGCCCTGCGTGAAGCGGTCGTTGCCCGGATGCACCTGCTCCCAGATGCCGCCCTTGCCGAGCGTGAATTGCGGCTCGGCGATGTCCTTGCCGGGAATGCTGATCTTCTCGCCGTTGTCGAGGTCGCGGATGCCGCGCTTGCCGATCGCATCCGACACCGCCTTCCGGATCTGACCCTTGAAGCGGTGGATGAAACGGCTGCGATTCACCGAACTCTTGTTCCGGCTGTCGAAGCGGCGGTCGATGATGCGGACAGTCATTGCGCCTCCCTCGCGGTAAGCGCCCGGGCCCGTGCCTCAGGCCCGGTGCGCCGTGCTCAACTGCTCTTCCTGACGCGCAGATACCATTCGCACAGCAGCCGTACCTGCTTCTCGGTGTAGCCCTTGCTGATCATGCGATTGACGAAGTCCTGGTGCTTCTTCTGCTCGTCGGCGCTGGCCTTGGCGTTGAACGAAATCACCGGCAGCAGCTCCTCGGTGTTCGAGAACATCTTCTTCTCGATCACCGCGCGCAGCTTCTCGTAGCTGGTCCAGGAAGGATTCTTGCCATCGTGCTTGGCACGGGCGCGCAGCACGAAGTTCACCACCTCGTTGCGGAAATCCTTCGGGTTCGAGATGCCGGCCGGCTTCTCGATCTTGTCCAGCTCGTCGTTCAGCGCGCCGCGGTCGAGGATCTCGCCGGTGTTCGGGTCGCGGAATTCCTGATCCTGGATCCAGAAGTCGGCATACGTGACGTAGCGGTCGAAGATGTTCTGCCCGTACTCGGAGTAGCTCTCCAGATACGCCGTCTGGATTTCCTTGCCGATGAACTCGGCGTAGCGCGGCGACAGGAACTCCTTGATGATCCGCATGTACTTCTCTTCGACCTCGGGCGCGAACTGCTCCTGCTCGATCTGCTGCTCGAGCACGTACATCAGGTGCACCGGGTTGGCCGCCACCTCGCGGTGGTCGAAGTTGAACACCTTGGAGAGGATCTTGAACGCGAAGCGCGTCGACAGCCCGGTCATCCCCTCATCGACGCCGGCGAAGTCGCGGTACTCCTGGTAGCTCTTTGCCTTCGGGTCGGTGTCCTTCAGGTTCTCGCCGTCGTAGACGCGCATCTTCGAGAAGATCGACGAATTTTCCGGCTCCTTCAGCCGCGAGAGCACCGAGAACTGCGCCATCATCCTGAGCGTGTCCGGCGCGCACGGTGCCTGTGACAGCGAGGAATTGACCAGCAGCTTCTCGTAGATGTGCATCTCGTCGGTGACGCGCAGGCTGTAGGGCACCTTGACGATGTAGATGCGGTCGAGGAAGGCCTCGTTGTTGCGGTTG
>VFQM010000873.1_pt1 | contig 29755 bp, 26 predicted proteins | sample 3512391 | NCBI WGS metagenome assembly VFQM01 (sample SAMN10412369, study PRJNA504923) | tailings metagenome | isolation source: Replicate 1 from Balatoc abandoned mine | place: Philippines
ATCGCGTCATCCACATCCGCGAGAATCCAGTCGGTGTCGGCGATCATCAGGAGCGACCCCATGTCGATCGCGCTGATGTGGACCGCTTTCTCGTAGAGGCAAATCTCCTGGCGGATCCGATTCTTTTCCGCGGATGGCATGCTTCGGTTCCGGAATCCCGGCCATTTGGCCCCGGATGCTGTCCAGCGGGCCCTGGCCTCCAGCAGGGCGGCTTTCGTGGCCTCCACGAATTCCCCTGCGATTTTTCCGCGGCCCTTATTCCTCGCGGTTTGCCCTGTTTGGGCTGTTTTGAGCTCAGAGTAAGCGAAATAGAGCCCGTTGACGAAAAACACGAGATCCGGGCGTCGGCTGATGCTTCTGCCCGTCAGCGGAAACCGTCTCATGAACGGAGCCTCCGGAATCACGCGCAGGAGGTTCCGCTCGAACAGATTAGCCATGTCGGAGCCGCCGCCGGCCCTGGGAGCCTCGTTCCATAGCGTGAAGGATTTTCCGGCGAACTTCACGCCCTCGCGCAGCGCGAAGACGGCATTGGGCTCCGACTCGATCTTAGGCATCAGGGCCTGGTCGAGAAACGCCTCTAGAAAGGCCTCGTCGGAGGGATATTTTCCTGCGGACTTCGCCTCGGCGAACGCCTTTTTGTTGATCGGATTGCCGTCGCGAAGGAATTCGAGCAGATCGTATTTCGCGATCCAGCGGACCGGGTCGATGTCATTGGGCTTGCCGAGTATCCAGCCGAGCTCGCCGGGATTGATCCCCGTCAGATGCGGGAGCAGCATCCCGTGCTGAAAATCGCTTTCCTTGAGGCCAGATGCGCGGCGCTGCGAGGAGCCGCCTCCGGGAGGCAGCGATCCTAATCCGACGTTTTGTGAGCCGCCTGATGCGGCTGGAGACGCCGAGCTTCGAGTCGGATAGGATTTGCCCGAAGCGGAGGAGGCTCCAGAGCTCTGGCTTTGAGAGAGAGCGCTCTTGCTCGAGATGAGATCCCCGAGAAAGTCTTCCTGGCCTTTGTCAGAATCGAAATCATAGCCTTTGCTCATTGCCCGCTTCCTTTTTGTTTTTAAATCGTTTTTTTCGAGACGATTTGCTGCCCATAATGCATTCCGAAAACCGCTCAGTGCCGCTGGACTTTCTTATGACGCGTCGATCGTCCATTCCTCGCCACCATCCATTTCCTCTGACATTCCATCGGGGATGGCTGAATCATCGTCTTGGTTGACCACAACTTCTTCGCTGGAGGGCTCGTAGGACGACAAATCGATCTTTCCAGTCACGGCCTCGTGAATAATCGCCTTCCGCTGTTCTTTGAGCAACTCTTCCATCTTTCCGAGCAGCTCTATTTGCTTGTCGATTTTCGCTGTCGTCTGATCCAAATATTCCGCGATGCGGCACTGCTCTTCATGGCCTGGGGCTGGAATATTTGCTTTTCGAATATCAGACATCGACAGATGCTTAACTGTCGTGCTTTGAGTAAATGAGTTTAATTCATTTAAAGCAAACTGCACTGAATAAGCGATAAACCGCAGATCACATGTCTTCTTGACAATACTAACCTTTGCAAGCCGTTGGTTAAGGAGAGCCGGTCCCTTGTTCCAAATTTTCGCCTGAAAATCTCCGTCCATACCGACAATTAAATCACCATTATCAATAGCGGCAGATTCTACCCATTCTCCAGAATAAAAGACTGTAATGGGAGCATCCTGTAAATCTCGTATACGAACCAATGGGAACCCAGTATCGCCAAACTTTGACGAGTCAAACGGGTGCCCCGCGGAAATACAACACGCATCTCCGACTCGTTGCACTCCCCACCCCGCCGGAATCTCCCCGATCCACTCCACCCCGCTGTCCTTTATCGCGACGCCCTTATCGAGCCCTTTGGTAACCGCCTCGTGGATGATGGCCTTGCGCGCTTCCGCCAGCAGCCGGCGCTTTTTCCCGATCAGAGCCACCCGCCGGTCGATCAGGGACGTCTGGCGGTCGAGATAGGCTGCGATGCGGCGCTGCTCGTCGAGGGGGGGGAGGGAAAAAAAAGCTTTTTCAACTTCTGAAAATCGGAAATCAGTGCTTCTTTCTCTAATCCCCTTTGCAACGGATTGTATGTATCCGTTCTGTGCCATATCTCGCAGCAGATATGCATAAAACGGCAAATATGTTTGAAGCGTGTTGCGGGCTTTGCAAATTGAATAAACAGGAGAGCATTTCCCATCTGAATCGCTAATACCGATAGCTCCAGCGAAAGCGTCCATCGCATGAATTACGAGGTCGCCTTTACGAACCCCTTGGTATCCAAGTTCTTTAACCGCAACCGTGAACCCATCCAGTCGTCGATTTTTACGCAATGTAGCCTGCCCATCACGAAAACAGGTCAAAATATCATCCAAATCTCGGATTGGGTGTGATTTTTTAATAAAAAGATATTTTCCCCGAGCCACGTCCCACCCCGCCGGAATCTCTCCAATCCACTCCACCCCGCTGCTTTTCATCGGACGGCTCATTGGGAATCCCCCTCGGATGCGGATTGCTCAATCAGCCGCTCCATCTCCTGATCGAGCGCTCGAATGTCCGCCAAGATATCCTTCGCGGAGCGGATTTCCGCTTTTTTCGGGAAGATGCGGTTGAAGTTGATTTCCGCCCCGACTTTCGTCAGTCCTGGCAATCCTTTTTTCTGATCTTCCTTGTTGAGCCAAAGAACGCCTGCAGGCTCTTTCACCCATTTCGCCAGAAAGGCGAGAATCCCGGCCTCATTGGCTTTCGGATCCGAAGAGTAAGGGATGGTTTCCGTGTCCTTCTCTTTGAGCGGCTCGATCTGGATTAGGAGACGGAGGCTTTCCAGCCCCTTGCCCTTGGAGACTTTCGGTTTGACGGAAATGACGCCTACGCCCAGGGACTTGCCGTTGCAAAAGATCTCGTTGGATTCCTGATCCTGCGTCCATATGCCAGTGCCGAGGATCAATTCGATATCGCCGTCCGCCTCCTTGAGCGCGGCCTTAAGCTCCGCCTCCATCTCTTTGGCGGAGGGGATTGTTGCCGCTCGAGCCCCATCAGGGATGCCTCCCATGCCCATCGATGGAACGGAAACGCAGAAGCCTTCAGTTCCGAAAACAAACGGTTTTCCGCCGACATTGAGCGTGCAGTCGCTCACGTCCCCGAGAGGGACAAGCGAAGCGCTTTTTCCGTTCTCATCCTGCCGGGTGATCTCGATATCGACCTTGTTGTAGAGCAGATCATCCACGGACAGCGCTTTGGAGATGGGGCCGTCGGCGAACGCGCGGAACGCCTCCAGGATTCGCTCGCGGTTCTCCGGATTGATTTCGCAGTTCTTTTTGTTCAGGTTCTTCTGCAGTTTCGTCGAGCAGCTCTCGGCATTGATCAGAAGAACCTTTCCTTTGCGGGAGGCCGGCTTGCCCTTGTTGAGGACCCACAGGTAGGTGGCGATGCCAGTGTTGAAGAATTCGTTTTTCGGAAGCTGGATGATCGCCTCGACGATATCCAGATCCTGCAGCAGCCACCGCCTCGTCTCCGACTCGCCGCCGCCGGCATCCCCGGAGAAGAGCGTGGAGCCGGAGTGGACGATCGCGGCGACTCCTTTGTCGGCGAGATGGAAGGCCGCGTGCTGCAGGAACAGGAGCTGCCCGTCCGAAGTCGGCGGCAGGCGAGTCTTCGAAAAGCGCCCGGAGGCGTCCGACTCCACCTGGCTCTTGAAGTCTTTCCAATCCACGCCGTAGGGCGGATTCGCGACGATCGCGTCGAACTTGTCGGCCAGGAACAGATCGTTGGTGAGCGTGTTCCCCCATTCGATGTGGGCATCCGGGCGGAATCGCCCTTCGATCGAGGCGAGCGCGAAGAGCGTGTCGTTGAGCTCTTGCCCGCGGACTCTGATGGAGAGGTCCGGAAACGCCTGGCGCATGGCGGACTCGAGCGCGTAGACGAAGTTGCCGCCGCCACAGGCCATGTCGTAGACATCCGCGATGCCTGCGCCATATCCATTCTCGCGCAGGAGCTCTCCGACGATGGCGTTGGCCAGATCAATGATGTCCGTCGGTGTGTATTGCTCGCCGGCCGTCTCCGCGGAGATGTCCGCCCACTTGCGCTTGATGTGCTCTTCGATCGTGGTGATCTCCGAGTTGTCCAGGTCGATGAGGTCGACCGTGGCCCATTTCTGCGCGAAGGCGTAAAGCGGGCTGTTGGGCCGGCTGAACAGGTCGGAGGCCTTTCCCTGCAAATCCAGGAACTTCGCGGTGCCGGAGGCATAGCCGACGCCCAGGAGCCGCTGGCTTTCCGGATCGTAATGGTTCAGATGCGAGATCAGCCGGTTGAGGAAGTTCGCCCCGGGCACCAGACAAACATCCTTGATGCCCTTCCCATGCTGCACCAGCTCGCTGTTGTATCCTTTTCCCGCGTGCTTGATCGCTGCGTCCAGCCAGGCGATATCCTGTTGATCATTCTGGTCGAAGGCTTTCCCCAGGACTCGCTCGAATTCCGCGATTTTCTCCGCTCGCAACCTTAGCAGCCTGGACTCCAGCATTCCCCAAGCGAAGAAGGGCATCATATAGCTTGGAAATTCGCTTTCCTTGATTCCAGCCCCGCGCAGCGTGTCGGCGGTCGACCAGATGGATTTTTCGTAGGCGATCAGTCCTGCTCCGATGGTTTGGCTCATGCTATTTTCCGTCCTTTTCAATTTTCTTGGCTGGCTTCGGATCTTCCGGCATTTCTGGCGGCCACGGAAGGCCGCGCGTCGCGAAGTATTCTTTCACTAGCCACTCGATGCTGTTGGCATAAGAGCGGCTTTCTCGATCGCAGATCATCTTCAGGCCATCCTTGGTGGTTGGCTTGAGTCGAAACGTCATGGTGAGCGACTTGAGGGCTTCCGATGGCGGCATGAAGATTATCTAAGAATGTAAATACAATTTACATACATTACAACCTAAGCCCGCAATGTCAACACTCCGATCCCCCTGACGGGCCCAGCAGCTTGCTGGGAACCACGATGGCATTTATTTTCTTCGACAAATCAACAATATTTCCGTCCTCATCTATGCTCAGTATCCCTTGAAAGTTTTTCACCAAGAGAAAAACCGCTTTTTGGAGGTTTTCGATTTTCTTTGCGGTGTTCGGATTTTCCATGGCCTTGGGCTCAGATCGTCCGTTTGGATTGCGCACGCTCGGCTCCCGATCTAGCTGTTTTTCCAGTGACAGGATGTAGCTTCGGAGGCGAGCATTTTCTGCGGCGAGATTGGAGTTCTCCAGGCCCGCCGCGATAGAGGCCATCTTGGGGGATTTCCTGGGGGATTCGTCGCCGCCAGCTTTTTCGTATGCCGCGGCGATAAGCTCGCGATAGGCCGGATTGCGCAGCAGAGTGGAGAGGGCGCAGGGGATTCCCTGCTCTTTGGCGACCATAGCCGCGATCTCTTGCGCGAAATGAGTCAGTTTGCCGTATTTCGCCTTGCTTTTCCCCGCCGTGCCCAGTGCTTTGGCGATCGCTGCCCGTCGCTGGCTCATCGCCTCATTTTGCCATTTTTTGAAGGTGCCCCTCTGCGCTTCGCTTCGCCCAGTCCTTTTTTCGGATTTTGGCTTGGAATCCGCATCTGATCTTTCCTTCTTCGCGGGAGATTGAAGTCCAGTTTTCCCGGAGAGATTGGCGGAGCCCCCTTCATTTTCCTGGCCCGACCTGGCCGGGCGATTCGTTTTCCTTGGTGCGTTCTTGCTGTTCACTCTCATTCCTCCGTGTCTTCCAGGCCCAGCATCTTCGGGAACCCGAACTGTTGGTTTGTTGGGATGTTTCCTTCCAGAATCCTGGCGAAATCATCCAACGTGAGATTGTGCGCCAACGCGATCGAGCGGAGCAGCCCCGCGCATTCGCTCGCGGCATCCTCCGGAATCGCTTGGTCGAATGCTTTTTGGAAATCGCCCATTCTCGCCAAAAGATTTCGGCGCAGGATATCCATCTGCGCTCGAGCCCGTTCGCTTTGCAGATTGGGATAGGCTAGGCATTCCGGAAGCCGGGACAGCAGATATTTGGTGGGATTGGTCGGCACGCTGACTCTCGAGAGCTCGCGCGAGAGGATTTCCGGCGTTTGCGAAATCAGCGTGGACCGTTCAGCCCCCTTAGCCGACAAGTCTTGGCGCGCACCCTCCAGCGTCTCCAGCGAAACGATCCATCCGACGAGCTCCTCTGCCGAGGAGTCCCGCTGCGACGCCAGAGCCTCCAGATCGGAGGCGGATAGGCTATTGGCCAGCTTCTCCATGCGCGCATCGAGCGCCTGCATCTCCTCGAAAGCCTGCCGGCAACGAGCCGCGACCGCCGGAAGATGATCGATCGAGCGCACGGCCCTTGGGCAGAGGCCACAACGCCCCCGTCCCTTGAGCTCCCGAATCACATCTTGCGGGCACTGGTTCCCATGCGGGCAGATTTCGGTCTTGTTGAAGGCGGCATTGCGCCCTACCGCCTCCCCGAGGATATCAATCCCCGCGATCCCCTCAATCGGGTTCCCGACGCTCACGCAGCCGAAGAGCGCCATGGCCGCCGTCGGATTTTCCGTGAACCCTCTCATCAGAGCGGAGTCTGGAGCGTCCGCCTGGATAATTCCTGGCGGGAGTTTTCCGGATTTCAGATACTCGAAGGCCTCATCGAGCTGCCGCTTTTCCGCCTCGAACGCCTGGATTTGACTTTCTCGGTGCAGAGCGTCCGGATCCAGCTTCACATAATGCGCGACAACCGCCGGATTTTGCCCCGTCACGTATTTTCCGATGAATTCGGAGGGCAATGCGCTGATGTAGTGGGACACCACGCTCACCCTCGCGCTGTGCGGCGATATTTCTGTGACGATCGAGAGGGGCGTGTAGGAATCGTTGGCTGCGCCGATTTTCTTGAGCTTCGCATCAGCGGCCGGATCGTCGAACGCGACTCCGGAAGGCGCTAGGCGCGCGATTGTTGGGCAAGCGATCCCAGCCTCCCGCATCGTCCACTGGACAGCCATCACCAACTCTTTCCAGGCTGCGTGGTATATCTGATCCGGATAAACCTTTCCGTTCGCGTAGAACGAGAACAGCGGCTTGATTTTTCCCCATTTCGATTGCGGATTCTCGTTGTAATAGCGCTGCTCCTGAAACCCCTTCTCCGCGACGCGCTCTCGCCATCTGCGCTGCTTGCGAAGCTCTTCGATGACTACGGAGCTCACATACGGCGTCCAGCCGGAGCTCTTGGTTTTGTCGGTGTTCACCCAGAGCTTCGTGAAGGATTCCCCATCTTTCGCGAATCGGTCGAACGAGTCCGCGTCCAGCCATTGAATATGGTTCCCTCGCAAACCGGTCTGCAGCGCGACGATGAAATGGGCGATCAGATGCGGGCGCGGGATTAGCTTCCCCTCCCCATCCGCATTCAATGCTGATGCTACCTTCATGGTATCTAGCGCGAAGACGTTCGGAACTTTTTTCAGCGCAATTCGTTTCCCTTCCCACCACATCATCGGAAGAAAGCCCACATCTTCCTGCAGGGCCCAGGCATCGAGAATCGGAACCGCTTTTCCGCTGGCGCTTCCTCTGCCCAGAATCTCCCCCAATCCGCCGGGCTGGGATAAGGCCTTTTCTCCCAGCGCTTCCGCGTAGGCGGATAGCGATAGCAGGTAGGAAAGCATAAACCCGAAAACAGAGCGCGGAATCAGCCCCTTGTTGGTCCCAAGGCTTCTGGCGACCCTCGGAAAGTCATGCTCCCCTATCGGCTGGGAAAATCCTTGGCATCCCGGAAGATCATCGCGCATTCGCTCCACGAACCCGAAAAACTTCTCTAGGATTTTAATGTGCGCGTAAAGCGTCGCCGGCTCCCACTCCCGCTCCGATCCTAAATTCGACAGAAACTCCAGCAGGGTTTTCGGAAGACGCGCTCCCTTTCTGGCGAGCAGTCTGGATACGAAAACTCCAGCTTTCAGCTTGGACGGCTCGCTGGGGAATGGAAGATCGAAACTCCCATTCTCCTCATACCATCCCCATAGGTCTCCGAAGAGATATGCGTTGAGGTAGCCAAGCGTCCCTCGGATTGTCGCGTAATTCTCTTTCCGGACCTTCGATAGGTAGGCGTTTTCGATCTCTACCCATACCCTGGCTTTATCAGGATCGAGGCTTTTCGCGAGAGGGAACTTTCCTTCCTGAAGAAACACGTCCACCCCGAAATTCCTGGCCAGAAGCTTTTCGTTGGCCGAGCGGGGCGATTTCTTCTCCTGCTGATTGCCTTTGCTCGCCCGGGCTTTCTTTGTTGCCACTCCTGTCAGCGTCTTGCTGATCGAGCTATTCGCTATTCTTTTTGTTTCGGCTTTGAATCGCTCGGACAGCAGCCGAAATTCATCTCCGAACTTTTTCTCGAAAACATCCAGCAGCATGGACCACGGAGGGATTCCGGTAAGCGTCGATCCCTTGCCGGCAAAAGCTTTCCATAGCTCAACGATATCCTCCAGATTCGCGTCTTTGGCGTCGAGCCATCCCAGCGCGAGCAAAGTTTTGCTCCCGTATCCGAGCAATTTATCCTGCTTGAAATATGGCAGATCATTCAGGATCGGATCAGCGCTTGGCACGTTCGCGTTGAGCTGAATACCCCGGATAAACCCCAGCAGCTCTCCGTAATGCTCCGATCCGATATCCTCTCTGGCGGCGGATGACGCATCCTGTTCCCTGGAAAATGGCAGCCCAAATGCGAACGGGAGCGTCAGCGCTTTTTTGGAGCGCAAGGCCAGGAGCCAGCAGGAAAAGCCTTTTCGCGTCGCGTTGATGTGAGCTTTTCGGAAGCCCGTGGCATCCCGTGCCGGCCGCCCTGAGAGCTTTTCCGCCAGATCATCGGACGTTTCCCCATCGGATTTCTCAAGAGCGAACCGCAGGGCTGCTTGAAAATACTCCTCATCGAGCACAGGGAAATCCTTTCCGGATACGGCCCGAGCCATCATTTCGAGGAAATGCTTCGTGCTTTGGCTCATCCCTCGGGTCGGAGCCTCTCCAAGAGGCATCGGATACGTTTCCCGCATCATTTCCGCTGCGTCCTTGGCCGCTGATTTCGCGAGGATATTCAGCCGATCGCCTGTTTCCCGAAAAACCAAATCGCTTTTGGTCGTATTCACCGGCATCAGGAGTCTCCCGCCTTCTCTTTGGCCAGAGCGTCTTCAGCCGCTGCGAGATTGGCTGCCAAAATATCCCTTCGGATTTGCGCGATCGACTTGGCACCGCCCTCGGCCGTGATCGCGAAAGCTGCCTGCATTTCCGCCGCGATCAGCTTCGCATCCGGCCGGGCGTATTTTTGCGTGGCCGCGATGGTTTTGTGGCCCATCAACTTTTGGACCCACTCCAGCGGCAAGCCATATGTTCCTCGAGAGTTTGGGAAATAATTGACCAGGTAGGTTCCATACATATGCCGCAGGGAGTGGACGCCATAAGCGGCCCCCGGGATGATTTTTTCCCGAGCCGCGGCGAAGGTCTGCGTTCTTCCGGATTCCCTCGCCAGGAAAAATGGCCGCTCATTCTCCTCTTTTGTCGAATATTGGAACACGAAGGCATGCCGACCATGCGCGACATACTCCTCTTGCAGGTATCGCCCCAGGCAAGCGAAGAAAATGTCTTTGAATGGATGCAGCAGCAGTGTTCCGGAGCTGCTACGCCCTTTCCAGGCGAGCTTATCCCGATCCGATGGATCCAGAGCTTTGTAGGATGCGTTTTCCAGCCGCGAAAACGGATTGATCAGCCGGACCTCGCGCTTGTTGAGGGCAATGTCTTCCCAGAGCAGCTGGAGCGCTTCATGGACCCTGCAGCCGCTGGCGGCGCAAAACGCGTAAAGAGCTTTATCTCTCCAACTCCCGAACGCTTCGACAAGCTCCACGGCCTTGTCGAAGGGAAACGCCTTCTCCTGATCGTAATCCGGGCTGGCGAGTTTTCCCGCGGGCAGTTCCCACGCCGATATTAGCTTCGCCCCTCCGGAGAGGACTCCGCCTAGCATTGTCATGTTTTTTAGCGCCAAGCTTTCCGTTTTTTTGATGGGACGAGATTCCCCGATCTCTTCCCAAAGCGGGGCAGCGTCTATAAAGAGGTCGCTTTCGCCGGAGTCCGCAATCTCCTTGAGCTCTTGGCGGACGCGCTCCGAGAGCGCCAGAAAAGCCTTCACGGCGGCCATGGCCGATTGGGCGCTTGGCGTGGCCAATTCAGGGGATGGCAGGCGCTCATGCATGTCGCGGACGAGGGCGTTTCCCGAGGCTTTGCCGAGAATTAGCCAATCCGGATAGGCCTCGATCAGATCTCGTATCGCGGACCTGCTGAATGTCTCTTTTCTTTCCTTGAGCCGTCTCTCGCCTTCGAGGAGATAGTCGAAGAAGCGGGCGACAGCTTCGCTGTATGCCTTGCGAGTGTTTTGCGCGTGCTTTCGCTCGAGATAGGATGCGAAGCATTCGAAGGCTCCATTTGGGAGCCCTCCCTCGCCAAGCAGCCGCCAGGAGATCTTTCCGGATCGGACGCTTCGGATCAGCGTTACGTTTTTCATGGCGGCCCCGAGTGTTGGCACACCATATGCTTGGCAGTCTAAATATGCAACTGCCAAGTGCTAAACTGGCGGAGATGGAGGGATTTGAACCCCCGGCCCCTTGCGGAGCTCTCGATTTCGAATCGAGTGCATTAAACCAGGCTCTGCCACATCTCCGTTTGATTTTGGACGTTTGAAAATCGATCTTCGCGCGCCCGTTTTACCCTTCTTGCAAAACAACCTAAATATGCCACAAACCGACCTAGAGATAAGAACTCACGAGAGACTTGCGCCTCTGGCTGCTTTCGAGACAGCTGCCTTCAACCACTCGGCCACGCTTCCAAAATCGCGCGCGCCAATTTGTCCGAATCGGCACGACTTGCGTCTTCCCCGCCAGCATCTGTTCTTTTTGCCGTGCAGAACAGCAAACTCACGATTCGGATTCACCGAACGCTAGCCAATCTTTTGCGGATTGGCGCGCCGAGCTTCGTTGCCGCGAAGACGGGCCTGAATCACAGGCTTGGGACTTCTGGCGGAGGCGGTGAGATTCGAACTCACGGAGGGGATGCCCCCTCACCGGTTTTCAAGACCGGAGCCTTAAGCCGCTCGGCCACACCTCCAGAAACTTGGTGCCCGCAGCTGGAATCGAACCAGCGGCCTCTCCCTTACCAAGGGAGTGCTCTACCTCTGAGCCATGCGGGCGCTAACTTAATCAATAACCTCCTCTATCTATTTGCTTCAATCGTTTTCCTATCTGGCGGGCCAGGAGGGACTTGAACCCCCAACCTTCGGTTTTGGAGACCGCTGCGCTGCCAATTGCGCCACTGGCCCAGAATTTGGCGGAGAGAGAGGGATTCGAACCCTCGATGCAAGTTTTGGCTCGCATGCTCCCTTAGCAGGGGAGTGCCTTCGACCACTCGGCCATCTCTCCGTGAATCAGCTCAATTCTTTCCTTTCCTCCGCATTGCTTTCGATCGATCCAAATGAAAAACCCGGCTTTCGCCGGGTTTTCTATTCGCAGAACTCTTCCTCAGAATTACGCGCGATACCCGGCCATTCGAGCGGTGCTCGAAGTTGAGGAACTCCAGGTCCAGGTGGCAGCGAACATTTTTTTTCCCAAGAACAATTTCATTGATTTGCAAATCATGGCGCCAAAGCGCCAGGTCGTCAAGCTATTTTTTCTTTTTTTCGCATCGTGAGGATCACACCCCTCTCGGGGCGGACCTTCCCATCCCTCTTGCGGCCTTCGCCCCCGCGCGCTCGAGCAGACGGCTTTGCGCGATAGCGAGGGCTTCGGAAGCGAAGCTCTCATGCCAATCCTTTTTCTTCTCGAGCTCTTTGCATAGGCTTTTGAGCTCTCTCGGCGCGGCTTTTTCAATGCCTGCCCTCAGCAAATCCATTCCGCGGCTCTCCACGGATTTGCTCGCGAATCCCTTGAGGGAAACCATCCGAATCAGCAGCGCTCCGATGGTTTCCCGGCGCTGTTCGCTGACTTTCCCTCCGATGGAGATCAGGCCATCCCGGAGCGAATCCTGAAGCATCATTCCCCAGCGCTCCCATTCCCGATCCTCGCCCAGCGCCGTCGCCAGCAGGACTTTGATCGGCGCGGCTCCCTTCGCCGGATCCGCCCCCAATTCCAGCAGCTTTCGGAAAAGCTTCGGATTCCCTCCGCGCATCGCGATTTCCAGCGGCTGATCCCCTGGATCCTCCCCTCCGTTCTTGTCCGCTCCGAATTGCGCCGCGACATCCAGCGCTTTGTGCATTTCGCTTTCTTGGCGAGCGCCTTTCGCCCAGACGGCGGATCGGGCGAGCTCCCGAATCGCCATTTGGCAATCCGCCCCAAGGTTCGCGAGCGCCTCGAGCGTTTCTGCCGCGCTCTCCAGCTCCGCCGCTCGCGAGCACAAGATATCAGCCGGCCGAGCGGCCTTCTTGATCTCCAGCACAAAAAACCCCTTCCCATCCGGGTATTTCCCCGCGGCGATTTCCCGGCGGAAATCCATCCCCTCCTCGGCGAGCTTCTGGGCTATTTCTTTGGAGAGCGTTCTGTTTTGGCAGGCCCAAAGAAATTTTCCTTCCGGAGTCTGCTTGTCGGTTTCCATTTCGTTTCGCGGGAAATTCATTGGTTTTCCATTCTAGCATTAAGCTTTCTCCGCGACATCTTGCTTCTCCGCGACATCTTGCTTGTTTGATGGCGTGATCCCAGCTGATGAGCACGGATAATTTAGTATCATATTATGCCAAGAGGGCGCTTTTTCTCTTTCCCCCCGTGATAAGGCTTTCGGCGAGCGCCGCGGCGCGTCGGCCCGCAGAGCCGACCGGCCCCCTGCCCATCGCAAAAACAATCGGGCTCGGCTCGCGATCGCCAATTCTTCGGATTCTTTGGGGTCTGGGAACTCCCAGGCCCGGGCTGGGCGGAATTTTTCGGAAAGGCCTTCCGGAACAGGAAACCGCCATCGAAATGGTGGGAGCGGTGGGACTCGAACCCACAACCAGAGGCTTATCTAGCCTCTGCTCTGACCGGGTATAAGCCGGATACTCTGCCGATTGAGCTACGCTCCCGAGAAAAAACGCCAGCCGATTCCGCGGCCGGATTTTTATATTCGTATCGAGAGCGCGACATTCATATCCATCTTCGAATCCTACTCTTGCTTTGAATCCCGCGCAAGCGAATCTCGGGAATCGCCCAATCTTTTAATGCCGCCGCCTTGTATGCGCTTTTCTTTTCGGCGGGGCTTCCGGATTCGGATCCTCGATCCATCCCCGTTGGGCGCCCAGGCGGTAGGCGGCCTTGTGCGCGGCCAATCCCGCCTCGGAAAACATCTGCTCATCGAGCCCGATTGTCGGCGGCTCGCCCCGCTCCATGGCGGTTCGCAGAATCAGCTCCGCCCCCAACCCCATTCCCTGAATATCCTCCCGGAGGCACACCGCTCCGGGCCCCAGGTAATACCCGACGATTTCCAGCCCAGCAGATCCCTTGGCCCGCCGGAGCAGCAAATCCGCATTGGCGCCGCGCGCGAAATAGAAGCGGCCGAATCGCTCGTCTTCGCGGATGAGATCCAGCGACTCCGAATCCCAGCTCGGCTCGATATCCCCAATGTAATCCTCGAATTTTTGCCTGCACCAGGGATCTGCCTTTTCGGCCCCGCAAAGAAACTCCTTGAGCGAAATTCGCCATTTCCCCATGCTTTCGCCTCCTGTGCTAAACTCTTTCCATCTTATCCCTCATCCGCCGGTTTTCCTATGTCCTCCGCGGCCCCCGCTTTCCATCTTTTCATGCATTCCGCCGGCAAGGGATCCAAAGCGCTTTCCGCGTGGCTGGATGAGCATCGCCATTTTTCCATGATGCTCTCCAAGCTCTCCCGCTGCCTTTGCAGCACGACGAAACCCTCCACGGCCGCCCGCGAAATCGATCGCGCCGCCGCGGCTCTTGGCGAGCGGATTCCCCCGGATTTTCTCGGATTCTGCATCCCGGCGAGGATTCTGGCTCTGCATTCCCACTCCAAGCTGGACAGGCCGACCCTGGAGAAGGCGGACCTGCCGGGCGTCATCAAGGTGCTTTGGCGCCGCGGGGCGAGCGAAGCCAACCCGGAGATCCTTGTCGAAGGCTTGTCCCGCTGCGCCCAAACCGGCGCGACGCGCGAGGCGGAGGCCCTGCTCGCGTTCGGGGTCAACCCGAATGTCATGGACTCCATGGGGCATTCTCCCTTATCCTTGGCCGCGCGCAGCGCCGACAAGATGCCCATTCTCCAGCTCCTTCTCAATGCCGGAGCGGATCCGAACTTTCCGCCTTCTCCGACGAAAGAGGCGCGCGGAAAAAGCATCGGCCTTGAGGTTTCCCCCCTGGTCTCGGCCGTTCTTTATGGATGCCTTCCCGCCGCGGAATCTCTTCTTGAGCGCGGCGCGGATCCGGAAGGATATCTGGATGGGGTTCCGATTTTTGAGCACAATCGTTGCGGAGCGGCCATCCGCCCTCTCATCAAAGCGGCCCTCGAGCGCAAGATGCTGGCCCAGTCTCTCGGGGAATCCGCGATTCATCGGGCCCCTCGCCGAGGCGTTTGATGCTTTCCCCTCTTTCTCCGCCGGAGCGATCAGGTCGCGAGCTTTCTCGTCGAGGGCGCGGCCTCCGACTCGGCTTTCGCTCCCGCCAGATTCTTCCGGAACCGATCCACCCCTAAGCTTCCGAGCCCCTTGAGCCCCAGGCTGCGCTCCGGCTCGGCCCCGAGCTCCGCCTGCGTCATCCCCGCGGCGAACCTGGCGATCCCCTCCAGGGAATTAAAGCGCAGCGTCTCTTCCCCTACGCCATCATTGAGCCTCGCCACAATAGGGAAATCCTCATCGATCGATCCGTCTTGGCGCAGCGGAGCCAAGGCGACCATCTCCGCTCCGCGCCCGCCGAATGACAGCGCTCGCGCTCTCGAGCCCCCCGGCAGATGGACGATTTCCCCCTCGCGAAGCTGCTCTTTGGCCCAGGCTATCGCCTCGCTTTCCCGCAGCCCCTGATACTGGCCCCGAATTCTCTCGAAAGCCTTCGGATCGGACCCGAAGGCCGCTTCGATTCGGTCGAAATCCCGATCCCACGCCTCCAGCGGATCCTCCCCCAGCCCGGGGCGCTCTTTCGCAGGCCCGGCGCGGAGATCCGCCGCCGTGAGCCGCTCGAGCGCCTCTTTCTGGAATCCCCCTATTTGCTCTGGGCTTTCGAGGCTCCGCATCTGCCGCCCGATGTCTTGCGTTTTTTGCGCGATTTTTTCGGAGGCCTCTTTCTGCGTCTTTCCCTCGAAAATTTCCGTGCCGATTTTCGCGGCGATCGCCCCCGTATCCAGGTTGATCGCGATCAGCGCCGGGGCGGCGGCCCCTCCCAGGCTCAGCCTCGCCAATCCGATCCGCTCTCCCGTTTCGGAGACGGACTCCTTCCACCCCAATCCTCCCTTTCCATGCCGCGCGCCGTCCGCCAGAATGCCTTCCACCGTCTCTCGCGGCCATCCATTCGCGGCGAAATCGGATTCTGGCGTCCCCGTCCCCTGCCCCAATGGCTCGATTCCTTTGGCTTGCCGCATGGCGTCTGGGCTGGACAGGTAGTCGGATAGGGATCCCATGGCTATTTTCTTATTCTTATCGGATCTTGCTATTTTAGCCCAACAGGATTTTCTCGCAATCGCGATGGCCGATCCGCACGCCGGCGTATTGTCGGCGTCGGCATTTTGGTAGCCCCGAGGTGAGTTGAACACCTGAATCCGTCTTGTAAGGACGGCGTTTTACCGTTAAACTACGGGGCCAAAATCGAGAGCATACTTCTGCGGCAATGCGTGGAGTCGAGAGGCGGAATCGAACCGCCGTGGCTGGATTTGCAGTCCAGAGCCTAACCACTCGGCCATCTCGACATGTCTTTGGTGTCTTTGGTGTCTTTGGTCGCCCCGGATGGAATCGAACCATCGGCTGCGCCGTGTCGAGGCGCCGTTTTACCATTGAACTACAGGGCGAAACTTCTGACTGGTTGCGGGGACAGGACTCGAACCTGTGGCCTTCGGATTATGAGTCCGACGCGCTGCCAACTGCGCCACCCCGCCAAACTTCCCTTCTTTCTCCGGCGTCTCCGCCGCTCTGTCTGCGCGCTCCTTTTCCAGGAGAGCCCCGCTGGGCTCTCCATCACATCATCTGGCTCCGGAGGTAGGGATCGAACCTACGATTGCCTTTCGGCGACGGATTAACAGTCCGCTGCGTTACCACTCCGCGCACTCCGGAATAACTTGGTGGGACCAGCTGGGCTCGAACCAGCGACCTTTCGATTATCGGTCGAATGCTCTACCAACTGAGCTATGGTCCCTAAAACTCACTCACTTACTTCTTCCTGCTCTTGCTCCTTTGCCTTTCCGCTTCCGCAAACCCCTCGACCCCGTAGCTTTCCCAGCAACTCGATCATCCAACCCTTCGCCGAGCCCTTCTCTTCCTGGCGAGGGGTTTTCATCCCGTCCGATTCCCGCCGCTTCGCTGCCTTGTCGAGCTCCTTCTTCATCCGGATCGTCTGCCCCATTTCTCTCTCCTCTTGGCCGCATCGCTTCTTCTGGCGGCCCGGAACAGGCTCCGCCCTACGATTTCCTCCCACTCATTCTACTGCCACTGCCCATCATGCCCTCCTTCCCTCTGTCGGGATCATCTGGTGGAGGCGACAGGATTTGAACCTGCGACCCGCTGCTTGCAAAGCAGCCGCTCTACCAACTGAGCTACACCCCCAAAAACTGGAGCGGGAGACGAGGCTCGAACTCGCGACCTCAACCTTGGCAAGGTTGCGCTCTACCAACTGAGCTACTCCCGCATGCTTTACTCTTCTACAACTCTCTTTCTGTCTGGTGGAGCCAGGCGGGTTCGAACCGCCGACCTCTTGCATGCCATGCAAGCGCTCTCCCAACTGAGCTATGGCCCCCTTGACTGCTTTCCCTCCGAAAATCCAAACCCCAAAAAGAAGAAACCCCGGTTTTTAGGCCGGGGCTCTCAGATCCTGAACATCCAATCCGATTATCCCCGGCGGTCCCCCGCGCAAATCACGCCATTGTTATTGGCGGCATTCGCAATGGCGACGCGCACGCACGCGCCGACCGCGTTGGCGGCTGCGACGTTGCTTGCTGCGATCGGGAACATTGCTTTCATGGAAGATAACCTCGGAACAAACGTTGATTGACTATAGGGCGAAATCATATTCCCTTCTCGCATTTCCTGTCAACAGCATTTCAGCAAAAAATCAAAAAATTTTCCTAGGGGGCGAACCTTCCTTGCGCAGCCTCTTGAAATCTTCTTGCGGATTCTCGCTGGAAATCCCCGCCTCGCCGGCCCTTTCCCGAAAAGCACCCTCTTTCGCCTCGAACAAGCGCGCCTCCAGGGATTTTGGCTTGCGTGGCAACTCTCCGTTTTCAATTCTTTTTTCGATGGCCCTCTCCGCCTCTTGCCAGCACCGCTCCTCTGCCCACTCCGGGTTTCGCTGGCTCGCCAGCTCTTTGCTCTGCGCTTTCGCGCTCCGGATCAGCTCGGAAATTCGCGAGCGCTCCCCCTCCGCCTCTTGCGAGGACTCTTCCGCCCAGCAGCGTGCCATTCGGCGCAAGGCCAGCGACTGCGGATACGGCAATGCCTCCAGCCCCAAGCGCCCTCGCGCGTCCGCTTCGCACACGCGCGAAAGCTTTCCGGCGAACTCCTCGAATGAGGCGGAATTGTCCGCTCCGCTGTCGCGCTCGACGACCCACTCCATCTCCAGAGACCGCAGCAGCCGCGCTAAACCCGCCGCGCCGGTGTCTCCGATCATATGGACTCGCTGGTGCCAGCGCGCCGTCAGCCGGCAAACGCCCTCCATCTCCCTCGGCAACCCCTCGCGACGGAACACCTCTCCGATCAGCTGGGCCCCGATGTCGTCATGCCCCTTGTGCGAGCGCTTCTCCCGCAGCGAGGGATCCCCCCAGGTCACCGCTTTCCCCAGGTCGTGCAGAAGGCACGCCAAGCGTTCCGGAAGATCCAGCTCCATCTCGAAGGCTTGGCGCATCACCAAAGCCATGTGCGCTCGCGTCGACCCTTCCGGATGATAATCTTCCCGCTCCAGAACCGGCTCGAGCGCGCGCACCTCCGGCAACCCCTCCCCGGCCCAGCACTTCTCCAGATAGCCCAGCGCGGCCTCGAGGGTTTCCAAGTCAGCTTCTATGCGGATGCCCATATTTTTCCTTTCTTGCTCCAAGCCGCCATTCTACCCCGAATGCCCTCGCTTGTCCGTTTCGGCTTCGCGCCCGGCGCGCTAGAATATCCGAAGCGAAATGAGGCGAGCCCATGGATACCGAACAGCGCACCGACAATCCAATCGACGCGATCTTGGCCTCTGCATCCTGGGATGAGCTTTTCGAGTCCGCCAACGCGGCCTTGGCGTCCGACTTCCCCGCCGGATGCTCTCCGGAAGCGCGGGCTCTTCGCTCTTTGTTCTGGCGCAAGTGCGCGTTCCCCGTCGCCTGCGCGGACAGCGTTCCGTTCCGCGACCCCGCCGACTCCGCCAAAGGGCCCATTCTTCCCGGCGCTCCCGCCGCGAATGGATCGGCATTGCAGGCGCATTCCTTCTCTTTGGCGAAGCTCATCGCCGCGTCGCTGGCCGAATCTCCCTCGGAAAGCTCGGTTCTCAAGGCTCTAGCGAGAATTCAATCCCGGCAACTCCAGGCGGCCTCCAAAGTCGGCTCGCTCTCCGGGCTTTCCCCCGCTCTGTCGGAGGGGGTCGCCCCGCTCCTTTTGGGCTGGAACGCTCACCTTGCATTGTCTGACGTCCCTTCTTTGCAGGCCGAGGCGGTCAGCCTGGTTCCTTTTCTCGCGCCGTCGCCGGCCTCGCCGAGCTTTAGCCCTCCGATGCCGCCGGATTTGATCGAGGCGAGCGTTCTGCGCGACAGCGCGGAAGAGGCCGCGACCTCCTCCGCCTCGCTCTTTGACCGGCTGCGCCATGCTTTCGGCTTTTCGATGATTTCCTGCGGACCGGAGGGCGGCGCGCTCCAAGGTCTCGCCTCCGCCGCCTCCATTCAGGAAGCGTTCTTCGCTCTCTCCCGCCGGCTGGCCGCCCCCGCTCAGAGCATCGGGCTCGGCGGCCTTGGCGTCCTGCTCAATTGCGATCTGGGGCCCGCGGGCGGCGCTCTCCACGGCAGCGGCTGGAGTTTGGCTTTCTCCTATCCCCCCGGCAGCGTCGCGCACGAATGGACGCACGCCTTCGAGCGGCATGTGGAAATTCTGGGGACAGCCCCGCAGCGCGAAGCCTTGCGGGCCGTCCGGGAGGCGATTGCCTCGATGCCGCGGGATCCGGCTCTCGCGACCCTTTTCGCGGAGGCTCCTGTCGAAGCCGAGCGCGCCCGGCAGCGGGCTTTTCTCGCCCGAATCCTTTCGGTCCGCGGGACGCCCGCCGCCCAGGAGCTCGCTCGCTCCGGCGAGGTCCCCCCCGACACGATGCGGGAGTGGCTCTCCGCCATGGACGAGCCTGACGAATCCCGCATGCTCTCGCGCTTGCGCGGGGCGATCGCCTCCGTGAGCGCCCCGGGCTATCTTCCTCCGGACACCTTGGCTCTTTCGCGGCAGGCCGATCGGATGGCGGAGGCCTACGCCGCGCGCTCTCTGCGCCAGCGCGCCTTGCGCCGAGATGGCAAAAGCGTTTTCGCCTTGCTCGCGGCCGAGGCGGATGAGACCCTAGCGCTGGAGGGCGCCAGCGAGGTTCCCGGCTACTGGTCGACGCCGAGGGAAATGCTGGCCCGGGCCGCCGAGAGCTTCTTCCATGACGATGCGGTCCCCGCCCTCGCCTGGGTAGGGCCGGAGGACTTCTCCTCCCCCAAAGGGCTCGAGCGGGCCTCTATCGAGCGATGCCTCTCCGCGTTTATGCTCTCTCTTGGCGAGCCTATTTTCTCCGATCTTCCCGGATGCAAACCTCGGTCGCCCTCCCCTTGAGATTGAAACAAATCAATATATAATCCCAAGTTTGTCGCTTGGGATTCTCCGATGCCCTCCTCCGTTGCCCCCGCGCCTTTGCTCTGGTATCCGTCCGCGGACTCCGAACGCTCCCGGCGAGCCCGCTGGGGACTCCGTTGGGCCGCTCGTTGGGAGGAATTCTTGTCCGCTTTGCCGGCGCATTCGAGCCGATTGGACTTCTCTTTCGCCCAGGAGCTTCTTCGGCGCGCGCTCTCTCGATCCATTTCTCCGGGAATTTTTCCCCATATGGCCGCAGGATCGTTTCTTCCGGCGGCGATTCCGCTGTCCCCGGAAGAGCGGACGTCCCTTTCTGGCTTCTGGCTCTGGAGCGAGCCGATCTGCCTTTTGCGCAATGAAATTTGGCTCGAGAGCGCCCCGTCCGCCTCTTCGCTGACTTCCTGGATTGACGGGGCGCTCCGGCACCCGGAAGCCCCATGGCTTCGATGGGGCGCCTTCGCCCCCTCCGCGGACGGCCTGGTCCCGGCGCTGCTCGAGGCGGGCGTGCGGGATATCGCTCTGCCTCGATGGGGGGCCTTGCCCATCCATGCCTTGTGCTCCCCTGAGTGGCGATCCCGTCCGCTTCCGGAATGGATTGCCCTCGCCGCGCCCCTTTGCTCCCCCGCGTCCTTCTTCGATGACGCGGAGGCGGCCGCCGAAGTTTCCCGATCTCTTCCTCGGGGGCGCTCCTGCCCTTCGATCCTCTCCGAGCGCTGGGCCAGCGAGCCGCCGCTTTTGCCCTGGGCCGACAGCGACTGGGCTTGCCGATCTTTGGGGGAGCTTTTCTGGATGGAATGGGCCGGATCCCTCGGCGCGTCCTCCTTGGATTCGGCCGCCGCGACGCCTTACGCGCGGGCCACGCTCTCGCCCGCCGCCGCTGGGCTCTCTCGCGAGGCCGCGGCCAATTGGCCCTTGGGGGCCGGCATCGGAGAAGTCCCCTATTGCAGCGACTCGCCTGTCGTCGCGAAGCTCCTCCGGGCCGGCGCCGACCCCAATGCTTTGGGAACCCAAGGGCTGCGGATGTGGCAAATCGCCGCGGAGCCCCTTTTTGAGACCGGATCGGAGGGATTTTTCACCATCCTGACGGAAGAGGCTTTCGCGTTCTGGTTCGAAGCCGGCGCGGATTTCTCTTTGCCCTATCAGGGCAAGCCGCTTAGCTCTGTTTGGCGCTCCGCATTGCGCCCGGCCGACGCCGCGGATTTCGCCGCGGCCGCCCAAAAATGGGAAGCCATGTCCCGCGCCCGCTCCGACCGCTCGCTTCTGGAAGCGTCCGCCGCTCCGGCGGACGAGCGCCATAGCCGGAAATCACTCTGACCCTATGCCTCTTCCGATCCTCTCCGCTCTTTCCGCTGAACACCTCTATCGGCGCCTGCGCGACGGATTCGCCGCGATGCTTTTTGGCTTCGCCGGCGCTTTTCTGCTGGCGTTTCTCTTCCCCGCGCTATCCCAGGAGTCCGCCGCGCGCACCGCGCTGTTCTGCCTTCCCCTTCTCGCCTTCTTTTGGGGATCGATCGCCTCTCCGGACCCTGCCTCTCGGATCGGAGTCCCTCGGATCCTTCTCAACGGCGGCTGCGCCGGACTTCTCGCCGCCGCGTCGTTCCTTTCGGTGTTCTTGGCTCTCGCCCCGGGCTCCGCTCTTTCCGCCCTCCCCGCCCTGCCGCTCGGAATGGCCGCTTTTTCTTTTTTCCTGGCCGGCGCCTTGCTGGCGGCAGCCAGCCGGTATGCGTCCCTTTCCCTATCGCAAGGCGGCCGGGTCTTCTCCATTCGAGCCATTCTTCCGGAAGGCTCCGCTCCCTGGACCTCCGAGGAGGCGCTCGCGACGGCTCGGGACCTGCTTCCTGCTCGCTGGGGAGCCCCCGCGGCCTTGGACTCTGGCGGCAGCGCGGTCCGCTGCGGCCCGATTTTCCTCATCGCGGAGCCGATTCTTCCGGATTCCGGATCGGACGCCCCGGACCCCTTTCCCGCCGGCCCCTCCGCGGAGGGGGACGCTGCATCTTCGGAGTGGATCTTCGCGCTGTTATGGGATCCCGGGTGGCGAATCTGGCTTTTTTTCGATTTTTCCCGCGGCCCCTCATTCCCCCGCTCCGCGAGCCGCGAGCTTTCCGTGAAGCTTTTGGCGCGAGGCCTCGCATCGCGCGCCGACATCCTCTCCTGACGCGCCTTCGCTCTCCTTCCGACTCGGATTCGGTGTATAATTTCCCAAAATAGGGAACTCTCTCCATGCCGACTGATCGCGTATCTCCTATCCTTTTGGCTGCGAAGCTCCATTCTTCCGAACTGGTGCTCTCGCTCCTTTCCCATCGGATCATTCCCGCTCCCGACCTCGAGGAGACCGACGAGCTCGGGATCACCGCCCTGTCATATCTTCTCCAGCCTCGCCATGGGCGCGGCCGTCCGGCACAAGCCATCGAAGCCCTTCTTGCTCGCGGGGCGAAAGTCGATTACCTCACGCCAGACCCTTTCCTTCCCGGCCAATGGCGGGGGTCGGAATACGCGCAGCCCCTCTCGCACATCGCCGCCTTGGCGATCTCCTCCGGCGAGGATTGCGGAAGCCCCATTCTCTCCCGCCTTTCCCCTCGCCGCCTTCTGGAGATTTCTTTCGAGCAGCCGCTTCTCCATCGAGCCTGCGAAGCCGATGCCCTTTGGGCCGCGAAAATCCTCCTCGACGCCGGAGTTTCCCCGAATCGCGAGCACCATGGCCAGGAGGGCTTCCCCATCGCCGCCGCCAAAAGCTCCGAAATGCTCCGGATGCTCTCCGAGCGCGGAGCTTCCCTCTCCTTGCCGGACTCCACCGGCCGAACCTCCCTTGAGCTCCTCTCCTCCCGCGACGTCAGCAAGGAAATCCTTCAGGAAGCCGCTATGATTTCCGAGCGCTCCTCTTTGCTCGCCGCCGGCCTGGGGAATCGGAGCATTTCCCGCTCCAAGCTCCCGGCGGAAGTCATCCGCCCACTGACCGACGCCCTATTCCAAGCGGTCGGCTCTCGGCAAAAGGAGAAAGTCCGCGCTCTTTGGAAAACCATCGGGAAAAAGAACGCTCTCGCCGCGCGAGACCGCCAGGGCCGGTCTCTTTTGGGGGCGGCTATCGAAGCGAGGGATTTTCCTTTTGCCCGCTCCATGATTCAGGCTGGGCAGGATGTGAATGAGTTTGACGCCCGCGGCCTCAATCCCTTGATCTCTTTTCTCACCCTTTCCTATTCGTCCGTCGAGCGCGATCGGCGCGGACGCCGACGCAAGGACTTCTGGGCGAAAATGCGCCCGCTGGCGAATTTTTCCGCCCGCGATCCCCTGGGCCGCGGTCTTGGCGAAATTCTTTGGCCGATGGGATTCTCCGACGCGAATTATCCTCCGGTTTCCCCGCAGGATCTCAAGGAGACCCTTTGGGGCGCCTCCTTCGACATTTTCGAGCCCGCCGCGGATGGCGCTTGCTTTCTTCAGCGCGGAATCTCCTTGTGGCTGCGAAAAGCCCACGAATTCTCCTATCAGACCCCCGCGCTTCAATTCGCGACTTACCCCGATCTGCTCAGCGACCATTTGGATAGCCCGAAGATGACCGCCAGCCTCGCGGCCGATCTTCTCAATCGGTTTTTCGGCGAGCCTGCCTCCGATTTTTGGGACGGCCCGCGCGCTCTCTCGGTCCGCGGCGGCCCCCAATTGGAGCGCTCCTTTCTTCGCCTGCTCTCCCGCCCCGACGTGGTCGCCCTCGCCGGCCCCATTTCCCCTCGCCAGCGGGCCGCAAAATCCTTTCCGGAATCCTACGCCATTCTCGAGGCGGCCGCCCTGGCTCACGCTCGGCCGGCCGCTCCGTCGGATCGCAAATCCGTTTCGCGCTCTCTCTGACCCTCAGTCGAGCCAATAGCTCCAGGGAATCTCCGAGAGGGGAAGCAAAACGACTTCGCGCGAGCATTCGCCGCCTTGTCCGGAAATCAGCATGGCGGCCGCCTTCTTCTCCCCCTCGGGAAAGACGATGGCTCCGGAATCTCCTCGGCAAAGCGGGCGCGAGGCTTTCGCCCAGACGCTTCCGGCGGCCGGGCTGGTCGCCTGGACGCGAAACGCCCCCTCCAGCGTCTTCCCTTCTCCGATCCATCCGGATCCGATCGATCCGCCAAACAAGTCCTCCCAGCGCAGCGGGCTTTTCGAGCTTCGCCCCCCGAGCGCGAGAATCGCCCAATCTTTCTTCGGATTGCGGGCCGCCACCGCCACCGTCCAGGCCCGCTCTTCCCCTTCCATCGAGAACAGCAAGGACCGCCCTCCCTTGGCGCAATGCTCGGGCGTCAGCGCGGCCCGCGCTTCCGATCCGATCGGCAGCGCCCAGCAAAACGCCTTCTTCCCCTCGCTCCCCAGCAGCAGCGGCTCGGCCGCATCGGCGGCACCCATGCCCAAGAGCCCCGCCAGCGCGAAAATCGCCATCGTTTCCCTTTTCACTCTTTCTTTTCCGCCCTCCTAAGAGCGCGCCTCCTGTGCGCGAGGGACAGCGCGACCCCCCCGTAAATCCATAGCAGGTGCGCTGGCAACGCTTGCAGCGCGAAAATAGCCTCAGCCACCTGCAGGCGCTCTCTTTGCCGCTCTTTGTCGATCCAAATCCGCAGAACCCCCTCTTTGGGCTTCCCCACTCCCAGCAAGGCCGTCGGCAAGCGATTGAAGTCTTCTCTCCGTTCCGTGTCTCGCCAGAGCGCCGCGCTTCCCGCCCCGGCGGCTCCGACATCGCCCCACGCGGACCGAATCGGCCTTTCGAACGCCGGGGGAACGGGCAGCTTGGGCACTCGCGCTCCCGCTTGCGCGCTCGCGCAGACGAATCCGCCCATCGAGCACCAATCCTTGAATGCGGCTTCGCTCGCGGAGGCCAGCATCCAGCGCGCTTCCTCCTGCGCTTTCTTTTGCGCGTATCCGACCTGGATCATCGCGGAGGCGTGAAACAGCAGCCCGGTGCAAAGGACGCTTCCGCTCGCCAGCAGCGCGAACCAGCGGCCCAAGGAGCGCCGCTCCCGCTTTCCCATGGCGATCGCCAGAGCCGAAATGGCCGCTACCCAAAGCAGCAGCCGAGCGTATTGCGGCGACTGGCTCGGATCGTTCCCCCTCCCGAAAAAGGGCGGATATAGCGAGTGCTCCAGCAGAAACGGATGCGCGATCGTCGCCAGCGGATCTCCGATCGTGATCGCCAGCGCGATCGCGCTCGCCGCGCTCATTTCCGCATGCCCCCACTCTCGCCGCAGCAGAGCGACCAGCGACAATCCGATTGCGATCGATTGCAGAGGCATATCCAGCGCCGCGATCGCTCCGGCGGATTTCCAGCCCGCCCAGGCGGCGACCCGCAGCGCCAGCAACCCCAGCACGGCCGCCAAGCACGGGATCCAAAAAAACCGCAGCGGCGCGAATCGGCGCATCGTCAGGCCCAGAGTCGGAAAGCCAACAGACTACACAAAACAGCCCCATACGCAACAGAGACTTCCGAATCGGAAGCCTCTGTTGGATCCTGCCGCCGCTCACCCCAGCAGGGCGTGTCCGAGCATGATTTTCAGATCCAGGCGCCGCAGGGGATCAAATCCCATAATCCAGGCTCCGAAACTTTCCGGCGATTCCCCGAACAGGACGTCGCGCTTGACTCTTTTTCGGTAAATCATCGAGCCGTCCTCATCTGTGGCGCTGAACTCGACTTCGATTCCCTCCAGCGAATCTCCCCTCCACAGGAAAGTGACATCCGCGAGCTTCATCGAACCCGGGGCCTGGCGATCCAGCTCCTGGGCCGTGATCTCGAGCTGCTTGATCCAAAGCCTTTTCGTTCCCTCATTGGCCATCATCAGCGGATCGATCGGGGCGAAATAGCCCTTCTCGGATGCCGGGTCGAAAATCTCCTCGAATTGCTCCTTGAACTCCTCCCTCAGGGCCTGGAAATCGATATCCTGCAGGCTCTTTTCGCTCGGATGCTTCAGCGCGAACGGCCACATGGCCACGAACCAGCCCTCATCTTCGTCGCCGCCCAAGCTCCTGACGCTTTCCGTCGCTTGGCTGGCATGGTCCCACACGCCCCATTTCCCGCTGATGAGCGCCTCGTGCATTTCCGGAATTTTCCTCTCGTCCACAGCCAGCGCGATCCAGCTGTAGAGGGGGCGGCTCGCCAAATCGATTTTCAGCCGGCCATCAGCCAATCCATCCCACTTGGATTCCGCGAACGATTGGATGAATTTCGCCATCGTGGAGCGGGCCTTCGCGGTCGGCTCGATTACTCCCTCTTTTTTCCCCTTTGCCCGGCGGAAAATAAACGGGATCGCGAACACTCTCGAATGCTGCCTCGGACCGGCCTTGGTCATGCAAATGGCTTTTTGGTAGCTCCACTCCAGCTCCATGGCCATCTCTTCGGTCATTTCCGGATGCGAAAAGATATCTCCGCGGCGGGCTCGCCGCTCCCGAACCAGCTCCCGAACCATTGAATCCAGCAGATTTTCCCCTTTTCTCAGCGCCATCGTGAGCTCCCGTGGCGGGCGCTTGCTCGAGCGCTCATAAAGGTCGAGCTTCTCCGCCGTTTCGACGACTTGCTTCGCCATTTCCACGGCCTTTTCCAGGCTGAGTCCGGATCCCCCGGACGAATTTTGGCTTCGGCGGCTCATACCTTCCCCCCATGGAAACGCTTGTTCTCTTTTCCCTGCCGCTCCAGCTTCCAGGCCTCTTTGGCGCTGTCCAAATCGCGGAGAAGCTCGTATCCGAAATCCTCATCGTGAAACCCCAGCTCCAGCAGGCGCTCCTCGATTTCTTCCGCCGCGAATTTGCTTCTCTCATCGCCTCGGCTCGCGGAAACCAGCGCTTTTTCGAGCTCTTGGAACAGGGGGTGTCTTTCGTTTGGCATATTGGCTCCTGGGCTCTTGTTGGAACAGCTTGCATCGGCTCGAAGTGTAGCAAACCACCCCATTTCTGTCGAGCGCCCTTCATACCCTCCCGAGGCCTGATTTCTCATTATGCACACTCGTAACTTACTGAGTTCATTTGGAAAAAATAAAATAAAAAATATCTCCCCAACTTATGGAGACAAACAAAACATATCTATCGATTCACCAGAATTACGCTTTATGTTCCCGCGCTCTCCAGCAGCCGGGCCCAGGAAATTTTTCGCGGCTTCCCCCGGATTGATCCGGCGGACCGGGTCGGTTTTCCGATTTCTGGAGCCCGCCGGGGAGCTCGAATCCCCCTCTGCGGATTACGAATCCGCTGCATCGCCATCTATGCTTGGCGGGCGTTGTTTGGTGGACAGGGCAGGATTCGAACCTGCGGTGGACCCTTTCGGTGTCTCCGGATTTACAGTCCGGCGCCTTCAGCCTCTCAGCCACCTGTCCAAGTGGAGCCCGCCGGGGAGCTCGAATCCCCCTCTGCGGATTACGAATCCGCTGCATCGCCATCTATGCTTGGCGGGCGTTGTTTGGTGGACAGGGCAGGATTCGAACCTGCGGTGGACCCTTTCGGTGTCTCCGGATTTACAGTCCGGCGCCTTCAGCCTCTCAGCCACCTGTCCGTGAGCTTTTCGGCTCTAGGCGACTCCCGCTCCGGAATCGCTTTTCCCGGCGCGGCGAACTGAAGCTAAGCGCGGGATCGAGCCAATCAGGTCGTCAGGCGATAATAGGCTGTCGCGAGCGCGAACGCATCCGCGCGGAAATTTTTTCCGCTCGGGGCATTCTTTTGGATTTTGCCGATTTGGCTTTCCATGATCGCTCGCAAACTCGTTCTGAATTTCAACTCGACTATTCTTCTCTTCTTTTTGATTTCTGTCAAGCGTCTCTCGCCCAGGACTTGAAAGTCGCCGCGCGCCCCAACACCTTCTTCGCGTATTTCTTTTTCGGATCCTTCGCCGACCCATTGTATTTCAGCAAGGCCATCTCCACGTTTCCGGCGGAGCTTCTGAGGAATTTTTTCAGGGCGATCGCTCCGGCTTTGATATTCGCTCGCCCATCCGTCAACCCCACCTCCGACGCGCCGGTCTCCGGATGCCACTTCGGGATGACCTGCATGAGGCCGACCGCTCCCACGGAGGACTGCGCGACCGGATTGAAGCTGCTCTCTGTCGCCATCACCGCCAAAATCAGATAGGGATCCACCCCCACTTCCCTTCCCACGTCAAACGCTTCCTGAACATACGCCTTCGCCACCCAAGGGCTTACTCTGTAGGCTTGCGCGATTCGGCTTCCGACGCGCCGCGGCACCATTCCGATCTTCCCTTCCGCCGCCTGCGACGCGCTCGCTTTTGCCGAATTGCTCGCCAAGGTCAGCGCGGCCGCCGGGTGCTCCTCTTTCCCCTCGGCATCCGCCGGGCTCCGCTCGCTTCTTCGCGCCTCGCTCTTCAGCGCCGCGAGGAAAATCTCCTCTTTTTTTCCCTCGCTCGCTTCCCAGGAGGCCCCCGCGGACGCTATCAGCTCTTCCTCTGCGAACAGCAGCGATCCTGGCGCTCCATGAGAGGCCAGGACGTAGGTTGCGGCTCCGAATAGCCAGGCCCCCATCAACGATGCTTTTCCTATTTTCATTGCTCCCCTCCCAGACGCCTTTTCGCCAAGGCCGCCTCCTCTTCCAGGGATTGCGCTTTCTGCCGCTCCCATTGCCCCTGGCTTTCCGTGTTTCTTTTGGCTTCCCGCGCGATGGCGCTCAAAAAGCTGACCCACTGCCCGGTTTCTTCCTTTGTCGGCCGCCGGTTTTCAGCGAAAAAATGGATGTATTCCCCCGCTCCGCCGCGCTCCACCTTCCAGCGAATCCCTGGATTTCCGGAAAAGTCGCAAATTTTCGCCGGAAAGGCTTTCCCGTTCCTCTCATACATCGATTGGGCCCCGTTTCCGCCGCATTGGGCCCTATCGATCCCCTCGCTCCGCAGCGCCGTCTTGATTTCGCTCAACCCCTCGGCTGGATCTTGCAGCTCTCGCATCCGATGGTTTGACTCCCAAACGGGATCCTCTTGCTTGGGGCTTTGCGTCTTCACCAGCCAGGCCGAAAACATGAAAAAAAGGCTCACGAGCAATGGAGCGACAATCCAGCGGCCGGAGTAACTTTCCCCCGGCTTTTTCCAGAGCGCGGACTCCTCTCCGATAGCCTTTTCGCTCACGAGACCCCCCCGAGGTCCGTTCCATTGCCGGACTCTTGCGGATTCCGCTTCGCCTTGCGCGCGTATCTGATCCCATGGATCACCAGGACTCCCTCCTCCGGCAGGGCTCCTTCGCTGGCGATCCCGTCATATTCATACTCTTCCCCGTTTCGGACCGCCGTCGCAAAGATCGGCGTCCCTCCGAAGAATCCTTTTTTGTCGCGCAGCTCCACTCCTGCGTTTTTGAGCTCCTCCTCGTTACCGATCAGAACTCCATCGCCCGCCAAATCTCTTGCGATTTCCTCCAGATCAGCCTCCAAACGCTCTCGGGGAGACTCGGATTCCGATCGAGCCTCCACAGGAGCCTGGCGAATTCCTCTCGCGAAAAAAAACGTGAACCAGGCCAAGCCCAACAAGGGCACATTCGCCAACACGAGAAGCCCCCCTCCCGCGAAGCCGATCAGCAAGGATTTTTGCGCTCTCTCCATTGGTTTTTCTTTCATTTTTCGCCGAATCTCCCTTGCCCGGATTCTTCCCGGCCTCCTGCTTATTGTCAATGGCCGCCACCCCGAATCCTTGCCTATTTTTCACAAAAACTATAGAATGAAAACTTTCATCCCTATCCGACCGTCCATGGCGTTTCAGGCACGCTTCACTTCTGAGCCCGCTCGGGAGCGCTCCGCTCTCCCGGGGGCCGCTATCGCTCCTGATCCTGCTTTGGAATTCTCCGAAGTCTATGAGCAAGAGGCGACTTCTGCCGCGGC
>VFQM010000874.1_pt1 | contig 29704 bp, 24 predicted proteins | sample 3512391 | NCBI WGS metagenome assembly VFQM01 (sample SAMN10412369, study PRJNA504923) | tailings metagenome | isolation source: Replicate 1 from Balatoc abandoned mine | place: Philippines
TGTGGATGGGCGTCTATCCCGAAAGCTTCCTCGCGCCGATGCGCGGCGACGTGACCACCGTGGTTGCGCGCCTCGCCCCCGCAAAGCCTGCCGGTGACGCTCATGTCAGTGCCGGCAAGCCGAAGGCCGCGGCGGATGGCGAAGGCGATGGAGACGCCGCGACCGGCGAAGCCTCCCATGCAGGAGGCGTTCAATGACCGCCGATCTCGCCCTCATCTGGCCCGAACTGATCCTGACGATCGGCGGGCTGGTCACGCTGATGCTCGGCACCTTCCTCGGTGACCGGCAGGTCGGGCTCTTCCAGCTCGCCGCGCTGCTCACGCTCGCCGCTGCGGCGGTTGCGGTCGTCGCGCTGTTCGGCGTCAATGCGTCTGTTTTTTCGAACACGCTCGCGGTCGATAATTTCGGCGGCTTTGCGAAGCTCGTCATCTATGGCGCGAGCGCGGTCAGCATCCTGATCGCCCCGCGCTTCTTCGCGGGCGGCATGCGCGCCGAATATCCGGTGCTGATCCTGTTCGCCGCGCTCGGAATGGGGATCATGGCCTCGTCGCGCGACCTGATGACGCTCTATGTCGGCCTCGAACTCAACAGCCTTGCCGCCTATGTCCTCGCCAGCTTCATGCGCAGCGACGACCGGTCGAGCGAAGCGGGCCTCAAATATTTCGTCCTCGGCGCGCTTGCCTCGGGCATGCTGCTCTATGGCATCTCGCTGCTCTACGGCTTCAGCGGCACCACCGATTTTGCGGGCATCGCGGCGGCGATGGGCGGCAAGCTCAATCCCGGGCTGATCTTCGGCATCGTGTTCGTGCTCGCGGGCCTCGCCTTCAAGGTCAGCGCGGTGCCGTTCCACATGTGGACCCCCGACGTCTATGAAGGCGCGCCGACCCCGGTCACCGCCTTCTTCGCCAGCGCGCCGAAAGTCGCCGCGATGGCGCTGATGACGCGCGTCGCGATCGACGCGATGGGACCCGCCATCGGTGCCTGGCAACAGATCATCATCTTCCTCGCGCTCGCCTCGATCATCCTCGGTGCGGTCGGCGCGATCGGGCAGAAGAATATCAAGCGCCTGCTCGCTTACTCGTCGATCAACAATGTCGGCTTCATGCTGATCGGCCTTGCCGCCGGTACGCAGGCGGGTGTCCAGGCCGTGCTGACCTATCTGCTCGTCTATGTCGTGACGACGGTCGGCGCCTTCCTCGTCCTGTTGCAGCTGCGTGATGCCGACGGCAATTATGTCGAGAGCATCCCGGCGCTCGCCGGCCTGTCGCAGCGCCGTCCGGGCCTTGCCGCGGCGATGGCGGTGTTCATGCTCAGCCTCGCGGGCATTCCGCCGCTGTTCGGCTTCTGGCCCAAGCTGCTGGTGTTCCAGGCGGCGGTGAACGCGAACCTCGTGCCGCTTGCGGTCGCAGGCATCGTCGCCTCGGTGATCGGCGCCTTCTATTATATCGCGATCATCAAGACGATGTACTTCGACGACAAGTCGGAGGTCGAGATCGACGGCAGCCGGAATGTCGTCGAAGGGACGATCATCACCGTCAGCGCGCTCTGGCTGTCGATCGTCGGCTATCTCTTCATTCCCATGCTCACCGTCGCGTCGGCGGCGGCCGCGTCGGTGCTGTTCTGATCCCGCCGATCGAGCGGATCGCGCAGACAGGTTCGACCAACGCCGACCTGCTGGCGCGGCTGGCCGGCGGCGAGCATGTGGGCGAGGGGCATTGGCTCGTCGCCGACCGCCAGACCGCCGGACGCGGCCGCCTCGGTCGCGGCTGGAATGACGGGCAGGGCAATTTCATGGGCTCGACCGTCGTCCATCTGACCGCCGGCGATCCGTCGCCCGCGACGCTCGCGCTGGTCGCCGGGGTCGCGCTGGCCAAGGCGGTCGCTGCGCTCGCGCCGGGCCTCGGCGCCGAGCTCAAATGGCCCAACGACCTGCTCGTCGATGGCGCCAAATGCGCCGGCATCCTGATGGAGCGCGCGCGCGACAGCATCGTGATCGGCATCGGGGTCAACCTCGTCGCCGCCCCCGAATTGCCCGACCGCCCGACGGCGGCCCTGAGTGACAAGGGGGCGGGCCTTGACCGCGATCGCTTTGCCGAGGCGCTGGCGATCGCGATGACCGATGCGCTGTGGATCTGGCGCAACGAAGGCGTCGGCCGCATCATCGCCGCCTGGTTGCCGCAGGCGCATCCCGTTGGCACGCCGCTGCGCGTGTCCGAACAGGGCATCGACGGCTTTTTCGATGGCCTCGCCCCCGACGGCGCGCTGCGCTTGCGCCGCACGGGCGGCGAGACCATGTTGGTGCATGCGGGCGACGTCGAGCTACGCCGGCCCGTGGAGGGGAATTGAGATGCTGCTCGCGATCGACGTCGGCAACACCAACGCCAAATTCGCGCTGTTCGAGGGCGCCACGCTGCTCGCGCGCTGGCGCATCGCGACCGACGACCGCCGCACCGCCGACGAATATATGGTCTGGCTCGACCAGCTGATGCGGATCGAGGGGCAGGATCGCAGCGCGGTCGACGCCGTCATCATATCGACCGTCGTCCCGCGCGCGCTGCACAATCTCCAGCTCCTCGCGCATAAATATTTCGGCGTCGATGCGCTCGTCGCGGGCCGCGCGCCGGTGAGCTGGGGCATCGCACTCAAGGTCGATGAGCCGCAATCGGTCGGCGCCGACCGCGCGGTCAACGCGATCTCGGCGCAGGCGATCGAACCCGGAAAGGACAAGCTGGTCATCAGCTTCGGCACCGCGACGACGCTCGACCATATTGGCCCCGACGGCGCCTATCTCGGCGGCATCATCGCCCCCGGCGTCAACCTGTCGCTCGAAGCCTTGGTTGCCGCCGCCGCCAAGCTGCCGCGCATCGCCATCGAGGCGCCGGCCACCGACAGCGTCATCGGCCGCACCACCGAAAGCCAGATGCTGATCGGCGTATACTGGGGCTATGTGGCGATGATCGAGGGCCTCATCGCGCGCATGAAAGCCGAAATCGGCAAGCCGCTCACCGTTATCGCCACCGGCGGTCTCGCGACCCTGTTCGACAAGCAGGGCCACCTCTTCGACCGGATCGACCCCGACCTCACGCTCAATGGATTAATGCATTTGTACAATCAACGGACCGCGGCATGACGAAACCCGGCAAGGAACTGCTCTTCCTCGCGCTCGGCGGATCGGGCGAGATCGGCATGAACGCCAATCTCTACGGCTGCGACGGCAAATGGATCATGCTCGATCTCGGCGTAACCTTCGGCACGCACGACTATCCCGGCATCGACATCATCATGCCCGACCTCGAATTCATCGAGGATCGCAAGAAGGATCTGCTCGGCATCATCCTGACGCATGGGCATGAGGATCATATCGGCGCCTTGCCCTATCTCGCCGCCGAGCTTGGCGTGCCGCTCTATGCCAACCGCTTCACCGCGGGCCTCATCGCGCACAAGCTCGCCGAAGAGGGCCTCCAGAACGAGGTGACGATCAAGACCGTCGATATCGACGCACAGTTCCAGCTCGGCCCTTTCGGCATCCGCCTGATGCCGCTCGCCCACTCGATCCTCGAGATGAGCGCGGCGGTGATCGACACGCCCTATGGCCGCGTCTTTCATACCGGCGACTGGAAGCTCGACGACCATCCGGTGCTCGGCACGCCGTCGTCGGCGAAGGCGCTGACTGCGATCGGCGACGAAGGCGTCGATGTCCTCGTCGGCGACTCGACCAATGCCTTCAACCCCGAGGCATCGGGCAGCGAGGGCGGGCTGATGGACGGGCTGCGCGCTGCGGTCGGCGCGGCGAAGGGCCGGGTGATCGTCACCACCTTCGCCTCGAACGCCGCCCGCCTGAAAACGTTGGGAGAGGTCGCCAAGGCGACGGGCCGTACGCTTTGCGTCGCGGGCCGCTCGCTCGACCGCATCCTCGGCGTCGCGCGTTCGGTCGGTTATCTGAAGGACTTTCCCGCCACCGTCGATTTCGACGAGGCGATGCGGCTGCCGCGCGACAAGCTGATGGTGATCGCGACCGGCGGGCAGGGCGAACCGCGCGCCGCATTGGCGCGGATGGCGTCCGACGGCCACCAGATCAAGCTCGAGGCGGGCGACACCGTCGTCTTCTCGTCGAAGCAGATACCGGGCAACGAGGTCGCGATCGGCCGCATCATGAACCAGCTCGCCGCCAGGGACGTGCTGACGGTGACCGAGAAGCAGGCGCATATCCACGTCAGCGGTCACCCCGGCCAGCCCGAGCTCGCTGCGCTCTATGGCTGGCTCCGCCCCAAGCTCGTCGTGCCGGTGCATGGCGAGATTCGCCACATGCACGAACAGGCGCGTTTCGCGCTCGAACAGGGCGTGCCCGACGCGCTGATCCAGGAAAATGGCGACCTCGTCCGCCTCGCGCCCGGGCCCGCGAAGATCATCGAGCGTGTGCGTTCGGGCCGGCTGATCCTCGATGGCGACGTGATCCTGCCCGCCGATGGCGAGACGATCAACGAACGGCGGAAGCTGTCGCTTCACGGCCATATCACCGTCGCGGTCATCTTCACTGCCGGCAAATTCACCGAAAGCGCGGTCAGCTATCGCGGCGTGCCGGTCGAGGATGATCGCGAGGCGTTCATCGACGAGATGCGCGACGCCGCCGAAATGGCCGCGCTCGCCCCCGCCAAGGATGTCGAGAAAATGCGCGAGGCGATCCGCCTCGGCGTTCGCCGCATCGCGACCGACTGGACCGGCAAGAAGCCGGTGGTCGACGTGATGCTGGTCGACCTGTAAGGAGCGGCGCGATGAAATGGACCTCCGCCCTCGCGATCTTCACGCTCTTCTGGGTGTTCAGCGCCTTTTTCGTGCTGCCCTTCCACGGCCGCCGCGCTGGCGACGAAGCGCCCCAGATCGCGGGGCAGGACCATGGCGCCCCCGCCGTGTTCCGTCCGAAGCGCATCCTTGCGCAGATGACGATCTCGGCCGCGGTGTGCTTTGTGATCTATTACATCGCCTATGTGAACGGCTGGGCCGACCCCAATGTGCTGAGCGGGCGGGCCTGACCGCCTCGGTCACCCCCGCAGGCGGTCGATCGCCTGCGCCAGCGCCACATAGAGCTTCCCGATATCCGACGACAGCAAGGTCACGCTGATCGCCGATCCGTCGCGCGTGTTCATCAGCAGACGCAGCATCGCTTCGAAATCGTGGATGAACTGGTTTACCGCGGCGTGGAAGGCGTCGTCATTCTGATAGACGCGCAGGATTTCCTTCGCCTCGCTATTCTCGACCAGCTTGACCGCGCGCCGCGCGAAGACGCCGCGATCGCCCTTCAGATAGGAATCCCAGGCCGTGTCGCTGACCTCGATCGACAGGATCTTGGTCACGTCGATCGCGGTCGATTTCAGCGATTCGGTGAGCAGCCCGACCTGCTTGGCCAGCGAATCGCGATCCGACGCCGCGATCGCGGCCTGCGCCTCGGCGGCGCGCGCTTCGACATTGGCGCTGGTATCCATGATCGTGATCAGCTGGCGCATCAACCGGTCGGTGGCGTTGTTCGCCGCCGCGACCGCGCGTTCGGACGCTTCGCCGATCGCGTCGAGCTGCGCCATGACTTCGGTACGGAAGGCCGCGTCGATCGCTTCGGTCGCGGTCGTCTGCATCGCGTCCTGCGCGCCCGCAACAAGCCGTTCGAGCGTCTGATGCGCATAGCTTGCCGCCGACTCGGCGGTCAGCCGCACCTCGCCCAGCGTCGCCGTCATCTTGGCACCGCCCTGTTCGGCGAAGCGGTCGGCGCCGCGATGCAGCTTGTTGAGCGACGCCTCGGCTTCGGCAAGCGAGGCATTGATCGTTTCGACGAGCGCCCGCTGGTTCGCGGCATGGTCGGACATCTGGGTTTCGTTCGACGCCAGCGTCGCCTGCACCGCATTGACGTGCGACAGCGTCGATTGCGCCACGAGTTCCGACGCCTCGAGCAACGGTTTGAGGTCGGCGAGCGATGCCTTCGTCGCCTGCCCATGTCCCGCCATGCGGTCGATCGCGTGCGGCAGCGTCTCGTCCATCTCGCGCGTCACCGCGTCGAGCGCGAGCAGCAGTCCCTCGGCGTGGGAAATCAGCTGGCGGGCCGACGCATTGCCCGATTCGGTCTGTTGCATGAAGGCGGCGAGTTGCGCCTTGGTGTCGTCGATCGCACGGCCGATGACCCCGGTGCTTGCCGACACGCTGGTATCGAGGAATTCGAGCCGGTCCCCGATCTCGGTGACATGGCCGGTGATCCGCGCTGCCAGTTCCTCGCTCGCGACGCCATGCGCGGCAAGCTGCGCGCCGATATCGTCGCTCGCACCGCGCGCGACCGCCAGACGATCGTCGAGCTGCCCCGACGCCGCCGCGACACCATCGCGGAAGGCCTGCCATGTCTGGCCCAGCTGTACGCTCATCGCATCGACGGTCGACGTCAGTTCGTGATGGAGTGCGGTTGCGACCTGCGAGACTTGCGCCAGCGTCGCCTCATGCGCGCCGGTGACCTGCGCCGATACCGCGAGCATATCGGTTTCGGCCTGCTTCGTGCGTGCTTCGAGCGATCCGATCGCGTCGTGCAAGGTCGCCGCCGACGCTTCGCCGGTCTCGGCGGCCTTCACCGCCTCCTCGGCGAGCGCCGCGAGCTTGGCTTCGAGGCTGGCCCCCTGCTGGTGCGCGACAAGCCCGGCTTCGCGGAAATTGCCGGCGAGCCGCTGGGCAACATCGTCGATCCGCGGCAGCCCCGCGAGCAGCCCGTCCATCCGTTGCAGCGCAACATCGCCCGATCGCGCGAGCTGGTCGTGCGCATTGGCGATGACCGACGCGTTGGTGGCGAGTTTGTCGCTGCTTTCGGTCAACCGCGCGACCGTGTCGAGCCCGAGCTGCTGGACGATATTCGCCTGTTCGGCGAGCTGGCGCTGCGCATCGGCGAGGTGCAGGCCCAGCGAATGCATCGACTGGTTGAGCGCGGCATTTTCATTGCGCAGCGCCGTCGCGACCCGGGCAAAGCGCGCCTGTTCGGACCGGCCTGACCGGATCAGCACCATCCACAGCACCGCGAGCAGCGTAAGCGGCATTGCGATGGTCGCGATCAGGCCGGACCATTCGACTATTGTTAGTGCCCGGGCGAAGCCATCGGTTCCGGCAACGACGGCAAAGGCGGTCCAGCCGAGGCCGAGCAGGATCAGCAGGGCAGGGGCGATGCGATCGCGCCAGGCCGACGGGGGCGCCATCGCCTCTTCCGTCTCGCTTTCGTCGGTCAGCGCCGACAGGTCGAGCCAGTCGCGTTCGGCGTGCACAGGCGCTTCGGCCTCGGGCGCAGGCGCGCCCGCCGGCTCCGCAGCCTGGCTGTCCGCATCCGGATTTGCCGCGGATTCCCGCCACAAACCGACGATCTTCTTATCCCCCGTCATACGCGCATCTTAGCACCAAATGGCCGCCATGAAACGGAAACTTAACCACGGGCTGTCAAGGCTGTGGAATGTCTTTCGACAGCGGCCCCCTCGATCGGTATCTGCACGCCGCCGTCGGCGACGACGCGGCGATGACGATGGACCTGCGCAATGCCTTTACCGGCAGCGCGCGCGACCTTTCCGACCTCATGCGCCGCGCTCGCTGCGACGCCAATTGGAACGTCGCGGCGCTCCGGCTCAAGGGATTGGCGGCGACCTTTGGCATCATCCCGCTGATCCAGCTTGCCGAAGCGGCGATGGCGGGCGCGCCGGGTGACCCCGCAGTGCTGCGCGACATCAATCGGGCAATCGACGAAATCGCCTGAACCGCGTCACCGAACGGGGTTCAATCGCCGTTCAGCCGCGTCCGGCCATATCAAATATCAACCGGGCCCGTCTTGCCATGGCAACGTCGGAGGTTTAGCCGCGTTTAGAGCGCGGCCGAACCTGCGCGTGCCTATGCGCGCGGCGGCCGAATCGAAGGAGAGATTTCACATGTTCACCCGTTTCCGCTCGATGCCCGCGACGGCCATGGCCGCTGTGCTGGGCTGCGCGTTGATGACGATGTCGGCGACCCCTGCGGCGGCGCAGGACAAGCCGAAGAAGGAAAAGAAGAAGGGCAAGGAAGAAGAAGCCAAGGGCGTGACGATATCGCCCAGCAAGGGGTTCGGCCCGACGGTGCAGAAGATCCAGGCAGCCTCGAATGCCAAGGATGTCGCCGCGCTCCAGGCTGCGCTGGCCGAGGGCGAACCGCTCGCCACAACTCCCGAAGATCGCTACTGGATGGGCCATTTTACGCTCCAGCTCGGGATTTTGACCAAGGACAAGGCGGCGCAGGAAAAAGGCCTCGACGCAATGCTCGCCTCGGGCAAGACTCCGGCCGAGAGCCTTGGTCTCTACAATTATTACACCGGCAGCTTCGCCTATGATGCGAAGAACTATCCCAAGGCGATCGAGCGTCTTGAAGCGGCGCAGGCGGCGGGCTCGAACGAGCCCCAACTCGGCACGCTGCTCATGGACAGCTATTTGCAGGGCGGCCAGATCGACAAGGGCATTGCCTCGGCCAAGGCCTCGATCGAAGCGGCGCGCGCCGCGGGCCAGCGTCCTTCCGACGAACTGTATGTTCGCCCGATCAAGGCGCTGCAGGCAGCCAAGCGCAACGACGAGGTTGTCGACCTCATGACGCTGCGCCTGCGCGACTACAACCAGCCGCAGGTGTGGCGACAGACGCTGTTCATCCTTCTCCAGCAGTCGGGTGAAAGCAAGGAGGTCGGGCTCGACATCCTGCGCCTGATGCGCGCGACGGACTCGATGCTGCAGCGTCCCGAATATCTGGAATATGCGGCACTCGCGACCGAGGCCGCGCTGCCGGGCGAGGTCGTCTCGCTGATCAAGGCGGGCCGCGCCAGCAAGGTCATCCCGAGCCCCGACGCCAAGCTCGACGAAGTCTTCAAGTCGCAGAGCGAACGTATCGGCGACGAGGAATCGACGCTGACCGCTTATGCCGCCAAGCCCTCGACGCTGTCGGTCGCCAAGACCGCTGGCGCGACCGGCGACGCGATGGTCGGCTATGGTCGCTATGCCGATGCCGTTCCGCTCTACAAGGCCGCGATTACGGCGGGCGGCGACAAGGAGCTCTGGACTTACCGCATGGGCGTTGCCCAGGCGCTCGCGGGCGACAGTGCCGCGGCGAAGGCGAGCTTCGGCGAGGTCGTAGGTCCGCGCAAGCGGCTCGCGCAGCTGTGGCTCGTGAAAATCGACGCCCCGGCGGCCGCTCCTGTCGCCGCCGCGGCGCCCGCTGCGGCCCCGGCGACGAGCAACTAAGCCGTCGCCGAGCGCTACGAAAAAGGGCGCCATCCCGATGGGGTGGCGCCCTTTTTCATGCCCGCTGCGTACCGATCAGGCTTCGACAGGGATTCCCGCGAGCTGCTTGGCGGTGCGGATGGTCAGCGATGTCTTGACGCTCGTGACATTGGGCGCCGAGGTCAAATGCGCGGTCAGGAACGACTGGAAGCTCTGCAGGTCGCGCGCGACGACCTTGAGCAGGAAGTCGATCTCGCCATTCAGCATATAGCATTCGCGCACTTCGGCGAGCGCGCCGACATAATCCTCGAACGCCTTCAGGTCGGATTCGGCCTGACTGCGCAGGCTGACCATCGCAAACACCGTAATGCCATAGCCCAGCTTCGCCGCGTCGAGGTCGGCATGATAGCTGCGGATCACCCCCGATTCTTCCAGCGCACGCACGCGGCGCAGGCATGGCGGCGCGGTCAGGCCGACGAGCTGGGCGAGTTCGACATTGGTCATTCGCCCGTCTTTTTGCAGTTCGTGCAAAATCTGCAGGTCGATCTGATCGAATTTCTGGCTCGCCATATTGTAACTTCCGCTTCCCTCTGATGCCGATGACCATAATAATATTTCAGGCGATTGCAATTGTCCCACAATGCGACGCGATTGGTTAAGGCGCTTTCATGACCCGGGGATTCACGCTAGCCGGTAAGGCTATGCTAACCAACAAAGGGGTGGGGGCCCGCATCGCGTGACCGCCGATACGATGATCGCGACCATCTTGCGTCAGGAACCGGCCGACCGCCGCTCCTGCGTCGCGGCTTGGCGTCAGCTCTCCGATATTCTGGCACAGCGCGGCAATCAACTGGATGATGACGATATTCGCCGCTCGCTTCACGCGCTGGCGGTTCTGCGCCCGCAGATTCCCGAAACGGTCCGCCGTGACTGCGCGCGGGCAATCGCGCGTCACAGCCGTTTCGCGCCGATCGTCGCGCTCTATGCCAATGACGTGCCCGCGGTGTCGCTCGCGATGCTCCGCGACGCGCAACTGGCCGAGGATGACTGGTTGGCGCTGCTGCCCGCGACCGGGCCGATGGCTCGCTCGTTCCTTGCGGCGCGCCGCGACCTGCCGCCTGGCGTCAATCGCGCGCTCGCCAGCCTCGGCGCCGGCTCGGTCGCGCTGCCGCAGCCCGATCCTGTTCCCGAGCCGGTGATCGAGGCGATCGTCGAGGCGGTGCCCGAGCCCGCAACGATACCCGAAGCCGAACCGAGTCAGATCAGCGAACTGGTGCGTCGCATCGACAAATATCAGGCGGGTCGCGGTCAACCCGCGGCAGCCTCGCGCGGAGCCCCGGCCGCGCGCGAATCCTTCCTGTTCGAGACCGGTCCCGACGGCGTCGTTCATTGGGTCGAGGGTATTCCGCGTGGCGCGCTGATCGGGCTGTCGATCGCCGAGGCGGCGCTCGGCGGTGAACCCGGCACCGACGGCGTCGCGGCGGGTGCCTTTCGCCAGCGCGCCGAAATGATCAACGCGCGCATGATTCTCGAAGGCGCCGAGGGAGTGGCCGGCGAATGGCGCTTCTCGGCGCTGCCCTGGTTCGACCGCGCGAGTGGCCAGTTCCGCGGCTATCGTGGCAGCGCGCGGCGCCCGCAGCGCAATGAAATTCCCTACGGACTGCCCACCGACGACAATGCCGGCGATTCGATCCGCCAGCTCATCCACGAATTGCGCAGCCCGCTGAACGCCATCTCGGGCTTTGCCCAGATCATTTCGGGCCAGATGTTCGGCCCGGTCAGCAGCGCCTATCGCGCGATGGCCGACACGATCGTCGCCGACGCCGCGGCGGTACAGGCGATCATCGACGATCTGGCTGCGGCAACGCAGCCGGTTGCCGCCGTTCCGGCGCCCGCCAGCGGCTATAGTGATATCGACGCGGTCACAGCGCAGGTCGAACGCGATCTGGCGCCGCTGTTTGCCGACCATGGCGTCGGGATCAGCATCTCGCGCGTCGGCGGGCCGTTTCATGCCGCGGTCGAGGATATCGGCGCGCGCCGGATGATCGGCCGCCTGATTACCGCGCTCGTCGATGTATCCGAATCGAATGCAACGCTCGTCGGGCAGTTGCTCACCGATCCGGCGCACCGCGACGTGCTGCAACTGCGCCTCGTCCGCCCGGTGGCGATCCGCTTCACGCCGGCACGCGACCTGCTCGACCCCAGCTACAGTCCCGAGGGCGACGCCCCCGGCGCCGCGATCCTCAGCCTCGGCTTCTCGCTGCGGCTGATCGACAGCCTGGCGCGCGCGGTGGGCGGTCGTCTCGATATCGGGCATAACGCCTTGACCTTGCATCTTCCCTCGGCCACCCCGGCGTCGGTTGCGGACCCGGCGGTCCAGCAGCACAGCGACTGATCGCGGGGCCCTCGTGAAGGGGAAGAGCTCGGTGGAACGGGCGGACAATCTGTTGAAGCCGCCATCGGCATCCGACCTGGTCAGGCTGCGACCGGACGAAGCGCCGCGCTTCTGGGTGACGATCGACACCGAAGAGGATTTCGACTGGTCGGCGCCGTTCGCGCGCACCGGGTATCGGCTCGACTCGGTGCCGGCGCTTGCCGATTGCCAGGCCTATTTCGAGGCTGCGGGGGTTGCGCCCATCTATCTCGTCGACTGGCCGATCGTCGCCGACGACCGCGCCGTGGCGATCCTTGGCGCCGCGCGCGCGGCGGGGCGCTGCGACATCGGCGCCCAGCTGCACCCCTGGGTGACCCCGCCGCACGACGAGGCGGTGAACGAACGCAACAGCTACACCGGCAATTTGCCGCCCGAGCTGCAACGCGCCAAGATGACAGCGCTGCGCGATGCGATCCGCGACCGGTTCGGCGCCGCGCCTACCGCCTATCGCGCCGGCCGCTACGGCCTCGGCCCCGACAGCGCGGCGATGCTCGCCGATCTCGGTTTCCGCTGCGACACCTCGGTTCGTGCGGGTTTCGACTATCGCCCCGGCCACGGCCCCGATTACCGCGCGGCGCCGCTCCATCCATGGTGGGTGGAAACCGGCGGGCGCCGCCTGCTGGAAATGCCGGTGACGACGGTGTTCGGCGGCTTGCTCGGCCCTGCCGGCCGCTGGCTCTATCACCGCACTTCGTCGAACAGCCACGCCGCATTTGCACGGCTCGGCCTTGCAGAACGCATTGCGCTGACGCCCGAGGGCATTCCCGCCGCCAAGGCTTGTGCGGCCATCGACATTGCGATCGCCGCGCGCCTGCCGGTGCTCAACTTCTCCTTCCATTCGCCGTCGCTCCAGCCCGGCAACACGCCCTATGTGCGCACCGAGGCCGATCTCGCCGATTTCTATCGCTGGTGGGACGTCGTGCTCGCGCACCTGGCGCGGCGCGGAATCGCGCCGACGACGACCGCGGGCATTCTCGATATGGCGCAACGCGACGCAGAGGCGGCCTGATCGCGCTTGCCAAGGCTCGCCGCGCTCCGCTATCGCCCCTCCATCCCTTCGGGGGCCTGTAGCTCAATGGTAGAGCCGGCCGCTCATAACGGCTAGGTTGCGGGTTCGAGTCCTGCCGGGCCCACCATTCCCCTTGCAAATCGAAACCTGTCCCGCTCCAATGGCCGAAAATATCGGGGAGCGGTGAACGTGAAGAAGAGAAGAATCTTGCTGGGCGGCTTGGCGGTACTGGCGGTCATCGCCGCAACCGTCGCGGTCCGGACCTCCAGCTTCGCGCCAGCGGACATCGCCGACGGCAGCGACGTCAAGCTGGCGGCGGCCCCGACCTATGATCTTAATGCAGCGGTCGCGCATCTCAGCGCCGCAGCGCAGATCCGGACGATCTCGCACCAGGATGCGGCGGACAACGAGGTTGCCGAATGGGACAGGCTCCACACCTGGCTCGCGGCGACCTATCCTGCGACGCACGGCAGGATGACGCGGACGATCCTGCCGAACCGCACGCTCGTCTATCACTGGGCCGGCAGCGATCCGTCGCTCGCGCCGATCATCCTCATGGCCCATCAGGATGTCGTGCCGGTCACCGCGGGGACCGAAAAGGACTGGAAATACCCACCCTTCGCCGGAACGATCGCCGAACAGGCGGTGTGGGGCAGGGGAACCGTCGACGACAAGGGCTCGCTGATCGGCCTGTTCGAGGCGATCGAGGCCCTCGCGAGCTCGGGTTTCAAGCCTAAGCGCGGCATCTATCTCGTCTCGGGGCATGACGAGGAAGCCGGCGGCAGCGGCGCCGTCGCCGCCGCTGCCAAGCTCGAGGCCGAAGGGGTGAAGGCGATCTTCACCCTGGACGAGGGCAGCCTCGTGCTCACCGACACGCCGGTCATCGGCGGTCCCGCGATCCTGATCGGCATCGCCGAAAAAGGCTATGCCACGCTTAAGGTCACCGCCAACGCGCCCGGCGGGCACAGCTCGATGCCGCCGGCCGAAACCGGCGTCGGGACGCTGGCGCGCGCGATCACCGCGATCACCGACAAGCCTTTCCTGCTCGAAGTCCGCGGCCCCGGCGCATCGATGCTCCAGGCGCTCGCCTCGGAAAAGGGCGGCAACACGAAGATGGCGGTCGCCAACCAATGGCTCTTTGCGCCCTTGCTCAAGCGCCAGCTCGAAGCCTCGCCATCGAGTGCCGCGGCCTTCCACACCACGATCGCGCCGACGATGTTGCAGGGCAGCCCCAAGGAAAATGTCCTGCCGCAATCGGCGAACGCGCTGATCAACTATCGGATCGCGCCGTGGAACCGTTCGGGCGATGTTATGGCGCGCGCCAAGGCGGCAGTCGGCGATCTGCCGGTCGACCTCGCCTGGGTCGGCACCCCGCGCGAACCGTCGCGCGTGTCATCGACTGGCTCGCAGGGCTGGAAATGGGTTGCCGCCGCGGCGCGCGCCGATGCGCCAGATGCGGTGCTGTCGCCGATACTCGTTGTCGCCGGCACCGACAGCCGGAGCATGGAGGGGGTGTCGCAGGACGTATATCGCTTCATGCCGATGCATTTTTCGCTCGAGGAATCGGCGATGATCCACGGCACCAACGAGCATATGAAGATCGACAGCTTCAAGCGGATGATCGACTTCTATGCGCGGCTGATCGCCACTTCGACAGGATAGGGGGGCGCGCAGGGCGGGATAGACATCCCGCGCCAGCCTGTTAAAGGCGCTCCGGCGTCGGGGAGTGGCGCAGCCCGGTAGCGCGCTTGCTTTGGGAGCAAGATGTCGCAGGTTCGAATCCTGTCTCCCCGACCATTTCCGCGGCATTATGTCGCAAAAGAACCGATTCGCAGACTCCACGAATCGCGCTGATTTCCTTAGTGAAATCGGCATGGGTAAAAGCAATTTGCAAGCGTCGCTGGAGAAGAAATACGCCGCCTGGAGCGGCGAACTTCTCGAAGTTCAGAAGCAGATCTTCAAGATCGAGGAATCGCATGCCGAATTGACGCAGTTACGGGCGCGGGCGGCTAAGCTCGAAGAGTTGGTTGGTAACGCCAAGAGCATTTTCTTCGAAGTAAATCCGGAATGGGATCCGGAACAGATCAAGCCGACGCGGACCGGCGCTTACACCTTGCCGTTTGAGATCGGCACGGTATCAAAGGAGTGCATGACGATCCTGCGCGAGGCGGAAAAGGCAATGACGTCGCGAGCGATCGCCAAGATGATCCTCCAACGCCAGAATATCATTGATGCCGACTGGCAGCTCCTCGACAAAGTGCGCAGCGCAGTGGATGCTTGCATGCGCTCTCGCCGCGGAAAATATGTCCAAGCTGAAGGCGAATACCCCATCTACTGGTCGATCATCCCCGCGTGATGATCAGCGGCTCAGCTTAAACACTCTTATGAGCTCAGCCTTGTCCGGGTCATTATCATTGTCAGATTTGCGCCGCTGCCAGTAGCCCTTCATCCGCCGCGAAACCGGTGACGCGAGTGCGCTAGAAAGGATCATTGCAAACAGGTCGCCATTAGGCCTGCGCCTGTTTTCCTCTCTCCACGCCATTTCACGAGCATAGTAGCTGGTATAGCCTCTTCCGATGCTGTTGTAGACGCCGCGCTCGGCACGGCGCATTCTGGAAAAGAAGCTCTCGGCCTGGTTCGTGCACGCTATTCCGTCGGAATAGCTTTTCGAGTGGTTGATCCGCTTGGTATCGAAATAGCCATGAAGCGCATCATACTGGTTGGCTTCGTCGGCATGGACGACGCTGCCCTTCTTCACTAGCTTGCGCATGATTGGGACGGCATCGCTTTCCTTGCTAACGTGGAATGTCCGCACACGCGCCGGCCGGTTTCGCCCCTCGTCTTCACGCTCGCGGACGACAACGATCAATCGTTTCTTCGCCAGCTGCTCAGCCTTTGCCGCAGCGCGCAGGCCTTCCCAGTTGTCCGGGTCATTCGCAATGCGCTTCGGCTTCCCGCCAAACACGGCGCCATCCACCTCGATGACGCCATCGAGCTCGTCATATGCATCGCGGTGATCGATCCCCATGGCTTCGCGCAGCTTGTGCGCGAGCACCCAGGCGGTCTTGTATTCGACCCTGATGTCGCGCTGCAGGCGCAGGGCTGCTACGCCGAGCGCGCCATTGGTGAAGATGGCGATTGCTTCGAGGATCTTGCGGAACTCCAGTTTCCGGCTGGCGAAGATGGTGCCGCTGGTTACGGAATATTGCGTCCGGCATTTTGCAACCGAGCATTTCCATTTGCGTCCGGCAATCAGTTCCCAGTGCTTTTCCGATCCGCACTTCGGGCAAATCGGCCGACCTTTTGTGGCGGCCCAGCGGATTCGCTTGAATTTGGCATAGGCGCGATCCTCTGACATGCTGAAGACCGAACGCAATGAAAGCGTCCGTGCTTCGCGTGTGAGGAGGAAGTGCTGCGCCATTTTGTGTGATGATCCGTATCATCACAGATAATGATATTTCGTAGATTGTCCAGTTCAATATCATCACGAACGATGATGCGTCTCATTGCTGGACGTTACAGCGCGTTTGGCGAAACGAAATGCTGATCCTATAACTCCGCAAATGACAGATGATTCGACAGCAGCCGCAGATGACAAAGCTTGGGAAGAGCTGGTCAAAAACATGCTCCGCGCGGAGATGATGCGCCGGGGCATTTCCTATACCACGCTGGTCGAGCGATTAGCCGAGATCGGCATTGACGATAATGAGCTGAATTTGCGGAACAAAGTCAGCCGCGGGCGCTTTTCCGCAGTTTTCTTCATGCAGTGCATGCTCGCCGTCGGCGTCGATCTTCTGCAGATTCCCAAGACGCTTGAAGAAGCCATCGGGAAAGGCGGCGCCCAACGGCTTGCCAAAACGCGCGCGAAACCGGACTCCTGATCTCCAAAATATTCTCGAAAACATAAATACGAAGAAAGATGAATTCGAATGAACGACGTAGCGGGAAATGAACGGGCCGACTTGCATCGCACGATTTGGCGCATTGCGAACGACCTGCGCGGGAGCATCGACGGGTGGGATTTCAAAACCTACGTGCTCGGAATACTGTTCTATCGGTTCATTTCCGAGAATCTCGTCAAGTATTTGAACGAGCAAGAACGGCAGGCGGGGATCGTGGACTTCGACTACGCCGAACTCAGCGACGAAGATGCCGAATTCGGCCGTGAGGAAACGGTAAAAGAGAAGGGCTTCTACATTTTGCCGTCGGCGCTTTTTTCAAACGTGCGCCAACGAGCTCGCCAGGATGCGAATCTCAATGAAACCCTTGCGCAGATATTCGCGCAGATCGAGGGATCGGCAAACGGAACCGACAGCGAAAACGATATCAAGGGTCTGTTCGACGATCTGGACGTCAACAGCAGCAAGCTTGGTGCGACGGTGGCGAAGCGAAATGAAAAGCTTGTCAAACTCCTCGACGCGATCGGAGATCTTCCACTCTCCAATCCCGCCTTTGCCGATAACAGCATCGACCTGTTCGGCGACGCCTATGAATATCTGATGCAGATGTATGCCTCGAACGCGGGCAAATCTGGCGGCGAATTCTATACGCCGCAGGAAGTGTCTGAACTGCTGGCGCGGATCACCGTTGCGGGAAAAACCGAGGTCAATAAGGTCTATGACCCTGCATGCGGCTCGGGATCGCTCCTGCTCAGCTTCAGCAAGGTGCTGGGGCACGACAAGGTGCGCCAGGGATTCTTCGGACAGGAGATCAACCTGACGACCTACAATTTGTGCCGCATCAACATGTTCCTGCATGATGTGAATTATGAAAAGTTCGACATCGCATTGGGTGACACGCTTACCGATCCAGCGCATTGGGACGATGAACCCTTTGAGGCGATCGTCTCCAATCCGCCCTACTCGATCAAGTGGGAGGGCGACGCCAATCCGCTGCTGATCAACGATCCGCGCTATGCACCAGCCGGTGTGCTGGCGCCCAAGAGCAAGGCTGATCTTGCCTTCACGATGCACATCTTGCACTGGCTGGCAGTCAACGGCACGGCCGCAATCGTCGAGTTCCCGGGCGTCCTCTACCGCGGCGGCGCCGAGCAGAAGATCCGGCAGTATCTGATCGACAATAATTATGTCGATGCCGTGATCCAGCTGCCGCCGGACCTGTTCTTCGGCACCACGATCGGCACCTGCATCATCGTGCTCAAGAAATCGAAGACAGACAATGCGACGCTGTTCATCGATGCCAGCGCCGAGTGCTCGCGTATCGGCAACAAGAACAAGCTGACGCCCGGTAACATCGCGGCGATCCTTGACGCCTTCGTGGCGCGCAAGGACGTCGATCATTTCGCCAAGCTGGTCGAAAACAGTGCAATTGGAGAGAACGGCTACAACATCTCGGTATCTTCTTGGGTCGAGCAGCAGGATGTGCGAGAGGCTGTCGATATCACCACGCTCAATGCAGAGATTGCCCAGATTGTTGCTCGGCAGGCCGATTTGCGGACGCAGATCGATGCCATTGTCGCTGAGCTCGAAGGGGAAGCTGCATGAACCAGATGGACCGTCTTCTGGCTCAGCTTTGCCCCAAGGGGGTGGAATTCAAGGAGATCGGCAGCATCGCCGAACTTGTCCGCGGCAACGGCATGCCCAAGTCGGATTTCGTCGAAGCTGGCGTAGGGTGCATTCACTACGGCCAGATCTATACCTATTACGGAATATGGGCCACGGAGACGAAATCGTTCGTGCCGGCAGAAAAGGCCGCAAAACTTGCCAAGGTCCAGCCGGGTGACCTGATCGTCACCAACACCAGCGAGAACATGGTGGATGTCTGCAAGGCCGTAGCCTGGCTAGGCGAAGAAGAAATTGTGACTGGTGGTCACGCGACGGTGCTTAAGCACAGTCAAGACCCGAAGTATCTGTCCTACTACCTGCAAACACCGCAGTTCTTTGCCGACAAGAAAAGGCACGCGACTGGCACAAAGGTGATTGATGTTTCAGCCAAGAGTCTTGCGAAGATCAGGATCCCCGTTCCACCGCTCGAAATCCAGCGAGAAATAGTTGCCATCCTCGACCGGTTCACCAAGCTGGAGGCGGAGCTGGAGGCGGAGCTGGAGGCGGAGCTGGAGGCGGAGCTGGAGGCTCGGCGTCGGCAGTATCGACACTACCGTGATCAGCTGCTGAGCTTCCCGGAACACACGGATAGCCAAGCAAGCAAGCAAGCAAGCAAGCAAGCAAGCAACAAGGATAATGGCCTTGGCTGATTTTGCAACCTTTCGGCGGGGCACAGCCATCACGGAAAAGCAGACTGCTGCAGGCTCGATCCCGGTCGTCGCCAATGGTCCTGAGCCTGTATATTCACACAGCGAATTTAATCGTGACGGAGAAACGGTTGTCGTGGCACGATCCGGCGCAAACGCCGGATATATTAGTTTCTGGACGAAGCCGATTTTCCTGACGGATGCCTTCAGTATTGATCCCGATCCGTCAGTTATGCGGCCTAAATTTGTCTATTACTTGCTGAAGCATAACGAGCGCGCGGTCCAGAACAGCAAGAAGGGAAGCGGAGTGCCTCATATCCAGATAAAGGCGATGCATTCGATGCGATTCCCCGTTCCCGATTTGCGGGAACAGGATCGCATTATTGGCGTCCTCGACAAATTCGATGCACTCGTAAACGATCTGTCGAACGGCCTGCCGGCTGAGATCAACGCGCGTCGCCGCCAATATGAGTATTATCGCGACCGCCTTATGACCTTCCAGGAAGCCGCATGACCGAAGGACATCAGCCCTTTCACTTCCAGCCGATTGCGCAGTCGAGCGAAAGCACCGTTGTTGCCGAGTTTGTGCCCGAAACGAGTGGCGTGCGCGATGCCGGGTATCAGTCGGAGGATGCCCTCGAAAAGGCGCTGATCGCGCAGTTGCAGGCTCAGGCCTATGAATATCTGGCCTTCACCTCGGAAGCCGAACTGGTCGCGAATCTGCGCGATCAGTTGGAGAAGTTGAACAAGGTTCAATTCTCCGATTCCGAATGGAGCCGGTTTTTCACGACCTGCATCGCCGGCGCCAATGACGGCATCATCGAAAAAACTGCGCGCATCCAGGAAGATCACGTTCAGCTGCTCAAGCGTGACGATGGCAGCATCAAAAACATCTACCTGATCGACAAGGCGACCATCCACAACAACAGCCTGCAGGTCATCAATCAGTATGAGATCGCCAATGGCGATAAGGCGCGAGCGCGCACCAATCGATACGACGTGACGATCCTCGTCAACGGCCTCCCGATGGTTCACATCGAATTGAAGCGCCGCGGTGTCGATATTCGGGAGGCGTTCAACCAGATCAACCGATATCAGCGGGACAGCTTCTGGGCAGGATCAGGCCTTTTCGAATATGTGCAGCTGTTTGTGATCAGCAATGGCACGCTCACCAAATATTACAGCAACACGGTCCGTGACGGGCATCTTGCCGAGCAGCGCGGCAAGCGATCGCGGCAAACGACGTCGAACAGCTTTGCTTTCACCAGTTGGTGGGCCGACGCAAAGAATCGACCGATCACGGACGTGGTCGGCTTCACGAAGACGTTTTTCGCCAAGCATACTCTGCTCAACATCCTGACCCGCTACTGCGTGTTCGATGTCAGCCGCAAGCTGCTGGTGATGCGGCCCTACCAGATCGTCGCGGCCGAGCAGATCATGCTGCGAATTGGCACGTCGACCAACTACAACCAATTAGGGACTGTGAACGCCGGGGGCTACATCTGGCACACGACCGGCAGCGGCAAAACGCTCACCAGTTTCAAGACCGCGCTTCTGGCCCGCGATTTTGCCGGCGTCGACAAGGTGCTGTTTGTCGTGGATCGCAAGGATCTCGACTACCAGACAATGCGCGAATACGAGCGGTTCGAAAAGGGCGCCGCCAATTCAAATACGTCAACCGCCGTGCTGCAAAAGCAGCTTGCCGATCCGAACGCGCGGATCATAATCACGACGATCCAGAAGCTTTCGCGCTTTGTTGCCACTAACAAGAAGCATCCGATCTATGACGCCCATGTGGTCGTCATTTTCGACGAATGCCATCGCAGCCAGTTCGGCGATATGCATGCCGAGATCACGAAATCCTTCAAGCGCTACCACCTGTTCGGCTTCACCGGCACACCGATTTTTGCCGAAAATTCCGGCAGCGCGGGCAATCCCAATCGTCGCACCACCGCCCAGGCGTTTGGCGACCGGCTGCACACCTACACGATCGTCGACGCCATCAATGACAAGAACGTGCTGCCGTTCCGCATCGATTACATCAACACGATCAAGACCGGTGGGGCGATCAAGGATAAGAAGGTTCCGGCGATCGACACCGAACGCGCCCTGCTTGCGCCGGAGCGCATCACCGGGGTCGTGGAGTATATCCGCGAGCATTTTGACCAGAAGACGCGCCGTGCCACCTCTTACCGCCACGACGGAAAGCGGCTCTCCGGCTTCAATTCGATTCTTGCGACCGCATCGATCGACGCTGCCAAGCGCTATTACGCCGAATTCAAGCGCCAGCAGCAGTCGCTGCCAGAGGCGCAACGTCTGAAAGTTGGCCTGATATACAGTTTTGCGGCCAACGAAGATGACGAGGACGGGTTGCTGGGCGAGGAAGAGTTCGAGACGGCGGGTCTCGACCAGAGTTCGCGCGATTTCCTCGAGGATGCGATACGCGACTATAACGCGCTGTTTAGCGCCAGTTTCGACACTTCGGCGGACAAGTTCCAGAATTACTACAAGGACCTGTCGCTTCGGCTAAAGGCCCGCGAACTTGATATGGTCATCGTGGTCAACATGTTCCTGACTGGCTTTGATGCCACGACGCTCAATACGCTGTGGGTGGATAAAAATCTGCGCGCGCACGGTCTGATCCAGGCCTATTCGCGCACAAACCGCATCCTCAATTCGGTGAAAACCTACGGCAATATCGTATCGTTTCGTGATCTTGAGCAAGAGACGAACGATGCCCTTGCTCTGTTCGGCAATAAGGATGCCAAAGGGATCGTCCTGCTTAAACCATATGCTGAATATTACGACGAGTATGAGAGCCTGGTCGGCCGCCTGAGAACCGAGTTCCCGCTCGACCAAATAATCGTCGGAGAGACTGCCCAAAAAGCCTTCATCAAGCTGTTCGGCTCGATCCTGCGGCTCAAAAATATTCTGACGGCATTCGACGACTTTGCTGGAAACGAGATTCTGACCCAGCGCGAGTTCCAGGACTATCTCAGCCTCTATCTCAATTTCTACGCGGACTTTCGCCGGGCCTCCGAGGCAGACCGCGAAGCCATCAATGATGACGTGGTATTCGAGATCGAGCTCGTCAAACAGGTCGAGATCAACGTCGATTACATCCTGCTATTGGTCGAGCGCTATCTGGCCGCCAAGGGCACAGGAGAGGACAAGGAAATCCTTGCGACCATCGACCGCGCCATCAACTCGAGCCCTTCGCTTCGCAACAAGAAGGACCTGATCGAGCAGTTCGTCGCGTCCGTCTCCGCCAAGTCAAAGGTCGATGCCCAGTGGAAGTCGTTTCTGGCTGGCCGCAAGACGGAGGAGCTGGAGGAAATTATTGCAGGCGAAGGTCTGAATGCGGACGAGGCTCGCAGCTTCATCGACAATGCGTTTCGCGATGGCGCCATCCCCACGTCCGGCGTGGCGATCACCAAAATCATGCCGGCCGTCTCTCGCTTTGCGAAGGGGGGGGAGCATGCTTCGCGGAAGCGGACTGTAATGGAAAAGCTGACGGAGTTCTTCGAGCGGTATTACGGGCTGGTTTAGCTTCTCGTTGCAGAGCTACATGTAATAGCGAAAATCCGGCTGATCCCGCTCGGCATAACTCACATGCTTCAGGACACGCCCGACCTCTCGCGCAGCACGGATCGGTATCGGAAGCGCATGATCGAACTGAGTCGAATTCCAGTTCATTTTCGTCAGCGCTAATATTTCCGATGCGATGTCTTCCAAGGACGTTTCGCACTCGTGTGGGCGAAGCTGAATCGCGTTTGGCATCCTTGCACCAGGATAGGTGCCATAATAAGGGACACTGCCCCGTGTATATAGGATGCCACTGTCGCCGATCCGCACGAAGCTGCCTCTCAGTGCTGGATAATCCCCTTCGCGAAACATTGCGACGTGTCCGCCCTCCGAAACCCAAACCATATCTGACATCGCCACGCGCATCTCTTCTATGGCGGCCGAAAACCCCTGAGCTTCACCGGTTTCAAACCGTGAAGTCTTCAAGATCACCAGACGGGCTGGCATCGTGCGATGGTGTTCATAGTATGTTTCCAATGAACGCTTGACGAGCTCGTAAGCATCCTCGCGCGCCAGGTATGGATGTTTCCCGGGTCGATCGGTCCGTGCCCTGGCACCTCGCAGGATCAAACCCTTTCCGCGCTCATCAAACATCTGAGCGGTGCTCGTCCACAACCTGTGGCCGTCCAGATCTCGATAAAATCCAATGCCCAAGTAGCTCGTCTCGTATCCGTCAGACTTCGGCAAACGCCACGGCACACGGCCAGCCTTGTAGAATATTGCGTTCAGTAAATTCCAAGCGCGGATTGCTGGCCCCTGCACCTTACGTTCCGTCGATTTCATCTTGTGAGACAGTTTGAACGCGTCATCCCAGACCGACGGCCATGCTATCTGGGTCGGAACACTCAGGCCAAGCGCTCTCGCTTTGAAGAGATCCCTGAAATTCAGTTCGGTTGGTCCGGCTTCCTCATCATCTTCATTATCATCGTCATCCGAAAGCACGCTGCGAGCATTGACGACCTTCTCGATCAGGATCTTCGGCAAGGCGATCACAATCACCTCGGGACGCGATGTGCCCTCAAGCAAGATTCGGGCCTGTGAGATGAGCAAATCGACGCCAGCACGGACCGCTTCTTCATGTTTCGCAATTGCCACGATCTTCTTGATATCGGACTGAAGCACAGTCTGACAGGCTTCCTTTGGCACCTCGAACCGGCATCTGAACGGGTTTTGATTACCCAAGCCAGGAAAGTCCGGGTGAAGGTTCCCGAGCTTCTCGTTATCGCTAGGAATCCCCCGCATCGCACGCTCAATGTATTTGGAAAATCCGTCAATCGTATCGGAAGTGCCTACTACCCCGATCCTGATGAGATCGCCAGGTTTAGGTTGTAGGGGACCGTGGCGCATCAAGCCGACGCGTGGATCCAAAAACAACCCGCCATCGCCGAACTCAAGGTTAGGTTCTGGAATGCATCGTGTTTCGAATACGAATGTCACATTCCATCTCCCAACAGACCCTGCTTAGATTCTTCATCGTCCGACTTCATTCGCTTTGCATTGGGGTCTGTCTCTGACCATGCCGCCTCTGGGACCGCAGAATCCATTATCACCGGTTCAATGACATTGAATCGAAGGACTGGACCCGGCTCGATGACCTGCTGAAAAAGGTCCAGCTTGGGCTCTGGCTGAAGATCGATGCCGGACAAAAGAAACCGGAACATCATCATCTGGCCCCGGATGGAGCCGTTTCGGTCGCGACGCTTCTTGCCGGCCAGCAGATCAGACGCGAAGCGATGAGCGCGAAATCCATCTTCGGTGAAAACGAATGTCGGCGATATCGACAGGAACCAATCGCCGCCAATCTGCTGGAAACGAGGCGAGAAAGCGTGATGACGCAGATAGTTTACCTGCCCTTCGCGCTTTCCTTTCTTGTAATGGTATATTTGCACTACCGTCGCGGAAGTCACCTCCCGCAATGATCGGTAAACATATCGCTGGACCTGAAATCGTCCCTCGGGTTTGAAATAAAACAGGCGGGCCTTTCGATCAAACGCCAGCACGTGTGCAAACTGCTCGGCCATCGTTCGGCGAAGCAGTTCGATCATCATGACGGCATCGTCGTGATCATCGCTTATCGATACGTCGGCAGTGTCGACTTCCTCCACGGTATCGACATCAACAATTGCTTCGAGCGCAGTCCCCGACGGATTTCGGAAGGAAAGAAAACGACGGCCGCGAATAACCCAGTCGAAGTGATGGCCATCGGCCTTCAGAAGCTCTGGAACCGCGTCGCGTCCAGAAGCGAACGGGCTTTCGCCGACAAAAATGGAATCGGGCAGGCCTATGTGCATGAGGTTTAGGTGGCCCTGCTCCCCCACCCGCAGAGGGGGAAGAAACGTGCCTTCTCTTCCCCGACGCACCGCCATGGAGGCCAAACGCTCGATTGATCCTGTATCGAGTCGGTCGCGCGCCTTTTCGAATTTCAATCGCCGTTCGTCGTCGATCCCGCCAGTTTCGACATCACGCCAATAGAGTGATCCGTCGGATTGGCGGTATAGGATAAGCGCTACGGGCAGGCTGCATTGGCGCCAGTAATCAATATCTTGCTGCCGAACACTATACTCGAAAGAATCTTCAGTCTCTGAAACATACCTGCCTGACTTTGTCGTCTTGACTTGAACGGCAACTGTCAAACCAGTCATAGCCCGAGTGACGGGGTCGCGAAATTCGATTGTGCCATCAACGCCTGTTTCCAGGCGTCCCCGCCCCTCAAATACGTGTCCAAGTTCGAGTATCTTGGCCTTAACAACGGTCTCGCCCAACTCGCCGCCGATTTGGTTGTCCGTGAGGGTCTTCATTGCTGGCTGCACTGTAAGAACATATCGAGAATATAGAAGTCCGCGGCAGCTTTGCAACTGCGGGAAGTTCAAGCAGATCGACCAAGGCCCCGGGCCGGAGGCATAGAAGAGACGAATCGATATGACCGTTGGATAGTGCTCACCCACTTATGGGCGGGTTCGACTGGACAAATATGCGTGATGATCTAGCAGGAACCCATTCCCCGCGCGACACAATCGCTCGATGAATAGCCATATTTTACAGTGCGTTATGCGCAAATCCGGTTCTTTTGCGACATAATGCCGCATTTCCGGGACAATATCTTAGCTCGTCAGGGTAAGGCGCGGTGGCGCAGCCGCCGTCGCGGCGGTTTCCCGTCGCAATTATTGACTCCGCCAATGAATGCGCCAACATATTGGCGTCCAGGCACGATTATCTCGCGCCGAGTCCAACAAACATTTCCGGGTCGCCCATAGAGGTTGAAGTTGGGACAGCAGGCAAAGCCTGTCTGGCCGCCAAACCGGCTGCGACAGCTCCCTTTGCTTGGGAGAATGGGGATCCGAAGACATGAGCATTTCTCAGGACATGGCCTGGTTCAAGGGCTGTTTCGGAACGCGTGTACTGGACGCCGTCAAGGGAACGCCCTTCACGCTCGATCTGATTGCAGCGATTGCCTATCAGGAAACGGGCAAGGAAATCTGGGGGCCGCTGTCGCGGCGCGGCCTGCCGGTCGAGCAGATTTTGAAACTCTGCACCGGCGACACGCTCGATTACCCGAAACGCTCAAGCGCCTGGCCGAAAGACCGGGCGCAACTGGAATCGCACCCCAAGGGGGTGCAGATGTTCGCGATCGCGCGTGCGGCGCTGGAGGCGATGGCGGCGAAGGTCGCCGCTTACCAGCCGGTCCTGAGCAACAAGAATAAATTCTGTCACGGTTACGGGATTTTCCAGTACGACATTCAGTTCTTCAAGAGCGTCGATCCCGACTATTTCCTCAACCGCGACTATGAGATTTTCGAAAAGTCGCTCGGCAAATGCCTCTCGGAGCTCAAGGCCAAGAAGGCCAAGATCGGGCTCGATGGCCGACCGATCCTCTCCGATGCCGAATTATGCGCCGTCGCGATCGCTTATAACACCGGCGGCTATGACCCCTTGAAGGGACTGAAGCAGGGGCATTGGGTCAAGCTCGCCGACGGCAGCAGGAAAAATTACGGCCAGTTTATCGCCGAATATATCAAGGCCGCCCGCGCGGTCGCCTTTGCCGCGCCGGTCGTCATGCCTGTTACCCCGGTGCCGCCGCCGTCGCCCGTTACTGCGACCGGCAAAACCTACCGCGTCGAGACCCTGTCCGATCCGCTGTCGTTGCGCCGCACCGCCAAAAAGCCGACGGCGGGCGAGCCCGACAATAGATTCGCTGCGCTGCCGCGCCATTCGCTGGTGCGCGCGATCAGCGACGTGCCGGTCAACGGCTTCCTCGAGGTCGAGGCGAGCATCCAGGGCGCGTTGAAGCGGGGCTTCGCGTCGGCATCGCTGTTGAAGGCGGTGCCGACGCCCGCCGTCGCACCTGCGCCCGTCGTGCCCACGCCCGCTGCGCCGGTGGCGGTCCCGTCGCGCCCGGCCACCCCGTCGGGATCGGTGCTCCCAGAGGTGCATCTCAAACGCAAGGCGGGCGCGGTGACGAAACGCATCAACCTGCCCAACCAGGGCGGCGCCTATCCGCTCAGCGAACCCGATATGCCAAAGCGCACCCGAGGATCGCCTGCCGCGCGCTGCGCCGAAATCGCCGCGATCATCGCCTATCTCGACAGCGAGAATCCGGTACATCTGCGTTACAAGCCCGCGGGGCCGACCTATTGCAACATATATGCCCATGATTTCTGCACCCTCGCCGGCGCCTATCTGCCGCGCGTCTGGTGGACGTCAAAGGCGATCGAGCGGCTGCGCGCGGGGGAAAAGCTCGAGCCCTCCTACCTAGCGACGGTCGACGAGATGCGTGCCAACGCACTGTTTCGCTGGCTCACCGATTATGGTTCGGATTATGGCTGGCGCCAGACGGGGACGCTGACCAAACTGCAGGACGTCGCCAATGCCGGCGGGCTCGGGATCATCTGCGGCCGCAACACCGTCGAGGGGCGTTCGGGGCATATCGTCATGGTGGTGCCCGAAACCGCAATGCAAAAGGCGAAGCGCAACGCGGCGGGCGAGGTGACCTCGCCGCTGCAAAGTCAGGCGGGCCGCGTCAACTTCCGCTACGGGACGTCGAAGCCCAACTGGTGGCTCGGACCCGATTTCGCCGCGAGCGGCTTCTGGGTCCACGACTGATCGACGAACCCCAACGAAAAAAGGCGGCCTTCCCAAGGGAAGACCGCCTCTTTCGTTTCAGTCATTACCCCGAAGGGTAGGGACTTACTTCTTTTCTTCAGCCGGAGCAGCGGCCGGAGCGGCCGGAGCAGCAGCGGCGTCAGCGGCCGGAGCAGCAGCGGCGTCAGCGGCCGGAGCAGCAGCAGCGGCTTCGGCGCCGGCAGCAGCAGCGTCGGCACCGGCAGCAGCGGCGTCGGCGCCGGCTTCAGCAGCGGCTTCCGCGGGTGCGGCTTCGGTGGTGGCGGGCTCTTCAGCAGCCTTTTCACCGCAAGCGGCGAGGGCGAACATGCTGGCAGCAACGGCGATAGCAGCAAACTTCTTCATGATGTGTGGCTCCCTAAAATGCCTTTACGCGATGGGGATGATTTCCCGTCCCGCGAGCGGCGGGATTTAGCCGTTCCGTACCAATCGTCAACAAAAATAATTGAGTTGGAACGGGCGTGGCGGAAATCCTACCGTTTTGGTTGAGTATTACGGCAACTCGGCGTCGCTGCTGTTCGCAAGAATCGCCAGAGTCGCGGTCCAGGCGACCACATTCTGACGCAACTGCACCGGATCGACCTTGTCGAGCGTGTCATCGGGGGTGTGGTGGAGATCGAAATAGCGTGTGCCATCCTGTTGCAGGTCGATCGCCGGTACACCCGCCGCGACGAGCGCACCGATATCGGCGCCACCGCCCGCGGGCGTCTTGCCGCGCACGATCCCGAAAGCGGACAGTTCGGCGGCGATCCGGTCCTCGAGCACCTTGGCGCTCGCGGGCAATTTGAAGTCGACGCGCCAGACGCGATCGGCGCCGAAATCCGATTCGAGCGCGACCGCATGTTTTTCGGTCCCATGCTTTTCGAAATAGGCTTTTCCGCCGAACACCCCGACCTCTTCGGCGCCCGCCCACAATATGCGGATCGTGCGGCGCGGCTGGCCCGCGCTCATCACATGCTTTGCCGCTGCCGTGATGATCCCGCAGCCCGCCGCATCGTCGATCGCCCCGGTGCCGAGGTCCCAACTGTCGAGGTGGCAGGCGATGATGACGGGCGAGGCGGCGGGGTCGCTGCCCGGAACCTCGGCGATCACATTGCCCGAATGTTTCATGCCCAGGTTCTGCGGCGTGAGCACCAGCTTCATCCGCAGCGGTTCGGGCGTATAGCCCAGCGCCGTCTCGTTGGTACGCATCGACAGCGTGCGCTTCCACTGGCGCACCAACTGGTCGGCATCCGGGTTCGACAGTGCCCCCGCAGGGATCGGCGTCACGCCTTTTTCGAAATTGGTGCCGCCGGTGTGCGGGGTGCGGTGGTTGTCGGTGCCGATGGAGCGGATCACGACCGCGATCGCGCCCTTCTTCGACGCCGCATTGGCGCCCTGGAAGCGCCCGCGCCCGAACTGGCCGTAACCGCTGCCGTCCTGCGCGCGCTGCATCTGGTGGTCGATGAATACGATCTTGCCCTTCACCTGACTGTCGGGCGCGGCGAGCAGCGCGTCGTAGCTCGCGAAATAGGCGATATCGCCCTCGACCCCCTTTGGCCCCGTCGATGCACTGTTGCCGAGCGCGGCGATCGCGAGCTTCTGCGGCAGGAACGGGCCGGTCAACGACGCCGCTTCCTCGCCGCGCACCCACACAGGCATGTCGAACTGCTCCTCGCGCACATTGGCGAAGCCCATCGCCTGCAGCCGCGCCACCGCCCAGCGGCGCGCGGCGGACTCGGCCTCGGTCCCCGCGAGCCGCGGCCCGATCTCCGTCGTCAGATCCTCGGTGATGGCCCACGCGATGTCGTCGCCCTGCTGCGCCAGTTCTGCGGCGCTCGGCGGCGGTGGCGGCGGGATGGCGATGGCGCCGGTGGCGATCGATGCGGCGGATGCAAGGGCGAGCAGGCGGAGATTGTTTTTCATGGCGCCGTTCCTAACTCCGCCTTTCCATCGGCGGCAAGCGTCGATTGCCAAGCGGGCGCCCATTCGCTAACCGGCGCCTCGATTCCTCTTCTCTGCCGGCCGCCTGCCCACCGCGCGGCCTTGCCAGCTTCCGGAGCAAACCATGGCCGCTCAATATAGTTTCGTGATGAAGGGTCTGACCAAGACCTATCCCGGCGCGCAAAAGC
>VFQM010000876.1_pt1 | contig 29680 bp, 29 predicted proteins | sample 3512391 | NCBI WGS metagenome assembly VFQM01 (sample SAMN10412369, study PRJNA504923) | tailings metagenome | isolation source: Replicate 1 from Balatoc abandoned mine | place: Philippines
TCGCAGGCCGCGGCCACGCCGGGCGAGTAGGCCAGCGACAGGTCGCGCTGGTTGGACAGCGGCTTGGTGGCGGCGATGGCCACCTTGCCCGGCACGGGGAACTCGTGGTACTCCAGGGCGGCGCGGCGCAGTGCCGCGCGCTTGTCATCGGCTTCGGACATCAAAGGCTTCCTGCTGTCGGCGGGCGCTCCGCCGGGGTCCCGGGACGCGCAGTGTGCGCCGGCCGGCCGCGGCCACCCATGCGCGAAACTGCGTAGCACTCCTGACCGGAGCGCCTCTATTCTCTGGCACGCCGGGGGTCCCGCGGTGCCGGCGGCCTGCGCCGACCCCGAGGCCCTGGAACCCTCGTCCGCACCGCCCGCTCCGCACCGTGACCCCACCTGCCGCGCCCAGCCCCCACGCCGCTCCCCCGCTGGCGGCGGCGCGCTGGCCGCGGCGTCGGCGCGTGCTGCTGTGGGGGGCGTTGCTGGCCGGCCTGGTGGTGGCGCAGTCCCTGCTGCTGGGGCTGACGGTGAACTACGAATCCACGCGCCGGCAGGAGGCCGCCGAGGCGGTGGCCGCCGAGGTGGCCGGCGAGGTGCGACGCGAGGTGGTGGTGCTGCAGCAGCAGCTGCAGGCGCTGGCCGCGGAGCCCCCCGAGCGCTGGCGCGAGGCGGCCACGACGCTGCTTCGGCGCCACCGGGCGCTGCTGCGCCTGGAGCGGCGCGATGCCGATGCCGCCCAGGTGGCCGCCAGCGAGGACTCGCCCTTCGTCACCCCGGCCTTCGTGAACATGCCGCGCGCGGACAGCGATGTCGAGACCGAGCAGGCCTGCGCCGCCGCGCGCCGCTCGCTGGTGCCGGCCTTCTCGCGCACCTACTTCGTGCCCCTGCAGGGCGGGCTCGGGCAGGAGCTGATCGACCTCTGCGTGCCGGTGGCCGTGGCCGGCGAGGTGCCGGCCTACGTGGTGGGCGTGCTGTCGCTGGTGTCGGTGCTCGACGACGCCACCACGGCGACGCAGTTGCGCGGGCACGAGCTGTCCTTCGTCGAGGGCGACGGCACGCGCCTGGTCCGCGTGGGCCTGTCGCGCGGCGCGGGCGTCTTCCGTGCCGAGCGCCTGGTGGACCTGCCGGGCACCACGCTGCAGCTGCGCGTGGACAGCGCCTCCGGCGCGCCCCGGCTGGTCCCCAACCTCGCCACCGCACTCGTGCTCGGTCTGTCGCTGGGCCTGTTCGCGCTGGTGGCGCTGCTGGCCTACGACGTGCGCCGGCGCGCGCAGGCCGAGCGTGCGCTGGCCGAGGCGCTGGCCTTCCGCAAGGCGATGGAGGACTCGCTGGTCACCGGCCTGCGCGCGCGCGACCTGGAGGGCCGCATCACCTACGTCAACCCGGCCTTCTGCGCGATGGTCGGCTTCGGTGCCGACGAGCTGCTGGCCGCCGACGACCCGCCCTACTGGCCGCCGGAGCACCGGGCCGACTACCGCCGCCGCCAGGCCGCCCGCCTCGACCCGGAGGCCGCGGCGCTGAACGCCGCCGCGCGCCAGGGGTTCGAGACGGAGTTCATGCGCAAGAACGGCGAGCGGTTCCCGGTGATGATCTACGAGGCGCCGCTGGTGGACGGCAGCGGCCAGCAGGCCGGCTGGATGAGCGCCGTGCTCGACCTGTCGGCACAGCGCAGCGTGGAGGAGCTCTCGCGCCAGCAGCAGGAGCGGCTGCAGGCCAGCGCGCGCCTGGCCACCGTGGGCGAGATGGCCTCGCTGCTGAGCCACGAGCTCAACCAGCCGCTGGCGGCCATCGCCAGCTACGCCAGCGGGTCGCTGAACCTGCTGGAGGCGCCCGACGCGCAGACGCCCGACATGCTGCGCCAGGCGCTGGGCCGCATCGCCGAGCAGGCCGAGCGCGCCGGCCGCGTGATCAAGAGCGTGCACGACTTCGTGCGCCGGCGCGAGCAGCTGCACGAGGCCATCGCGGCCGATGCGCTGCTGGAGGCGGTGCTGCCGCTGGTGCGGCTGCAGGCGCGCAAGAGCGGCACCCGCGTCGAGCTGCAGCTGCCCACCCCGGTGCCGCGCGTGAGCTGCGACCGCACCATGGTCGAGCAGGTGCTGCTGAACCTCACGCGCAACGGCATCCAGGCGATGGAGGGCGGCACGCCGCCGGCGGAGCGGGTGCTGCGCATCGCGGTGCGGCAGGCGCACCCGCGCTGGGTGACCTTCAGCGTGGCCGACGCCGGCCCGGGCATCCCGCCCGAGGTGGCCGCGCGCCTGTTCACGCCCTTCTTCACCACCCGCCGCGAGGGCATGGGGCTGGGCCTGAGCCTGTGCCGCACGGTGATCGAGCAGCATGGCGGCGCGCTGGACTTCGGGCCGGCCGCCGGGGGCGGCACCGAGTTCCGCTTCACCCTGCCGGCGCCGCGCGTGGCATCCTCGGCGCCTGGGCCCGCCGCGGCCGCAGCCCCCGCACCCGCCCCATGACGCTCGACCCCTCGCTCGGCATCCCGGTGGTCTACCTCGTCGACGACGAGGACGTGGTGCGCGACGCCCTGGCCTGGCTGCTGCGCTCGCGGCGGCTGCTGTCCGAGGGCTTTGCCAGCGCCGAGGCCTTCGAGGCCCACGTGGGCGCGCTGCCGCCGCCGTTCCCGGCCGCGCCGTCCTGCCTGGTGCTGGACGTGCGCATGCCCGGCACCAGCGGGCTGCTGCTGTTCGAGCGCCTGGCCGAGCGCGGCTGGCTGGCCGCGCTGCCGGTGATCTTCCTCACCGGCCATGGCGACGTGCCCACCGCCGTGTCGGCGGTCAAGCGCGGCGCCTTCGACTTCGTCGAGAAGCCCTTCTCCAACAACGCGCTCGTCGACCGCGTGGAGAGCGCACTGCAGGCCAGCGCCGACACGCTGGCGGCGCGGCGCGCGGTGGGCCGCGTGCAGCGCCTGCTCGGCGAGCTGACCGAGCGCGAGCGCGACGTGATGCACCTCGTCGTCGAGGGGCGCCCCAACAAGCTCATCGCCGATGCGCTGGGCATCAGCGTGCGCACGGTGGAGGTGCACCGTGCGCGCGTGTTCGACAAGATGGGCGTGAAGTCGGCGGTGGAGCTGGCCAACCTGCTGCGCCAGGGCTGAAGACAGCGTGGCGCGGTGCCGCGCTCAGCCCCGCGCCAGCCGGCGGTCCAGGAAGTCGAGCCGGTCCTGGCCCCAGAAGATCTCGCCGTCCACCACGTAGCTGGGTGCGCCGAACACCCCGGCGTCGATGGCCTGCTGGGTGAAGGCGTCGAAGGCCGCGCTCACCTCGGGGGCCTCGGCGTCGGTCGTCAGGGACGGTGGCAGACCGGCTTCCTGCAGCAGTGCCTGCAGCGTGCCGGCATCGGCCAGGTTGCGCTCCTGCTCCCACACCGCGCGCCCGCAGCGCCCGGCCAGGTCCAGCGCGGTGGCGTCGCCATGGGCCCGCGCGGTGGCGATGATCAGCCGCGAGGCCGCCGCGGCATCCACCGGGAAGTGGCGCGGCTGCACGTTCAGCGGCACGCCCAGGTGGTCGGCAAAGCGGCGCAGCTCCACCAGCCGGTAGGCCTGGCGCTGCGGCGCGCGCTTGGGCAGCGGCAGGCCGCCGGAGAGCGGGAAGATCCGCCCGTAATCCACCGGCCGCACCGACACCGTGGCCGCGTGCCGTTGCAGCAGCTGCACGAAGCGCGCGTGGCCGAGCCAGGTCCAGGGGGACACGGGCGTGAAGTAGTAGTCGACATGCATCGCGGGGGTCCTGCGCAGGCCGCCGGGTGACGGCCGGGAGGCGCACGCTATCCTCCCGGCCCTTCGACCACAAGCGCATTTCCCCGGCAACCGATGTCTGCTGCAGCCCGAGGCCGGCGCCGCCGCGCGCCGCGATGAGCCCCCCGCGCCGGCCGCTGCGCGGCGTGCTGCTCGTGCTCGCCGCCGCGGCGCTGTGGGGCACCACCGGCACGGCACAGAGCCTGGCCCCGCCACAGCTGCATTCGGTGTGGGTGGGGGCGCTGCGGCTGGCCGTGGCCGGTGTGTTCTTCGGCGCCTGGCTGGCGCTGGCCGCCCCGCGCGGCCGGGGTGACGCCGCCGGCCTGCCCTGGCGCGGCGTGGCCGGTGCGGCCCTGTGCATGGCGATCTACAACCTCGCCTTCTTCGCCGGCGTGCGCGCGCTCGGGGTGGCCGTGGGCACGGCGGTGGCGCTGGGCAGCGGGCCGCTGTGGGCCGGGATGCTGCAGGCGCTGGTGTGGCGGCGCCCGCCCACGGCCGCCTGGTGGGCCGGCACCGCGCTGGCCGTGGCCGGCGGGGTGGCGCTGGTGAGCGCCGGTACCGCCGACGCGCGCTTCAACGTCGCCGGGCTGCTGGCCTGCCTGGCGGCCGGGACGGCCTACGCCGTGTATGCGCTGCTGAACCAGTCGCTGGTGGCGCAGGCCGAGCCGGGGCGGGTCACGGCCGCGGTGTTTGCCCTGGCCGCGCTGCTGTCGCTGCCGGTGGCGCTGGCGGTGGCCGGCGTGCCGGCGCTGGGCCTGCGCGAGGCGCTGGTCGTCACCTGGCTGGGCGTGGCCAGCACCGGCGTGGCCTACCTGATGTTCAGCCACGCGCTGCGCCATGTGGGTGGCGCCACCGGGGTGAGCCTGGCCCTGTTCGAGCCGGTGACCGCCTTCGTGCTGGCGGTGGTGGTGGTGGGCGAGCGGCCCGGGTGGGCGGCGCTGGCCGGCCTGGCCGGCGTGCTGGCCGGGCTGGCGCTGGTGGTGCGCGGCGAGATGCGTGGCGCGGCGCGTGGCGGGCGGGCCCGCCGCTGACGGGGCGTTGCGGCCGGCGCGGGCCGCCCGGCCTGGCCCGCTCAGCCCGGGCGCTGGCGGACCTCGAAGCCCTCGCCGCGCAGCCAGGCCACCACGCGCTCGGTGTGGTCGCCCTGCAGTTCCAGGGCGCCGTCCTTGGCCGTGCCGCCGGTGCCGCAGGCGCTGCGCAGGCGCTTGCCCAGCGCCGCCAGGTCATCGGCGCCCAGCGGCAGGCCGCGCACCACGGTCACGGTCTTGCCGCCGCGGCCGGCCTTCTCGCGCGTGACGCGCACGCGGCCGTCGCCCACCGGCGCGGCGCGGGCCGCCGCCGCGCAGCCGCAGTCGGCCAGCGGGCGGCGGCAGGCGGGGCACATGCGCCCGCCCTCGGTGGAATACACCAGCGTGCTGCCGGCGGTGCGTGGCATGGGCCCTCCTGCGGCCAGGTGCGGATCTCAGGGGTGAGCATGGCATAAATCCGGGGCCCGGCGATGACCGCAGGGCGGCAGAATCCGCCGATGTCATCCGCCGACCCGCTGCCGCCGCCGGAGCCGCCGCCGGAGCGGGAGGCGCGCCTGCAGGCGCGGCTGGACGCCGAGCAGGCCCGTCAGTATGCGGCGCGCGGCGCCGTGGCCGCGGGTTTCGGCGCGGCCGCCGCCTCGCTGGCGCTGCTGGCGCTCGGGTCGCGCGACTGGCCGGCCCATGCCGCCTGGGTGCTGGTGCTGGCGCTGGTGGTAGGCCTGCGCACGGCGGCAGGGCGCGGTCTGGCGGGCGCCGACGACGATGCCGCCTGCCGCCGCCTGCCGGCACTGCGCGCGTTGGCGCTGCTGCATGCCGCGGCCTGGGGTGCGCTGGCGTGGGTGGCGCCGCTGCCGACCTCGCCCTCCGGCCTGTCGGCCCTGTTGGTGCTGCTGGGCGGCGTGGCCATTGCCGGCGGCCTCCTGACGCTGCCCGACCGCCGCGTGGCGGTGGGCTTTGCGCTGCTGGCGCTGCTGCCGCTGGCACTGCGGCTGGGGGGCGGTGCCGCCGCCGAGCCCGGCATGGCGGTGCTGGCCGTCGGCATGCTGGTGCTGCTGCTGCTGTGCCTGTGGATGGTGGGTGGCCGCCAGGCGCGCGAGCGGCGTGCGCTGATCACCGCCCGGCAGGGCCAGTCGCTGCAGGCCGCGCGCGCCAGCGATGCCGGCCGGCTGCTGGCGCAGGTGTTCGACCACATCGGCGAAGGCATCTGCATCTTCGACACCGCGCTGGCGCTGCGCGCGGCCAATGCGCGCATCGGCGAACTGCTGGGCCTGCCATCGGCGCTGCTGGCGCCGGGCACGCCGCTGGCGCAGTGGCTGCGCCACCTGGCCACGCACGGCCATTACGGCGAGGTGGACGTGGAGGCCGAGGTGGCGCGCCGCCTGGCCGACGTGGCGCGGCCCGTGCCCGGCGTGGCGCAGCGCCGCTGCCCCGACGGCCGCTTCATCGAGACCCGGCGCACGCCGCTGCCCGAGGGCGGCTTCGCCATCGTCTGCGTCGACATCAGCGAGCGCGTGGCCTCGCAGGAGGCGCTGTTCGAGAACCGGCGCACGCTGGACGCGCTGCTGCAGCAGACCGAGGAAGGCTTCTGGTTCATCGACAACGCGCACCGCACCACCGACGCCAACCCGGCCATGTGCCGCATGCTCGGCCTGTCGCGCGAGGCACTGCGCGGGCGCTCGATCTGGGAGTTCGTCGACGCGGAGAACGAGGCCGTGTTCCGTGCCCAGGTGGGCCGCCGTGAGCAGGGCCTGGCCACCACCTACGAGATCACGCTCACGCGCGCCGACGGCACCCGCATCACCTGCGTCAACAACGCGACCCCGATCCACGACGCCCAGGGGCGCAAGATCGGCGCCATCGGCCTGTTCTCCGACGTCACCGCGCTGCGCCAGGCCGAGGCCGCGGCACAGCAGGCGGTGGCGCTGGCCGCGGCGCAGTCGCGCGTGCTGGCACTGACGCTCGACAGCCTCTCGCAGGGCGTGCTGGGCTTCGACGCGCAGCTGCAGCTGCGCAGCTGGAACCGGCGCGCACTGGAGCTGCTGGAGCTGCCGATGGCGCTGGTCGATGCGCGGCCGACGCTGGCGGAGATCGGCCGCTGGCAGCAGGCGCAGGGGGCGCTCGGCCAGGACCTCGAGGCCATCGACGACCCGCGCGCCCGCGCGGTGGTGCGGCAGAACATCGGCCGCGAGGAATCGCCGGCGCAGCTGCCCGGGCGCTACCGGCGGCGGCGCCAGGACGGCCGCGTGATCGAGGTCTCCACCCACCTGGACAGCGACGGCGGCCAGGTGCGCACCTACACCGACGTCACCGCCGAGGTGCAGGCCGCGCAGGCCCTGCTGGCGGCCAAGGAGGAGGCCGAGCGCGCCAACCTCGCCAAGTCGGTGTTCCTGTCGCGCATGTCGCACGAGCTGCGCACGCCGCTCAACGCCATCCTCGGCTTCGGGCAGCTGATGGACGGCGACGCCGCCGAGCCGCTGGGCCCCGGCCAGCGCGCACGCCTGCAGCAGATCCTGCATGGCGGCCAGCACCTGCTGGCGCTGATCAACGAGGTGCTGGACCTCACCAGCATCGAGACCGGTGGCCTGCAGCTGGCGCCCGCCGCGGTGGACGCCGATGCGCTGATCGACGAGTGCCTGTCGCTGGTGGAGGCGGTGGCGCGCGCGCGGCCGGTGCAGCTGCACCGGCGCGCCGGTTCGGCCGGCGGCGTGCGGGCCGACGCCACGCGGCTGCGCCAGGTGCTGCTGAACCTGCTGGCCAACGCGATCAAGTACAACGCCGCGGGTGGCGAGGTCAGGCTGCACTGCCGCACGGAGGGCGGCCTGGCCCGCATCGAGGTGGCCGACACCGGCCCCGGCCTCGACGACGCGCAGCAGCAGCGCCTGTTCCAGCCGTTCGAGCGGCTGGACGCCGACCGCGACGCGATCGAGGGCACCGGCATCGGCCTGGCGCTGTGCCGCCTGCTGGTGGAGCTGATGGGTGGCCGCATCGGCGTGCAGAGCACGCCGGGGCAGGGCAGCTGCTTCTGGGTGGAGCTGCCGGCGGCCGCGCCTGCGGCACCGGTGCCGGCCGCGCGCGACGAGGCACCGGCCGCCGAACCGCCGGCGTCACGGCGGCGCGTGCTCTACGTGGAGGACAACCCGGTCAACCAGCTGCTGATGCAGGGCATGCTGGCCCACCGGCCGCACATCGCCCTCGTGCTGGCGGCCGATGCCGAGGAGGGCCTGGCCGCCGCCCGCGCGTGCCGGCCCGACCTGGTGCTGATGGACATCCAGCTGCCGGGCGCCAGCGGCTACGAGCTGCTGCAGACGCTGCGGGCCCAGCCCGCGCTGCGCGACGTGCCGGTGCTGGCGGTGAGTGCCAACGCGATGCCGGACGACCTCGTGCGTGCGCGAGACGCCGGCTTCGACGACTACCTCACCAAGCCGCTGGAACTGCCCCGGCTGCTGACGGCCGTGGACCGCGCACTGCGGGGCTGAGGCAGGGCCCGGCCGCAACCCGCCCGACGCCGCACGGGCGTGCGGGCGCAGCGGGGCATCGGGCTTACTTGGCGGCCTTCTTGGCCGGGGCCTTCTTCGCCGGGGCCTTGGCCGCCGGCTTGGCCGCCGCCTTCTTCGCCGGCGCCTTGGCCGGTGCCTTGGCCGGTGCCTTGGCCGCAGCCTTCTTCGCCGGCGCCTTCGGGGCCGGTGCGGCCTTCGGGGCGGCAGCAGCCTTGGGCGCCGCCTTCGCGGTGCGCTTCTCGGCCTGCTGCACGGCCTTGTCCAGCGCCTTGTGCGCCTTCTCGAGGGCCTTGTGCAGGCGCGACTCCGCGCGCTGCAGCGCCGTCTCGACCTTGCCCTGCACCTTGTCGGCCTTGCCGCGCGCGGCGGCCTTGACCTTCAGCAGCTCGTCGGACGCCGCCTTGCGCACGTCCTCGATCTTGTCCGACAGGGCCTGGCGCATGTGCTGCGCGGCCGTGCCCAGGCTGTCGACGGCCTTGGCGAGTTCGGGGTTGGCGCTCTTGCGGCTGGGCATGCAGGGACTCCTCGTGGATGGATGACGGCGCCGATCGTACCCCCTGGGCCTGCCCGCGCGGCAGCGCCGGACGCCGCGCCTGCGCTGCCCATAATCGCGCGATGGGTGAATTCGAGCTCATCGACCGCTTCTTCCGCCGCCCAGGCCACGTGTCTGCCGGCGTGGCGCTGGGCATCGGCGACGACTGCGCGCTGCTCGCGCCGCAGCCGGGCATGCAGCTCGCGGTGTCCAGCGACATGCTGGTCGAGGGCCGGCACTTCCTGTCCACGGTGGCGCCGGAGCGGCTGGCGCACAAGGCGCTGGCGGTGAACCTGTCGGACCTCGCCGCCTGCGGCGCGCGCCCCCTGGCCTTCACGCTGGCGCTGGCGCTGCCCCGTGCCGACGAGGCCTTCCTGGCCCCGTTCGCGCAGGGCCTGTTCGCGCTGGCCGATGCGCACGGCATCGCGCTCGTCGGCGGCGACACCACCGCCGGCCCGCTGACGCTGTGCATCACCGTCTTCGGCGAGGTGCCGGCCGGCCAGGCGCTGCGGCGCGACGGTGCGCGCGCCGGTGACCGGCTGTGGGTCAGCGGCCGGCTGGGCGACGCGCGCCTGGCGCTGGAGGTGTTCCGCGGCACGCTGGCGCTGCCCGGCGATGGCTTCGAGGCGGTGCGGCGGGCCATGGAGCTGCCGCAGCCGCGGGTGGCGCTGGGGCAGGCGCTGCGTGGCGTGGCCAGCGCAGCCATCGACCTCAGCGACGGCCTGCTCGGCGACCTCGGCCACGTGCTGCGCGCCTCGGGCGTCGGGGCCGTGGTGAACGAGGCCTCGCTGCCCTGCAGCGCGGCCGTGGCGGCGCTGGACACGGCCTGGCGGCGCCGCTGCGTGCTGCAGGGCGGCGACGACTACGAGCTGCTGTTCAGCGCGCCTGAGGCGCACGACGACGCGGTGCGTGCCGCCGCGGCCGCCGCCGGCGTGCCGGTGACGCCGATCGGCCGCATCGAGGCCGCTCCCGGGCTGCGCGTGCACGACGCCGACGGCGCCGAGGTCGCGGTGGCGCCGCGCGGCTTCGACCACTTCGCGCCGGAAGGCCGATGAGCGCGGTCACCTTCGGCTTCATGCGCCGCCACCCGGCGCACTGGCTGGCGCTGGGGTTCGGCAGCGGCCTGGCGCCGCGCGCGCCCGGCACCGTGGGCACGCTGTGGGCCTGGGTGGCCTTCCTGGTGCTGGACCGCTGGCTCGACGACGCCGGCTGGGCCCTGCTGCTGGGCGCGGGCTTCCTCGCCGGCTGGTGGGCCTGCACGCGCACCGCGCAGCACCTGGGCGTGGGCGACCCGGGCGCCATCGTCTGGGACGAGGTGCTCGCGTTCTGGCTGGTGCTGTGGGTCTGGATGCCGGCGGGCTTCTTCGGCCAGCTCGCCGCGTTTGCGCTGTTCCGCTACTTCGACGCCGTGAAGCCGCCGCCGGTGGGCTGGGCCGATGCGCGCTTCAAGCTGCGCAGCGGGGTGCCCATCGGCTGGCGCGAAGGCTTCGGCATCCTGTTCGACGACCTGGTGGCGGCGCTGTGCACGCTGCTGGTGCTTTCACTGTGGACGGTGGCATGGAGCTGAGGGACTTCACGGCAACGGTGCTGGCGCTGGGCAGCGCGCTGCGTGCGCGCGGCTGGCAGATGGCCACGGCGGAAAGCTGCACCGGCGGGGCGATCGCCGCGGCTTGCACCACGGTGGCCGGCTCCAGCGACTGGTTCGAGCGCGGGTTCGTCACCTATGGCAACGCGGCCAAGACCGATCTGCTGGGCGTGCCCGCGGCGCTGATCGCGGCCCACGGCGCGGTCAGCGAGCCGGTGGCGCGCGCCATGGCCGAAGGCGCGCTGGCGCGCGCGCCGGTGCAGCTGGCGGTGGCGGTCACCGGCATCGCCGGGCCGGGCGGCGCGGTGCCGGGCAAGCCGGTGGGCACGGTCTGGCTGGCGCTGGCCGGCGGCGGCGAGACCGCGGCGCTGCGCCTGCAGCTCGACGGCGACCGCGACGCCGTGCGCGCGCAGACCGTGGCCGAGGCGCTGCGGCAGCTGCTGCAGCGGGCGCAGGTCGTGCAGACCGCGCCGCCCGGCTGACACCTGCAGGTGCCCCGGCCAGGCCGGCCGCGCGCCGGCCTCAGGTCGGCTGGTCCGCCGTCTGCGGCACCGACAGCCGGGCGCTGAACTCCGCGGCCGGCACCGCGCGCGCCCACAGCCAGCCCTGCTGCAGGTGCGGCCCGCAGCGCATCAGCCAGGCCCGCTGCGCCTCGGTCTCCACGCCCTCGGCCACCACCTCGACGTCCAGCGCGCGCGCCATGCCGAACATCGCCTGCACCAGCGCGCCGTCGTCGGCGCTGCCAGGCAGGTCGCGCACGAAGCTGCGGTCGATCTTCAGGTGGTCGGGGCGCAGCATCTTCAGCGTGGCCAGCGACGAGTAGCCGCTGCCGAAGTCGTCCACCGCCAGCCGCACGCCGGCGGCGCGCAGGGCCGACACCGCGCGCTGCGTGGCCTCGCCGTCGGCCAGCAGCGTGACCTCGGTGAGCTCCAGCACCAGCGCGCCGGCCGGCAGCCGGTGCTGGCGCACCAGGGCCGCCACCGCCGCCGCGAAGGACGGGTCGCGCAGCTGCAGCGCCGAGACGTTGACCGACAGCCACAGGCCGAGCGGCACGGGCGCATGCCCGCCCGCCTGCCCGACCGCATGCCCGGCGGCCTGCCACGCCGCCAGCTGCGCGCACGCGGCCTGCAGCATCCAGCGTCCCAGCGGCACCACCAGGCCCGACTCCTCGGCCATCGCGATGAAGGCGTCGGGCGCCAGCAGGCCGCGCCGCGGGTGCTGCCAGCGCACCAGCGCCTCGGCGCCGCGCACGCGGCCGTCGGCGGGATCGACCACCGCCTGCAGGTGCAGGCGCAGCTCGCCGGCCGCGATGCCGGCCTCCAGCTCGCGCTCCAGCGCGTGGCGCTCGCGCAGCGCGGTGTCCATGTCGGCGCGGTAGAAGCCCAGGCGGCCACGGCCGAGCTGCTTGCTGCGGTACATGGCGATGTCGGCCGCATGCACCAGGGCGTCGAAGTCCTCGGCGTCGGCCGGGAAGCGCGCGATGCCGATGCTGGCGCCCACGCGCACCGGCTCGGCCACGCCGGGCAGGGCCTGCGGCTCGCGCAGGTGGGCGATCACGCGCGCCGCGGCCTGCGCCGCGACGTCCTCGCCGGCGCCGGGCATCAGCACCAGGAACTCGTCGCCGCCCATGCGGCAGACCACGTCGGCCTCGCGCAGCACCTCGCGCAGCCGCTGGCCCACGCCCTGCAGCAGCGCGTCGCCGGCGGCGTGGCCATGGTGGTCGTTGACGGCCTTGAAGTGGTCGAGGTCGACGAACATCAGCACCAGCGGCGTGCCGTCGCGCCGGGCCTGCGCCGAGGCCACCGCGAAGAGCTCGCGCAGCAGCGTGCGGTTGGGCAGCCCGGTCAGCGCGTCGTGCAGCGCCATCCGGTGCAGCGCCTGGTTCTTGTGCTCCAGCTCGTCGATGAGGTGGCGCACCTGCGCATGCACGCTGCTGAGGTGGCGGCCGAGCTGTCCGAGCTCGTCATCGCCCGACCAGTCGGGCACCGGCTCCTCCCGCCGCTGCGCCAGGCCGTCGGCCTGGCGCTTGAGCGCGTCGATGGGGCGCAGCAGGCGCACCGACATCAGCCCGGCGATCACGACCCCGCCCACCAGCACCTGCAGCGCCACCAGCCACAGCGTGTCGGCGCGCCGCTCGGCGAGCAGGCGGTCGAGCTCGCTGTCGTCGAAGCGCAGCCGCAGCCGCGCGATGGTGCTGCCCTCGTAGCGCACCGGGGCCTCGCGCGTCACCGCCGGCCGGCTGGGGTCGCAGCGGTCCTGCCGCAGCTCCAGCGGCGTGGCCGCGGGCTGCAGGTCCAGCACCTCGACGCCGCACACCGAGGGCTCGCGCAGGATGCCGTCGATGGCCGCCTTCAGCCCCGGCTCGCTGAGCGTCCATGCCGGTTCGGTCAGCGCGGCGGTGGACAGGGCCATCACCGCGTCGCGCGTGCGCTCGACCACCGGCTGCTGCGCGCGCCGCGCCACCGACTCGCCGATCACGATGACCAGCAGCGCCGGCAGCACCACCCCGGCCACGATGGCGGCGAGCACGGCGCCACGCAGCGACAGCCAGGGCCGGTGCTTCATCGGGCCGTCTTCCCTGGTGCTGCAGGGGCTGCGCCCAGCGCGGCATCGATGCGGGCCATCCAGGCCGCCGGCACCGCGCGGCTGCAGTACAGGTGCCGGGCCTGGCCCTGGGGTTCGTCGCTCAGGGGCACGAGGCGCAGACCGGGCACGCGCAGCACCTCGGCCTCCTCGGGCGCCACCGGCGTCCAGTCGGCGCGGCCGGAGGCCAGCATGCGTGCCATCTGCAGCGGCTCGACGCTGGTGCTCAGCGGCGGGCGCGGCGCCGCCGCGATCAGCGCGTCCAGGCGCGGGCCGTAGGAGTAGCCCTCCTTGACCAGCAGGCGCAGCGCCGGGTCGGCCAGCAGCGCGGCCGCGCTGGCCCCGGGGGCGCGCCAGGCCGGGTCGCGGACGAGGGCGGCCAGCGGGCGGTCGCGGTACAGCGGCGCGCTGAAGCGCCCCTGTTCGGCGCGCTCGTCGGTGCGGAACCAGCCGATGCCGCAGTCCAGCCCGGGCGCCTCGGCCTGGATCAGCGCGAGCTGCCGCTGGGCCGGCGTGCGCACCCAGGTGAAGGCGATGCCGGCCTGCGCGAGCGCGCGGCCGGCGGGGTCGGCCACCAGCCCGCTCACCCGGCCGTCGGCCTGGGTGGCGGAATAGGGCGGGCGTTCCTGGTAGTGCAGCCTCAGCGTGTCGGCCGAGGCGGGCGGCAGGGCGGCGACGCACAGGACAACGAGCCCGGTCGCGGGCAGGCGGCGCATCGGGCGATTCTCGGCTGCGCTAGGCTCCGCGTCCATGCACATCCTGCTTTGTGGCCAGTTCGACGCTGGCGAGCGTGAACTCTGGCAGGCCGCGCTGGCGGCCGCATACCCCGCCGGCCACTGGCTGACCCTGGAGCAGGCGCGGGCCGCGCCGGCGCAGGTGCGTGCCGCGGTGGTGGCCAACCCGCCGCCCGGGGCCCTGCAGGGGCTGCCGGCCCTGGCGCTGGTGCAGTCGCTGTGGGCCGGCGTGGAGCGGCTGGTGGCCGACGCGACGCTGCCGGCCGGGGTGCCGCTGGCACGCATGGTGGACCCGGCGATGAGCACGGCGATGGCGGAGACGGCGCACTGGGCCGTGCTGTCGCTGCAGCGCGACTTCCTGGACTACGCGCGCAAGCAGCGCCTGCGCCAGTGGCGGCAGCTGCCGCAGCGCCGGGCCGACGACCTGGGGGTCTGCGTGCTCGGCCGCGGCGCGCTCGGTGCCACGGTGGCGCAGCGGCTGGCGGCGGCGGGCTACCGGGTGCAGACCTGGGCGCGCGGCGACGACCTGCAGGCGGCGCTGTCGCAGGCCGACATCGTGGTCAACCTGCTGCCGCTGACGCCGGCCACGCGCGGGCTCGTCGACGCGCGCTTCCTGGCCGCGCTGCCCGAGGGCGCGGCGCTGGTCAACCTGGCGCGCGGCGGCCACGTGGTGGAGGCCGACCTGCTGGCGGCGCTGGACAGCGGGCGCCTGCGCCACGCGGTGCTGGACGTGTTCACGCAGGAGCCGCTGCCGCCGGATCATCCGTTCTGGGCCCACGAGCGGGTGACCGTGCTGCCGCACGTGGCCGCGGCCACCGACCCGCGCAGCGCCGCGGCGGTGGTGGCGGCCAACCTGCAGGCGCTGGCCGAGGGCCGGCCGCTGGCCCACCTCGTGGACCGCGGGCGGGGGTACTGAGCGCCCCTGGGCCGACGGGCTCAGCCCGCGGCCAGGGCCAGGCGGGGCGCGCCGCTGCCGCGCGGTGCCGTGGTGGCCATCACGGCCTGCAGCGTCATCAGCGCCAGGCGCTTCAGCGCGTCCCAGGGCTCGGCGGGCCACTCGGGGTGGCGCAGGCCCTTGACCAGCCCGTCGCAGACGCTGGCGGCCTCCACCAGGTGGGCCAGCGTGTGCGCCGGCAGGCCCGGCAGCAGGCGCTCGAACAGGCGCTGGCGCGCACCCCAGACGCGCGCCTCCTGCAAGGCCATGGGCAGCGGGCGGCCGCCGTCCAGCGCGTCGCGGGCGCGCTTCAGCGCCTGCAGGTCGGCCGCCAGCGTCCAGTGCACGAGCACCGGCGCCTCGCCCTCGGCACGCAGGCCGTCGAGCATGCGCAGCGCGCGCGCGGCCTGGCCCAGCAGCACCGCCTCGGTGAAGCGCCAGACGTCGTAGCGCGCCACGTCCAGCACCGCGGCCTCGATCTGGTCGAAGCGCAGCTCGCCCTCGGGGTAGAGCAGCGCCAGCTTCTGCAGCTCCTGGTGCGCGGCCAGCAGGTTGCCTTCGACACGGTCGGCGAAGAAGGCCAGGGCCTGCTGGCCCTCGGCGCCGTCGGCCACGCGCTGGCCCTGTGCCGCCAGCCGCTGCGCGATCCAGGCCGGCAGCGCGCGCCGCTCCACCGGCTCCACGCGCACGCTGACGCCGGCGCCGTCCAGGGCCGCGAACCACGCGCCCTTGAGCTGCTGGCTGTCCAGCCGCGGCAGCTGCACCAGCGTGAGCACCTCCTCGGGCAGCGCGGCGCAGTAGCGCTGCAGGGCCTCCGAGCCGTCCTTGCCGGGCTTGCCGCCGGGAATGCGGATCTCGATGAGCTGGCGGTCGGCGAACAGGCTCATCGACTGTGCGGCGCCGAGCACCGCGCCCCAGTCGAAGTGCGCGCCGCCGACGGCAAAGACCTTGCGCTCGGTGTAGCCGGCCGCACGCGCCGCGCCGCGGATGGCGTCGCAGGCCTCCTGAGCCAGCAGCGGCTCGTCGCCGTGCACGGTGTACAGCGGGCGCAGGCCGCGCTGCAGCTGGGCGGCGAGCTGGTCGGGGCGGATCTGCATGCGGGACCGAGCCTACACCGGCAGCGCCGCCAGGCGGCGCAGCAGCTGGGCCACGACGTCGGCCTGCATCTCGCGGAAGATCTCGGCCTCCTCGGTGGCCTTGGCCAGCGTGGCGGCCTCGGTGGTGCCGAGCTCGCGCACCAGGCGCAGCGCCACCGGCGGCATCAGCGGCCGGCCGGCGGGCGTGTCGGCACGCACGGTGGCCAGCAGCCGCAGCTGCAGCTCGCGCACCTGGCCGGCGGCGGTGGTGGCTGCGGCGCTGCGCTCGCGCCGGTCCAGCAGCGCCTGCAGCACCACCTCGGCCTCGGCCGGCACCGACAGCACCTGCACCTGCGGTGCCAGCGCACGCGCCAGCGCCGCGGCCAGCGGGGAGTCGGGCGCGAAGCCCACCAGGGCGATGCTGCGGAACGGGTAGCGCGGCGGCGTGGCCAGGCGGAAGCCGCAGCCCGCCAGCAGCGCGGCCGGGCCGAGCGCGGCCAGGGCCAGCCAGGCGTGTCGGCGGGTGTTCACGCGGCGATCAGGGCGGGCATGGGTGAGGGACTCCCGGCCGCTCAGACCACGATGTTCACGAGCCGTCCGGGCACGATCACGATCTTGCGCGCCGGCTTGCCGTCCATGAAGCGCTGGGCGTCGGGGCTGGCCAGCGCGGCGGCCTCGATGACCGCCTTGTCGGCGCCCGCGGGCACGCTGATGGCGCCGCGCAGCTTGCCCCCCACCTGCAGCACCAGCTCGATGCGGTCGGTGACCAGGGCCGATTCGTCCACCGCGGGCCAGGGCGCGTCCAGCAGCTCGCCGGCCGCGGCGGCGAAGCCCAGGCCCGCCCACAGCGCGTGCGTGAGGTGGGGGCAGGCCGGGTAGAGCGCACGCAGCAGGATCGAGGTGCCCTCGCAGAGCACGGCGGCGTCACCGTCGCTGCCGTCGGGCTCGAAGCCCTCCAGCGCGTTGAGCAGCTTCATGCAGCCCGAGACCACGGTGTTGTACTGCATGCGCTCGTAGTCGGCGCCGATCTGCCGCAGCGTGAGGTGCAGCTCGCGGCGCAGCGCCTTGGCCGGCTCGCGCAGCGGCGCGGCGGAGAGGTCGCGCGCGGTGGCGCCCTGCAGCAGCGCGCGATGCCGGGCCGCGAAGCCCCAGACGCGCTTGAGGAAGCGGTGGGCGCCCTCGACACCGGCGTCGTTCCACTCCAGCGTCTGCTCCGGCGGGCTGGCGAACATCACGAACAGGCGCGCGGTGTCGGCGCCGTAGCGGTCGATCAGCGCCTGCGGGTCGACGCCGTTGTTCTTGGACTTGGACATCGTGCCCACGCCCTCGTAGTCCACCGCGCTGCCGTCGCTCTTCAGCCGCGCGCCGATGACCTTGCCGGCGGCGTCGAACACGTTCTCCACCTCGTGCGGCCAGAAGTACTCGATGCCGCCCTTCTCGCCGCGGCGGCTGTAGATGTGGTTGAGCACCATGCCCTGGGTGAGCAGCCGGGTGAAGGGCTCGCTCACCTTCACCAGGCCCATGTCGCGCATGACCTTGGTCCAGAAGCGCGCGTAGAGCAGGTGCAGGATGGCGTGCTCGATGCCGCCGATGTACTGGTCCATGCCGGCGCCGCCGGCGGCGCCGGCCTTCGGCGGCATCCAGTAGGCGGTGCCGTCGGCCACCATGCGCTCGGCATCGGCCGGGTCGCAGTAGCGCATGAAGTACCACGAGCTGTCCACAAAGGTGTCCATCGTGTCGGTCTCGCGGCGCGCCGGCTTGCCGCACACCGGGCAGGCGCAGCGCAGGAAGTCCTCGCGCTTGTTCAGCGGGTTGCCGCTGCCGTCGGGGATGCAGTCCTCGGGCAGCACCACCGGCAGGTCGGCCTCGGGCACCGGCACCGCGCCGTGCTCGTCGCAGTGGATGATGGGGATGGGCGTGCCCCAGTAGCGCTGGCGGCTGATGCCCCAGTCGCGCAGGCGCCAGGTGGTCTTCTTCTCGCCCAGGCCGACCCCGTTGTGGGTCTTCGCGGCCAGCAGCTCGGCGACCTTGTCCACCGCCGCCTTGTACCCCAGGCCGTCGAGCACGCCGCTGTTCACGCAGCGGCCCTGGGTCTTGTCGGCGTAGCGCTCGTCCCAGGCGTCGGTGCTGAAGGGCTTGCCCTCCACCGCCACCACCTGCCGGATCGGCAGGCCGTACTTCTTCGCGAACGCGAAGTCGCGCTCGTCGTGCGCCGGCACGCCCATCACGGCGCCGTCGCCGTAGCTCATGAGCACGTAGTTGCCCACCCACACGGCCACCGGCTCGCCGGTCAGCGGGTGCGTCACCGTCAGGCCGGTGGGCATGCCTTCCTTGTCCTTGGTGGCGAGCTCGGCCTCGGTGGTGCCACCGGCCTGGCACTGGGCGATGAAGGCCGCCAGCGCCGGGTTGCCCGCCGCCGCGTGTGCCGCCAGCGGGTGCTCCGGCGCCACGGCGCAGAAGGTCACGCCCATGATGGTGTCGGCACGCGTGGTGAAGACCCACATGCGCCCGTCGCCGATCAGGGCGCCGGAGGCGTCGCGGATGTCGTGCGTGAAGGCAAAGCGCACGCCTTCGCTCTTGCCGATCCAGTTCTCCTGCATCAGCCGCACGCGCTCGGGCCAGCCGGCGAGGAAGTTCGGGTCGGCCGGGTCGGTCACGGCCGAGAGCAGCTCCTCGGCGTAGGCGGTGATCTTGAGGTAGTAGCCGGGGATCTCGCGCTTCTCCACCAGCGCGCCGGAGCGCCAGCCGCGGCCGTCGATGACCTGCTCGTTGGCCAGCACCGTCTGGTCCACCGGGTCCCAGTTGACCACCTGCGTGCGGCGCTCCGCGATGCCCTTCTCCAGCATCTTCAGGAACAGCCACTGGTTCCACTTGTAGTAGGCCGGCGAGCAGGTGGCGACCTCGCGGCTCCAGTCGATGGCCAGGCCCATGGCCTGCATCTGGCCCTTCATGTGGGCGATGTTGGAGTAGGTCCACTGCGCCGGCGGGACCCGGTTCTTCATCGCCGCGTTCTCGGCCGGCAGGCCGAAGGCGTCCCAGCCCATCGGCATGAGCACGTTCCAGCCCTTCATGCGCAGCTGGCGCGCCAGCATGTCGTTGATGGTGTAGTTGCGCACGTGCCCCATGTGCAGCTTGCCGCTGGGGTAGGGCAGCATGCTGCAGGCGTAGAACTTCGGACGCGAGCGGTCCTCGGTGACGCGGTAGGCGTCGACGGCGTTCCAGTGGGCCTGCGCCGCGGCCTCGACTTCGGCGGGGACGTACCTTTCGTTCATCCCCGGATTGTAGGGAGCGGCCCGCGCCCGCCGCGGCTGACGCGCCTGCTTGGGCGGCTGCCGCTACCGTGCCGGCGCCGGCGGCGGCACCGGCGCCGGCGCCTCGGTGACGAAGCCGATGCGGTGCAGCCCGGCCTGCTGCACCAGGCCGATCAACTCGGCCACACGGCCGTAGGGCACGGCCTGGTCGGCGCGCAGGTGCACCTCGGTGTCGGGATCGCGGCGCGCCGCCTCGCGCACCGCCTGCAGCACCGCCTCGGCCGTGGCGGCATCGCCCTCCACGAAGAGCTGCCCCTGGGCGTCGAGCGCCAGCACCAGTGCGCGCGCCGGCTCGGCCGGCGCGCCGGCCTCGGTGCGGGGCAGGTCGAGCCTGAGGCTCTGGCCGAGCAGCGGCGCGGTGACGATGAAGATCACCAGCAGCACCAGCATGACGTCGATCAGCGGCGTCATGTTGATCTCGCTCATCGGCCGCGAGGCCGGGGCGCGCTCGAGGCGGCCGAAGGCCATCAGGCGGGCTCCGCGTCCGTCGCCGCTGCTGGCGACGCCGGCGCGGCGGCACCGGTGGGCCAGTGCTGCACCACCATCTGCCGCAGGTCGTGCGCGAAGCCCTCGAGCTCGGCCTCGCTGGCGGCGATCCACTGGCCGTAGAGGTTGTAGGCCAGCACCGCGGGCACGGCCACCGCGATGCCGGCGGCGGTCATGATGAGCGCCTCGCCGATGGGGCCTGAGACCTGATCGATGCCGATGGCGCCGGCGCCGGCAATGCCCACCAGCGCGTGGTACACGCCCCACACGGTGCCGAACAGGCCGACGAACGGGGCCGTGCTGCCCACCGAGGCCAGCAGCACCTGGCCGAACTGCAGGTGGGCCAGGCCGCGGTGCAGGGCATCGCGCAGGCGCCGCGTGAGCTGGTCGTCGCGCGCACCGGTGGCCTCGAGCGAGCCGCGTGCCGGCTGCGTCAGCGCGGCGTCCAGCAGCGGCAGCAGCACGCGCTCGCGGTCGAGCTCGGCCAGCCGCTTGCGGCCCTCGGCCAGGCCGGGGGCGCCCCAGAACACGGGCACCGCGCGCGCGATGTCGCGCGCCGCGCGGCGCAGCACCCAGCCCTTCCAGAAGATCACCACCCAGGCCGCCACCGACATGGCCAGCAGCAGCAGCGCCACCGAGCGGCCCACGCCGTCGGAGGCGTCCCAGAAGGCCTGCCAGCCGCTCATGACGCTCAGGCCAGGCCGAGCACGTCGGCCATGCCGTACAGCCCCGGCCCGCGGCCGGCCAGGAAGTGCGCCGCGCGCAGGCTGCCCTGCGCGTAGCCCTGGCGGCTGTTGCTGCGGTGGGCGATCTCGATGCGCTCGCCGGTGCCGATGAACATCACGAGGTGGTCGCCGACGATGTCGCCGCCGCGCACGGTGGCAAAGCCGATGCTGCCGGCGGCGCGCTCGCCGGTGTGGCCCTCGCGGGCATAGACGGCGCAGTCCTTGAGCGCCTTGCCCTGCGCCGCGGCGATGGCCTCGCCCATGGCCAGCGCGGTGCCGCTGGGCGCGTCCACCTTGTGGCGGTGGTGGGCCTCGACGATCTCGACGTCGTAGCCCGGCAGCGCGCGCGCGGCCATCTCCAGCAGCTTGATGGTGACGTTGACGCCGACGCTCATGTTGGCGGCCAGGACGATGGGGATCTCGCGCGCGGCCTCGGCGATCGCGGCCTTGCCGGCGTCGTCGAAGCCGGTGGTGCCGATGACCATGCGCACGCCGGCGGCGCGGCAGGCCGCGAGGTGGGCCAGCGTGCCCTCGGGGCGGGTGAAGTCGATCAGCACGTCGGCGCCGGCCAGGCCGGCGGCCACGTCGGCGGTGATGGCCACGCCGCTGTGCCGGCCCAGGAAGGCCGCGGCGTCCTGCCCCAGCGCCGGGCTGGCGGCGTGGTCCAGCGCGCCGGCGAGCGCGTCGCCCGGGCTGGCGAGCACGGCCTCCACCAGCATGCGGCCCATGCGGCCGGACGCACCGGCGATGCAGAACCTCATTCGCCTTCCAGCGGCGGGTAGGGCCGCACCGGCCCGCTGGGCTCGGGGGCCGATGCCGCGCGTGCCGGCGGCTTGGGCAGGGCGGCGCGCTCCTCGTCGGTGAGCTCGAGCTTGCGCTCGGGGAAGCGGGCCTGGCGCGTGATCGAGGAGACGAACTCGCGCTCGGTGGGCAGCTCGGCCGATTCCACCGCCGCGAGCACGTCGCCGTCGAAGCGCAGCACGATGCTGCGCCGCTGTGGCGCGGCACCCTGGCGCTCGATGGTGAACAGGTAGTCCCAGCGGTTGGCGTGGAAGACGTCGGTGAGCAGCGGTGTGCCCAGTGCGTCGCGCACCTGCCGGCGGTTCATGCCCGGGCGCACGCGCGCGAGCTGCTCCTGCGTGATCACGTTGCCCTGCACCAGCTCCATGCGATAGGGCGTGACGAGGCCGAACAGCGTCTGGCTGGTCTGCAGCTGCGAGGCACAGCCACCGAGCGCCGTCAGGGCGGATGCCAGGACGGCGGACAACAGGACGAGGCGCATGGATACGGCAGCCGGCGCCCGGCCGGGCGCGACAATGCTGGCTATGATCGGCCCATTCTAGCGGGCCAGCGCCCGCCGGGCTGCCCGCGAGATCCACCATGACGCATGTCGAAGAGCTCAAGAGCAGCGGCCTGAAGGCGACGCTGCCCCGCATCAAGATCCTCGAGGTCTTCCAGCAGTCGTCGCGCCGCCACATGACGGCCGAGGACGTGTTCAAGACCCTGCTCAACGAGGGCTCCGACATCGGCCTGGCCACGGTGTACCGCGTGCTGATGCAGTTCGAGCAGGCCGGGCTGCTGGCGCGCAGCAACTTCGAGAGCGGCAAGTCGGTGTTCGAGCTCAACGAGGGCCAGCACCACGACCACCTGGTGTGCCTGACCTGCGGCCGCGTCGAGGAGTTCTACGACCCCGAGATCGAGGCCCGCCAGCGCGCCATTGCCGAGACGCGCGGCTTCGAGCTGCACGAACATTCGCTGTCCCTCTACGCGCGCTGCACGAAGACCGACTGCGAGCACCGGCAGAAGTAGAAGGCCCCCACGCTCCCTGCAGGAGCGCTCAGCCGCCCTGGCCCTTCTCCATCGCGCGCTGGTGGCGCTCGATGAACTCCTGGTAGGTGTCGATGCCGCGCAGCTGCAGCACGGTGTTGCGCACCGCGGCTTCCACCAGCACGGCCAGGTTGCGGCCGGCGTCCACCGCGATCACCACCTTGCGCACCGGGATGCCCAGCACCTCCTCGTACAGCGGCTCGTAGGGCAGGCGCTCGAACTCGCGCTCCATGGTCTCCTTGCGCACCAGGTGCACGATGAGCTGCACCCGCATCTTCCGGCGCACGGCGGTCTCGCCGAAGATGGCCTTGATGTCCAGCAGGCCGATGCCGCGCACCTCCAGCAGGTTGAGCAGCAGGTCGGGGCAGCGGCCTTCCAGCGCGGTCTGGCTGATGCGGTAGATGTCCACGGCGTCGTCGGCCACCAGCCCGTGGCCGCGGCTGATCAGCTCCAGCCCGAGCTCGCTCTTGCCCAGGCCCGATTCGCCGGTGAGCAGCACGCCCAGGCCCAGGATGTCCATGAACACGCCGTGGCGCGTGGTGCGGTCGGCGAACAGGCGGCCCAGGTAGCCGCGCACGACGTCGATCACGTGGCCGGCCGACTCGGCGGTGACGAACAGCGGGATCTCCGCGCGGTCGCAGATGGCCACCAGGCGATCGGGCGGCACCTCGCCGTCGGCCACGATGATCACCGGCGGCTCGAGGGTCACGATGCGCGAGATGCGGCGGTCCTGGTCCTCGGGCGACGCCGCCTTCAGGTAGGCCACCTCGTGGCGGCCGACGATCTGCACCCGATAGGGGTGGATGTAGTTCAGGTAGCCGACGAGGTCGGCCGCGGAGCGCGCGTCGCGCACGGCGGCGTCGTCGAAGCGGCGGTCGGGCTGGGCGTGGCCCGCCACCCATTCCCAGCGCAGCGAGGCACGATGCTGCTCGAACAGCGCCTCGGCGCTCATCGAGGAGGGTTTCATCGCGCGGAAGGCCCCTGCACCGAGGCCGTCAGGCCACCGACTTCAGCGGTTCCCAGTCCTCGATGAGCTTGTGCACGCCGGCAGCGTCGGGCTCGGTCTTCAGGCGCTCGCGCAGGTTGCGGTCGGAGAGCATCTCGGCGATCTCCGACAGGATCTCCAGGTGGCGCTGGGTGGCCGCCTCGGGCACGAGCAGGAAGATCAGCAGCAGCACCGGCTCGTCGTCCGGCGCGTCGAAGGGGATGGGCTGCTGCACGCGCAGCACCGCAGCCAGCGGGTTCTTCAACCCCTTGATGCGGCCGTGCGGGATGGCCACGCCGTGGCCGAGGCCGGTGGAGCCGAGGCGCTCGCGGGCGAACAGGTTGTCGGTGACGGTGCCGCGGGCGATGGCATGCAGGTTCTCGAACAGCAGGCCGGCGTGCTCGAACACGCGCTTCTTGCTGCTCGCCTCCACGTTCACCAGGACATTGCTCTCCGGCAGGATGGCGGCAAGACGGTTCATGGGGTCGGTAATTCCTTCGCCACCGCGGAACGTCGTGACAGGGGACGAGATTATAGGAACGTGGCTCCGCTGCTTGTGTGCACTGCACCACCGATGTTGGTGGAAGTCAACGGCGGCGCAGCGCGGGGGCAACACCCCGGCAAAGAGATGCGGCCCCGGGGGCCGCAAGCGATCTGGGAGAAGGGTCCCGGTCCGGGGCCTCGGTCAAGGGGCCCCGTGCCGGAGGGCCGGTCAGCTCAGGTCCATGCCCATGCGCTTGGGCGCGGTGTGGTGGTGGTCCTGCAGGCGGTCCTTGTGGCGGACCACCTGGCGGTCCAGCTTGTCCATCAGCTGGTCGATGGCGGCGTACAGGTCCTCGTGCGACTGCTCGACGAAGATGTCCCGCCCTTTCACGTGCAGGGTCACCTCGGCCTTCTGCCTTCGCTCCTTTTCCTTCAGCTTCTCCACGGTCAGCAGCACGGTCACGTCGACCACCTGGTCGAAGTGGCGTGTGACACGGTCGAGCTTTGTGAGCACATACTCACGCAGAGCCGGCGTCACCTCGAGATGATGTCCGCTGATCGTCAGGTTCATCAGGGCTTCCTTTCAGGTCGGGGAGGTCTCGTGACGGGCCGGTTGTCAAGCAGCCCGACAGCCCCAGTGTGCGCCGTAAGCACCCCCGTGACAAGCTTGTGAAATCCGCCGCTTCGCGGCAGGATGCACGGATCGGGTGTACGGTCATGGCCCCGTCTGCGCGCATGTCGCGCGGGCCTGTCCGGAGCGCCGTGACCATGAGCCCCGATTCCCGCCCCTGCGGCCGCCCTGCCGCGTTCCGCGGCCCTGTCGGCCCCATCGTCCGCCTGCTGCGCCTGGCCGTGCTCGGCCTGGGCTGGCCGCTGCTCGCGGCGGCCGCGCCGCCCGCGGGTGCCGTGCTGCCCATCTTCGACGCGCACCTGCACTACAGCCATGACGCCTGGGACCAGCTGCCCCCGGCGCGCGCCGCCGCGCTGCTGCGCGAGGCCGGGCTGAAGGCCGCGCTCGTCTCCAGCAGCAGCGACGACGGCACGCAGCAGCTGTTGGCCGCCGCGCCCGACCTGGTGCTGCCGGCGCTGCGGCCCTACCGCACGCGCGGCGAGCTCGGCACCTGGATGCACGACCCCACGGTGATCCCCTACCTCGAGGACCGCCTGAAGCGCTTCCGCTACGTGGCCATCGGCGAGTTCCACGCCTACGGCGAGCAGGCCGACACGCCGGTGATGCGCCGCGTGGTGCAGCTGGCGCGCGAGCACGGGCTCTACCTGCACGCGCACGGCGACGCCGACGCGGTGGAGCGCCAGTTCCGCCAGGACCCTCAGGCGCGCATCCTGTGGGCCCATGCCGGCTTCGACAGCCCCGAGCGCGTGGCCGACATGCTGCGCCGCCACCCCAACCTCTGGTGCGACCTCGCCTTCCGCAGCGACCACGCCCGCGACGGCCGCGTGGACCCCGCCTGGCGCGCGGTGTTCCTGGCCTTCCCCGACCGCTTCCTCGTCGGCACCGACACCTTCACGCCCGAGCGCTGGCACTACGTGGTCGAGCATGCGCGCTTCAGCCGCGCCTGGCTGGCCGACCTGCCGCCCGAGGTGGCGGCGCAGATCGCGTGGCAGAACGGCGAGCGGCTGTTCGGCGCCATGCGCGCGGCGCTGCAGCGGTGAGGCCGGGCGCACGGCCGCCGGCCGGTGGCCGGCTGCTGCCGGCCGCGCTGCTGTCGGCTGCGCTGTGGCCGGGTCTGGCGGCCGCCTGCCCGCCGGCGTCAGCCGACGGACATCGGCTGGCGGCCGATGGCGTGGAGCTGGCGTGGCGCGTGGACGGCGCGGCGGCATCGGCGGCGCCCGTGCCGCTGGCCGAGCCGTTCTCGCTGCAGCTGCGGCTGTGCCCGCCGCAGGCCGAGCTGCGCGCGGTGGACGCGAGCATGCCGGCGCACCGCCACGGCATGAACTACCGGCCCACGCTGCACGCGCTGGGCGATGGGCGCTGGCGCGCCGACGGGCTGCTCTGGCACATGGCCGGCACCTGGGCGCTGCGCTTCGACGTGCACCTGGACGGCCGCACCCGCGTGCTGCAGCAGGTGGTCGAGCGGCCGTGAGGCCGCCGCCGCTGCAGGCATGGCGCCGCAGCCGGCGGGCGCTGGTGCCGCGCAGGGTGCGCGTCCTGGCCTTGCTGACGGTCTTCGGTGTGGCGGCGGCGGCCCCGCCGCAGCCCGGGCTGCTGGACTTCAGCGGGCCCGAGCGCCGTGCCATCGCCGCCCACGGCCCCTGGCCGCCGCCCGCGGCCGCGGACGGCAGCAACCGCTGGCAGCACGACCCCGAGGCCGTGGCGCTGGGCCGTCGGCTGTTTGCCGACCCGGCGCTGTCGGCCACGGGCCGGGTGGCCTGCGCCAGCTGCCACCTGCCGGGCCTGGCCTTCCAGGACGGACGGCGCGTGGCCCAGGGACAGCAGGCGGGCCTGCGCAACACGCCCGGGCTGCTGGACGTGGCCGGACAGCGCTGGTTCGGCTGGGGCGGCAGCAGCGACTCGCTCTGGGCCGCCAGCCTGCGCGCGCTGCAGGACCCGGCGGAGATGGGCGGCGACCCTGCGGCTCTGCAGCGCCACCTGGCGCGCGAGCCGGCGCTCGCGGCGGTGCCCGAGGGCGACGAGCGCCTGGTGCGCGCCGCCAAGGCGCTGGCCGCGTTCCAGGCCACGCTGGTCTCGCCGCGCACGTCCTTCGACGACTTCCGCGACGCGCTGCTGCGCGGCGACGCCGTGGCCGCGGCGCGCTACCCGCTGCCGGCCCAGCGCGGGCTGCGGCTGTTCGTCGGCCGCGGGCGCTGCCACCTCTGCCACGCCGGGCCGCGTTTCTCCAACGGCGAGTTCGCCGACATCGGCGTGCCCTTCTTCGTACCCGGCGGGGTCGACGCCGGGCGCCATGCCGGGCTGCAGGCGCTGCGCGGCAGCCGCTTCAACCGCCTGGGCCCGTTCGCCGACGACGGCGGCGCCGGCGCCGTGGCCACCCGCCACGTGGTGGCCGAGCACCGGCATTTCGGCGAGTTCCGCGTGCCCGGCCTGCGCGGCCTGCGCCAGACCGCGCCCTTCTTCCATGACGGCAGCGCCGCCACGCTGGCCGAGGTGGTGCAGCACTACTCGGCGCTGGACGTGGAGCGCCTGCATGCCGACGGCGAGCGCATCCTGCAGCCGCTGCGCCTGTCGCCGGCCGAGGCGGCCGACCTCGTGGCCTTCCTCGAGTCGCTGTCGCCGTAGGCGTCTGCCACGCGCCTACACTGCGGCGCATGCGCATCGACTTCGTTTCCGACATCGCCTGCCCCTGGTGTGCCATCGGCCTGGCCGGGCTGGAGCAGGCGCTGCAGCAGCTGGCCGGCGAGATCGACGTCGAGGTCCGGTGCCAGCCCTTCGAGCTGAACCCGGACATGGGCCCCGAGGGGCGCGACATCGTCGAGTACCTGGGCCAGAAGTACGGCAAGTCGGTGCAGGAGATCGCGCAGACCCAGGCCGTGATCCGCGAGCGCGGTGCCGCCGTCGGCTTTGCCTTCGGCCCGCGCACGCGCACCTGGAACACCTTCGACGCCCATCGCCTGCTGCACTGGGCCGGCCTGCAGGGCAGCGCGGCCCAGCGTGCGCTCAAGCGCGCGCTGATGCAGGCCTACCACGGCGACGGGCGCAACCCGTCGGACCCGGCCGTGCTGGCCGACGCCGCCCAGGACGCCGGGCTCGACCGCGGGCAGGCCCTGGCGGTGCTGGCCGACGGCCGCTTCGCCGACGAGGTGCGCGCGGAGGAGGCGCACTGGCAGCGCCTGGGCATCCGCGCCGTGCCGGCGGTGGTGGTGGATGGCCGCCACCTGATCTCGGGCGGCCAGCCGCCGGCGGTGTACGTCGACGCGCTGCGCCGCATCGCCGCGGCAGCCGGGTAGCTCGCGCGGCGCCCTCAGCGGTACAGGTCCAGCGCGTCCAGGCGCGCCTCGATCTCGGCGCGCACGGCCTCGTAGGCCGGCGCGCCCACCCCGCCGAAGCGCGCGGCGAACTCGCGCGCGCCGATGAACTCCGGCAGGTCGGCCACCGGTGGCAGCAGCGCCGAGGCCGGCGCGCCGGCCGCCAGCAGCGCCTGCACGCGCCGCGGCTCCCGCACCGCCAGCTCGCCCAGCCGCGTGCCGGCCCGGTTGACCGCGATGTCGGTGAAGCTGAATCCGCTGCCGCCGCGCGTGTCGCCCACCTCCTTCATCAGGCCCAGCGCATCGGCCAGCGGCCCGCCGGCCTCGGCCGCGAGCGCCGCCGACAGCGCGAAGTGCTGGGCGAAGTCGCCGCGGCCGTCGAGCTGCGCGCCGCGCCGCGGCAGGCGCGGCCAGTCGCGTGCGTCGGGCCACCAGCGCGCGGCCGGCTGGCCGCTGGCATAGGCGGCCAGCACCAGCAGTGCGGCGCGGTTCTCCTGGGCCGGGTCGGCACCGCCCTGGCTGCGGGCCTGGGCCAGTGCGAACAGCGGTGCCATCAGCGCCGGCAGCGCCGGCGCACCGGCCCCGGGCTCGGCCACCGGGCCGCGCAGCGCGGCCCGCAGCGTGTCGTGGTAAGGGCGCAGCGCGGCCACGCGCGCTGCGGGCACCAGCCAGCCGGCCACGCGCTGGGGCAGGTCGGCGCGCCAGCGGTAGTGCAGCACGGCCCGTTGCGGCGACAGCTCCAGCGCCTGGAACATCGCGTGCAGCGGGGGGCCGCCGGCGCGCGGCCGGTCCCAGGTCAGGAGCGCCAGGCGCATTGCGCTGCGCGCCAGCGGCGCCGGCAGCGGCAGCCGCCCGATGCGCAGCGACTGCACCAGGTCGGGCAGCGCGCGGCCCTCGGCGAGCACCAGCTCCGCGTTCACCCAGCGCCAGGGCGGCCGCCCCGGCCTGGTCAGCGGCAGGCTGGCGCTGAGCGTCAGCCTCCCGGGTGCCAGGCGCGCCAGCGCCGCGCCGCCGCCCAGCCGCGCGGCCTGGTCGGCCAGCAGCGCGAGCTCGTCGGCGTTGGCGCTCAGGCGCACCAGGCGGCCGTCGGGCTGGCGACGCGGGTCCTGCTGGCGCAGCCACAGGTGCAGGTGCGCGCCCGCGTCGGCCGCCGGCGGGTGGGCCGGCACGCGCGGCTGCGCCTCGGTGGCCAGCCACAGCGTGGCCGCACCCAGGGCCAGCGCCCCGGCGGGCAGCGCCAGCCAGGGCCAGCGCGGCGGCCGCCGCGGCGGGGCGGAGGGGACGGGTGACGTGGGGCCGTTCACCCGTGCAGTCTGCCACCCGGGGCCGTGACAGGAGGGCGGAGCCATAATCACCGGGTTCCCCGCCGCCCGGCGGACCCTCACCCGCGCGGACCATGTTCAACGTGTTCACGCTGGCCAACGGCCGGCTGATCCAGCACGAGATCGACGACCCGTCGGCGCTGGCCAGCCTGCAGCCGGTGTGGGTGGACCTGGAGGCGCCCACGCCCGAGGAGAAGGGCTGGATCCAGGCTCGCTTCGGCCTCACGATCCCGGCCGACGTGGACGACGAGGACCTCGAGGAGTCGGCGCGCTTCTACGAGGGCGACGCCGGTGAGCTGCACATCCGCAGCGACTTCCTCGTCGAGGGCGACAGCGACCCCGACGGCGCGCTGGCGCAGAACGTGCGCGTGGCCTTCATCCTCTACCGCAACGTGCTGTTCTCGGTGCATGCCGACGACCTGCCGGTGTTCCGGCTGCTGCGCCTGCGGGCGCGTCGCATCCCGGCGCTGATCGAGGATGCCAAGGACGTGCTGCTCAAGCTCTTCGACGCCGACGCCGAGTACTCGGCCGACGCGCTGGAAGGCATCTACGACCGGCTGGAGGCCGTGAGCGCGCGCGTGCTCACGCAGGACGTGGACGACCGCACCGCCGGCGAGGCGCTGTCGGCCATCGCCCGCGAGGAGGACCTCAACGGCCGCATCCGCCGCAACGTCATGGACACGCGGCGCGCCGTGAGCTTCATGATGCGCAGCCGCATGCTGGGCGCCGAGCAGTTCGAGGAGGCGCGGCAGATCATGCGCGACATCGACTCGCTCGACTCGCACACCGCCTTCCTGTTCGACAAGATCAACTTCCTGATGGATGCCACCGTCGGCTTCATCAACATCAACCAGAACAAGATCATCAAGATCTTCTCGGTGGCCAGCGTCGCGCTGCTGCCGCCGAC
>VFQM010000877.1_pt1 | contig 29671 bp, 30 predicted proteins | sample 3512391 | NCBI WGS metagenome assembly VFQM01 (sample SAMN10412369, study PRJNA504923) | tailings metagenome | isolation source: Replicate 1 from Balatoc abandoned mine | place: Philippines
GCCCAAGAAGTAGAATGCTTAGGGTGTCATTTCGCCCTCAGCCGGAACCGACCCCATGAAGCGCCAAAAGCAGACATGTCATCCTGTCGCCACCGCGATCGGCGGCGTCTTGCTTTGCATAAACGACCGGAACACGCCGTTCATGCAGCGCGCCGCCCAGGAGTCCACTGGAATGCGCTGCCAACCTCTGCGCTGGAGTCCATGGAATCTCTTGTTCTGTGACTCTGCTGTCACCCCCGGTTTTGCTAACGCGCCCGGCCATTTTTTGCGGTGATGCGCCGCAAACAGCGGCTCCAAAAGGCGGATCACCAATCCGAACGTCATGCGCGAGCGCCCGCTCATCACCACTTCGGTCTGAATGTAGCCTGCCGCCTCGAGCTGGCGCAGATAACGCTGAACCGTGTGCTCGCAGCGCTGCAATCCCTTGGCCAAATAACTCACCGTAATGGCCACCGCCCGGTCTCGCCGCGCTCTGCGGTAGGCCAGCTCGGCGATTTTGCGTACGCAGCGCCGCGCCCCATCGGTCAAATTGCCGTCCTCGTCGACCCGGGCCGCCAGTTCCGGCACGTAGGCGCCGCCGCTCTCACCCGTCAGCGGCACCACCTTGGGCGCGGCCTTGAAGCGATGACAGGTCTGCAGCGACCGTGACCGCCGCGCCGGATCGACCGGATCCGCAAGCTGCTCCCCGGCGGCGATCGCCTGAACGCGTTGTTTCAACCGCGCATACGAATCGACAAAAGCCGACTGGGTCATTTCATTTTCACCAATCATCAGATTTCCTCCCCTAAAGGTCAGAAAATCCGCTGAACTTGCGTGCAAAAAGACGTTGCAAGATTTCTCTTGCATCGTATCGAGCAATACTGAATGCTGATTTCTGTCATGATCTCAAAAAATGTTTTGAGGAAGCCCGCAATTCGCGATTTTTCCTATTTTGTATCTATAACACTTCGATTTGGATTTGCGATAATTTCGAATCTGCTTGCGCAGACCTAGCATAGTCTGCGGTTTTCCTGACGATCCCGCAACCGTCTTTCTCCAAGCCGCTCGCCACCCGCGCCGTTCCGCTCAACGGCGGCGGCTTGCGCCTGGATCCGCGCGTCTATTTTCGCGGATTCTGGTCGCAAGGCGACGGCGCCTGCTACGAAGGCGACTATTTCTACGCCAAGGGCGCCGCCCAAAACATCCGCGCGCACGCGCCGCACGACCGGGAGCTGCACGCCATCGCCGACGCGCTGCAGGCGGTCCAGCGGCGCAACTTCTACCAGCTCTCCGCCACCTTCCGGCACAGCGGCCATTCTTATCACGCCTATTCCATGGTGATCGACGTCACCCGCGACGGTCCGTCCGGCGGGGACGCCAGCCGCGACGCCGAAAAGACCGTCCCCGGGGCGCTGCGCGATCCCGCCCGCTGGCTCTACCGCCGGCTGGAAGCCGAATACGAGCACCTGACCAGCGACGACACCGTCGAGGACGGCATCACCGCCAACCAATACAGCTTCACCGCGACCGGCCAGCGCTTCGGCTGAGATTTGTCGCATCCCCGCCATCCAAAGGAAAAACACCGATGAAAAACAAACTGCCCGACCTCAACGATCACCTGTTCGCGCAGATCGAGCGGCTGTCCGAGGAAGAGCTCACGCCCGAGCGGATCGAAATCGAAGCCAAGCGCGGCAAGGCCATCGTCACTGTCGCCGATCAGATCATCCGCACCGCCGCCCTGCGCGTCGAGGCCGCCAGGATCACCGCCGAATACGGCACCGACCCGACCCTCCACCTGCCCGCCATCGAGCACAAGAAATGAGATGTGGCGCCATAACCTACTCCGCCGCCGAGCTCGCCTGGCTGGAAGTCAATCGCGCCATGGTGATCAGCGATTACCACCGCGCCTTCACAGCCGCCTTCGGCCGCGACGACGTCACAGCGGCGCATCTCCACGGCCTGCGCAAGCGCAAAGGCTGGAAGGTCGGCCGCGCGCCCGGCCGCTATATCGGCTGCGGCATGAAATACACCGACGCCGAGCTTGCTGCGCGAGAACCGCACCCTGCCCATCGCCGAGTATCATCGGGCGTTCTGCGACCGGTTCGGCCGCGACGACACATCGGCGGCGAACCTGCAAAGCCTCCGCAAGCGGCCAGGCTGGAAAACCGGGCGCATGGGCCACTACGAAAAGGGCGTCGTTCCCGCCAACAAGGGCAAAAAATGCCCGCCCGGCAAAAGCGGCCGCCATCCCAACGCCCGCAAGACGCAGTTCAGGAAGGGGCAGCTTCCGCACAACTATCGCGGCCCGGACCATGAATCGATCGATGAGGATGGTTATGTCTGGATCGTCACCGATGACAACAATCCGTGGACAGGCGCATCGACGTGGCGCGTCCACAAGCACCGCTGGCTTTGGGAACAGGCCCACGGCCCGGTGCCGGACGGCATGGTGCTCAAATGCCTCGATGGCGACCGGCAAAACACCGATCCGTCGAACTGGCAGCGGATCCCCCAGGGCCTGCTACCGCGTCTCAACGGCAGATCCGGCCGCAACTACGACAGCGCGCCGGCGGACCTGAAGCCGACCATCATGGCCGTGGCAAGGCTCGAGCACGGCGCGCGTGCGGCCATGAAAAAGACCAAGAACGATCGGCCCACGACAAACCCCGAAATCGACTCGCCATAAGGAACCGCCCGGTCATCCGCGAAACGCCGCTTTTCTTGTCCCGATACCAATAAATATTATATAATGGTACAAACCTTCTGGAGGAAAACCATGTCCAAAAACACGTCCGTGTCGCTTGGCGAACACCTCACCGGCTTCGTCGACAACCAGGTCGCTTCAGGCCGCTACGGCTCCGCCAGCGAGGTCGTGCGCGCCGCCTTGCGCCTGCTCGAAGAGCATGAGCAGCGTGTCGCCGCGCTGCGCGCCGCCCTCATCGACGGCGAACTCAGCGGCCCGGCCGGACCGCTCGACTTCGACGCCTTCCTGGCCAAGAAAAACGCCGCGCGCCAATCATGAGCAGCTCTATCTTCACCCGCGCCGCCTTGGCCGACCTAAACGAGATCTGGGATTACACCGCCGAGCACTGGAATCCCGACCAGGCCAACCGCTATGTTCTCGCCATGCGCGACGCCTCCGCCGCGCTGGCCGAAGGCAAGGCTCGCGGCCGCCCCATCGACGACATCCGCGCCGGCTACCTCAAATACGCCGTCGGCGCGCATTTTTTGTTCTATCGTTTGACCGATGGCGGCGTCATCGAGATCGTCCGCATCCTGCACCAGCGCATGGATGCTTCGACCCGCCTGCAAGGCTGACCGCCGCCGCGATTTCCGCGCGCACCGATCGCGACCCTGATCGGTTCAAGCCACCGCCTCCCGCAATCGCGATATCTGCAACAACGCTAAGCCCCCCTCTCCCGCTCGTTCTCGTCGAGCCGCAAATGCCCCCCCTCGTCGATCGCCCTCGCGCGGGCGAGGGCTGGAACCACGAGGTCAAGTTCGACGGCTGGTCTCACCCGCATCGTCACCCGGTGCGATTGGCGACGCCGCCGAAGCGCTTGGCATGCGGCCCGAGCAACTGCGCGAAAAGAACGTCTATCTGCGGGGCGACGTGACGCCATACTGTCGCCCTTCTTCATCATGCGGGCGCCGGCAACGCCGCAGCGGGTCGCCAGGCCTGCGCCGTCACAATCTACCAACTTGGGGCTTGATCGCCTTGGTCCCTTTCGCGTGCTACGACGCGACCGAGCTCTTCGCCCGCATGGCCTCGACACGTAGCGGCCCCCTACCGCCCGAGACGCCGTGGTCGTGGCGTCGTGCACCGCAAGTGAAAATCATGAATCTGTCACACGCGAATGATCCACCGAATGCGTTGGACGGCTAAAGCATCACGCCGCATTGTGCTGCGCATGAAGGCAAACTATGGCGACAGCGTCCTGCTTCATCGCATCAACGCTGAACAACATGGCGCGCGGTTCTACGCCATGTTCATCACCTCGACCTTGATCAGCGAAACCGCCGTGATCCGCAATTGGGGCCGCATTGGCACCCGGGGACAGGCGCGTCTCGATACTTTCAAAAAACCCGCTGAAGCGCATGCGGCGATGGACTGCCCAGCCAGAAGGACCGCCACGGCTATCTTCTGCGGCCTTAACTGCCGGTTGGGGAAGTCAGCCGGTCAGAGCCTCAGCGGGTTGATCGCGGGTCTCGGACGCGGACGATGTCGCCTTTGCTTCGCTCGGCCTTGACGCAAGCCGCACCTTTCCATTCGTTCACAAATAGAAAAGGAGGAGCGTCGCCGCCCCTCCTGGTTCGTCTCCGGTACCAACCCAGACGGATCACACGGTCCAGGTGCTCATCACGAGTGCGCGCTCGCGATAGGCCTGGAGGTTGATGTCGAGAATATCCAGCGGATTGACCGCCTTGACGCCCGGGATCAGGTCGTCTTCACGCATGCCGTAAAGGGCGCCCATCGCGAAACGGCAGGAATAGACCTTGGCGCCTTCGTCGAGAAGCGTCTTGATCTGCCGGTTGTAGCCCAGGTTTCCAGGGAAACCCTCGGCCCCGACCGACGGATAGCCGCGCGCCGCCGAAGCCATCAATACGGCAGGTCCGTACAGGATGAACGACAGTTCGAAACCCTTGCGCTGCAAGCGCGTGGCCGTCAGCATATTCACCAGGCCGACGGAGCCTTCGAACGGCACGGTGTGCATGAAGATATAGGCTTTGTCGCCTTCATTGGCCTTGATGTCCGGAAAGACCTTTTCCTCGACGTTGAAAAGGACATCCCCCTCTTTGGGCGGATTGATAGTGACTGTCTTGGGCATAGCTGTTCCTTCCTCCAATATTCGATTGAACGCTAATTCCGGCAGGTTGCCCTGCTATGATGGACGCGGCCTCTTGGGACGTTCGGGCCATGACTGGCGATGACTGCCGGGCAGCGACTTCATGGCGGCGGATCGTAGCGAACCAGGCAACAGGCGATAGGCGGGTACGAAAAGATACACCCAGAAGGCAGCGCCCAGCCCTTTCGGCCCGGGCGGAGGGTTGAGGCCCTTTTCACGCGCCACGCGCGCCTGCGCGTCTCTCAGGAGGTAGCGTTCGGAATTGCTTCTAAGCCAACGCGTGAAAGACATGACGTCACCCACGCGCTTTCAGTTTCGCGACCGCATCCTGAGCGGCGATCTGGATGGGTTCGTTCAGCGCGCCGATCGCCGGCGAATAGACGTTTTCCATCGTCGCCAGATCGTCGATCGTCACGCCGATCTTGGTTGCCACACCCAGGAAGTCCGCGCGTTCTTTGACGCCCTCGCCGCCGACCATCTGCGCGCCGATGAGGTTCCTCGTGCGCGGATCGACAAGCAGCTTCACCGTGATCGGACGGACGCCGGGATAATAGCGCGCGCGTGTGATGCCGGTGGTCTTGCCGACGACATAGTCGAGGCCGACCGCGCTCGCTGTCGTTTCGCCATAGGAAATGCCGCCGATCATCCATTCGCCGGCCAGCATGCCCCATGGCACAAAGACCGGCTGATAGTGGCGCTCGCCGCCAGCGGCGTTGACGCCGGCCACCTTGCCCTGAGCGTAAGCGTGGCTGCCCGACAACCCCTGCAGCGGGACCATGTTCACGCCCATCGGGATTTCGCAGCAGTCGCCGGCAGCATAGACGCCGTTGGCTGAAGTCCGGCCGCGAGAGTCGATAATGATGCCGCCAGTGCTGCCGAGCTTGATGCCGGCGGCCCTCGCCAGCTCATTGTTCGGGACTTTCGGCGTGCCCAGAATGACGATCTGCGCCTCGACCCTGCCGAATGTCGTATCGACATGCGTGACAGTGTCAGTGCCGACAAAGGCAGTGACGCTTTCGCCCCAGCGCATGTCGACGCCAGCCTTTTCCCAGTCCTTGCGGACCGGCTCGATAATGTCGGGATCCACCACATTGGACATCGGCCACGGGTTCGGATCGACGATCGTCGTCTTGATGCCGCGATGGATCATCGCAGAGACCATCTCAACGGCAATCGGACCGCACTCCACGATGACGGCCGACTTGACCGTGTCGAGATACTTGTCCCACTCCATCGCGCTGCGGATATTCTTGACGCGATAAATTCCCTTCAGATCCTTCCCGGGAATATCGACATCCTTGTAGCCCCAACCGCTGCAGATGACGAGCTTGTCATAGCTGACCTCGCCTTCGCCACGCACCGTGAGCGTGCGCCTGTTGGTGTCGATCGCTTCCACTGTGGTCTCGTAGTGGATGTCGATCCCCTGCTGGCGATACTGTTCCTTGGTCGCCAGGAAGAGGCGTTCGAACGAGTCGATCTCCTTGCCATGGACGAATGGAATGCCGCAGGGGCTGTAGGCGACGTCTTCGAACTGAGTATAGATGACCGTGCTAGCGTTCGGGCTGGTGCCCTTCGCAGCGCCGGCAGCACCAAGCCCGCCGGGTCCACCTCCGATCATAACGATTTTCACCAGGATTCCCCCCCCCGAGCATTTCGTATCCGATACTAGTGTATCCTATCGTAGATACGGATTGAAAGAGCGTCAAGCCCGCGCCACTCGGGATTATCCAGCTTGGACAAAACCTTAGACAAAGCTGACGACGCGCTCCACAAGCCGCTTTTCGACGTCCTCGAATCCGGCCAGCTTTTTCTTTGCGATACGGCCGTAGCGTTTCGCCAAAGCCGCGTTTTCATGGGCCATCGCGGCAACAACGCCGGGGGCCGCGCCGCCGGGCGCGGTTCTGGTCGCGACAATCGCCTTGGGGTCGAGCGCGCGCGCGAGCTTGACTGGGTCGATCGACAATCGCGGGCACCCTACTTTAGCAGCAGCCTGGTCGATCATCGACGAGGTGATATCGATTCCCCGCAGGCCGCTACGGCTTGCCATGCCGACCGTTTCACCCACGACACGATAGGCGGTGCGGTAGTCGATTTTGCAGGTCATCATGAGGTGCTCCGCAAGATCCGTGGCCTGACAGAATCCACTCTCGAGAACTTGCGCCATCCTTTCCCGATTGACCGTCATCGTATCGACGACTCCGGTCATCAGGCGGCCAATCCTCGCGGCAAACTCCAGCGCGCGAGGAATTTCGCCATAAGCAAAGATCAGATTGTCGCTGCGCGCCGACGGGCTTTTGACCACAGCCAGAAAGCCGGTCAAGCGGCCGATCACGACTCCGCTGCCGCCGCGCACGATGGAGAGCGAATAGGGATTCCTCTTTTGCGGCATCAGCACGGATGAGCGCGTATAGGGCCCGGCGAGATCGACATAGTCGAATTCCTGGCTCGACCAGATCTCCAGGTCCTCGGCGAGCTTGGACTGGTTCGACAGGACGCTCGTGCAGGTCGAGAGAAGATCGATGAAAGTGTCGGTCTGCCACATGGCGTCGCGCGTATGCTCGATGACCCCGGAGAACCCCAATGCGTCCGCGATATTCTTCCGGTCGTCCAACAATTGAGTGCCGTTGACGCAGCCGGCGCCGCACGGGCTCTGGTTGACTTGTTCCAGCGCACTGACGAGCCGCTCGCAATCGCGCAGCGCAGGCGGGACGAAGCCTAGGAGATAGTGGCCGAAGGTCGATGGCTGCGCCTGCTGCAGGTAGGTCTGATCCGCCATGAAGACATCGCGGTGCCTGTCCGCGTACTCCGCCCCGATCTCGGCGAACCTTGCCGTGGCCTCGATCAGCTCGGCAGTCAGGCGACGCAGCTCCACGCGGAGCGCGACCCGCGCGGCCTCGCGTCTCGGCCGGCCGGCATGAAGCCATCCAGCCGCGTCTCCGATGCGCGATACGAAGTGGCGCTCGCGCGAATTGTAGGGTTCGCCATAGCGCGCGTCGTACGGAAAGTCGGCGGCGTCGGTGTAATAAGCTTCCAGCAATTCGGCGAGCAGTCGGCGCGCTGCGTCATCTGGAATGATCTTGCGCCGAAGGAGGTCGAGAACATGGCCCATGTCGGCCACGTTCAGGCCGTGGTGCAACATCGGCGCATCGGCGATTTCCCAGGCGAAGCCGGCGTCGATCAGTTCCTGTGCTGGCCCATCTGCCGAAGGTCCCTCGATCCGCCGCTTGCCGTTCGGCTGCGCTTGCCCCGCCATGCTATTTCTCCGTATTCGCCGCCCGCACGAGGATTGCCCGTTGTCCGGCCGAGCTGCGTTGATTGACGATTTTTACCTGCCGGAAGTTTCAAGCCAGTCGGGGCTTTCGGCGGCCCTGCGAGCGCGGGCGCACGCGACCACACGGTCCACCATCTCCGGCGCGGTGCCGACATCCACCATGTCGAGCGCCTCGCTCTCTTCCGGGGTTGCGAGCGGACGCAGCACCTCGGTTGCCGGTTTCCCAGTCTCCCGCGCCTCGCGGAAGGCATCTTGCAGAAGCGCCTGGGCCCGGTGCTTGCCCAATCGCCTGGACATGAGGCTCAGCACATGTTCGGATCCCGATCCGTAGCCGAGGTTCCGCCTCATTGCCTGCGGGTCGACTTCCAGCCCGTCGACGAGCGTCCTTGTCATCGACAAGCAGGCGAGGACGTAGTGGCACAAAGTCGGAAACGCAGCCCACTCAACCTTCCAGCCGCGCGCGTCCCGCTCGTGCTCCTGGATCATCGTTTCAGTCAGAAGCGCCGCTTCGGCTCTCGCCATGCGCGCCAGCGCCACGATCTGTTCGCTCGACTCGGGGTTTCGCTTGTGCGGCATGGTGATGCTGCCGACGGTGTTCGGATTGGTCCTTTCCGCCAATTCTCCGATTTCCCGCCGCTGAAGCGCATAGACCTCATTGGCGATCCGTGCGGCGCTGGACGCCGCCACGGCCGCGATATTGGCGAAATCGGCCAACCGATCCCGCGCGCTCGTCCAAGATATGGCGGGCTCATCCAGGCCGAGCCGCGCGCAGAACGCCGCGCGCAACGCGAGACCGCGTTCTTGGAAAAAGGCCAACGAGCCGACCGCCCCGGCGAGCTGACCCACCATCCACACATCGCGACCTGCCTCAAGGCGCCGCAGATGACGCGACAGTTCATCGGCCCAGGACGCGGCCTTGAAGCCGAAAGTGATCGGCGCGCCCGGCTGGCCATGCGTGCGGCCGACCATCGGCGTGTCCCGGTGGCGGGACGCCAGGTCGACAAGCATGCCTTCCGTTTCCCAAAGGTCGCGCCACATCAGCCCGGCTACCGAGCGCAGCTCGATCGCCCTCGCGGTATCGCTGACATCCTGGACCGTGGCGCCGTAATAGACGTGCTCGGCAGCGTCTTCCGGCAGAAGGGTGCGCAGGACTTGAATCAGCCCGAGCGTCGAATGCGATGTCTGCCGCGTCCTCTGCGCAATATCCCCGATGGAAAGCCGCGCGTGGCGCAGCCGCCTGATTTCAACAGCCGATTGCTCTGGAATGATCCCGCACTGAGCCTGGGCTTCGGCCAATGCGATCAGGACATCTATCCAGCGCGCAACGCGCGCCTCTTCGGCGAAGATCGCCAGTGCTTCGGGCGTTGTCCATTGATGGCCGAATATCTGGGAATCGATCAGGTGAGCGTCCATTCGACCCCTGCCCGTTTGACCACCATCTCAAGAGCGCGGCGCACCTCGGCCAGCGTCGAACCCCAGGGCACAAATGTCGCCTCCGGCCTGTCCTGGATCTCCTCCTGCAGCAGGCAGCATCGCGACAGCGTCTCGGCGCCTTCAGCCGGCTGACTCACGAACCTGCGGGGACAGATGTCGACGGTCTCGGGCGTGGCGCCATAGAACCATTTGTGGATCTGGTGCGATCGCTCGCAGCCGAGCAAGGTCCAGTCAGCCGGTTCCGGGCGCTCGTCGAGATAGGCAATCTCCACGCCATCAAGAACGAGGCCGGAGCCCCGGCACGGCACCAGAACCGTTTTCGGCAACGGGTCGCATTCGTCGGAAAGCTGCGCGCGACTGTCAACAACCATGGATTGCACGATAATCGGCGGAAGATCCTCCGCGCCGGCCAGGACGCGTTCGACCTGATCGACAAGCTTGGCAGGGAAAGGCGGCACGATATCGATCACAGTGAGCTGCAGCGCCGCCGGATTGAGGATGAAGCTGACGTGGGAATAGAGGCCTTCCACAACCACGCAAGCCTTCTTGGGATATTGCGCGGCCACTGCTGCCAGCTGCGCTGGCACGCCTACGTCCGTCTCGGGCGAGACCACGTAAATGCAGCTTTCAGGATCCGCCAGAACCCGCACCGCCAGCATCTTGGCAAAGAGGGTATTGCTGTCCTCTTTTACGACCTCGACCAGCGCGGTATTCCCGCCCTGCCGCGCAACGATGAATCGGGTGCGCATATAAGCTTCGCGCCCGACAAGCTCGCGCTCCAGAAAGTCGGGCTCCAGGCTTTCCATGTCAGCCCTCAACGCGACCTGCCGGTAACGGCCCGGCATGATGTTCTTCGCAGAGGGATCCAGGGCAAACACGTCAGTCACTCCCTTGGCCTGCGACAACTCCGAAACTGTCGGCGCGCAGGCCTACACGAATAGCCTCGAGGCCCATCAGATCCTCAAGGAGGACATTGCCAAGATTTACCGAAGGTCCAAGCAAGCGCAAAAGGCAGGATTGCTGCGATTTCTGCGGCGATTCGTAGATGATGCGCCCGGCGTGCGCGGATTGCGTCAGAGCGTCGACAAGGCCGCGCCGGATCTGCCCGTCCGGCCGGTAGAGGCCGACCGTGCCGCTTTCGCGGCCTTCGGCGACGATCCAATGCGCTCCAGCGGCGACGTCGCCCTCGATCTCGGCGAGCCAGCAGTCGGGATCGACGGCCTTCTTCGGGTCCTTGCTGCCAATCTCCGACAACACCTCGAAACCGCGATCCCTCGCCCGAGAGATCAAGCCGCGCTTCTCGCTCAACGGCATATCGGTGGCCCCATCCGACACTTCGATGCAATCGAAGTTCATATCGGTGGCGAAGCGGAGCATGTCGTCGGCGCAGCCCTGATGCCATGCAATCTCCAGAAGGGTCCCGCCCGTGCAACTCTTGACGTTTTCCGACTTGAGCGCCGCGACCTTCTCGCGGATCGTGGGGTCCAGATAGGCGCTGCCCCAGCCGAATTTCCAGATATCGACGTAGGCGGCCATCTGCCTGAGCATGTCGCGGGTGGTCTCTAGGGGAGAGCCCTTGTCCAGGACGTGAGTGAGCCCAGACCTGCGCGGCTTTTGCGCGCGCTCGCGCAATTTCAGAAAGGACGGCGGGTCGCTCGGCAGGCTTCCCCGAACATCCACACGGCCAATCGCTTCCAACGGCAAAATGTTAACCATACGAAACGTCCTATATCGTATCCGACAAATCGTCAAGGAGCCGCGGCGGTAGCCGATCGCGCTGGCGTCCGCCAAAAGCAGGCCCGGCCCGCATTAAGCCGATACTCCAGCGTCGCAAAAACACTGAGCCAGACATCGGCAGCGTTCGCCACACAGCGCGTTCCGCCAGCAATTAGGGGAGGCGTATCCTTGGCGATACGGCCGTATCGTATAATTGACGCCGCAAAAGGCTGCAGATAGGCTGCCTCGCGCAAAGACGGGAAAGTCCTTCGCCACGCACGGCATCCACGACATAGGCTGGGGAACGGTCCGATCGACCCCAACGGGCCGGTCTTCGCCGAACCTCACCATGATCACGCTCATCACAATCACGGAGCACGAACATTGAACCCTAGCCGAACTGTCGAGAGCGCCTGGAGGGGCGGCCTTTGCTGCGACGTCACAGCAGGCGACTTCACGATAACCGTGGACGAACCCTTAAACATAGGCGGCACGAATCTCGGGCCGCAGCCCACCGACTTCCTGTTGGCCTCGGTTGCCTCATGCTTTACCCTGGCGATCGCCTTCAGCGCGAAAAAACGCTCGGTCGAACTCCGGGATCTCTCGGTCCGGGTCACGGGCGTCTATGACGGCCCGAAATTCAGCGCCATCCGGGTTCAGAGTTTTCTCGACTGTGAGGCGTCGCAGGTCGAACCGATTGTTCGCGCCGCCGAACGCGTCTGCTACGTGACCAACACCTTCAAATCGAACGTCCACATCGAATTCGAGGCCGCTGCCATGGAGGCGCAGGCTGGGTGAGCCAAAACTGGCTCCCTTACCTCTCTCGCGCCGCTGCCACCTGGGCACGGGCTGCGTCGGCTCGCAAGGAATGTTTGCGACGGCGATTTGGTATTTTCTTATACGAAATTGTCATCTACTATAGTGAATGATCTCGCTTCTGCTCGCTTTGCCTTAGCGCATGGCCCGCCTACCGCCAGAAAGGACACCCATGACAGTGCATCCAGTCGTCGCCCTCCCCAAAGAACTCGGCGTGATCAACATTGGGCTGCCGCTTTTTGAAACTGCGTTGCGCAGTCAGGGCGCCTCGGTCATCGGAGTGGATTGGAGAATTCCGGGCGGCGGCAAGGCCGACGTCGTCGCGGCGCTGGCGCGTTTGCTCGGGCCGAAATCGGCCGTCGTCGACAAGGCCAACGCCGAAGTGATTTCACGCCTGAATGAAGGCGTTCCGATGCTCAGGGGAATCGACCGATCCGGCGCTGTCGTGCCCGGCATGGGCGAGCGGACGATCCTGCATTGCGGCCCGGCGATTGCGTGGAACGACATGTGCGACCCTCTTCAGCGTTCCATCAAGGCCGCGATCGTCGCCGAGGGCTGGGCCCCTGACGTCGGCGCCGCCGCCAGGCGCGTCGAGGCCGGCGAAGTCGACCTTCAACCCGCCAACGAGCATTCCGCCGTGCTTCCCATGGCCACCTCGATCGGGCCTTCAGCGCCGGTTTATGTGGTCGAGAACAGCTTCGGCGGCACGGTCGCCTATTCTTCGATCAACCAGGGTTCGGGCAAGGTGCAATGGTTCGGCGTCGACAACGACGCGGCGGTCGAGCGGCTCCGGTTTGTGCGGGACACCGTCGGCCCCGTTCTCGCGGAAGCGATCAAGGGCAAGCGCGACATCGACATCTTGTCCCTGGCGGCTCAGGGCGTGCCGATGGGCGACGACGTCCATATGCGCGTCCAGGCCACGACCAATCTCTTCCTGCGCGATCTGCTGCCCTATCTGGTGCGCAGCAAGAACGACGCCGCGCCGGACGTGGCGACCTTCCTAAGCGGAAACCATCTGATGTTCCTGAACGTCGCGATGGCGGCGGCGAAGTCGCTGGTCGATTCGGTGGCGGCTATCGAAAATTCCAGCATCGTCAGCACCATGGCCCGCAACGGCACCACTTATGGCATCCGGCTCACCGGCAAGGAGCGGCCCTGGTTCATCGCGGACTCACCGCCCATCCAGGACGCGCTCTACTATCCAGGCTATGGCCCGGAAACCAGCGCTCCGGACATCGGCGACAGCGCCGTGCTTGAATTGATCGGCCTTGGCGGTCCCGCGGCCGCAAACTCTCCGGCCGTGGCGGGTTTCCTCGGAGGGCGCATGGCGAACGCCATCGCCGCGACGAAGAGCATGCAGCGCATCTGCGCCGGTGAGAGCACCCGTTTCCGCCTGCCGATCCTGGACAATGTCGGCACGCCGGTCGGCGTCGATGTGCGCAAGGTCGCGGAGCTGTCGATCACGCCGGCGGTCAATACCGGCATCATCCACAAGACCGACGGAACCGGGCAGGTCGGTGCGGGCGTCGCCTGGGCGCCGATCGAATGCTTCGTTGACGCGCTCCTCGACCTCGACCGCCGGATCGCGTGACCGCCGGTAAGCCCTGCGAGGCCGCGAGCATCGGCGATGCAATCGCCCATGCTCGGCTTCGCGCCGGCAGGCCCGGCTCGAAGGCCGGCCACGTCGTCGGTCTCTTCTCGTCGGGTTTTTATGTTGAGATCGAGGAGGCGCTATTTGCCGTGGCGGGCCCGGCCATCCATCCCGGTCCCATCCATCTGATCCTGGCCGGCGCGCCGCCTCGCCCGCGCGAGAAAGACCCAGTTTTTTTTGACCCCGACGCTTTGCGTGTCGGGCCGTTCAGGATTGAGCTTTCCAGAGCTCGGCAATATGCACCCAGCCTTCCGACGCCGAGCGCCTTGCGCGCTGTCCTGCCTGTCTTAGCCGGCCTGCGCAGCAATTTCCCAATCCCCGCGGAACTGGCCGAGGTCGCCGTTGCCGTGGAGCAGGCCGTCGCCGCTGGCGATCTGGACGCCGCCCGCATCAAGCTGGAAGGTCTGGGCAGTGGATTGACGCCGAGCGGCGACGACGTGCTCGCCGGCCTTTTGCTCGTTGCGTGCTGGCGGGACCCATCGAACCCTCAGCTGGGCCAGATGTCGACAGGCACCGCGACCACGCGGCTCAGTCGGGCCTTCCTGCGGTGGGCGGCTGCTGGTCAGAGCATCCTACCCGTGCACCAGATGCTGGAGGCAGCGAGGCAGATGGCCCGCCCCGGCGCGGACGCGTTGCGCGAACGGTTGCGGTTCGACGACGCAGTGTCGGTTCTGGCGCAGGTCGGCGCTTCGTCTGGAAAGGCTCTGCTTGCGGGGCTGTCGCTTGCCGCACAATGCGCGCGCCGCTGCGACAAAGGCGTCAGCCGATAGCCGCCACGGCGCTGGTATTGTGCGGCGTGCGCTGCACGCCGGAAAGACGGAGTTGTACAACCGCAGGATCAAGGACGGTCAGATCGGCCTTCGGCCGGGCGTGGAAAATTTGATCCGCCCGGCCTCGCGGCACGGTCTCAGGCTTGCGCACGCCAAACGCCAAGCCGGCGCATGATGTTCTCCAGGTCGGTCCAGAGATCGTCCGGGTCTTCCAGACCGATGCTGATCCGTAGCAACGGGCCATCGTAGACATCCGCGAGAAGAGGCCTTGAGCGAGTTACGCGCATCGGCGCCAGAATGCTGCGCGTACCGCCCCAGGAGGCGCCGATGACGAATGTGCGCAGCTCACGCAGCGCGTCCTCCATGCGTGTTTCGCAAGCCGGTGGCAGCATCACGCTGAAAAGGCCGCTCGCTCCCGCAAAATCGCGCCGCCACGCGGCATGGCCGGGGCATGTGGCGAGAGCCGGATGGCGCACCTCGCAACCCTTCAGCCCTTCCTCGAGCCGTTGCGCGAAATCCTGCGCAATGCGGCCGACATGGGCGAGGCGCGCGCTCATGGACTCGAGCCCTCGCAGCACAAGACTGGCCGTATCCGGCGCCACGCCAAGACCAAGCAGAAGCATGGTCCTGCGAAGCCGCGCGCGCAGATCGAGGTCCCGCACCGTCACCGCGCCCATCAGCAGGTCGGAATGCCCGGACGCGTATTTAGTGAGAGCCTGAATCGAGAAGTCGACGCCCGCTCGCAGCGGCTTGAACAGGAGCGGCGTGGCCCAGGTATTGTCGCAAGCCACCAGCGCGCCAGACTTGTGGGCAGCCTCGACGATTGCCGGGATGTCCTGCACCTCCATGGTCGCTGACCCCGGAGACTCCGTCCACACCAGGCGGGTCGTGGCGTCCATCAGGCTTGCAATGCCGGATCCGATGAGCGGATCGTAGATCCGGTGGGAAATGCCCATCGGCTTGAGGTAGTTCTCGCAGAAGCGGGCGACCGGCGGGTAGGCCGTCTCGGGGATCAGGATGGAATCACCGGGCCGCAATGTCGTAAGCATGACCACGGTGATCGCCGACAGGCCCGATGGCAGCAGAACCGACTTTTCGCCCTCTTCCAATGCCGCGACCTGGGCCTCGAGCGTTCGGGTGGTCGGGGTGCCGTGAAGGCCATAGGAATAGCCGTCGAGGCTACGCTCGTTGCGCGACGCATAACCTGCGCCATCCGGAAAGACGATGGTGGAGGCGCGGGCAGTCGGCACGGAAAGGCTGGCGTAACCTTCGTGGGAGACTTCGGGATGGACCACGCAGCGCGTCGCGTCTTTCAAAGCCGCACCTCTCGTCTGTTCATGGACGGCAAGCCGCCGCTGTCCGGCGGCGTTGAACGTTTCGGAAAGCGCTGCCGGCCGGCCCTGCGGCATTTCGCTTTGGCGCCGCGCGGGATCCGAGAGCTGCCTCCGGCAGACGTTGCGGGCAATGCATCTGTCGTCGCTCGAGCGGGCCATAGATGCGGCAGTATCCGATGCCTCCGTTGGCGCGAAAATGACGAGCGTATCGGAGATTGACGTTCCCGAAACGGGACATTTCGCGTCGCATCCACCCTGTCAGCTTTGCAGGCGCTTTTCATAGGAGGAGAGCGCCGAACAGGCCCCGCATTTCGCGCACCCGGCCTTGATATCCATCGAGCGGATCCCGGCATTGTGCAGGATGTCAGCCAACGGCGCCAAAATCTCATGCATGAAGGCCGGCTTAGGCGAAGGACTGCTCTCCATCGGCGTGCCTCCGACGGGCACGAATGGAACAACGAAGGGATAGACGCCGATGTCGGCCAGACGGCGGCAGACGTCGAGGATCTGCTCCTTGGTGTCTCCCAGACCGGCAAGAATATAGGTCGATACCTGGGCCTTGCCGAAAACGTCGACAGCGGCCGCGAACGCCTCGAAATAGCGCTCCATTGAAACCTGCGCCTTGCCTGGCATCACATGCGCGCGGACCGCGTCGGTGACGGCTTCCAGATGCATGCCGAGCGAGTCGATCCCCGCATCGGCCATGCGCTGGAACCACTCATTGTCTTCCGGCGGTTCGCACTGACCCTGGATGGGAATGTCGACCGCCGCCTTCACACCGATTGCGCTTTCGCACATGATCTTTGCGCCGCGATCGCGGCCGGGCGGGGTGCCTGTCGTCATCACCATGTGCTTGACGCCATCCAGCTCGACGGCCGCCTTGGCGACCTCGCCGAGTTGCTCGGGCGTCTTTCTCTCGATGGTACGCCCTGCGGCAAGCGACTGGCCGATCGCGCAGAATTTGCAGGCCTTGGTTCGGCTTTGATAGCGAATGCAGGTCTGCAGCACGGTCGTCGCGAGAACGTCCCGGCTGTGGAGCGTCGCGATATGTGAGTATGGAATCCCGTCGGCGGTCGACAGTTCGTAAAAGCGCGGCCGCAGATTAAATTTGACTTTGCCGATCGGCGCGCCGTTTCGGGTAATGACACTGTTGCCGGAACCGTCTGGCTTCTCGACGAGATAGGGGCTCTCGAACGCCGGGGCCGTGTGGACCGGGACCATGACGGTGGTGTCGCCAAATGTCATGGCTGTATGGTCGGTGGGCCCTGCGCCGCCGCGGCGGGTCGTTCCGCCAGATTTCGGGTCGACCAGCCGCACGCCGGATGACTGCAACTCATTGATGAGCTGCTCCACCGGCATTTCTTTAACTGGGTCCATTTGCCTGCGCCTCCCTGTTCGCACTGCCGAGCCGCTCATGGGCGCGGGCCGGTTGGACGTGAACTTCGCCCCGCGACCGAAAAATACTGGTCCTATTTGGCGCGCTCCGACGGCCGTCCGATCGATCCGGGCAACACCGTGTAACGTCTCCAGGGATCAGCAAGTTTCATGTCGCTCCCGGATCCTCCCAACCCGTAGAGCTCCTTGGTCGCACAGCGACGGTCATGCACCTTCAACCTTAACGCGCAAGCTAGAGTACCGGCGTATTAGTGTCAATTATCCTTCATGTAGTGGATGACCACGAGCGGTCGTTGCTTTCGATGTGCCTGTATTTTAATAACTATTCTTAGAATCCAGGCTGCCGTCATCAAGATGGCATGCCACCTTGAATGCTACAATGTACGGTCAATCGGAGCTGATTGAATGGCTGACTGGACCCCCGCACTGCCGCGGGACAACACGCCGCATTATCTGGCTATCGCGAGTTCGATTGCGAACGACATCCGGTCGCGTCGTCTCAGCTATGGCGAGAGATTGCCGCCGCAACGCATTCTCGCGCGCCGGCTCAACATCCATTTCACCACGATAGCGCGGGCCTATGTCGAGGCTCAAAAGCGCGGACTGATCGAATCAAGGGTCGGACAGGGAACATTCGTATGCGCCCATCCGTCTTCGCGCGCTCCGCTGCGGCCGCCGCCGGTGCGCCCGGTCGATCTGACGATGAATCTCCCTCCGGAGACTGCCGATCCCGATCTCCTCGATCGCATGCGATCCGGATTGGAGGCCGTCGCTGCCGATATTGCCTCGATCATGCGTTACCAGGGCTTCGGCGGCTCGGACTCCGACAAAGAGGCGGCCCTGTCCTGGCTGGAGCGACGTGGCCTGACGCCGCCGAGCGAGCGGCTGTTTGTGACGCCAGGGGCTCACCCGTCGCTTCTCGGCATACTGACGGTGCTCGCCAGGCGGGCCGATACGATCCTTTGCGAAAGGATCACCTATCCAGGCATCAGGGCGATCACGGCGCAACTCGGCCTCGATCTCGTCGGCCTCGAAATGGATGACGACGGCCTTGATCCCGAAGCGTTCGACAACGCCTGCAAGACTCGTTGTCCCAAGGCGCTCTACCTCAATCCCAATCTGAAGAATCCCACGACGCTGACCATCCCAGAAGCGCGCCGCAGGGACATCGTCGCGGTCGCGCGCAAATACAATGTGCCGATTATCGAGGACGATGCTTACGGCTTCATTGTCCCCAGGAACGACTACATTGCCCCATTTGCAGTGCTCGCGCCCGAACTGACTTGGCACATCGCGGGGCTTTCGAAATGCCTTGGGGCGGGGCTTCGCACCGCCTATGTGATCCCGCCCGACAGTCGATCCATCTGGGCCTTCACCTCGACCTTGAGGGCATTTACGGTCATGGCGTCCCCGCTGACGGTCGGTTTGGCCACGCAGTGGATCAATGACGGCACTGCCACCATGATTGTCCGCTCGATCCGTCTCGAAATGGCCGTGCGACAGAAGCTCGCGAAGGCGTCGCTTCCCGCGGGCTCCTTCAAAGGCGATCCCTTAAGCTTCAGCATCTGGCTGACATTGCCCGACAGGTGGAGCCGCACCGTCTTCGTGGAGCATCTGCGTTCGACGGGTATCGGCGTGGTGGCCAGCGACGCGTTCGTTGCGCACGGCCCGGCCCCGGAAGCGGTTCGCGTCTGCCTCGGGGGGCCGACAAGGCGCTTTCAGATCAAGAGCGCGCTCGAATACATCGCCCATGCGATGGCGCAATCGCAGGCTTCTGTGTCCACCGTCATTTAGGTCCGGGATTTGTCTGGAATCTGAGCAAGGTCTCGCGCCGCGTCTCGAAAAAGATGTTGCGACGGGTTCTGGAGCGACGTTTCACTCTATGCATCGTGCTTGTCCGAACCTCGATTACGAATGTCGGGCCGGTGCGCTAGTCGTTGCGCAGCACGACCCAAACCAGGACGGCTTCTGCTTCGGACGCGTTTCTCCATTGGTGCGGGATTTCGCCGCTGAACTGGAGCGAGTCGCCGGGGGCGAGCTGGTATTCGCGGTCGCCCAGAGTGAAGATCACCTCGCCCGACAATACGTGCACCAGTTCCTCGCCGCCATGTTTGAGGAACTTCACGCCGCTGTTGGCGCCAGATTGCATGCGGGCGATCGCGGCGGCGGATCGAAACTGCTGATAAGACCCGGTGATGCCTTCAAGCACCAGCCCCTTGTGAGGCGTGTAGATCGTCTTGCGCGCCCCTTCATGCGTCAGGCAGATGAGTTCAGGGGCCACCTGATCCTCTTCGACGAAATAGTTGAGGGGAGCGCCGAGCGCGTTGCTGAGCTTGAGCAGGGTGGTAATCGTCGGCACCATGCCGCTGCGTTCGATCTTGTGAATCGCCGGGCTGGAGACGTCGCTCTTGGCGGCGAGCTGCTGCAGTGAGAGCCCTTGCTCGTTGCGCAAACGCATAATTTTCTGGCCAACGCGACTGACAATCTCACCGACCTTGTCTGGGTCCGTTTTCGGCATTTACGTTTCGCGTCCTTCTTCCCTGCGCCTGTTGGCAAGTTCAATCGTTTGTTCGCGGCGAAATGGCCTGCTTGGTCGCTTCAATAGCCGATAACGAAGATAGGCAACAGCCCGATCGAGCGGCCCGCGCGCGCTGCGTCCGCCGCGAGCCGAAGCGCAGGTTGCGCGCTAACGGCCCGTTGCCGAGGAACCGGATTGTCAGAATTGTGAGGTCGTATTATCAATCTTCAAAATACCGGAGGTTGCGTAAATGGATAGCGGCGTGTTCCTTGATGGCATTGTGGAGACGGTTCGCCGGCACACGGGCGTGACTGGAAAGCGGTTCATCAGCTCGGCAAGCCAGTTTGTCCTTCCCGGCGACCCCGTCCGCGGGCCGGGCGACGACGGCGCGATCGTCGACGTGGACGGTCGGCAAGTCGTTGCGTGCGGCGAAGCGATCGCGCCAGCTTTCGTAAAGGCCGACCCGTTCGGCGCAGGCATTGCCGCCGTCTTGGCGAACGTCAACGACGTTGCCGCCATGGGGGGGATTCCACGAGGCATCGTCAACACCGTCGTTGGTTCGAAAGAATTGGTGGCCGAGCTCCTGCGCGGCATTCGTCACGCCGCGGCGTTCTACGAGGTGCCAGTCATTGGCGGGCACGCAACGGAATCCGCAGACACCACCGCGCTCTCCGCCTTCGCGATCGGACATGCTGAAAACGTACTGAGCATGGCCAATGTGCGGCCTGGCCAATCGTTGATGTTCGCTTGTTGCCTCGATGGCGAAATGCGACCGGACTTCCCATTCTTCACGTCGCTGGAGAACCAGACGCCGACGCTAGCGCGTGATATCCGCTTGCTCGCGGAAGCTGCCTCGTGCGGAAGCGCGGTCGCGGCAAAAGACGTCTCCATGGCGGGATCTCTGGGATCCCTGGCCATGCTGCTCGAATATACCCGCTTTGGCGCGGTCCTGGATATGCGCAAGCACCCGATGCCACAACGCGCTGATCCCCTGCGCTGGCTGATTTCGTTTCCTACCTATGCCTTCTGGTTGGCGGCGGAACCGGAAATGGCCAAAAGCTGTGCGGCGCATTTCGAAAAGCACGGCCTGATATGCGCCGAGGTCGGCAAGGTCACAGACGATAGCGCCGTTGTCCTGGTGGACGGCGCGGAGCGGCGGACGTTGATCGATCTGCGTGCGGAGAGCGTCACGGGGCTTTGGGGGTGAGCCGATGCCTCACGCGGCGGGCGCCAGCAGGTTCGTGTCCGGAGTGTCCATCAGGCCGGTCTCCAGAGAGGCCGGACGACCAGGCCAGTCAAGCGCGGGGGCGACGGTCAGATCGAACAGCATGGGTTGGTGCGGAATCCCGTAGAAATCCCGCACATCGCCGTCGCACACCCAGCCGAGTTTTTCAAAAAATTTGACATTGGGGAGCTGGACGCTGGCCTCCATGACCTTTCCGCCTCTGGCGGAGGCCGTGGCGGTGGCAAAGCGCACCAGCTGGCCGCCGATCACAGTGGTTCGGTAGTCCTTGAGAACCGCAAGCCTATCTCCTTTCCATCGTCCATCGCCGTCGAGGGGATAAAGCCTGACAGTTCCCGCGCAACGGTCCCCGCGTGCGGCCAGCACATGGATCACGTCTGCGGACGCGTCCCGCTCTTCGACGTCGGTCAACACCAGGACGCCCTGCTCGTTGACGAACACCGAGTGGCGAATCGCATAGTGAAGCGCAAGGTCCTTCGGGTTGTCGACACCCCAGATACTAACATCAGACTTCATTGTGACCTCCCATCGGACCAGAGCGCCAGCTTCAGGACGCGCCGCGCGTGCAGATTGCCTGAGCGCGCGCGAAAAGCAAGCTAGCCGGCAGCCATCGCCTCGATCTTTGCCTGCAGTCCGGCGCGCTCCGCAATGAACTCTTCCGTCGACGCCAGTTCCAGCCAGTCGGCAATGCCGGGTTCGGTATCGACCAGCGTGCCGCTAGCAGGGTCCATGCGCGCCACGCTCACCACAAACATCGGCGCGCCCGAAGCGATATCCATTTGCTTCGCGGAGATGATCGCGTAGCCGGAGCCCAGATGCATTTCCGTTCTGCGCCAGGCGCCGTACGGGCCGCCGTCGATGTCTCCTTTTTCCTCCAGCACAGCCCACGCTCTGCCGGAGTCGCGGGCCGCGCCGATGCGCTCCAGACCCGCCTGGTGCAAAGTGCTTTGATCGATTGCGCGCGCGCGCAATCCGAAGGCAGCGCCGGCAATCCGGAACACAGGAAGCCCCGCCAGTGCAATTCCGCGCTCGCCGGCGGCGGCCTTGGCCCGTTCTTCCCCGTTTTCCCAGGCTGCGACGAGCGCCTCATTCGTCGCAATGTCCTTCAGCCCATCGGCCGTGGCGCGAATCGCGAGGATGGACCGCTGATAGCCGGAAGGTTCAATGCCGCCGCCTGCAAAGAGCGCTTGTTCGCACTCCGCCCAATAAGCTCGAACGTCGTTAGACAATATGATGCTCCTAGCTGTCGTCGTCTGTGGGGGGCCGCCGTCACACAGACCGCCTTCATATCGCGATCCGGGCTTGCGTTCCGTTGGGAATGTGTATTCACTATCTTACGAGGCGTGTTTACTATCATATAGCCCGCTGGGTGCAGGCTCAGCATATCGGCTACAGCGGAGGACAGACAAGTGGGAGGAACCGCGGTGAAGACCGTGGTGGTTGCTCTGGGAGGCAACGCGCTGACGCGCGAAGGGCAGAAGGGCACCATCGAGGAGCAATATGGAAACGCCGTCGCCATGGCGCGTTCCGTTCGATCGCTGATACGCAAGAACTGGCGCGTCATCATCGTGCATGGCAACGGGCCGCAGGTCGGAAACCTGGCGATTCAGCATGAAGAAGGCGCCAAGCTTGTGCCGGCCCAGCCGCTTTTCGCTCTCGGTGCCATGACGCAGGGCGCGTTGGGAAGCCTGATCGCGCTCGCGATGCATGACGTGTGCGGGTCGGTAATCTCCGGCGTCGTCTCCATCATCACGCACGTCGTGGTTGATCCTGAGGACCCGGCCTTCAAGAACCCCACCAAGCCGATCGGACCGTTCTTCACCGAAGAGGACGCGAAACAGTTCACCAAGACGCGCGGCTGGACGATGGTCCCCGATTCCGGTCGCGGATACCGCCGCGTCGTGCCGTCGCCCGAGCCCAAGACGACGCTGGAAGCTGATGCGATCGCCTCGCTGGCGAGCTCTGGATACATCGTCGTCGCTGCAGGTGGCGGCGGCATCCCCGTTGTTGCGAAGGATGGCGCTTATCGCGGCGTGGACGCGGTGATCGACAAGGATTTCGCGGCCGAGCGCATCGCTTGCGCCAGCGACGCCGACGCCCTGGTCATGGTGACCGGCGTGTCCACGGTGCGCCTCGACTTCGGCAAGCCCTCCGAGCGCCCGGTCGAGGCAATGAACGTAGCGGACGCCCGCAAGCATCTCGCTGACGGACAATTCCCGCCCGGCAGCATGGGCCCGAAGATGATGGCCGCCATCAAGTTTGTCAGCGGCAAGTCCAACAACGGCCATTCCCGCTTCGCCGCCATCACTACGCCTGAACTGGTGTATGCGACGTTGGACGAAGCCGCGGGAACCGTCATCGAGGGCGGACGCGGGACGCGCATCGTGCCCGATCCCGTTGTCGCCGAAGCAAAGCAGACCGAAAGAGCATAGATGAGCCGGCTCACCGCAATCCATCCCAACGCCTACAAGGACAGCGTCCGACTGCTGGAGGCGACTCGCGCGATTCTTGGGGCGCCCGGCGTCGACTGGGGGTGGGCCTTTATGGCTACGCCGGCCAATCTGGCGGTCCTCGAGAAAGAGGGCTTCACCGAGGGGCTCGAAAAGGCCGGCGCCAATGACCTTGTCTTTGCTGTGCGGGCCTCGACTGACGAACAGGCGAAAGCCGCGACCGAAACGGCGTCGAACCTGCTTTTCGAAAAGAGCGCGGGTGGCAGCGCTGATGAAAAGAGCGCGGCTGGCGACTTTGCCTCGGCGCTCAAGGACCTGCCGTCAGCCAACCTAGCGATCATTTCCGTTCCCGGCGCCTATGCCACGCTTGAAGCGCAGAAGGCGCTGACGGCCGGCCTCGATGTCCTGCTGTTCAGCGACAACGTTCCGCTCGAAGATGAAGTCGCGCTCAAAAAGCGCGCGCAAGAGCTCGGTCGCCTGGTAATGGGGCCCGGCGCCGGCACCGCCATGCTGGCAGGTACGGGCCTCGCTTTCGCGAACCGCGTGCGCAAGGGGCCCGTCGGCATCTTGTCGGCGGCGGGAACCGGCGCGCAGGAAGTCATGAGCCTGCTCGATCGCTGGGGCGTAGGCGTATCTCATGTGATCGGCCTCGGCGGAAGGGATTTGTCCCCGGGCGTCGGCGGCCTGATGGCCGAGTCGGCTATCCGCGCGCTAGACGCCGACGAAGGAACCGAAACCATCCTGCTCGTGTCCAAGCCGCCGGCACCCGAGGTGGCTGAGCGTCTGGTCAACCTGCCCAAGAAACCCATGGTCGCGGCGCTGATCGGGCTGCGCGAGGAAATTCCCGCACCGAAGAACATCCGGGTCTGCAATACCCTCGAACAGGGTGCTTGCCAGATCTTGCAGGTGCTGAAGGAACCCGTTCCTGACCTTGTCGGAGTGGTGACGGAGCAACTCGACAAGGCCATTGCCGGGCTTGATGCAAAGCGCACGAAGCTATGCGGCCTTTATAGCGGCGGAACGCTCTGCTATGAGGCAATGACCATCGCGACCAAGCATCTCGGGCCGATCTATTCCAACATCCCGCTCGACAAGAGCTGGACACTCGACAAGACGCCGGCCGACGGACACGTCTGCCTGGACCTTGGCGAGGAGGAATACACGAACGGACGTCCTCATCCGATGATCGACACGGAAGCCCGCGTGGCCTTCCTGCGCGAGCAGATCAAGGACCCGAGCGTTGCCGCGGTGCTGCTCGACGTGGTGATCGGGGATGGCGCGCATGAAAATCCGGCAAGCGTCCTTGCGCCGGTCGCCGGTGAGATCGTGAAGTCGGGGGCGCAAGTTGTCGTCTATGTCCTGGGGACCGGGAATGACATGCAGGGTTTCGAGGCGCAGCGCAATGCCTTCCGCGCAGCGGGTTGCATCGTGACCGAAACCGGCGCGCGCGCTGCGCTGGCCGCGTCGGCCTTGGTCCTTAGAGACAGCTCCATTGTCTCCGAAAACCTGTCGCGTATATAGATCCGATTGACCAGTCTGGACTCGTTCACACCCATGGCGTCCTTTCCGCGCGTCGCGTTGACGACCTATTCGACAAAGCCCCGCGGTGGCGTGGTGCATACTCTGGAACTGGCGGAGGCCCTGTGCGCCGCGGGCGTGGAGACGACCGTGGTCGCCATGGGACCGCCAGGCGGCGGATTCTTTCGGGAAGTCTCGGCGCCGATCGAGATCGTCGAAGCGCCGGCCTGGCAAGACGACCTTGAAGACCGCGTCTTCAGCTGGATCGATGCGATGGAAATCGGCCTGAAGAGGTTGAGCGAGCGCTTCGACATCGTCCATAGCCAGGATTGCATCTCGGCCCGCGCGGCGGCGCGGGTGCGCGATGCCGGCGCAGGGTTTACCCTGGTCCGCACGGTTCACCACGTCGATGACTTCACCACTCAGGCTCTGATCAATTGCCAACGCAACGCCATCCTGGAACCGGATAAGGTGCTGGTGGTCTCCAAGCAGTGGCAGCGGCAGTTGCGCGACGATTATGGGGTAGAGTCGACGATTGTCACGAATGGGGTACGGTCCGAACGTTTCGCGCGCGCCATCTCGCCCGCCAGAAGGGCAGAACTGCGCAAACGCGTCGGCGCCGATGACAAGTTCCTGTTCCTCGCCGTTGGCGGGATAGAGCCGCGCAAGGGAAGCCGCTATCTCATCGATGCGCTCGCCCAACTCAAGCGCGACCGCAAGGACGCGCCGATGCTGGCGGTGATCGGCGGACATTCTTTCCAGGATTATCGGGAATACCGCGAGGACGTACTCAATTCGCTGCCCTCGCTCGGTCTCGAGCTGGGCAAGGACGTCGTTCTGCTCGGCACCGTCGACGACGCCGAATTCCCGGAATGGTTCCATGCCGCAGACGGATTCGTGTTTCCGTCCGTGAACGAGGGCTGGGGGCTGGTCATTCTCGAGGCCGCCAGCGCCGGCTTGCCAGTCGTCACGTCGGATATCGACGTATTCAGGGAATTCCTGGTCGACGGCGCAGACGCCTTGCTCACCAGGGTTGGCGACCCGCAATCGCTCGCCGCGGGCATGTCTGCTCTGCTCGACAGTCCGGGACTTGTGCGCAAGCTCGCGGACAACGGTCCCAAGCTTGCCGCGCAATATCAATGGAGCCAGACCGCCGAGCAGCACATCGGCGTTTACACCGAACTCAACCGCTGATCATTCGGGCTGAAGCATCCAATCGTTGATTTGCCAGTCGGCGGTCGCAGCTTGTTGATGCCCGCGGCCTTGTCCCGAAGTGCGGACAGAATGGCACTGTCGAACGCTTGGTCCCCAATGCAAGCGTTCGAGAAACGCCCGGCAGCTATGGTCGCGATAAAGGTCAACGCCAGATCAACTGGCGCCTTCTCGCATCTCACTGCCACGCGGCGGACAACATTTGCCCCGTCCCCGGCGCGGCCTTGATCGACCATGCCGCGTGCAGCGATCTTCGCGCGGAATGGCAGGCCGCGATTTCGGCATCGGCGCCTTCCCGACACGCCGTCCCGTCAACCTATTGTGCAACGTGGACCGACGGGAAAGCGGCGATCTTCAGCGTGCTGCCGCGGAGGCCGCAAACGGCACCGAACGCCTGGCGGGGATCAGCCGGCCGCGTGCCGCTTGCCGGCTCTTTCGGACGCGGCGATGTCACCCTCGTCCAGCTGTACGGATTCGTCATACGCCTCGCCAATCGCGGCAATCTTCGGCGTCGGGAAAGACCGATGGACTGTCGCGGTCGGGCTATCGTTCAGAAGCAAGGAAAGCAGCTCTGGACGCGCGTAATGACCGACCGAGTCCATCATCCGCTTGCGCTTGGTGATAAGGCTCATGTCGAGATCAGCGATCAGGATGCCTTCGCCTTCCGTCAGCGGCGGCGCGAGGTGAACGCCTTCGGGCGAGACGATGGCGGTAATGCAACCGCCGCGCAGGCCACGACGCATGCCTTCGTCGGGCGAAAGCTTCGCGATCTGCTCTTCCGTCAGCCAGGCCGTGGCGCAGACGACGAAACAGCCGCCTTCCGCAGCGTGATGGCGAATGAGGACTTCGGCCTGGTCGGCAAAGAGCTTTCCGACCAGTGAGCCGGGGAAATGCGTGACATGGATTTCTTCGTGCTGCGCCATCAGAGCATAGCGGGCGAGCGGGTTGAAGTTCTCCCAACAAGCCAGCGCGCCGACGCGTCCCACCGCAGTCTCCACGACCTTGAGACCCGAGCCGTCACCCCGGCCCCAGATCATGCGCTCGTGGAAAGTCGGAACGGTCTTGCGACGTTTCAGCAGCAGCGTGCCGTCGGAATTGAAAATCAATTGCGTGCAGTACAGCGACCCGTGGTCGCGCTCGTTGACGCCGAGCATGACCACAATGTCGTGCTTTTTTGCTGCCGCCGACACCGCCGCCGTCACCGGTCCCGGCACGACCACTGCGTTTTCATAAAGATGCATGTGGTCGGCGCCGGTCATCATCGGCGGCCGAATGAACGCGAAATAGGGGTACCAGGGGACGATCGTCTCGGGAAACACGACGAGCTTGGCGCCCTTTCCCGCAGCCTCCGCGATCGCCGAGATGACACGTTCCACGGTTCCGTTCGGGGTGTCGAGGTCCGGCGACATCTGGACCGCCGCGACTCTAATGGTGTTCTTTTCGGTCATTTCCTTCTCCCAGGGCTCCCTATTATCTTGATTTGCAAGCTACCGATTGGATTGAGACAATCGTAAATTGCGCCGCGTCACAATGACCGTATTTACTATAATGCAAACGTGTGTCGTATCATAAATGAGCGAGAATCTAGCGTCAAGGAGCGCGCGCCGCCTCGAAGGCACTCTCTTCCTTCGTGAGGTCCATCGCTTCCAACATCACGGGACCGTGGCTCCCCGTTTCGACGCCGGCGCCGACGCCGACGAGCGGGTTTTCGGGCTGGCGCCGATCAGCACAGGTCAAGACGGAGCACGTCAGGCGGTTCGTCCAGAGAATGGGCATCGATGAGCAAGCGATGCACATTGTGTTTCGCACCGGAGCAACAATATCGGCCGAGGCAGCTGGAAGGCTTGGGCCGCGCCGCTCGCGCGATACAGGCCGCCACGCGGTCGGGCCCTTTCGCGGGCGTAGCCGAACGATGTCGATCAGTCGCCGATGTTGTCGCCGCCCTCCTCCGAGGAAAACAACGCGTCGATGTCCCGGTGGCCTTCGATGATGGCGATCACCTCGCAATGGTCGCCGACATAGCGAAAAAAGATGACGTAGTTTTTGAACGCGATGCTGCGGACGTCCGGGCGCAATTCCGGCCGGGCCCGGCCGATCGTTCCCGGCAGGCTGGCAAGCGTGCGGCACTTCTGCCGCAGTTCGCCGACAAAACGGCGCCCGACGACCAGGCTGCCGCTTTCGCGGGTGATGTGCTCGAGAATGTTGACCAGGTCGGAAAGCGCGGCGGGCAGCACACGAAGCTGCGGCACCCTCAAAAACCTTCCTTGGCCAGCTGCGCCGCCTTGGCTTCCAGCGCGGCGTCGATATCGGCGTCCGAGACGTCTCCGCCTTCGGTGATCGACTTGTCGAGCAGGACGCGCAGCGCCCGCAGCTTCTCCTCGCGTTCCTCCACCAGGCGCAGCCCCTCACGCACCACTTCGCTGGCCGAGCCGTAGCGCCCCACCTTCACGATGTCGGCGACAAAGGCTTCCCACCGCTCTCCGATCGACACGTTCATGCGCACCTCCTTAGAGTCCTTGATCGCAGCCATGATAACACAATTTGTGCAAAGTTTGACATTCGAGCGGGCAGCGCTCCCCGCCATCCGCCGCCACCACGACGGCGCCCCGCCGGGTCAGACGCCCGTGCGGCGGGCATCGCCCCGGCGTCCGAGCCGTCGCCGCAAACCCCCGCCGCCCGTCCGGGCGGCCCCCGCTTCGGGCTCTAGGTGCTTCCACATGCCTGTCCAAGCGTGGTCGGCTCTCTATGCCATCGACAGGTTTCCGGGCATCCGCGCCAAGGAGATACGCTCGCTCTTCCCGCGCCCTCAAAACACGATCAGCAGGGCGGTGTCGCTTTTGGAACGACAGGGCTTCATCGTGCAGGAGGCATCCGACGCGGATGGCCGGGAAAAAAACCTCCACGCAACGGACAAGGGCAGAGAGCTGCTAACGGAGCTTGTCGATGTTTCCCAACGACGCCAAGCCGAGCTCCTGGCGCCCCTGTCGCCTGCCGAGCGGGCGACTTTCTTTCAGCTTGCCCGCAAGGTCGCCGCCGGTCCGGGATTGTTGCAATCGGCCGTCATGACCAGCGATGAATCAGAGGCTTGAGCCTTCCAAGGGTTTTGTCGCAAACTTGGCGTCAAGGAAGTGGTGGCATGAGTGCTCCCTTTTGGGGGAGCATGTCGTGTTTTCAGGCCGCCATTTTGATCAATAGGTGATCCTGCCGTGCGTGGTTGGCATCTGGCCTACAATCTGAGCCTGCGCGACCTGGAGGAGTTGATCGCTGAGCGCGGCACTCACATCGACCATTCGACGATTCACCGATGGGTCATTCGTTTCTCGCCAATGTTGCTGGAGCGGTTCAACCGCCGCAAGCACAGTGTCACCGGCAAGTGGCATATCGATGAGACCTATATCCAAGTTCGCCGCTGGATGTATCTGTATCGTGCCATCGACAGCGTCGGCGATGCAGTCGAGTTCTTCTTCACCGAACACCGTGATCTGGTGGCGGCCAAGCGCTTCATCCGAAAGGCGTT
>VFQM010000881.1_pt1 | contig 29494 bp, 24 predicted proteins | sample 3512391 | NCBI WGS metagenome assembly VFQM01 (sample SAMN10412369, study PRJNA504923) | tailings metagenome | isolation source: Replicate 1 from Balatoc abandoned mine | place: Philippines
GCGTTGATCTGGCGGAAGTGGTCGAGGTCGACCAGGGCCAGGCACAGGGTGCGGCCCTCGGCCCGGGCGCGCGTGACCTGGTGCGGCACCCGGGTGTTGAGCCAGTTGCGGTTGGGCAGGCCGGTCAGGCCATCCGTGCCCGACATCCGGGTCAGGGCCTGGGCGCGGTAGACGACCACCGCGGTCAGCACCGTGAACGCGCCCAGCAGCACGAGGCGCTGCAGCTGGGTGGCGCTGGTCACGGTGCCGTAGGCGGCCGACACCAGGGGTTCGTGCGAGAGCAGGTGCACGGCCAGCCACAGGCCGGCGGACTGCAGCATGGCCAGGCCGCCGGCGAGCAGGGTCACGCGCAGGTCGTGGCGCAGGGCGGACGCGAAGATCGCCAGCGGGTAGCAGGCCCAGACCACGAAGCTGTTGAGCGCCGCGGCCGGCTGCTCCAGCGCCAGCAGGGCCAGCACCAGGGTGACCATGGTGACGTCGAAGGCCGAGGACCAGGCCGGCAGCCAGCGCGGCCGGCTCGACTGCCGCGCCAGGCTGAGCCAGAACTGGCTGAGCATCAGCACCAGGCCGGCGCCGACGAAGCCGGCGGCCGATTCGTAGGCCGTGCCACCGGACAAGTAATTGAGCACCGGCAGCAGCACCAGCAGCAGGGCGATGGCCATGCGCAGCCGCGCGACCAGCAGTTCGCCGCCCGCGCCGACTTCGAGCAGCACGTCGTCGGGCGGACGCCGCAGGGCGTCCACCACGTCATCGCTCAGGGATCGAAGGGTCGTCACGCCGGGGGTCGTGGCCGGTGGCAGCAGTCGGCGGAGGATACGCCGTGGCCGCTGCGGCTGTCAGTTCGCGTTGCGGCTCAGCCCGGCAGGCCGCGCAGGGCCACCCACAGGCCCAGGCCGGCGAACAGGGCCGCCGCGCCCCAGCGCGCCGCCTTCAGCGGCAGCCTCGCGGCGAAGCGGCTGCCCAGCAGCACCACCGGCACGTTGGCCAGGGCCATGCCCAGGGTGGTGCCGGCGATCACCTGCCACAGCGGCTCGTACTGCGCGGCCAGCACCACGGTGGCGACCTGGGTCTTGTCGCCGATCTCGACCAGGAAGAAGGCGACGGTGGTGGCGAGGAACGGGCCCAGGCGCGAAGGTTTCGCTTCGCCCTCCTCATCGAGCTTGTCGGGCACCAGGGCCCAGGCGGCGACGGCGAGGAAGCTGATCGCGACGCCCCAGCGCACCCAGGCGGGGTCGATCCAGCCCGCGACCCAGGCGCCGATCCAGGCCGCGGCGGCATGGTTGAGCACGGTGGCGGCGAGGATGCCGGCGATGACCGGCCAGGGCCGCTGGAATCGCGCGGCCAGGACGAGGGCGAGCAGCTGGGTCTTGTCGCCGATTTCGGCGATGGCCACGGCAAGCGTGGAAACGAGCAGGGCGTCCAAGGGGAACTCCGGGGCCGGGACGAAGGGCGGACGAAGGCCCGCGCCTCGCGGCCCGGCCCGGGTTCGCGACGCGCTGGCCTTCGGTCTTGCCCGCAAGGCGGTCTGCCTTGCCCGCGCACCATGGCGGCTGCCAAGTGTGTTGATGCGAAGCGGCCCAGGGGGCCGGGGCTACTCCCCGAAGCCGAGGAAAGCGCGCGAAGTATACCGGGCGGCCCGGCCCGCGTCGCCGCGGGCCCGGCCTGGCCGTTCAGTCGGCGGGCAGCACCTGCACGCGCACGCGCCGCGGCTCCGGGGCCAGCCCGGCCTCGGGACCGGCCAGCACCACGACGTCTTCGGCGACGATGCGCGTGACCACGCCGTCGGCGAACGCGACGGTGTCCTCCGCCGGCGGGGCGGGCGGGGCCGGCGGCGCAGGCGGCGCCGGCGGTGCCGCGGCCGGGGCGGCGGGGGCCGACCGCGGCGTGCGCGGCGGGGCCGGGGGCGCCGGCGGGGCGGGCGGCGCCGGCGGCACGAACCAGCGCAGGGACGGCGCTTCGGGCACGGTCACCTGCACGGTCTGGCGCTTGCGGTCGCGCATCACGTCCATCGCGACGCGCTCGCCGGCTTCGCCCTCGCGCAGGGCGCGCATGGCATCGCGCGGGTTGGCCACGTCCTGGCCGCCGATGCGCTGGATCACGTCGCCCGGCTCCAGCCCGGCGAGGTTGTCGGCGCTGAGCACGAGCACGCCGCGGTCGGTGCCGAAGTAGCGCCCCAGCTTCGCATCCACCGAGGCCAGGTTCAGGCCGTTCCAGCGCAGGGCCTGGGTCAGCAGCGGCGCACGGCAGCCTTCGTCGCCCGGCGCGCAGGGCGCCAGCGCGATGCTGGCGATCTCGCCCTCGATGCGGGGGATCGAGACGGACGGGCCGCGTTCGAACACGAAGGTGTCGGCGCGCGGGGCGTCGGCGCCCGGCGTGAAGACCAGGGTGCGGCGGATGTCGTCGGCGGTGACGCTCGCGGTGCCGGCCTTGCCGCCGCGGCGATAGCCGAGGCGGACGACCTGGCCGCGCGCCAGGCCCTTGAGCGCTTCGCGGGCCTGCCCGACGGCGGCGTCGCCGCGCCCCTCGATGCGCTTGCCGTCGACCGATTCGAGCACGTCGCCCGCGCGCAGGCCGGCCTTCGCGGCCGGGCCCTCGGGGGTGACGGCGACCAGCTTCACGCCGGCCTCGTCGCCGTTGCTGCCCATGACGATGCCGACGCCGGGGCGGCGCAGTTCGAACTCGCGGCCCTCCAGGCGCAGGCGCTCGGGGCCGCCGAGCTCGCGGGCGATCTCGGCGTAGCGGCGCGCGGCCCGTTCCATCTCGGTGCGCGCCTGCTGCATCTCGGCGCGCGCCTTCTCCAGGTCGGCGCGGCGGGCCTCGCTGGCGGCGCGGACTTCGGGGCGGGGCGCCACGGCCGGCGTCGGCGCGGCCGCCGCCGTCGGGGCGACGGCGGGCGCCGGCGCCGGGGCCTGGGCGAAGGCGGCCGGCGAAAGCGCGGCGGCCACCATCAGGGAAAGCAGTCGGAGCTTCATGGCGTTTCTCTCGTGGGGATCGGGGAAGGGACGCGGGTGGGGTCAGTAGACGGCGACGAGGTCGCCCTCGAGCTGTTCGCCGTCCGCGGCGAGCACCTGGCGGGTGCCCTGCAGGCTGGCGTAGTCGCGCAGCAGGCCGACGCGCTGCTGCCACAGGTCCAGGCGCGCCTGCGCGTCGAGGCCGGGCTGGGACAGGGTGGCGTCGAGCCGCTGCAGTTCGTCCTCGAGCTGCAGGCCCAGCACCATCGCGCTGGCCGAGCCGGCCTGGTCGTTGGTCACCGCGGCGATGACGTGCTCGAGCCGCGCCGATTCCTGCATCAGCGACGGCAGCGTGGCCTCGCCATCGGTGTCGGCGACGACGGGTTGGCCCGTCAGCCCCGGCGCATCCTCGGTCTGCAGGCGCGGCAGTGCGATCGCCAGCACGAGGGCGGCGGCCGCGGCCAGGGCGAAGGGCCAGCGCGGGCGAGGCCGGCGCGCGTCCGCGGCGGCAAGGCGATCGGCCAGCCGCGGCCAGGCGCTGCGCTCCGGCGTTTCCAGCGGCAGCCGGGCGAAGGCCTCGGCGATGTCCAGCGGCCGTTCGGGCAGGCGGGCATCAGGCATGGGTCGGTACCTCCTGTTCGATGCGCAGCAGGTCGCGCAGGCGGCGGGTGCCGCGCGCGAGCTGGGATTTGGAGAAGCTGGCGGTCTTGCCCATCAGCCCGGCGATCTCGTCGTGGGTGTAGCCCTCGGCGTGGTAGAGCCAGAGCACGCTGCGGGTGGCGTCGGGCAGGGCGGCCAGGGTGCGCGCCAGCAGGGCGGCGTCGGCGGCGGCGGGCGGCAGCAGGGTGTCGTTCGACTCGAGCTCGGCTTCCTCGACCTCGTCGGTGAAGGGCTGGCGGCCGCGCTTGCGCAGGCGCATCAGCGCCTCGTTCACGGCGATCTGCCGCAGCCAGCCCCAGAAGGGCGAATCGCCGCGGAATTCGTGGATGCGGTCGAACAGCTTGAGCATGGTGTCCTGCAGCACGTCCTGGGCCTCCTCGCGCTCGCCGGTCAGGCGCAGCGCCAGGGTGAACACCGGGCGCTCGAACTTTCGGTAGATCTGCTCGAAGGCGCTCGCCTCCCGGCGCATGGCGCGGGCGACGAGGGCCTCGGGCAGGTCGATGGCGAAGGACGAGCGGGTGGTCACGCTGGTCATGGATGCCCCCGGGCGGGAAAGCGTCGCAGCCGGCCGCGGCCGGCCGGCGCGGGGCCAGCCTGGGCCCGCGGCCGGGCGGCCGCAAGCGCTGGACGACCCGGTCCCGGTGCCCGGCCGGGCCGCGGTCCGCGGGGGCCGGTGCGCGCGCCGGGCCGGCGAAAACGAACGGGCCGGGGTCGCCCCCGGCCCGTCGGCCCTGCGTGGCGGCGGCGCGGCCTCAGAAGGCCCAGCGCACGCCCATGAAGACCGAGCGCGGCAGGCCCGGGCGGGCGCCGGCCGGGCGGCGGGCGACCACGTAGGTTTCGTCGGCGAGGTTCTCGACGCGGCCGTAGAGCTCGGCGCCCTCGGCGAATTCCCAGGCGGCGCTGAGGTCCCAGACCAGGGCGGCGTCGGTGCGCTCGCCCGGCGGGATGGCGCCGCTGCCGGCGACGCTGCGCATGCTGTCGACGTAGTTCGCGCCGAGCGTGAAGCGCCAGGCGCCGCCCTCGAGGCCCAGCTCGCCGTGCACGGTGTGCTCGGGCAGGTAGGGCAGCTGGTCGCCGGACTCGACGGTCTGCCACTCCTCGAAGCTCGACACGAAGCTCGAGCGGAACTCGGCGTCGGTGTAGGTGTAGGCCAGCGACACCGGCATCGCCCAGTCGCCGCCGAGGTCGAAGACGTGGCCGAGGCTGGCCTCCAGGCCCATCACGCGCGCCTTGCCGCCGTCGTACTGGTCGCCGATGGTGCAGTTGCCGCCCGTGGAGGCGGTGCAGGTGCCGACCAGGTTCGAGTAGCCGACGTGGAAGGCGACCAGCTCGGCGCGGGTGGCGCCGGCCGACCAGCGCAGGCCGATCTCGCTGTTCACGCTCTCCTCGGACTCGGCGGTCGAGCCCGGGCCCGGCGGATTGAAGCCCTTGTGCACGCTGGCGAACACGGTGAGGTCGTCGGCGGCGTTCCAGGCCAGGCCCACGCCCGGGATCCACTCCTCGACGCGCGCCTCGTTCACCGACAGCACCACGTCGCGGTCGCCGGTGACGGTGGAGTAGTTGGTGCGGGTGAGGTCGATGCGCTCGTAGCGCAGGCCCGGGGTCAGGATCCAGTCGCCCATCGTGATGCTGTCCTGCACGTACAGCGACACCGCCTCGGCGGCGCCCACGCGGTTCTCCTGCGTGCCGGGCGCGCCGTCGGTGGTCAGCACGAGGCGGCCGCCCAGCATCTGGAAGCGGTCGTCGTTCTGGTAGCGGTCTTCTTCGTCCTCGTGCAGGCGCACGCCGACCTCCAGCGCGTGCGCGCCGAGCTCCAGGCCGAGCACCGACTGGACGCCCCGGGCGACGTAGGCGCGGTTGTTGTTGCGCAGGCGCAGCGCGTTCACCGGGCTGTCGGCGGCGCCGGTCAGCCAGGCGTACTGGCTGGCGTACAGCGTCGGGTTGGCGAGGATGGCCGACAGGCTGGTGCCCTGCACGTCGTTGAGCTTGAACCAGTTGCGCTTGAACTCGGTGCGGTAGGCGACCGTGGTCAGGTCGGCGCGGTCCGAGAGTTCGATGGTGTGGCGCAGCTCGACCAGGTCGTGCGTGGTCTGGATGTTGTCCAGGGCCGAGGCCGCGTAGCGACGGTAGGGCGTGGCGTCGAAATCGGCGTCGGCCAGGCCCAGGTAGGTTTCGTCGCTGTCCTGCGTGGTGTGGCTGATCTTGAGGTCGAGCTGCTGGAAGCGCGCGGCATCCGGCGCCGACACCCAGCGCAGCTTGGCCATCGCGTCGTCGAGCCGGTAGCCGGTGTCGCCGCCGCCGTCGAGCTGCTTGAAGCCGTCGGTCTGCTGGCGCACGCCTTCGACCAAGGCGCCGAAGCGCTCGCCCATCGTTCCGACCCAGCCGTGGGCCAGCACGGTGGCGTCGGAGCCGAGCGACACGTCGAGCTCGCCGGCCGTCTCGGTCGGGATCGGCGTGGTGACCAGGTTCACCGCGCCGCCGGTGGTGCGCGGGCCGGCGATGACCGAGGCCGAGCCCTTGAGGATCTCGACGGCGTTGATGCGCGCCATGGTCGGGAAGTAGTAGGCGGCCGGCGCGGCGTAGGGCGCCGGCGCGATCAGCACGCCGTCCTCCATCACCGTGATGCGGGCGTTGCGGTCGGTGCCCGAGCCGCGGATGCCGATGTTCGGGCGCAGGCCGTAGCCTTCCTCTTCGACGAGGTAGACGCCGGGCACCTGGCGCAGCACGCGGTGCACGTCGCGGTAGTTGAACTTCTCCAGCTCCTCGTCGCCCAGGTAGTGGGCCGAGCCGGCCGTGGTCTGCACGTCGGACGGGCTGCCGAAGACGTTGATGCGGTCGAGGCGGACCAGGGACTCGTCGGGCTTGGCCGGGGTGCCGGCGTCGTCGGCGAATGCGAAGGCGGGGAGCAGGGCGAGGGCAATGGCCGAGGCCAGGCGCAGGCGGGCGGGCATGGAGCGGAATCCTTCCGAATCGGTTTCTGGCCCCGGGCATCCACGGCCCGGGGTCCGGGGCGGCGGCATTCTAGTGCGGGTGAGAATGATTCGCAAGAACATTCCTGCCCGGACCGCCCCGGGCGCCTATAGACTGGAGGCCGGACCAGACCCGGGGGGAAGTGCGGACATGGAAATCGTGATTGGCATTCTTTTGCTGTTCGTCGTCATCGTGATGTTCAAGGCCGTGCGCATGGTCCCGCAGGGCTTCGAATGGACCGTGGAGCGCTTCGGCAAGTACACGCACACGATGGAGCCGGGCCTGCACCTGCTGGTGCCGGTCATCCAGGGCGTCGGCCGCAAGGTCAACATGATGGAGCAGGTGCTGGACATCCCCAGCCAGGACGTCATCACCAAGGACAACGCGGTGGTGAAGGTGGACGGCGTGGTGTTCTTCCAGGTGCTCGACGCCGCCAAGGCCGCCTACGAGGTCAGCAACCTCGAGCAGGCCACCATCGCCCTGGTGATGACCAACATCCGTACCGCCATCGGCTCGATGGACCTGGATGAGTCGCTGTCCAAGCGCGACGAGATCAACGCCAAGCTGCTGACCGTGGTGGACCAGGCCACCCATCCCTGGGGCATCAAGGTCAACCGCATCGAGCTCAAGGACATCCAGCCGCCGCGCGACCTCGTGGACGCCATGGCCCGGCAGATGAAGGCCGAGCGCGAGAAGCGCGCCAACATCCTCGAGGCCGAGGGCCACCGCGCCTCCGAGATCCTTCGCGCCGAGGGCGAGAAGCAGGCCGCCATCCTCGAGGCCGAGGGCAAGCGCGAGGCCGCGTTCCGCGAGGCCGAGGCCCGCGAACGCCTGGCCCAGGCCGAGGCCACCGCGACCGAGCTGGTCAGCACCGCGATCGCCCAGGGCAACGTGCAGGCGATCAACTACTTCGTCGCGCAGAAGTACATCGAGGCCTTCAAGGCCCTGGCGCAGGCGCCCAACCAGAAGTTCGTGATGATGCCGATGGAGTCGACCGGCATCATCAGCTCGCTGGGCGGCATCGCCGAGCTGGCCAAGGAAAGCCTGGGCCTGCAGGGCGGCGGCGCGAAGCCGGCGCCGCAGCCGCCGAAGCTGGGGGGCTGAGCGATGCGCACCGAACTGATCGTCTGGGGCTGCCTGGCGCTGGCCCTGGTCGCCGCCGAGACCCTGGTGCCCGGCGCCATGCTGCTGTGGCTGGGCCTCGCGGCGGCGGCGGTGTGGGCGCTGCTGCTGGCCTTCCCGATGGCACCGCTGTGGCAGGTGGTGGCGTTCGTCGTGCTTTCCTTCGTCTCCGTGGGCATCTACATGCGTTACTTCCGCGGCCGCGAGAAGCCCAGCGACCAGCCGCTGCTCAACCGCCGCGGCGAGCAGCTGGTCGGCCAGGTGTTCCACCTCGAGCAGGCCATCGTCGATGGCCGCGGCCGCCTGAAGATCGGCGACGCCTTCTGGGTGGCCGAGGGCCCCGACCTGCCGCAGGGCACGCGGGTGCGCGTGGTGGCGGTGGCCAACATGTCGCTGCGCGTGGTGGAGGTGGCCTGAACGGCCGCCTCCGGGCGCTTCCCGCGGAAGATGAGAACCGTTAGCATTTGCGGCATCCCCTGACGGAGCCGCCCATGTCCCGCCTCGTTTCGCTGTTCCTCGCCGCCGCGCTGGCCGCGCCGGCGCTGCAGGCCCAAGAGCTGGTGGTCTACACCGAGCGCAAGGAGCCGCTGGTCAAGCCGCTGTTCGAGCGCTACGAGCGCGAGACCGGCGTGCGCGTGCGCCTGCTGTCGGACGGCGCGCCGGTGCTGATCGAGCGCCTGGCCGCCGAGGGTGCCAACACCCGCGCCGACGTCTTCATGGCCGTGGACGCCGGCAACCTCTGGCAGGCGGCCGAGCGCGGCCTGCTGGCGCCGCTGGCCTCGCCGGCGCTCGAGGCCGCCATCCCGGCGCACCTTCGCGACCCGCAGGGGCGCTGGTTCGCGCTCTCTCAGCGCGCCCGCACCATCGTCTACTCGACCGCGCGGGTGAAGCCGTCCGAGCTGTCCTCGTACGAAGCCCTGGCCGACGCCAGGTGGAAGGGCCGCCTGTGCCTGCGGTCCTCGAAGAAGGTCTACAACCAGTCGCTGGTCGCCACGATGATCGAGCGCCTGGGCGCCGAGCGCACCGAGCAGGTCGTGCGCGGCTGGGTCGCCAACCTCGCCACGGCGCCCTTCGCCGACGACACCCTGCTGGCCCAGGCCATCGCCGCCGGCCAGTGCGACGTCGGCCTGATCAACACCTACTACCTCGGCCGCCTGCAGAAGGACACGCCCGGCTTCCCGGTGCAGGTGTTCTGGGCCGGCCAGCAGGACGCCGGCGCGCACGTGAACATCTCCGGCGCCGGCGTCGTCGCCGCCTCGAAGAACAAGGCCGCGGCGCAGGCTTTCCTCGAGTGGCTGGCCACGCCGTCCGTGCAGGCCGACTTCGCGCGCGTGAACTTCGAGACGCCGGCGCGCGCCGGCGTGGCGCTCGATCCGGTGGTCGCGGCCTGGGGCCCGTTCACCGCCGACCCGGTGAACGTCTCGGTCGCCGGCCGCCGCCAGGCCGAGGCCGTGCGCCTGATGGACCGCGCGGGCTGGCGCTGAGCCGATGACGAGCCGCGCGCCGCGCCGGTTCGCGACGCGCGCCCTGGCCTGGGCGCTGGCCCTGCCGGTGCTGCTGCCGGTGCTGTGGCTGGCCAGCGCCGTCGGCGGCGAGGTCGATCCCGCGACCTGGCCGCACCTGCTCGACCAGGTGCTGCCGCTGGCGCTGCGCAATACGCTCGGCCTGCTCGCGCTGCTGGTGCTGTTCGCCGGCGTGCCGGGTGTCGGCCTGGCCTGGGCCAGCGCGCGCTACGACTACCCGGGCCGGCGATTCTTCGACTGGGCGCTGGTGCTGCCGCTGGCGCTGCCGGCCTATGTCGTCGCCTTCGTCTACGTCGGCCTCGCCGATTTCTCCGGCCCGCTGCAGACCGCCTGGCGCGCGCTGGGCGGCGACCCGGCCGGCTTCCCGGAACTGCGCAGCCTGCCCGGCGCCGCCGCGGTGCTGGCGCTGGTGCTGTATCCCTACGTCTACCTGGTGACGCGCGCCGCCTTCCTGCGCCAGGGCAGCGCCGCGATGGATGCCGCGCGCGCGCTCGGCCACGGCCCGTTCGCGGCCTTCCTGCGCGCGGCGCTGCCGATGGCGCGGCCGGCCTGGGCCGCCGGCCTGGGCCTGGTGCTGCTGGAGGCGCTGGCGGATTTCGGCGCGGTCAGCCTGCTCGGCGTGGAGACGCTGACGACCGCGGTCTACAAGACCTGGTTCGGCCTGTACTCGCTGCCGGCGGCGGCGCAGCTGGCGCTGGGCGTGGTGGGCGTGGTGGCGCTGCTGCTGGTGCTCGAGCGCCTGGGCCGCGGCCGCGGCCGCCATGCCGGCGCGCAACTCAAGCCGCCGCCGCGGCGCCCGCTCGCCGGCTGGCGGGCGTGGCTGGCCAGCGGCGTGGCGGCGTCGGCCGTGCTGCTCGGTTTCATCGTGCCGGTGGTCCAGCTGGTCGCCTGGTCGTGGCAGGCGCGCGGCGCGTTGCCCGACGTCGGCGAGGCGGCCTGGAACACGGCCCGGCTCGCGGGCCTGGCCACGGTCATCGTGCTGGCGCTGTCCCTGGCCTTCGCCTGGCTCGCGCGCCGCGACGGCGGCGACCGCGTCGTGCGCGCCGCCGGGTTCGCCGCGGGCCTGGGCTATGCGGTGCCCGGCACCGTGCTGGCGGTGGGTGCGATGTGGCTGCTGGTCGCGGCCGAGCGTGGCTGGCCGCCCCTGGCTGCGCTGGCGCTGAGTTCCTCGCTGGCCGGCGTGCTGCTGGCGCTGTCGGCGCGGTTCCTGCGCGTCGGCCACGAGGCGACCGAAGCGGCCTTCGAGGCGATCCGGCCCTCGCTGCTCGAGTCGGCCCGCGTGCTCGGCCTGCCGCGCCGGCAGGTGGCCTGGCGGATCGCGCTGCCGCTGCTGCGGCCCGGCCTGGTCGCGGCCGCCCTGCTGGTGCTGGTGGAAGTGGTGAAGGAACTGCCGGCGACGCTGATGCTGCGACCCTTCGGCTGGGACACCCTGGCCGTGCGCGCCTACGCCTACACCAGCGAAGGCCTGTGGGCGCAGGCGGCCTGGCCGGCGCTGTGGCTGTGCGCGGTCGGCCTGCTGCCGGTCTGGTGGCTGGTGCGCCAGCAGCGATAGGTTTTCCGCGCCCCCTTGCCAAGGGGGCTCCCAGCGTGAGGGTTCACGCGAGTGCCGGGGCTTGGGAGGTGGTGCGATAATGCCGGCCTTTCCCGCGGACACACCGGCAGGCCATGAGCAAGAAGACGGTCCTCAACGACACGCACCGCGCCCTGGGCGCCAAGATGGTGGACTTCGGCGGCTGGGACATGCCGATCAGCTACGGCTCCCAGATCGAGGAGCACCACGCCGTGCGCCGCGACGCCGGCATGTTCGACGTCTCGCACATGACCATCCTCGACCTGCGCGGCGAGCAGGTGCGGCCCTTCCTGCGGAAGCTGGTGGCCAATTCGGTCGACAAGCTCAAGGTGCCGGGCAAGGCGCTGTACGCCTGCATGCTCGACGAAAAGGGCGGCGTCATCGATGACCTGATCATCTACTTCATGGCCGAGGACTTCTTCCGCCTGGTGGTCAACGCCGCCACCCGCGACAAGGACCTGGCCTGGATCACCGCCCAGGCCGCGCCCTTCGGCCTGTCCATCGCCGAGCGCCGCGACCTGGCCATCGTCGCCGTGCAGGGCCCGCACGCCCGCGCCCGCGTCGCCAGCCTGCTGTCGCCGGCCGCCGCCGAGGCGGTGATGAAGCTCGGCAAGTTCGTCGCCTGCGAGGCCGACGGCCTGTTCGTCGCGCGCACCGGCTACACCGGCGAGGACGGCTTCGAGGTGATGGTGCCCGAGGCCATGGCCGTCGATTTCTGGAATCGCCTGGCCGCCGCCGGCGTCGTCCCGGCCGGCCTGGGCGCGCGCGACACGCTGCGCCTGGAAGCGGGCATGGCCCTGTACGGCCAGGACATGGACGAGTCGGTCACGCCCTACGAGGCGGGCCTGGCCTGGACCGTCGCCCTCGACGCCGGCCGCGACTTCACCGGCCGCGCCGCGCTCGAGGCGCAGAAGGCCGCCGGCGTGCCGCGCCAGCTGATCGGCCTGGTGCTCGACGAGAAGGGCGTGCTGCGCCACGGCCAGGCGGTCGCCACCGCCTGCGGCGCCGGCGAGATCCTCTCGGGCACCTTCTCGCCGACCCTGGGCAAGGCGATCGCGCTGGCGCGCGTGCCGGCCGGCGACCCGGGCGCGGTCACGGTGGACATCCGCGGCAAGCAGCTGCCGGTGCGCGTCGTGAAGTACCCGTTCGTGCGCGACGGCGCCGCCCAGCCCGGCGTGCTCGGCTGATGCCGGGCCCGCGCCGCCCCGCTAGACTATCCACCACCCCAGCCGCCCCCCTGATTCCGCGAGGCCTACCATGAGTGAGATCCCCGGCGACCTGAAGTTCCTGAAGTCCCACGAGTGGGCCCGCGTCGACGACAACGGCCGCGTCACCGTCGGCATCTCCGACCACGCCCAGGGCCTGCTCGGCGACCTGGTCTACGTCGAGCTGCCCAACGTCGGCGATGCCATCGAGCAGGGCGCCGCCGCGGCGGTGGTCGAGTCGGTCAAGGCCGCCTCGGACGTGTACGCGCCGGTCGCCGGCAAGGTGGTCGAGGTCAACTCGGCCCTGTCCGACAAGCCCGAAACGATCAACGAGGACGCCTACGGCGAGGGCTGGCTGTTCGTGCTCGAGCCGAGCGAGCCGGACCAGCTCAACGAGCTGCTCTCGCCGGACGACTACGCCCAGCTGCTCGAGGACGAGGGGCACTGACCGCCGCTCGCACCCTGCATCGAAGACACCGGCCGCCCTGCGCGGCCGGTGTCGTTTCCGGGGTCCGGAGTTTGCGTCGCCGACGTCCGCCGGTCCGCCGGGGCCGGCGCGATTCCGCGCAATTCGGCCCTTCCGGGCGTTCGCGGCGGTGCTCCCGGCGCCTTTCCGGCGCACGTCGCCGATGCCGCCCGGATGGCTCGCGGAGCGCCGTCGCGACCTCGTCCCGGTCGCCCCGCATCGCCGCGCGTGTTTTCGCGCGGAGGCTTTTTTCCCGATGTTTTTTTCGATGCGCGTGCGCGTCGACGAATCGCGGCGGCGTTCGCCGACGCGCCTGCGCGAGTGCGCCGACGCCGGCGCCGGCGTTCGCCCCTTGAAAATTTTTCGGCGAAGTTGTTGACATCGCAAAATCCCGTGGATAGCTTTCGCCCAGCAAAAGTCAACAGCGGAAGCGAGTGATAAATCGCGAGTCGAAAACGCAGGCCACCTCCAGGAACTCCACCCCGAAATTCGACAAGGTGGGTCAGGGCACACATCCCTCCGCGAAACCGACCGCCGCTGCCAGCACGACCCCGATTCCTTCCCGCGCCCGGACCGGCCTCGGCCCGGGCGTATTCGTTTGCGGCGCCGCCCCGCGCCGCGTTCCATCCGTCCGCCCCGCATCCTGCGTGGCGGCGGTACGCCCCGGCATCGCGCCGGTGGCGGTGCCTTTGTGACTGGGCAGTCCAAAAGCCAACTGACGAGGAGTTGACCATGGCTACGAAGAAAGCTGCTGCGAAGAAACCGGCCAAGAAGGCCGCCAAGAAGGCCGTGAAGAAGGCGGCCGCCAAGAAGACCGTGAAGAAGGTGGCCAAGAAGGCCGCCAAGAAGGTCGCCAAGAAGCCGGCCAAGAAGGCCGTGAAGAAGGCTGCCAAGAAGGTCGCCAAGAAGCCGGCCAAGAAGGCCGCGAAGAAGGCCGTGAAGAAGGCTGCCAAGAAGGTCGCCAAGAAGCCGGCCAAGAAGACCGCGAAGAAGGCTGCCAAGAAGGTCGCCAAGAAGCCGGCCAAGAAGGCCGCGAAGAAGGCTGCGAAGAAGCCCGCCAAGAAGGCTGCCAAGAAGGCCCGCAAGCCGGCCGCCAAGAAGGCGGCGCCGGCCATGCCGGCCGCCCCGGTTGCTCCGGCGCTGTAAGGCGCCCGCGACCTAGACGCAAGTCTGGACTCTCTCCCCGTGTTGCCCAGGCGGGGAGGGAGACTTTCTCAAAGGCACGCAACACCGACGCCGGCCCTGGGCCGGCGTTCGCGTTCCTGGGGTTCGAGGGCGGGCGCGCGACGGCGTGGCGCCCGGTGCCGGGTCAGCGCCGGCGGCGCGGCGCCAGCGGCGACAGCCAGTCCTTGCGCGGCAGGCCCAGGGCCCGGTCCATCGCGGTGGGCATGAGCCCCCAGGGCATGTTGCTCTCGCTGTTCCAGAGCACCACGATGCCGACGTCGCGCTCGGGCAGGAAGGCCGCCAGGGCGCGGTAGCCCTGCACGGCGCCGCCGTGGAAGACCAGGGTGTGGCCGGCGTAGTCGTAGATCCGCCAGCCCAGGCCGTAGTGCGCCGCGCGCAGGCGTTCGCCGCGCCAGCCGGCGCCGCGGATCTCGCTGGGCGTTTCCACCTGCGGCGCCTGGATCTCGGCCAGCACTTCGGGCGGCAGCACGTCCGGGCGATGGCCCATCTGCGCGATCAGCCACTGCGCCATGTCGCGGATGCTGGCGTTGACGCCGGCCGCCGGCGGCACGCGGTAGTAGTTCTCCTTGGGCCGCACCGGCACCCAGGTGCCGCCGGTGCGCACGTGCGGGCGCGCCCAGCTGGCGCTCGCCTCGAGCTCGTCGCGGCCGTAGGTGGCGCCGTACATGCCCAGCGGGTGGAAGATGCGCTTGGCCACCTGGTGGTCGTAGAAATCGCCGGTGCTGGCGAACACGAGGTCGCCGACCAGGCTGAAGGCGATGTTCTGGTAGGCGTAGCACTCGCCCGGGCTGCAGGTCAGCGGCGCCTCGGACAGTTTTTCGGCCAGCAGCGGATAGGGCTGGTCGGCCTCGAGGTCGCGGTCGTAGGTGTTGTAGGCCAGGCCGACGCGGTGGGCGAGCAGGTCGCGCACGGTCAGGCGCTGGGCGCCCTGCATGTCGCGCAGGCGGAAGGCCGGCAGCTGGTTGGTGATCGGCGTGTCCCAGCCCATCGCGCCCTCGCGCACCAGCAGGGCGGTCAGCGTGCCGGCGAAGGCCTTCGACAGCGAGGCGACGCGGTAGGCGGTGTCCACCGTCGCCGGTTCGCGGGTCTTGCTGTCGACCACGCCCCAGGCCTTGAGCGACACGACCTGGCCGTCCTCGACGATGGCCATGGCCAGCGAGGGGATGCGCGCGCGCACGACGACGTCCGCCGCCAGCCGTTCCATCTCGCGCGCGTCGGCGGCGAACCGCGTCGCCGGCGGCGTGGCCTGCGCCAGCGCGCCGGCGGCGAGGCAGGCGAAGGCGGCGGCCAGCAGCACGGCGAAGCCGTGGACGGAACGGGCGCGGGCGGGTCGGGCGCTGTCTTTCTTGCGTGGCATGGGCGAGGTAGGCTTGGCGTACGACCGCATTCTAGCGCGGGCTCCTGCGCGGCGGTCCCGACCACAGGGGGGCGTGATGATCGGATTGATCGTATTGGTCGTCGTCGCGGCGGCCGCCGCGTTCTGGGCGATCGGCGTGTACAACGGCCTGGTGACGGCACGGAACGGATACCGGAACGCCTTCGCGCAGATCGACGTGCAGCTCACCCGCCGGCACGACCTGATCCCGAACCTGGTCGAGGTCGCCAAGGGCTACCTCAAGCACGAGCGCGAGACGCTCGAGGCGGTCATACAGGCCCGCGCCGCGGCGGTCGGCGGCCTGGCCGCGGCCAAGTCCCAGCCCGGCGACGCCGCCGCGATGGCCCAGCTCGGCAGCGCCGAGGGCGGCCTGGCCAGCGCGCTCTCGCGCCTGATGGTGGTGGCCGAGGCCTACCCGGACCTCAAGGGCAACCAGAACATGATGCAGCTCAGCGAGGAGCTCTCCTCGACCGAAAACCGGGTCGCCTTCGCCCGCCAGGCCTACAACGACAGCGTGATGGCCTACAACAACCGGCGCGAGGTGTTCCCGGCCAACCTCGTCGCCGGCCTGTTCGACTTCGCCGCCGCGGCCCTGCTCGAAATCGCCGAGCCGGCCCGGCGCGACGCGCCGAAGGTGGCGTTCTGACCGGCATGGCCCCCGCGGCCCCGGCGCGGCGGGGAGGCGGGCGATGAACTTCTTCGCGCGCCAGGACGCGTCCCGGCGCCAGTCGCGCCGGCTGGTCTGGCTGTTCGCGCTGGCGGTGCTGGGCGTGGTGGTGGCGGTGGACCTGGTCCTGCTGCTGCTCCTGGGCGTGCTGTCGGACGAGGGCCAGGCCCGCAGCCCGCTGCCGGCGCTGGTGGCGGCCAGCCTCTTCACCCTGGGCGTGATCGGCCTGGCGTCCATGCACCGCATCGCCAGCCTGCGCAGCGGCGGCGCCGCGGTGGCCCGCCAGCTTGGCGGCACGCCGGTGCCCGAGGACACCCGCGACCCGCACTACCGCCGCCTGCGCAACGTGGTCGAGGAGATCGCGATCGCCTCCGGCGTGCCGGTGCCGCAGGTATTCGTGCTCGAGGAGGAGGCCGGCATCAACGCCTTCGCCGCCGGCTACGCACCCGGCGACGCCGCGGTGGCGGTGACCCGCGGCGCGCTGGACGCGCTCAACCGCGACGAGCTGCAGGGCGTGGTCGCGCATGAATTCAGCCACGTGCTCAACGGCGACATGCGCCTGAACATCCGGCTGATGGGCGTGCTGTTCGGCATCCTGGCGCTGGGCGTGATCGGGCGGAAGATCCTGCAGCACGGCCGGGGCGGCCGGAATTCAAAGGGCGCCGCGCCCGTGCTGCTGGCCGCGCTGGCCCTCGTCGTGATCGGCTACGTCGGCCTGTTCTTCGGCCGGCTGATCAAGGCCGGGGTGAGCCGGCAGCGCGAATTCCTGGCCGACGCCTCGGCGGTGCAGTTCACCCGCCAGGCGCGCGGGCTTTCGGGTGCGCTCAAGAAGATCGCCGGCGTGGGCCGCGGCTCGCGGCTGGCCAGCCGGGACACCGAGGAGGTCGCGCACATGCTGTTCGGCGACGGCGTCGGCTATTCCTCGCTGTTCGCCACGCATCCGCCCCTGCTCGACCGCATCCAGGCGCTCGAGCCTTCGTTCCGGGCCTCGATGCTGACCGACCTGCAGGCGCGCTGGACGATGTCGCCGCCCAACGGCCTGGAGGAGGACGCCGCCCTCGGGTTCACCGAGGCCGGCCGCCGCACCGGCCTGCCGCCGCTGCCGCCCGGCGACGCCACGCTGGGCGTCACGCCGCCGGCGGTGGTGGCCCAGGTGGGCACGCCGCGACCCGACGACTACCTGCGCGCCGGCGCCCTGGTGCAGGCGATGCCGGAGGTGCTGCGCGACGCGGCTCACGAGCGCGGCGAGGCGCCGGCGCTGCTGTTCGGCCTGCTGCTGGCGCCGCCCGGGCCGGTGCGCGAACGCCAGGTCTTCGAACTGGCCGCCCGCCACGACGAACACCTCTGCCGCCAGGCCACCGACTACGCCGACCGCCTGCAGGAGCTGCCGCGCATCCTGCACCTGCCCCTGGCCGAGATGGCCATGCCGGCCCTGCGCAAGCGCCCGCGCGCCGAGCTCGAAGCCTTCATGGACGCCTGCTACGCGCTCAGCCATGCCGACGGGCGCATCAGCCTGTTCGAATACTGCCTCGGGCGCCTGCTCCGCGTGCACGTGCACGATGCGCTCGAGCCGGTGAAGGCCGGGGCCCCGGGGCGCGAGCGGCTGGCGCGGGTGGCGGCGCCGGCGATCAGCCTGATCGCGGTGCTGGCCCGGGCCGGCCACGAACGGCCCGACGACGCGCGCCGCGCCTACCTGGCGGCGCTGGCCCGGGTGTTCCCGCGCATGGACGCGCCGTATTCGCCGCCGGCCGACCCGCTGCGCGCCCTCGACGAGGCCTGGCCGGCGCTCGACGGACTCGATCCGATCGGCAAGGAATTGCTGCTCGAGGGCCTGGTCGCGGCGGTGAGCCACGATGGCCGCCTGCGCGTGGACGAGGCCGAACTGCTGCGCGTGGTCTGCGCCTCGCTGCACTGCCCGCTGCCGCCGATGCTGGAGCAGTAGGCCGGGCCCTGGCGGGAGGTCAGGCGGCGCGGCCGCCGATCAGGTCCGCGGCGCGCTCGGCGATCATCATCGTCGGCGCATTGGTGTTGCCGCCGACCAGGCGCGGCATCACCGACGCGTCCACGACGCGCAGGCCCTCGACACCCTTCACCCGCAGCTGCGGATCCACCACGGTGTCCGGGTCGTCGGCGCGGCCCATGCGGCAGGTGCCGACCGGGTGGTAGATGGATTCGGCCTTGCGGCGGATGAACTCGACGATGCCGGCCTCGTCCTGCACGCGCGGGCCGGGATAGACCTCCTCGCCGCGGAAGGGCGCGAAGGCCGGCTGGGCCAGGATCTCGCGGCTCAGGCGCACGGCCTCGACCATCACCTTCAGGTCGTAGCCCTCGGCGTCGCTGAGGTAGGCGGCCTCGATGCGCGGCTTGTCGCCGGCGTCGGCGCTGGCCAGGGACAGGCGGCCGCGGCTGCGCGGGCGCAGGCCGCAGGCGTGCAGGGTGTAGCCGCTGCCGGGCAGGCGGTGGCGGCCGTGGTCGTCGAGCTGGGCCGGCACGAAGTGGAACTGCATGTCGGGCCGCGCGTCTTCGGCCAGGTGGCTGCGCAGGAAACCGCCGGCCTCGGCGATGTTGCTCGAGCCCGGGCCGCGGCGTCCGCGCAGGTAGTAGTTGAACGCGACCGAGACGTCGCTGACGGTGTCGTAGCTCAGGCCCTGGGTGCAGCGCTGCAGGGTGCAGATGTCCAGGTGGTCGTGCAGGTTGGCGCCGACGCCGGGCAGGTCGGCCAGCACCTCGATGCCGTGCCGGCGCAGGTCCGCGGCGGGGCCGATGCCCGAGAGCATCAGCAGCTGCGGCGAATTGATCGCGCCGCCGCTGAGGATCACCTCGCGCGCCGCGCCTTCGCAGAAGGCGCCTCGCCCGGCCACCGAATACACCACGCCGGTGGCGCGGCCATTCTCGAAGGTGACCCGGCGGGCCAGCGCGTTCGTGACCACCTTGAGGTTGGGGCGCTTCTCCACCGGCTTGAGGTAGGCGCGCGCGCTGGAACTGCGGGCGCCGTCGCGGGTCGTGGTCTGGTACCAGCCGAAGCCGTCCTGGCGGGCGCCGTTGAAGTCGTCGCTCAGGCCGTGGCCGGCCTGGCGGGCGGCCTCGAGGAAGACCTCGGACAGGGGATTCTTGTAGCGCGGGTCGGACACGCCCAGCGGGCCGTCGCCGCCGTGGAACTCGCTGGCGCCGCGCTGGTTGCCCTCGCTGCGGCGGAAATAGCGCAGCACGTTCGACCACTGCCAGCCCTCGGCGCCCATCGCCGCCCACTCGTCGTAGTCGCCGGCGTGGCCGCGGATGTAGCACATGGCGTTGATCGAGCTGGAGCCACCGAGCACCTTGCCGCGCGGCCACCAGAGCTCGCGGCCGCCGAGCGCGGGCTCGGGCGCGGTGCTGTAGTCCCAGTTCACGCCCTTCTTGCCGACCAGCTTGGCCAGGCCCGCGGGCATGTGGATGAAGGGATGCCAGTCACGCGGGCCGGCCTCGAGCAGCAGCACGCGGCAGTCCGGGTCCTCGCTCAGGCGGTTGGCCAGGACGCAGCCCGCCGAGCCCGCTCCCACGATGATGTAGTCGTACACGTGCGGCTCTTTCTTCGATGACCGGGCGACGGTAGGCCCGCAGTCTAGAGCAAACACTCAGGGAGGCCGTCCGGCATCACGAACCGTGGACAGCATCACTGTCGGGCCGGCTGGCGGCCGCCGGCCGGGTTGGCTATCGTGCGCGCAGCCCGCAGGATGCCCGCCATGACCGAAGCCCACGCCAGCCCCGGACGCTTCGACCACCTGCGCGGGGCCTTGCGCGAGTTCCCGCCGCTGGCCTGGTCCTTCCTGTACTTCTTCTTCCTCCTGACCGGCTACTACGTGCTGCGGCCGGTGCGCGACGCCATGGGCGCCTCGGCCGACGTCCAGGCGGTGTTCCCGCCCGCGCTGGTGGAATGGGCGGCGGCCCGCGGCTGGGTGCTGGGCGAACTGACCCTGCAGCTGCTGTTCACCGGCACCTTCCTGGTGATGCTGCTGCTGCAGCCGGCCTACGGCGCCCTGGTCAGCCGCTACCCGCGGCGGGTGTTCCTGCCGGTGCTGTACGTGCTGTTCATCGCCTGCCTGTTCGTCTTCTACGTGCTCTTCGGCCGCGAGGTGCCGGGCCGCGGCGCGGTGTTCTTCATCTGGGTGGCGGTGTTCAACCTGTTCGCGGTGTCGGTGTTCTGGAGCTTCATGGCCGACATCTACACCGACATCGAGGCGCGCCGGCTGTACGGCTTCATCGCCGCCGGTGGCACCATCGGCGGCTTCACCGGCCCGATCATCACCCGGCTGCTGGTGAACGAGATCGGCGTGGCCAACCTGCTGCTGGTGTCGGCGGCGCTGCTGGCGCTGGCGGTGGGCTGCATCCTGCGCCTGGGCCGCTGGGCCCGGCTGCGCGAGGCCGAGCGCGGCAAGGTCGGGGCCGAGCAGGCCATGGGCGGCAGCGTGCTGGCCGGCCTGCGCCTGCTGCGCGAGCAGCCGCTGCTGCAGGCGATGGCGGTGATCATGTTCTTCGGCGTGGGCGTGGGCACGCTGCTCTACAACGAGCAGGCGGCCATCGCGCGCGCCTTCTACCCCGACGTCGAGGCGCGCACGGCGTATTACGCCAACATCGACCTGGCCATCAACCTGCTGACGATCCTGGTGCAGGTCTTCCTCACCCGCACGCTGCTCGTTCGCTTCGGCGTGGCGCCGGTGCTGCTGATCCCGGCCGTCGCCATCCTCATCGGCTTCGCCGCGCTCACCGCCTCGCCGCTGCCGCTGCTGGTGGCGGTGGTGCAGGTGGCCACGCGGGCGGGCGAGTTCTCGCTGGCCAAGCCGGGCCGCGAGACCATCTACACCCGGGTCGATCGCGAGGTCCGGTACAAGGGCAAGGCCGTGATCGACACCGCGGTGTATCGCGCCGGCGACCTGTTCTTCGTCTGGGCCCACAAGTTCCTGGCGGCCTTCGGCTCGGCGGTGGTGTTCGGCGCCGGCATGCTGGTGGCCGGCATCATGACGCTCGGCGCCTGGCGCCTGATCCGCGAGCAGGCCAGGCTGCCGCCCGAGCCGCGCTGAGGCCGGCCACCGGCGCTTTTCGCGCCGCGAAAACACTTTCCTTCGTCGCTGGCGCTACCCTGTACGCATTCCACAGGGAGCACCGCCATGAAGACCCGCGCCGCCGTCGCCCACCAGGCCGGCAAGCCGCTGACGATCGAAACCGTCGACCTCGAGGGCCCGCGCTTCGGCGAGGTGCTGGTCGAGATCAAGGCCACCGGCGTGTGCCACACCGACGAATTCACGCTCTCGGGCGCCGACCCGGAGGGAATGTTCCCGGCCATCCTGGGCCACGAGGGCGCCGGCGTAGTGGTGGACGTGGGCCCGGGCGTGACGACGCTGAAGAAGGGCGACCACGTCATCCCGCTCTACACGCCCGAGTGCCGGCAGTGCGAGTACTGCCTCAATCCCAAGACCAACCTTTGCCAGGCGATCCGCTCCACGCAGGGCCAGGGCCTGATGCCCGACGGCAGCAGCCGCTTCTCGCTCGACGGCAAGCCGGTGCTGCACTACATGGGCACGTCCACGTTCGCGCAGTACACCGTGGTGCCCGAGATCGCGCTGGCCAAGATCCGCGAGGACGCGCCCTTCGACAAGGTCTGCTACATCGGCTGCGGCGTCACCACCGGCATCGGCGCGGTGATCTTCACCGCCAAGGTGGAGGTGGGCAGCAAGGCCGTCGTGTTCGGCCTGGGCGGCATCGGCCTGAACGTCATCCAGGGCCTGCGCCTGGCCGGCGCCGACATGATCGTCGGCGTGGACCTCAACCCGGCGCGCGAGGCCATGGCGCGCAAGTTCGGCATGACCCACTTCGTTAACCCGGCCGAGGTGGAGGGCGACCTCGTGCCCTACCTGGTCTCGCTGACCAAGGGCGGCGCGGACTATACGTTCGAGTGCATCGGCAACGTCAAGGTGATGCGCCAGGCCCTGGAGTGCGCGCACAAGGGCTGGGGCACCAGCGTGATCATCGGCGTGGCCCCGGCCGGCGCGGAGATCTCGACGCGGCCCTTCCAGCTGGTCACCGGCCGCAACTGGCGCGGCAGCGCCTTCGGCGGCGCGCGCGGGCGCACCGACGTGCCGAAGATCGTGGACTGGTACATGGAGGGCAAGATCGACATCGATTCGCTGATCACGCACACGATGCCGCTCGAACGCATCAACGAGGCCTTCGACCTGATGCACCGCGGCGAATCCATCCGCAGCGTGGTGGTCTACTGATGGCCTTCGAGGTCCTGTCCGAACACGCCTGCTTCGGCGGCACCATGGGCTTCTACCGCATGCCGTCCGCGGCCTGCGGCGGGCCGATGCGCTTCGGCGTGTTCCAGCCGCCGCAGGCGCGCACGGGCCGGGTGCCGGTGCTCACTTTCCTGGCGGGCCTGACCTGCAGCGAGGAGACGGCGGCGACCAAGGCCGGCGCCCAGCGCGTGGCGGCGGCGCTGGGCCTGATGCTGCTGTTCCCCGACACCAGCCCGCGCGACACCGGCATCGACGGCGCCACCGGCGACTGGGAGTTCGGCGAGGCCGCGGGTTTCTACCTCGACGCCACGCAGGCGCCGTGGTCGGCGCGCTTCCGCATGGAAACGCACGTGGTGGAGGAGCTGCCGGCGCTGCTGTCGGCGCACTTCCCGGCCGACCCCGCGCGATGCGGCATCACCGGCCATTCGATGGGCGGCCACGGCGCGCTGACGCTGGCGCTGCGGCATCCGGATCGCTATCGCAGCCTGTCGGCGTTCGCGCCGATCGTCGCGCCCAGCCAGGTGCCCTGGGGCCGCAAGGCCTTCGCGAACTACCTGGGGCCCGACGAATCGGCCTGGGCCGCGCACGACGCCTGCGAATGGGTGCGGCGCCGGCCCTTCGGCGGCCCGATCCTGGTCGACCAGGGCCTGGCCGACAAATTCCTCGAGGTCCAGCTCCAGCCGGAGCGCTTCGAAGCCGCCTGCGCCGCGGCGGGCCAGCCGCTGGTGCTGCGCCGCCACGCCGGCTACGACCACGGCTACTATTTCATCGCCAGCTTCATCGAGGACCACCTGCGGCACCATGCCGCGCAGCTGGCCTGAGGGGAATCGCCATGTCCGTGCTCGCGATCGCGCTGGTGGCCTTCGTGGCCCTGCAGCACCTGGGCTTCCTGGTGCTGGAGATGTTCCTCTGGACGAAGCCGCTGGGCCGCAAGGTCTTCGGCCTGGACCGCGAGTTCGCCGAACGTTCGGCCGCGCTGGCCAAGAACCAGGGCCTGTACAACGGCTTCCTCGCCGCCGGCCTGGGCTGGGGGCTGTGGCGGGGCGACGCGGGCATCTGCCTGTTCTTCCTGGGCTGCGTCATCGTGGCCGGCGTGTTCGGCGCGGCCACGGTCAAGCGCTCGATCCTGTACGTGCAGGCGCTGCCGGCGATCCTCGCGGCCGCCGCCTTGCAGACCGGCTGAAGGCGCTCCTACGCGGGCTTGCGGGGGCTGAGCCACATGGTGACGACGGCGTTGAACACGCGCTCGCCGGCCGGGTCGAACACGTCCACGTTCACCGGCAGCTCGTAGCCGGCGGCGGCGCTGACGATCGGGATCGACGGCGTGGCCACGCCGCGCTGGCGGCCCGTGGCCTTCTTCAGGTACTGCACGGTCATGCCCTTGGGGATCCAGCGCATGTCCTTGGGCAGCGAGGCGTCGGTCATCACGCCGGCGCAGAGTTCGGCCAGGTTGCACAGCGCGATAGCGTGCACGGTGCCGATGTGGTTGTGCACGCCGCGGCGGTCCGGGATGGAGGCTTCGCAGCGGCCGTTCTCCAGCACCTCGAAGCGCGGCGAGATGGTGCCGAAGTAGGGCGCCTTGAAGCAGACCGCGCGGCCGAACAGCCAGCGGCCGCCGGGCCAGCGCAGGAACTTGCGGTACATGCGCAGCAGGGGGGTGTCGCTCATGGCGGTACCTCGGGGCAGGGGTCCGTAGGAGCGCCTTCAGGCGCGAAAGGCCGGGGGCATCGCGCCTGAAGGCGCTCCTACGGGGTGGCGGGGTCAGGCGGCGCGGTGCTGGGCGCCGCGGGCCCCGCGGTGCAGCGAGGCGGCTTCCAGGTCGGCCGGGTCGAAGTCGTCCACGCTGATCGCATCCCAGGTGATGGCGCGCAGCTCCTCGAGCTGGGCCTTCTCCTCGGCGGTGATCCAGCCCTCGGCCACGCCCTCGGCCAGCTGCGAGGCGAAGTCCAGGGCCTCGATGTCGCTGTTCTTGAGCGCCTTGAGGAACTTGCGCTCCACCGGCTCGGCCAGGATCACCTTCTGCAGGTAGCTGTTGACGCGGCCGGCCGGGTTGTTGGCGCAGGGCGTCAGGAACACGCCCTGGGCGAGGCGGTCGCGCGCCTCCGAGGGCGACATCAGCAGCGCGGCGGCGCGGCGGCCCAGGCGGTCGCTCGGCTCCTGCGCGCGGCGACCCCACGGGAACACCAGCATCCACAGCAGCCAGCCCACCGGGCGGATCGGGAAGTTGCGCAGGGCGCCCGAGAGCGCGCGCTCGATCTTGTAGGCCGAATCATGGAAGGCCCAGGCCAGCAGCGGCTGCTCGGCCGCCGGGCGGCCGTCGTCCTCGTAGCGCTTGAGCATGGCGCTGGCGATGTAGAGCTGGCTCAGCACGTCGCCCAGGCGGCCCGAGAGCTTCTCCTTGAACTTGAGCTTGCCGCCGAGCAGCAGCATCGAGGTGTCGGCCACCAGGGCCAGGTTGGCCGAATAGCGGTTGAGCTTGCGGTAGTAGCGGCGGGTGTAGGCATCGCCCGGCGCCTGGCCGATGCGCGCGCCGACCAGGCCCAGCACCCAGCTGCGCACCGCGTTGGAGATCGCGAAGCCGATGTGGCCGAACAGGTTGGTGTCGAACTCGCGCAGGGCCTGCGCCTTGTCGGGCAGCTGGGCGGCCTGCATTTCCTTCAGCACCCAGGGATGGCAGCGGATGGCGCCCTGGCCGAAGATCATCAGCGAGCGGGTCATGATGTTGGCGCCCTCGACCGTGATCGAGATCGGCGCCGCCTGCCAGCCGCGGCCCAGGTAGTTCATCGGGCCCAGGATCACGCCCTTGCCGCCGTGGATGTCCATGGCGTCCTTGGCGACCTCGCGGGCCAGTTCGGTGGCGTGGTACTTGGCGATGGCCGAGGGCACGGCCGGCTTCTCGCCGCGGTCGACGGCGGCGGCGGTGGACTGCGACAGCGCGCTGCAGGCATAGGCATGGCCGGCCAGGCGGGCCAGCGCTTCCTCGACGCCCTCGAAGCGGCCGATCGACAGGCCGAACTGCTTGCGCACGCGGGCGTAGGCACCGCTGACCACGGCCGCCAGGCGCGAGGCGCCGGAGGACGTGGAGGGCAGGGTGATCGCGCGGCCCACGCTCAGGCACTCGACCAGCATGCGCCAGCCGTGGCCGATGTAGTCCTCGCCGCCGATCAGCTGGCTCAGCGGCAGGAACACTTCCTGGCCGCGCACCGGGCCGTTCTGGAAGGCGCAGTTGAGCGGGAAGTGGCGGCGGCCGACCTCCAGGCCCGGGGTGTCGCGCGGGATCAGCGCCAGCGTGATGCCGCGGTCGGACTCGTCGCCCAGCAGCTTGTCCGGGTCGTGCAGGCGGAAGGCCAGGCCGATGACCGTGGCCACCGGCGCCAGCGTGATGTAGCGCTTGTCGAAGGTGAGCTTGACGCCGAGCACGCGCGCGCCGTTCCACTCGCCTTCGCAGACGATGCCGAAATCGGGGATGGAGGTCGCGTCCGAGCCCGCGGTCGGGCCGGTCAGCGCGAAGCAGGGCACCTCGCGGCCATCGGCCAGGCGCGGCAGGTAGTGCTGCTTCTGCTCGTCGGTGCCGTAGTGCAGCAGCAGCTCGGCCGGGCCCAGCGAGTTGGGCACGCCGACGGTGGAGCTGAGCGTGGCCGAGACCGAGGCCAGCTTCTCGATCACCTTGTGGTGGGCCAGCGCGCTGAAGCCCAGGCCGCCGTATTCCTTCGGGATGATCATGCCGAAGAACTTGTTCTTCTTCAGGTAGTCCCAGATCTCGGGCGTGAGGTCGGCGCGGACGTGGGTGATCTCCCAGTCGTTGGTCATGCGGCAGACCTGCTCGACCGGGCCGTCGAGGAAGGCCTGCTCCTCGGCGGTCAGTTCCGGCTTGGGCTGGGCCAGCAGCTGTTCCCACTTGGGCATGCCCGAGAACAGCTCGCCCTCGAAGCCGACGGTGCCGGCTTCCAGCGCGGTCTTCTCGGTGTCCGAGAGCGGCGGCAGGATCTTGGTGTAGAAGCCCAGCAGCGGCTTGGTGATCACCGCCTGGCGGAAGGGCGTGATGAGCAGCGGCAGGGTGCCGATGGCCAGCAGCACGCCGGCGACGATGGTCGCGGGCAGGCTCGCGCCGGCCAGGGCGACGCCGACCAGCAGGGTGGCCGCCAGCGCGGTGAACACCGCCAGGCTCAGCCGGTGGTAGGCGACCACCAGGATCGCCAGCAGCAGGGCGAGGAAGGGGGCGAGGATGCTCATCGTGGATCTCCGGTGCGCGCCGCGGCGGGCGCGGTCAGGTCTTGCAGGAAGGACAGCAGGGTATCGGCAAAGGCGTCGTTGTCGTCACCGGCCACCATGTGGGTGGCGTCCGGCAGGCGGACGTGGCGCGCGTGCGGCGCCAGGTCCAGGAAATGGGCGACGGTCTCGTCGGAGACCAGGTCGCTGCGGCCGCCGCTGACCAGCAGCACCGGCACGTCGAGGGCGCGGCAGGCGGCGTCGAGCGGGTCGGCCAGGTCCTGCGTGCCCGGGATGAATTCGCTGAGCAGGCGCGGATCCCAGTGCCAGGCCAGGCGGCCGTCGGCGCGCGGCACCAGCAGGTGCGCCAGCTGCGCCGGCGTCTTGCGGGCGCGCCGGTGCGGCAGGTAGGCGGCGATCTGCTCGGCCGCGTCCTGGTAGGACGCGAAGCCTTCGGGGTGCGCGTTCATGAAGCCAAGGATGCGCTCGACGCCCGAGGCTTCCCAGCGCGGCGTGATGTCCACCAGCACCAGGGCCGAGAAGGGCTTTTCCGCGGCCTGCGCCATCAGCCCGGTCAGTCCGCCCATCGAGGCGCCGACCAGCACCGGGCGCGGGCCGGTCGCCGCCGCGGCCACCGCGACATCGGCGACGAACTGCTCGCCGGCATAGGCGCGGCCGGCGGGATTACGGCCGGAGCGGCCGTGGCCGCGCGCGTCCCAGGCCAGGCTGGCGTAACCCGAGGTCGCCAGCCGCGCCTGCGTCGCCGACCACGCCTGCCGGGTCTGCCCGAAGCCGTGCGCGAGCAGCACGCCCGGGCCGGCGCCGGCCAGCGACTGCGCCGCCAGCGGCACGCCGTCGCGGGCGCGCAGTTCGAGGGCCTGGAAGGCAGGCAGGGCAGGGGCGGCGGTCATCACCATACGGCCGAGTATCGAGAGCCCGGCGGTCCGCTGTCAATACCGGCGCGTATGGTGCATGATGCCGGCGTCAAGACCCAGTGTTCCACGGCCCCGTTTCCATCCCGTAGACTTCGCCACCGTATGGTCGCCGCCCCTTCCAAATCCGATCGCCCCTCCCGCCTGAGCGCGGAGGACTGGGCCCTCGCGGCCCTGGACGTCATCGCCGAGCAGGGCCTGGCCGCGGTGGCCGTGGAACCCCTGGCGCGCCGGCTGGGCGTGACCAAGGGCAGCTTCTACTGGCACTTCCCGTCCCGCGAGGCGCTGCTGGTGGCGGCGCTCGAGCGCTGGGAGGTGATGGAGCAGGAAACCGTGTTCGGCCAGCTCGAGGCCGTGCCCGAGCCGCGGGCCCGCCTCAAGGCCCTGTTCCAGCTGGTCGCGCACGAGCTCAAGCCGCACATCATCTATAGCGAGCTGCTCAAGGCGCTCGACCACCCGGTCGTGCAGCCGGTGCTGCACCGCGTGTCCCAGCGGCGCCTGGACTACCTCGCGGCCAGCTTCCGCCAGGCCGGCCTGCCGCGCCTGGACGCGCAGAACCGCGCGCGCCTGACCTACGCCGCCTACGTCGGCTTCCTGCAGCTGAGCCTGCAGCTGGGCCAGCCGCGCCTGCACCACGACGAGTTCGAGGCCTACGTCGGCCACGTCATGGCGACGCTGATCCCGGCCTGAGCCCGGCCCGCGCCGCCGTCACGGGGCGGGCACCGCCCCCAGCGGCTAGAATAGGCGCCGTCTGCGGGCGCCCCGGCGCGCCGCCTCCCGGTTTCCCCTAGAACAGGCCCCTCCAGGAGCCACGCCGTCCATGTCCAGCCAGCTTGCCGCCCTCAACGACTGGGTCGCCCAGGTCGCCCAGCTCACCCAGCCCGACGCCATCCACTGGTGCGACGGCTCCGATGCCGAGAACGCCGTCCTGGTCGAGCGCATGCTCGCCACCGGCGACCTGCACCGCCTCAACGAGACGACCCACCCGAACTGCTTCCTGCACCGCTCCAACCCGCAGGACGTCGCCCGCGTCGAGCACCTGACCTTCGTCTGCACCCGCGACCCCGCCGACGCCGGCCCGAACAACAACTGGATGGACCCGGCCGAGGCGCACGCGCAGATGGACGCGCTGTACGCCGGCTGCATGAAGGGCCGCACGATGTACGTCGTGCCCTACTGCATGGGTCCGATCGATTCGCCGCTGGCGCGCTGCGGCGTCGAGATCACCGACTCGCCCTACGTCGTCGCCAACATGCGCATCATGACCCGCATGGGCGCGCCGGCGCTCAAGCGCATCGAGCGCGAGGGTTCGTTCGTGAAGGGCCTGCACTCGATCGGCGAACTCGACCCGAACCGCCGCTTCATCATGCATTTCCCGGAAGAACTGGCGATCCAGAGCTTCGGCTCGGGCTACGGCGGCAACGCGCTGCTGGGCAAGAAGTGCCACGCGCTGCGCATCGCCTCCTGGCAGGCGCGCACCGAGGGCTGGCTGGCCGAGCACATGCTGATCGTCGGCATCGAGAACCCGCAGGGCGAGACGCACTACGTCGCCGCCGCGTTCCCGAGCGCCTGCGGCAAGACCAACCTGGCCATGCTGATCCCGCCGGAGGGCTACCGCTCGAAGGGCTGGAAGGTGTGGACCGTCGGCGACGACATCTGCTGGATGCGCCCGGGCGCCGACGGCCGCCTGTACGCGATCAACCCGGAGGCCGGCTACTTCGGCGTCGCCCCGGGCACCAGCGAGAAGACCAACGCCAACGCGATGGCCATGCTCAACCGCGATGCCATCTTCACCAACGTCGGCGTCACCGCCGACAACCAGCCGTGGTGGGAGGGCATGACCTCGGGCACGCCGGTGAAGGACTGGCAGGGCCGCGACTACGACAAGGCCGTGTCCCCGGCCGCGCATCCGAACGCGCGCTTCACCGTCAGCGCCAGGCAGTGCCCGAGCTACACCGACAAGGCCGAGGACGCGCAGGGCGTGCCGCTGAGCGCGATCGTCTTCGGCGGCCGCCGCGCCTCGCTGGTGCCGCTGGTGCTCGAGGCCCGCGACTGGACCCACGGCGTGCTGGTCGGCGCCTCGATGGCCTCGGAGACCACCGCCGCCGCCACCGGCGCCGTCGGCGTGGTGCGCCGCGACTCGATGGCGATGAAGCCCTTCGCCGGCTACAACTTCGGCGACTACTTCGCGCACTGGCTGTCCTTCGACAGGCCCGGCGCGAAGCTGCCGAAGATCTTCCAGGTCAACTGGTTCCGCAAGGACGCCGACGGCAAGTTCATGTGGCCCGGCTTCGGCGACAACCTGCGCGTGCTCGAGTGGATGCTCAAGCGCGTCACCGGCCAGGCCGGGGCGGTCGAGACGCCGGTCGGCAACCTGCCGCGCCCGG
>VFQM010000882.1_pt1 | contig 29484 bp, 28 predicted proteins | sample 3512391 | NCBI WGS metagenome assembly VFQM01 (sample SAMN10412369, study PRJNA504923) | tailings metagenome | isolation source: Replicate 1 from Balatoc abandoned mine | place: Philippines
GGGAAGTGGGAGGTGAAGGCATCGGCGCATGCGTTCCTGGGTGGGGGGAGCCAGGTGGCGGGGTTGCCGCGGTTGCCCGACACCCGCGCGACACTCTTCCAGGAACAGTTCATCGCCAAGAACGCCATCAGCGGCCTGCCCGTGGCAGGCATGCCCTACCGCATCGAAATGGGCAGCGGCGAAATCATCTCTGGTGTCACTGGCCAAGACGGAAAGACTGAAGTCGTGGCCACCACCGAACCTGAGAGTCTGAAGGTGTATTGGGTGCCCCATGCCGAGGGTGGCGCCTTCCCTGACGCCGCGCTGTCGGAGGGTTGCTGACGTGGCCGCGCCCAATCCCAACCTAGCAGGCACCAGCCAGACCAAGGCCTCCAACAAAGGTGGTTTGACGGCCTTGGAATGCACCTTGCCCCGCAAAGTCACCTACGTCTTCAATGCTGGCGACCTGGCCAATATTCCATTTGCGGTGGCCGTGGACGGCGTGGTGCTCGCCGACTTTGCCCAGCGCAGCAAACTCGTCTCGGGTAAAGGCGGCAAGGTGGATGTCACTGTGTGCCAAGGGCAGCGGGTCAGCCTGTACCTCAACAGCGACGCGGCGGCGGCTTGGCGGCAGAACCCGGTCTATGCTGTGACGGCGGGCGAGCGCGACATCGTCGTGAAGATCGTCGAGAAGAAGGGCAAGCACAGCGATGCAGACACACCTGTTCCGCAAGCCGCCACGGCTGGGAAAGCCACAACGGCTGGCGACGTCGATCACTACACTGCGCCGCTGACCGGCGACATATGGATGAAGGTGTCGCACAAGTACACGGAGTCCGAAGTCGACACGCGATTACCAGCGGGGACCAGCGACGCGGTCAAAGCTGCGGTCAAGAGCATCTACAGCGGGCTGGGCAGCGCGAACCTGGAGGTCACTGAGCCGGCATCGGCAGGCCAGCCTGCACGCCGTGTCAAAGTGACATTTGAAGACGCCGACAACCCCAGGGACAACATCACCCAATATGCACTCTTGGCAGATGGACTGCCGCGCGTTCACCCGAGTGGTTATGCCGCGTTGTTGAGTGCCGCCTTGGACAACGGCATCACCTCGTTGAGGGTGTCGTCATGCTGGCGGCCCATGCTGGGCCAAATTCCACACCGCGTGGGCCTGGGTTTGGACGTGTCCATTCTGGGCGGCACTGTGCTGAACCGCGAAGAGCTGAGGAAGGCCTTCGAGATCAAGGCGATGGGCGGCCAAGGCGACGGTGATGACGGCGACAACGTCAGCAATGCCGAGGTGCAGGCCTTTGGGGAATACGAGCAGGCGATCAGCGCCCGAGAGGCGGCAACGGTAGAACTTGCCGACGCAGGCAAGGCGCTGAACGCGGTAGACAAGACGAATGCACAGGCGCTGAAGGCTGCCGAGGAACTGGTGGCGGAAAAGCGAGAGGCCTTGAGAGTTGCCCAGATGCTTCGTAACGAGAAGCTGAACTCATGGAGTGCCGCCCGCGATGCTACGGAGCCTACACATGTTCGGGGCTATCGGCAGTCGTTGATGACGTGTGCGTGTGTACGCCAGATTTTTGACCCTTGGTTCATAGATGACAACGTTAAGGATTCGACGGCGCCAGAGCCTAATATGCAGAGGGGCGTAAAGAACAAGTCCAACGAGCGACTGCATGCGCATCACCTGCACATCACGGTAGCTGACCCCAAGATACTATGAATATCAGAGTGAGCATTTTGCGCAGCCAGCTCCGCATGCTGTTGCTGGCCTTTGCGGTTTGCGCAACGGCTCCGGTAGCATCGGGGCAAACCGCCCAAAAACTTCCGGAATGGTTGGATAGGCCATGGGAGTTGCGGTATGTCGTGTACATCACCAGCAGTTGGGAGAGCGCGACCAGGGTGGCAACCAAACTTCTTAATCAGTCGGCGGCCACAAAGTTGGACCGTCGATGGGAACTGCTTTTCGAACCGGACTCAGTCCATACGACCGGTAACATCATTGACAAGCAGCTGACCGTGGTGCTGATTGAGTTCAACCGCGACGGGTTGGTGACCACGCCGCATAGTTTCGGGCGGCCGCTTTACGGCAAGCTTCATCGCCTCTTGCACTTTCAGCTGTCTCCGGGCGAGTACGCCACGGAGCCCAGGTTTCATTTGGGCTACTGGTTCATGGGTTTGAGCGAAGGCAGCATTGAATGGGCTCCGGGCTTTTGCTCGGGCGACGATATACCGTCGCCGTTTTCGGCTACCGATGGGGCCTATCTCTACGGCCCCAAGTTCCGCCTCAACTCGCAATCCAACACCTTCGGTTGTAGAGAGTGGACGTACCAACTCTACAACCGCGACCGGCCTTACATCGATATAACGAGTTACGTGCCCAAAGACGAGAGCTTCGACAAGGGTGCCTACGTGAGGGATACCTTTGGTTGGTCGCGGTTCGAAGACCCGCGCAAACCCGTCATCGGCAAATACGAAGACCACTGGTACTGCTTTTTGGAATGCCCGGGTGGTGAGGCCCCGGGCCGCATTCCCGACATCCAGGCCTGGGCCAAGAAGAATGGATGGTCTGTGCCGAAGCCGCCTACACGCGTGCCGGTGTTTCCAGACCCGCCGGGCAAACAAGGCCACTACCCCAAATGATGCGTTTCCAGCCGAATGCGGCTGTCAGTCCGGCATGCCTTCTGCCCCATGAACCTTGACCACCTCCTGTCACCGCTGACCTCCGCCGCCCCCACCGGCGCCGACCTCAGCTTCTCCCCCGAATTCGACGCCATCGCCGAGCTGCGCCGCGCCGACGACCCTTCGCTGTCGCAAGGCGAATGGGTCACCGACCTCAAGTCTGCCAACTGGCCCGGCGTCGCGCAGGCTTGCGAGGCGCTGTTGTGCCAGCGCAGCAAGGACCTGCGTGTGGCCAGCTGGCTCACCGAAGCATGGGCCCAGGTGAAGGGCTATGCCGGGCTGGCCGATGGAATCGCACTCAGCGACGGCCTCTGCCAGCGCTTCTGGGCCGACCTGCACCCGCTGCCCGACGGGGACGACTTCGATCTGCGCACCGGCGCACTGTCGCACCTGCTCGGCCATGTGGTGCAGTTGGCCAAAGCCCTGCCGGTGCTCAAGCGTGGCGCGCGCACCTACGCGTTGCGCGACATGGACGTGGCGCGCGCCCTGGGCGCCGCGTTGGCCAAGGCCCGCGATCCGTCCGAGGTGCCCACCGCAGGCAGGCCCACGCCCGACGACATCGCCCGCGCCCTGCGCGAGACGCCGCCATCGCTGATCGCCGATCGTCTGCTACACGCGCGCCGCGCCCAGCAGGCACTGCTGGCGCTGCAGTCCACGGTCGACAGCCACCTGGGCGACGACGGCCCGGGCTTCAGCGCCGCCAAGTCCGCGCTCGAAGACGCAGTGCATGCGCTGGAGCGCCTGGCGCGCGAGGCAGGTGTGGCGAGCGGCAGCGCCACAACGCCCGCGGCGTCGACCCAGGCCGAGGCCACCATGCCGGCGCCGGGCCAACTCGGCCATGCCGCCACGCCAACAAGCACCAGCGGCAGATTCGGCGGCGCCACGGCCACACGCGCCCAGGCCCTGGCGCAACTGCGCCTGGTGGCCGAGTACTTCCGTAGCCACGAACCGCACAGCCCTGTGGCCTACCTGGCAGAACGCGCGGCGCATTGGGGCGAACTGCCGCTGCACGAGTGGCTACGCCTGGTGATGAAGGACGGCGGCACGCTGGCCCAGCTGGAAGAGCTGCTGGGCGTGGAGCCGCAGCGCGAGGGGCGGGAATCAGGCCATTGAGCCAGGACCCCACGCACCACTTGCCAGCAAGAGACGCAGCTGCCGCTGACCGGCGCCGAACATGCCCGCGCCGCAGGCCAGAACGCAGCCTCTTGGCACACCCCGGCAGTCGAAGTGACAGTCCCGCTCAGGCGGCGGCCGGCGCCAACTGGGGCCAGGTCTTCGTGCCGCGTGTGGGCTCCGAGGTCGCCGTGGCCTTTGTCGAAGGCGACATCGACCGCCCCGTGGTCACCGGCGGGCTGTACAACGGGCAGGACACCCCGCCCTTCGCCGCGGGGGTGGACGCCGGTGTCAACCACCCGGGCGTCATCGACGGCTGGCGCAGCCGGGCCCTGGATGGCGACGGCTTCAACGAGTGGGTGCTCGACAACGCCACCGGCCAGCTGCGCATGCGGCTGCACGCCAGCTACAGCGCTGCCGAACTCGGCCTGGGCCATCTCATCCAGCAAGGCAGTGGCAGCGCCCAGCGCGGCGCCTGGCGCGGCGCCGGCTTCGAGGCCGGCACGCAGGGCTGGGCCAGCCTGCGTGCGGGCAAGGGGCTGTTGCTGTCGACCAGCGCCCGACCCGGCAGCTACGGCTCGGCGCAGAGCACGCAGATGGACGCCGCCGAAGCCGTGGCCCAGCTCCGGGCCGCCAAGGACCTGGGCGCGCGCCTGTCGGCTGCCGCCCAGGCCGGCACGGCCGCTCCGCTGCCCACACACGACGCCGGGCAGGCGTTCGAGGCCTTCATCCGCGCCATCGATCCGCAGCAAGACGGCCGGCACGCCGGGCCCGTCAACGGCCAGGACGCGCGCAAGGCGCAGGGGCGCAGCCCCGGTGAGGCTGTGGAAGCCTTCGGCCAGCCGCAGATGCTGCTGGACACGCCCAGTACCCTGCTGATGGCCAGCGAGGCCAGCATCGCCGCCTTCGCCGGGCAGGACATGAGCTTTGCGGTGCAGGGCGACATCCAGCACAGCGCCGCCCACACCTACGCCAGCGTCAGCGGCACCACCACCAGCTGGTTCACCCACCAGGGCGGCGCCACGCTGCACGCCGCCAACGGCCCCGTCTCGCTGCAGGCCCACACCGACACCTTGCAGATCCTGGCCGACCAGGACATCACCGTCATCTCCGTCAACGACGAAGTCACCATCAGCGCCAAGAACCGCATCGAGCTGGTGGCCGGGCAGAGCTCCATCGTGCTGGACGGCGGCAACATCGACTTCAACTGCCCGGGGAAGTGGGAGGTGAAGGCATCGGCGCATGCGTTCCTGGGTGGGGGGAGCCAGGCGGCGGGGTTGCCGAGCTTGCCGACCGGCACTGCCAGTCCCCAGGGCATTCTGGAAACACCGCTGCAGCAGACCTACAGCCTGACGCTGGACACCGAGAACCTGCCCACGGGGTGGCTGCCCATGGGCGATGGCCGGGTCGCCTACCTGTTGGAGGACGGAAACTTGGTGGGTGTACTGAACACCCCCGCGGGTTCGGTCATGTCCAACACCTTGATGACCGCACAACCCACAGGGCGGACGCTCTGGCTTGGTGGTTTGGGGCGCTGGACGGCCAGCGAAGACGTTCTACAACCCCATGACGAGGCCACCGAATCGGAAAGCGAGGTCGACGATGAATGAGCGAGCGGCCCTGACGGATCCCTACCGCGTGCAACCAGGGGACCACTTGTCGCTGGTGGCGCAACGATCAGGCTCCACGGTGGCCACGTTGCAGCGGCTCAACGGCATCAAGAACCCCCATCAATTGGCCGTTGGCCAGGTGCTGTACCTCAGCGAAGCCTCGGCTTATGGCGTCAGCGTGTGCTTCCTGGACGCATTGCGTCACCCCATTGCCAACCTGAACTACAGGCTGTGCTTCGATGGCCGCAGCATTGCCGGCAAGACCACCGAACAAGGCACGACACCCGCCCAGGTCACGCGCAACGCACAATCGAGCTTTGAGGTGTGGGTGCAAGACGGCCGCCAGGGCTGGCAGTTGGTGCAGAAGACAGTTTCGGGTTACGGCCACAAGCTGATCACCTTGGTCAGCGACGCCATCGTGGTGCAGGCCCAAACACAAGCCCATCCGACCGGTGCACCCGCGGTGCCCGGCAAGCCAGCCGCCAGAACCGCCACGGCCAGCCAAACGGCGGCTTTGCCCAAGGCCGTGCCGGGCGCGCCCAGCAAAAACAACGCTGCAGTCAAGACAAAGAAGAGCAAAGGGCCGCAGGGGCAGCACGTGATCCAGCTGGGCGTGGAGCTGCCGCAGGGGTTGTTGGATCTGTTCGCCAGCTACAAGGGTGGGGACATCACGACCCAACAATGGAAGCAGCTTGGTGTTCTGCTCGAATGCGAGCACGAAGTCTTGATGGCCATCGCGCAGATCGAGAGTGGCAGTCGCCAAGCCTACTGGCGCTTGAACAACCAGGCCGGCGCCACCTTGCCTGCCATCTTGTACGAGCGCCACTACTTCAGCCGCTTGACTAAAGGCCAGTACGACAAGACCCACCCTGACATTTCCTGGCGCACGGGCTACAGGGGCAAAAAGGAACTGGGCAAAACCAACGACCAAATGCCCAGCGGTACCGTGCAAGGGAGGGACACCTACAGCACCTACGCCACCTCTTACCTGCGCTTGGTCAACGCCTACCGGCTGGACGAAGAAGCAGCGCTGAAGTCATGTTCCTGGGGCAAGTTCCAGATCATGGGGGAGAACTACGAGCTGTGTGGCATGCCGAGTATTCAGGACTTCGTCGAGTTCATCTGCCAGTCCGAGGCCCAACAGCCGTCCCTGCTGGCTCAGTTCGTACGCAACAAACCTGCCACGTACAAGAACCCGAAGAACAAGGAACTCGGCCTGGAAAAGTCATTGTTACAGGCCGTTCGCGACAAGGACTGGAAAGCCATCGCCTTCAATTACAACGGCCCGCGCTACGCAAAGAACCACTATGACGCAAAACTCCAAGACGCTTTCCAGAAAATCAAAGCCGGCCAGTTGGGCTGATGCACTGGTCATGGGCTGCAGTGTGACTGTTCTGTTGTTCGCGGCCCAAGCCCAGGCTGAAATTCGGTTGTCCAGTGATTGGGCGCGTGGTTTTGATGCTGCCGGGCGCCTGATTCCTGCCGACAAACGAGAGACATCCCGTGTCTCCAACGCAACCAAGGCCTACGCTTGGAGTCTGTCATCTGTTCCGCTGGGTCACGTCTACGCGCCCGACATGCACCTGGGATTCCGTCTGCATCTGGACGATACCCTCTACTACATAACGCCAGCGGGCATCATCACGCGCGAGCGAGAGGGTGAGGTGTGCACTCCAGCCGACTACAAGAGTATCCCAACCTACATGTGCGAAGAAGGGCAGCGGCTGTACCATTCTTGCCACCTGCTGTTCCTGAACAAACACATGCTGCAGGCCGGGGCCTTGCGCTTGCGCGTCTATGAGCCCTTCATCTCGTTCTGCAATGCGGTACCTGCCATGGGCGTGGGTGACAAAGCGCGCAACGAATTGCTGGTGACGATCCAGTACTTCGACATCGGCGGCGGCAAGGTAGCCAAGACCCCCGCAGAACTGGGCCGTGGGTGGCGCCGCATGACGGTGGCTGTGCGGCTCAATGAGGTGGATGGCCAGATCGTGGCCGAACAAGACGACCGCTGCCTGGGCAACCCCAACAACATCGACACCATTCCCGACGCCAGGAAGGCGCTCAAAGCCTGCGCGACTGCGCAGCGCTGAGCAGCTTCGCCCTGCGGCCATCCGCCAAGCCCATGCCCGACCTTCACTCGCTGCTGCAGCCCCTGCCCGAAACCCCCACCGGCGCCGACCTCAGCTTCTCCCCTGAATTCGACGCCATCGCCGAGATGCGGCGAGCCGACGACCCGACCTTGTCGCAGGGCGAGTGGGTCACCGAGCTGAAGACCGCCAACTGGGCCGGTGTCGCCAAGGCCTGTGAGGCTTTGCTGTCTGACAAGACCAAAGACCTGCGTGTGGCCGGTTGGTTGCTGGAAGCCTGGGCACAGCAGCGGGGCTATGAAGGTTTGGCCGATGGCCTGGCACTGACGCGTAGCCTGTGTGAACAGCACTGGCCCACGCTGCACCCGCAGCCCGATGAAGGCGACTTCGAACTGCGCATCGGTGCGCTGACACGGTTGCTGGGCCAGGTCACACCACTGGCCACCAGATTGCCGGTGCTCCAGCGTGGCACGCAGCATGTCAGCCTGCTGGACATGGAGGTGGCGCGCAACTTGGGTGCGGCCCTGGCCAAGGCACGCGACCCGTCGGACGTACCCACGGCGGGCAAGACCACGCCCGACGACATCACCAAGGCCCAGCGCGAAACCTCGCCCGCACGCATCGCCCAAAGGCTGTTGCAGGCGCAGCGCGCACAGACCGAACTCAACGCCCTGCAGGCCGTGGTCGACGGCCACCTGGGCTTGGACGGCCCAGCCTTCACGCCCGCCAAACAAGCCCTGGAGAACGCCGTGCACGCGCTGGAGCGGCTGGCGCGGGACACCGGGGCTGTGACGGGTGCAGCCCCCACCAGCGCAGCCACCGAAGCACCGGCAGCGGCTGGCGCATCAGCCCGGACAGGCAACCCCGGCCAAGCCGTGCCTGCCTTCGGGGGCGCCCCCACCAGCCGCGCCCAGGCCCTGGCGCAACTGCGCCTGGTGGCCGAGTACTTCCGTAGCCACGAACCGCACAGCCCTGTGGCCTACCTGGCAGAACGCGCGGCGCATTGGGGCGAACTGCCGCTGCACGAGTGGCTGCGGCTGGTGATGAAAGAAGGCGGCACGCTGGCCCAGTTGGAAGAGCTGCTGGGCGTGGAGCCGCAGCGCGAGGGGCGGGATTCGGGCCATTGAGCCAGGACCCGCGCACCACCTGCCAGCCCGAGCCGCAGCTACCGCTGACCGGCGCCGAACATGCCCCCCCGCAGGTCAGAACGCAGCCTCTTGGCACACCCCGGTAGTCGAAGTGACAGTCCCGGCTGGGGCGCGGCTGCGCCTCACCTCCATGTCACTTCACCCTGCGAGCCGCGGAACACCGCGTTGCCAACAACCTGGGTGCCCGCGCCGCGAAGCTGCTGGGTCAGACCGAGCTGGAGCGTGGCAGCCACTCCCCCCCCCTGCATCTGCAGCGCGACCTTTGGGGCAAGCGGCAATTCACCGGCTGGGGCTACGACGAAGGCGACATCCAGGTCAACCTGGTGGACGTGCCGATACTGCAAAACAACTGGCGAGCTGCCCCATGAGCGCACCCTTGATTCCCCAAGAGATCTACCTGCTGGAGCGCTACAGCTCCGTGGCCTACTACGGCGAGATGCGCGACCACTTCGCGGCGATGGTGCGTGCGATCGAGGTCGAGTTGGCGTTCTTCATGACCAAGCTGCCGCCCGACTACCGCAGCCGCCACTTGTCTGAACAAGCGGACATCGTCTGGGGCGAAACCGTGCTGCCGAACCTGCGTTGGACGCTGGACGGCTTGAACCAAGGCTATGTGCGCATGGCCCATGGTGACTGGGATGCCTTAGGGCAGGCTGGCAACGTTGAATCCGCCTTTGCGGGCATACGGCGTGACTTCACCTGGCACTGGGTGCCAGACGAGCGGTTTGACCACATCGTTTTTCCCAAGCGTGCCGCCTCAGAGCGCAGCGACAACATCGACATCACATCGAGGGCTGAGTGGCGCCCCGGGGCCTTGAGCAGCAGGTACCGCGACGACTCCCGCGGCCCGTTGATGCCACCGGACAGCTGGCCGCGCTACAGGGCCAATGCCGCGGTCCGTGTCAAGACGGGTGCCAAGGTCCCACGCAATGGCATCTACCTGCCCGACCATCCGCAGTCTTGCGCACAGGTGTTGATTGAGGGCTACGAAGCCTGGGGTGCGACGGTGTTGCGCGACCCGAACGACCCCAACCGCTTGTTTGACCGCTTCGACACCACCTGGACCTTGGTGGAGCGTGTCGCCGACAGTGGCGGCGGCACGCCGGGGGCGACAGACCCGCTGGCCGCGGGTGTGCGCCTGCGCTGCCCGGCGGGGCAGCCTTGTCCGCAAGCGGGTTGGTGGTTCACGCCCTCATCGTTGTCGGGGCGTCAGCAGTTCGCGCAAGGGCAGACCATGCCCGCAGTCATCAGCGACTACGGCAGCACCATCTGGCAGTGGGACGAGGACCAGACCTCATGAGCGACTTGTCGAAGTTGCTGCAGCCCCTGCCCGGCGCCCCCACCGGCGCCGACCTCAGCTTCTCCCCCGAGTTCGACGCCATCGCCGAGATGCGGCGGGCCGACGACCCGACCTTGTCGCATCGATGGCCCGGCACTGACGCGTGGCCTGTGTGAACAGCACTGGCCCACCCTGCACCCGCAGCCCGATGAATGCGACTTCGAACTGCGCATCGGTGCACTGGCGCAACTGCGCCTCGTGGCCGAGTACTTCCGCACCCATGAACCGCACAGCCCGGCGGCCTACCTGGCAGAACGCGCGGCGCGTTGGGGCGAACTGCCGCTGCACGAATGGCTGCGGCTGGTGATGAAGGAAGGCGGCACGCTGGCCCAGCTGGAAGAGCTGCTGGGCGTGGAGCCGCGCCGCGACGCAGGTTGATCCGCTGCGGACACCACGCCAGACCCGCGGAGCGGGTCTGGGTGACGAGCCCGCCGGCCTACGCCGTCGGATTGCGCAGCCGGATGTGCAGCTCGCGCAGCTGCGCTTCGTCGACGTTGCTCGGTGCGCCGGTCAGCAGGCACTGCGCGCGCTGCGTCTTCGGGAACGCGATCACGTCGCGGATGCTCTCGGCCTTGGTCATCAGCGTGACCAGGCGGTCCAGGCCGAAGGCCAGGCCGCCGTGCGGCGGCGCGCCGTACTGCAGCGCGTCGAGCAGGAAGCCGAACTTCACCTTCGCGTCCTCGGCCGTGATGTTCAGGGCCTTGAAGACCTTGCTCTGCACCTCGGCGCGGTGGATACGCACCGAGCCGCCGCCGAGTTCCCAGCCGTTGAGCACCATGTCGTAGGCCTTGGCGATGCAGGCACCGGGGTCGGTGTCCATCAAGTCCTCGTGCCCGTCCTTGGGCGCGGTGAACGGGTGGTGCACCGCGCTCCAGCGGCTGTTGTCCTCGTCGTACTCGAACATCGGGAAGTCGACCACCCACAGCGGCGCCCACTTGTCCTCGAACAGCCCGTGCTGGCGGCCGAACTCGCTGTGGCCGATCTTCACGCGCAGCGCGCCCAGGGCGTCGTTGACGACCTTGGCCTTGTCGGCGCCGAAAAAGATCACGTCGCCGTTGCAGGCGCCGGTGCGCGCGATGATCTCGGCGATGGCGGCGTCGTGCAGGTTCTTCACGATCGGGCTCTGCAGCCCTTCGCGGCCCTTGCCGGCGTCGTTGACCTTGATCCAGGCCAGGCCCTTGGCGCCGTAGATCTTCACGAACTCGGTGTAGGCGTCGATCTCGCCGCGGCTCATCTCGCCGCCGCCGGGCACGCGCAGCGCCGCCACGCGGCCGCCCTGGGTGGTGGCAGGGCCCGAGAAGACCTTGAAGTCCACCGTCTTCATCACCTCGGTGAGCTCGGTGAACTCGAGCTTCACGCGCAGGTCGGGCTTGTCAGAGCCGTACTTGTGCATGGCCTCGGCGTAGGTCAGGTGGCCGTACACCGGCAGCTCCACGCCCAGCGCCTTGCGGAACACCGTGCGCACCATGGCTTCGGTGATGGCGCGGATCTCGGCCTCGTTCAGGAACGAGGTCTCGATGTCGATCTGCGTGAACTCGGGCTGGCGGTCGGCGCGCAGGTCCTCGTCGCGGAAGCACTTGGTGATCTGGTAGTAGCGGTCGAAGCCGGCCACCATCAGCAGCTGCTTGAACAGCTGCGGGCTCTGCGGCAGCGCGAAGAACATGCCGTCGTGCACGCGGCTGGGCACGAGGTAGTCGCGCGCGCCTTCGGGCGTGCTCTTGGTGAGCATCGGCGTCTCGATGTCGACGAAGCCCTGCTCGTCGAGGAACTTGCGCACCTCCATCGCGACGCGGTAGCGCAGCATCAGGTTCTTCTGCATCTGCGGCCGGCGCAGGTCGAGCACGCGGTGCGTCAGGCGCACGGTCTCGCTGAGGTTCTCGTCGTCCAGCGGGAAGGGCGGCGTGACACTGGGGTTCAGCACCTCCAACTCGTGGCACAGCACCTCGATGCGCCCGCTGGTGAGGTTGGCGTTCTCGGTGCCGGCCGGGCGCGCGCGCACCTTGCCGACGATCTTCAGGCAGAACTCGTTGCGCACGCCTTCGGCGGCCTTGAACATGTCGGCGCGGTCGGGGTCGCAGACCACCTGCACCAGGCCTTCGCGGTCGCGCAGGTCGATGAAGATCACGCCGCCATGGTCGCGGCGGCGGTGGGCCCAGCCCATCAGGGTGACGGTCTGGTCCATCAGCGTCTCGCTGACCAGGCCGCAGTAAGTCGTTCTCATGGGATCACTCCAAAAACCGGTGTTGTGCTGTCGTGCTGTTCACAGGCGGGGCGGGCTCTGTCGCAAGCCCTGAGGACCGGCCGCTGCGCCTGCGGTGGGGTGGGCGCGGCCGACCCCGTCAATTTCGGACCGGCGCTGTCTCCGGGGGCGCCACCACGCCCATCGAGATCACGTACTTCAGCGCTTCGTCGACGCTCATCTTCAGCGCCCGCACGTCGCTGCGCGGCATCATCAGGAAGAAGCCCGAGGTCGGGTTCGGCGTGGTGGGCACGTAGACGCTGACGAAGTCGTCGCTGAGGTGGGCCGCCACCTCGCCGCCGGGCTTGCCGGTGACGAAGGCGATGGTCCACGAGCCCTGGCGCGGGTACTGCACCAGCACGGCTTCGCGGAAGGCGTTGCCGCTGCTGGAGAACAGCGTGTCCGAGACCTGCTTGACCGAGCTGTAGATGCTCTTGACGATGGGGATGTTGTGCAGGATGCGGTCCCACTGCCGCAGCCACCACTGGCCCACGAAGTTGGCCGCGAACACACCCGTGAGCAGCAGGCCCGACACCATCACCACGATGCCCAGCCCAGGCACGTGGCGCAGGCGCTCGATGTTGGCGTGCGCGGCCTCGGGCAGCACCGCCTGCGACGCCGACAGCACGCTCTCGAAGACGCCGTTGAGCGCGCCGAGCAGCCACGACAGCACCCAGACCGTGATGGCCAGGGGCAGCCAGACCAGCAGGCCGGCGAGGATGTACTTCTTCACGCGCGCTTTCGGGGACGAACAGGCAAACGGGGGGTTCAGTCGGCGGCAGGTGCGGCCGGGGCGGGGGCTGCGGCCGGCGCTGCAGGCGCCGCCGCGGCGGGCTTGTCTGCCGCCGGTGCCGCGGCCGCATCGGCGGGCTTCGCGGCTGCTGGCGCCCCGGCGTTGCCGCCGCGGAAGTCGGTCACGTACCAGCCCGAGCCCTTGAGCTGGAAGCCGGCGGCGGTGACCTGCTTGGCATACGACGCGGCGCCGCAGGACGGGCAGACCGTCAGCGCGTCGTCGGAGATCTTCTGCAGATGGTCCTGGGCGTGGCCGCAGGATGCGCAGCGATACGCATAGATCGGCATGGCTAAACCCTTGATTTGAAAAGCGGAATTGTAAGGGTTCAGGCCCACCAGCCGAGTTGCAGGGCAAGCCGTGTCGCCAGCAGGCCGGCGACGAAACCGATGGCGCCGTAGATCAGCACCTGCAGCAGCCGGTTGGTGCGCCGCTGCTCGGCCAGCAGCGCCGGCAGCAGCGGCGACTCGCCCTGGGCCTGGCTGCGCTGCAGCGACTGGTGCAGCAGCCGCGGCAGTTCGGGCAGCAGCTGGGCATAGCGCGGAGCCTCGTTCTTGAGACGCTCCAGCAGGCCGCGCCAGCCGATCTGCTCGTTCATCCAGCGTTCCAGGAAGGGCTTGGCCGTGCTCCACAGGTCGAGATCGGGGTCGAGCTGGCGGCCCAGGCCCTCGATGTTCAGCAGCGTCTTCTGCAGCAGCACCAGCTGCGGCTGGATCTCGACGTTGAAGCGGCGGCTGGTCTGGAACAGCCGCATCAGCACCTGGCCGAGCGAGATGTCCTTCAGCGGCCGGTCGAAGTGCGGTTCGCACACGGCCCGGATCGCGCCTTCCAGCGCGTCCACGCGCGTGTCGGGCGGCACCCAGCCGCTTTCGATGTGCAGCTCGGCCACACGCTTGTAGTCGCGGCGGAAGAAGGCGATGAAGTTGTAGGCCAGGTATTCCTTGTCGTTGTCGGTGAGCGTGCCGACGATGCCGAAGTCGAGCGCGATGTAGCGGCCGAAGGTGCGCGGGTCCAGGCTGACCTGGATGTTGCCCGGGTGCATGTCGGCGTGGAAGAAGCCGTCGCGGAAGACCTGCGTGAAGAAGATCGTGACGCCGTCGCGCGCGAGCTTCTTGATGTCGACGCCGGCCTCGCGGATGCGTTCGAGCTGGCTGATGGGCACGCCGTGCATGCGCTCCATCACGATGACGCTGTGGGTGCACAGATCCCACACCATCTCGGGCACCAGCACCAGGTTCAGGCCGTCCATGTTGCGACGCAGCTGCGCCGCGTTGCTGGCCTCGCGCACGAGATCGAGCTCGTCGTGCAGGTAGCCGTCGAATTCGGCCACCACCTCGCGCGGCTTGAGCCGCTTGCCGTCGGCCGACAGGCGCTCGACCCAGCGCGCCAGCGTGTGCAGCAGGCGCAGGTCGTCGTCGATGACGTCCAGCATGCCCGGCCGCAGCACCTTCACCGCGACCTCGCGCCCGTCCTTCAGCACCGCGAAGTGCACCTGCGCGATGGACGCGCTGGCCACGGGCTCGGCGTCGAAGCTGGAGAAGATCTCCTCGATGCGGCGGCCAAAGGCTTTCTCGACCAGCACACGCGACTCGGCGGCCGGGAACGGTGGCACGCGGTCCTGCAGCAGCGCCAGTTCGTCGGCCATGTCCAGCGGCAGCAGGTCGCGGCGCGTGCTCAGCACCTGGCCGAACTTGACGAAGATCGGGCCGAGCCGTTCGAGCGCGCGGCGCAGGCGCACGCCGCGCGGGGCATCGAGCCGGCGGCCGACCGTGGCCACGCGCACCAGCAGCCGCACCCAGGGCTGGCGGAAGGCGGACAGCGCCACCTCGTCCAGGCCGAAGCGCAGGACGGTCAGGACGATGAAGACGAGCCGCGTGAGGTGGCGCATTGCCGCGCCGCCTAGGCGCGCGGCCGCAGGCGGCTGCCCAGCGCGCCAGCGCCCTGCACCGCCGCGCGCAGCGCGTGCGCCAGGGCCGAGCCCAGCTTCATCAGCGGTGCCGCGGCGGCCGGGCCGACGACACGTTCGAGGTCGGCGGCGACGTCCCAGCGCAGGTTCTGCAGCAGCCAGTTGACGTCGCCGGCCAGCGCCGCGTCGCCTTCCACCGCCACCGGCGGCAGTTCGCCGCCCAGCGCACGCGCCAGCAGCAGCGCCGGGTTCGAGGCATCCAGGCGCACCAGCAGGTCGGCGCCCGGCCCGGCGCCGCTGCTGCACCACTCCAGCAGGCCCGCCGGCGTGACGCGGAAGGCCAGCACCGGCGGCGGCGGCAGCAGCGCCGGCCAGCCGGTGGGGCTGAGCTCGACGCAGCGGCCGGCGTGGGCCTTCAGCCGCGCCGTGGCCACCTCTTCCGAGGCCAGCACGTGGTTGATCACCAGCGTCAGGCGCTCCATGACGGCAGGTGCGAGCAGGCTGTGCAGGGTTTGAAGCATGGCGGGATTGTAGGCAGGCATGGCAGATGCAAGCCCCTGCAACGAAGCCTGCCGGACGCAGGCTTTGGGCGAGAATGCGCCGCCCTGGCGCTAGCTGCTCGACCCGGGCAACCGACACCGCACATGTTCGAAGACCGCAGCTACAAACGCACGTTCTACAGCGCACCGCAGTCGGTGACGTCGCTGGTGGCTGCCTTCATGGAACCCACCATCACGGTGGCCGTGTACCTGGCCGTGGCCGAGTGGTTCGAAGAACCCGTGCTGCGCCCCGATCTCACGCTGTGCCTGCTGATCTTCGCGCTCACGTTCCCGGGCCGCAACCGCTTCGAGGACAGGCCGCTGAACGCCGCTGTCGACATCGGCACCTCGTGGCTGAGCCTGCTGCTGATCCTGGCGCTGTGCGGCTACGCCACGCGCAGCCTGGGTTTCTTCGACCCCACCGTGCTGGCCTGGTGGGCCGCCGCCACCCCGGTGCTGCAGTGGCTGGCATTCTTCGCCGGCCGCGGCTGGCTGCGCCACCGCGCGACGCTGCCCGAGCACCGACGCAGTGCGATCGTGGTCGGCGCCGGTGCGCTGGGCGTGAAGGTGTCGCGCGCGTTCCAGGCCCGCGGCGACAGCGGCCTGTCGTTCCTGGGCTACTTCGACGACCGCACGGACGACCGCGTCGACGCGGCCGCGTCGGGCCAGCGGCTGGGCACGCTGCGCGAGGCGGCACCCTACGTGCGCGCGCAGGGCGTCAACGAGGTCTACATCACGCTGCCGCTGGGTTCGCAGCCGCGCATCGTGGCGCTGCTGGAACAGGTGCAGGGCACCACGGCATCCATCTTCTACGTGCCCGACGTCTTCGGCATCAGCATCATCCAGGGCCGGCTGAAGGACATGAACGGCGTGCCGGTGGTGGGCATCTGCGAGACGCCGTTCACGGGCACCAACGAGCTCGTCAAGCGCATTTCCGACATCGTGCTGGCAAGCGCCATCCTGGCGCTGATCGCGCCGCTGCTGCTGCTGCTGGCGCTGGGCGTGAAGCTCAGCTCGCCCGGGCCGGTGATCTTCCGCCAGCGCCGCAACGGCCTGGACGGGGGCGAGATCGTGGTCTGGAAGTTCCGCTCGATGCGCACGCAGGACAACGGCCCGGTGGTGCAGCAGGCGACCAAGGGCGATCCGCGCATCACGCCCTTCGGCGCCTTCATCCGCCGCACCTCGCTGGACGAGCTGCCGCAGTTCTTCAACGTGCTGCAGGGCCGCATGAGCATCGTCGGCCCGCGCCCGCACGCAGTGGCCCACAACGAGCAGTACCGCCAGATCATCAAGGCCTACATGGTGCGCCACAAGGTCAAGCCGGGCATCACCGGCTGGGCGCAGGTGAACGGCCACCGCGGCGAGACCGAGACCATCGACAAGATGCAGGCACGCGTCGAATACGATCTGGAATACCTGCGCAACTGGTCGCTCGGGCTGGAGCTGCAGATCATCGCCCGCACCGTGAAGCTGGTGTTCTTCGACCGCAACGCCTACTGACCCCGGCCCAGCCGCACCGCACCCGCGATGACCCCAAGACGCCTGCTGCCGCTGCTGCTGGCCACCCTGTCCGGGTTTTCCGCCCCGGCAGCCCAGGCGGAAGGCAGCCCGTGGTCGCTGGGCCTGTCGCAGGCCGTGTCGCGCAGTTCCAACCTGCTGCGGCTGCCGGCCGACGCGGCGGTGCCGGCCGGCTTCAGCCGCGCCGACACGGTGTCGTCCACGGCGCTGCTGGCCGGGCTGGACCAGCCGTTCGGCCGCCAGCGCGCCTATGGCAGCCTGCGCCTGAGCGCCGACCGCCTGTCGAACAACGGCATCTACGACAACGAGGGCTACGCGCTCAGCGGCGGGCTCGACTGGGCCACGGTGGAGCGCGTCTCGGGCACGCTGCGCGCCAGCGCCAACCGCACCCTGGCCGACTTCTATGCCGACGAGATCGGCTTCCTGGCGAAGAAGAACCTGCAGACCACGGGCGAGATCGACAACACCGTGCGCATCGGCGTGGTGACCGACTGGACGGCCGAACTCAACGGCGCGATCCGCAGCGTCGACTACTCGGCCGGCGAATACCAGAGCCGCGAGTTCCGCGAACGCAGCGCCGGCGCCAGCCTGCGTTTCAGCCCCGGCGGCGCCGCCAGCCTGGGCCTGGGCTGGCGCGAGACACGCGGCCGTTACCCGCGCTTTCGCACCGCGGCCGACGGCACGCCGCTGCCCGACCACTTCGCGCGCAGCGATCTCGACCTCAGCGGCAGCCTGCAGCCCTCTGGCGCCAGCCGGCTCGCGGCCCGGCTGAGCCTGGCGCGCATCCGCTACGACATCGCGTCGCAGCGCGACTTCTCCGGCGTCACCGGCCTGTTGCGCTGGACCTGGCAACCCACGGCCAAGCTGCGCCTGGACACCCGCCTGACGCGCGATCCGAGCCAGTCCTCGTATTTCTCCGACGGTGCCGACGCCGCTGCCGACGCCACCGTCGACTACAGCCGCATGACAACCACGCTGCTGTGGCGCGCCGACTGGCAGGCCACGGCCAAGCTGGCCTTCAACGCCCGGCTCACGCACGCCCGGCGCGCGCTCACGCGTACGCTGTCCGGCAGCGGCAGCGCAGTTGACGGCCGCGACCGCCGCACGGTGCTGGAGGCCGGCGCCGACTGGGCGCCCACGCGCAGCCTGCGCCTGGGCTGCAACGTGGCACGCGACCAACGCAGCGGCGACACCAGCACGCTGACCTCCGACTACAGGGACAACACGCTCGCGTGTTCGGCCCGGTTCACGCTGCAATAGACCCCATGACCACCATCCTGCTCACCGGCGCCACCGGCTACATCGGCTCGCACACCTGGCTGGCGCTGCAGGCCGCGGGCTTCGACGTCGTCGGCGTCGACGACTTCTCCAACAGCAGCCCCGTGGTGCTCGAACGCTTGCAGGAACTCGGCGGCCGCACGCCGGTGTTCGAGCGGCTCGACGTCACCGACGCCGCCGCGGTGGACGGCCTGTTCCAGCGCCACCGCATCGCCGCCACGGTGCACTTCGCGGCCTTCAAGGCGGTGGGCGAGTCCACCGCGCAGCCGCTGGCCTACTACGCCAACAACCTGGGCGGCCTGCTCACGGTGTGCGCCGCGATGCAGCGCCACGACGTGCGGCGCTTCGTCTTCAGCTCCAGCGCCACCGTCTACGGCGACCCCGGGCGGCTGCCGATCACCGAAGACGCGCCCTGCAGCGCCACCAACCCCTACGGCCAGACCAAGCTGATGGGCGAGCAGATCCTGCGCGACCTGGGCACGGCCGACCCCGCCTGGCAGACCGCCTGCCTGCGCTACTTCAACCCCGTGGGCGCGCACGAAAGCGGCCGCATCGGCGAAGACCCGCGCGGCACGCCGAACAACCTGATGCCCTACGTGGCCCAGGTGGCCGTGGGCCGGCGGCCGCAGTTGCAGGTGTTCGGCGGCGACTACCCCACGCCCGACGGCACCGGCGTGCGCGACTACATCCACGTCGTCGACCTCGCCGAAGGCCACGTGGCCGCGCTGCGCCGGCTGCTCGACCACCCCGGCTCGCTCACCGTCAACCTCGGCACGGGCAGCGGCAGCAGCGTGCTCGAGGTCGTGCGCGCCTACGCGCAGGCCAGCGGGCGTGAAATTCCTTACCAAATCGTGCCGCGCCGGCCCGGCGACGTGGCCGCCTGCTATGCCGACCCGGCATTGGCGGCGACACTGCTGGGCTGGCGCGCGCAGCATGGCCTGGACCGCATGTGTGCCGACAGCTGGCGCTGGCAGTCCCTCAACCCCCAGGGCTTCACTTCTCCATGAGCATCTCCGTTCAACCCGTCATCATGGCCGGCGGCTCCGGCACCCGGCTGTGGCCGCTGTCGCGCGCGGGCTTCCCGAAGCAGTTCCTCGTGCTCGCGGGCAACAGCAGCCTGTTCCAGCAGGCCGCCACAAGGCTGCGCGGCCTGGACGGCGGCGGCGTCGCGGTGGCCGCGCCGCTGATCGTCGGCAACGAAGAGCACCGCTTCATGGTGTTGGACCAGCTGCGCGAGGTGAAGATCGAGCCGGCCGCCGTGGTGCTGGAGCCCGCCGGGCGCAACACCGCGCCGGCGCTCACCTTGGCGGCGCTGCAGGCGCTGGAGCAGGGCAACGACCCCGTGCTGGCCGTGATCTCGTCGGACCAGACCGTGACCGACGAAGCAGCCTTCCGTGCCGCGCTGCAGCGTGCGGTGGAGGTGGCCGCTGACGGCGCCATCACCATCCTGGGCATCACGCCCGACCGGCCAGAGACCGGCTACGGCTACATCCGCACCGAGGCCGCCCCCGGCAGCGCCGCGCTGCACGTGGCGCAGTTCGTCGAGAAGCCCGACCTGGAGACGGCGCAGCGCTACCTGGCCGCCGGCGGCTACTTCTGGAACGCCGGCATGTTCGTGCTGAAGGCCAGCGTCTGGATGGCGGCGCTGGAACGCTTCCGCCCCGACATCGCCAGCAGCTGCCGCACCGCCTGGGCCGCACGCAGCACCGACCAGCGCTTCGTGCGTCCGGGCAAGGCCGAATTTGGCGCCGTGCCGTCGGAGTCCATCGACTACGCGGTGATGGAGAAGTGCCCGGGCAGCCCCTTCGACATCCGCATGGTCGCGCTGGACGCCGGCTGGAACGACCTCGGCGCGTGGGAAGCCGTGTGGCAGGTGGCACCCAAGGACGCGCAAGGCAACGCCGCGGTCGGCGACGCCATCGTCAAGGACAGCCACAACACGCTGGTGCACGCCACCAGCCGCCTCGTCAGCGTCGTCGGGCTCACCGACGTGATCGTGGTGGAGACACCCGACGCCGTGCTCGTGGCCGACCGCGAACGCAGCCAGGAGGTCAAGCAGATCGTCAACCAGCTCGGCCGCGAGCAGCGCGGCGAACACGCGCTGCACCGCAAGGTGCACCGCCCCTGGGGCTGGTACGACAGCATCGACAACGGCCCGCGCCACCAGGTCAAACGCATCATGGTCAAGCCCGGTGCATCCTTGAGCCTGCAGATGCACCACCACCGCGCCGAGCACTGGATCGTCGTCAGCGGCACGGCCGAGGTGACCAACGGCGACAAGGTCATCATGCTCACCGAGAACCAGAGCACCTACATCCCGCTCGGCCAGACCCACCGCCTGGCCAACCCGGGCAAGGTGCCGCTGGAGATCATCGAGGTGCAGAGCGGCAGCTACCTGGGCGAAGACGACATCGTCCGGTTCGAAGACACGTATGGACGGAAGTAGCGCGCCATGACCATTCTTGTCACCGGCGGAGCCGGCTTCATCGGCAGCAACTTCGTGCTCGACTGGCTGGCGCAAAGCGGCGAGACGGTGGTCAACCTCGACGCGCTCACCTACGCCGGCAACCTGCGCAACCTGGCCGCGCTGCAGGGCGACGCACGCCACGTCTTCGTGCACGGCGACATCGGCAACCGCGCGCTGCTCGACAGCCTGTTCGCCACGCACCGCCCGCGCGCGGTGCTGCACTTCGCGGCCGAGAGCCACGTCGACCGCAGCATCCACGGGCCCGGCGCCTTCATCAAGACCAATGTCGAAGGCACCTTCACGCTGCTCGAGGCCGCGCGTGCGCACTGGTCGGCACTCGACGCCGACGCGCGCGCCGCCTTCCGCTTCCACCACGTCAGCACCGACGAGGTCTACGGCAGCCTGCAGCCCGGCGCCCCGGCCTTCACCGAGACCCACCCCTACGAGCCCAACAGCCCCTACAGCGCCAGCAAGGCCGCCAGCGACCACCTGGTGCGCGCCTGGCACCACACCTACGGGCTGCCGGTGCTCGCCACCAACTGCAGCAACAACTACGGGCCGTACCACTTCCCGGAGAAGCTGATCCCGCTGATGATCGTCAACGCGCTCGCGGGCAAGCCGCTGCCGGTGTACGGCGACGGGCAGCAGATCCGCGACTGGCTGTACGTGGGCGACCACTGCAGCGCCATCCGTGCCGTGCTCGCCGGCGGCCGTGTCGGCGAGGTCTACAACATCGGCGGCTGGAACGAGCAGGCCAACATCGACATCGTGCGCACCGTGTGCGCCCTGCTCGACGAACTGCGCCCCGACCCGGCCGGCCCGTACAGCCGGCTCGTCACCTACGTGGCCGACCGCCCCGGGCACGACCGCCGCTACGCGATCGACGCGCGCAAGATCGAGCGCGAGCTCGGCTGGCGCCCGGCCGAGACCTTCGCCAGCGGCATCCGCAAGACCGTGCAGTGGTACCTGGCCCACGCCGACTGGGTGGCGCAGGTGCAGAGCGGCGGCTACCGCGACTGGGTCGCGACCAACTACAACGCACGCTGATGCAGATCCTGCTGCTGGGCAAGAACGGCCAGGTCGGCTGGGAACTGCAGCGTGCGCTGGCGCCGCTGGGCAACGTGGTGGCCTGCGACTTCGACAGCCCGGCGCCGCACACGGCGAACTTCGCGCAGCCCGAGTCGCTGGCGGCGCTGGTGCAGGCCGCGCGCCCCGACGTGATCGTCAATGCCGCCGCCCACACCGCGGTCGACAAGGCCGAGAGCGAACCCGACCTGGCGCGCGCGCTGAACGCCACCGCACCCGCGGTGCTGGCGCGCGAAGCCGCGGCGCGCGGCGCCTGGCTCGTGCACTACAGCACCGACTACGTCTTCGACGGCAGTGGCGACAGCCCGCGCGACGAGACCGCGCCGACGGCGCCGCTCAGCGTCTACGGCCGCACCAAGCGCGACGCCGAGCAGGCGATTGCCGCCAGCGGCTGCCGGCACCTCATCCTGCGCACCAGCTGGGTCTACGCCGCACGCGGCGGCAACTTCGCGAAGACCATGCTGAAGCTGGCGGCCGAGCGCGAGGCGCTGAACGTCATCGCCGACCAGATCGGCGCGCCCACCGGGGCCGAGCTGCTGGCCGACGTCACCGCACACGCGCTGCGCCAGGCCGTCGCGCAGCCGGCGCTGGGCGGCCTGTACCACTGCGTGGCCGGCGGCGAGACCAGCTGGCACGCCTATGCGCGCTTCGTGATCGAACACGCCCGCGCCGCCGGGCAGCCGCTGAAGGTGGCGCCCGACGCCGTGCACGCCATTCCCACCAGCGCCTACCCGACGCCGGCGCGGAGGCCGCTGAATTCGCGCCTGGCCACGACGAAGCTGTGTCAGGCCTTCGGCCTGCAGCTGCCGCCGTGGCAGACCGGCGTGACGCGCATGCTCTCCGAGATCCTGGGCCGCTGAACCGACAAGGCACACACACCATGCAACGCAAGGGCATCATCCTCGCCGGCGGCTCGGGCACGCGGCTGCATCCGGCCACGCTGGCCATCAGCAAGCAGCTGCTGCCGGTGTACGACAAGCCGATGGTCTACTACCCGCTCAGCACACTGATGCTGGCCGGCATCCGCGAGGTGCTGGTCATCAGCACGCCGCAGGACACGCCGCGCTTCGAGGCCCTGCTGGGCGACGGCAGCCGCTGGGGCATGCAGCTGCGCTACTGCGTGCAGCCCAGCCCCGACGGCCTCGCGCAGGCCTTCATCCTGGGCCGCGAGTTCGTCGGCGGCGCGCCGAGCGCGCTGGTGCTGGGCGACAACATCTTCTATGGCCACGACTTCCAGCCCATGCTGCAGCGCGCCAGCGCACGGCAGCACGGCGCCTCGGTCTTCGCATACCACGTGACCGACCCCGAACGCTACGGCGTGGTGGAGTTCGACGCCCACAAGCACGCGCTCAGCATCGAAGAAAAGCCCAAGGTGCCCAAGAGCAACTACGCCGTCACGGGCCTCTACTTCTACGACGAACAGGTCTGCGACATCGCCGCCGCCATCCGGCCGTCGGCCCGCGGCGAACTGGAGATCACCGAGGTCAATGCGCAGTACCTGCGCCAAGGCCAACTCGACGTGGAGATCATGGGCCGCGGCTACGCCTGGCTCGACACCGGCACGCACGACAGCCTGCTCGAGGCCGGGCAGTTCATCGCCACGCTGGAAAAGCGCCAGGGCCTGAAGGTGGCCTGCCCCGAGGAGATCGCCTACCGCAGCGGCTGGATCGACGCCGCGGCGCTGGAACGACAGGCGCAGCCGATGCTCAAGAACGGCTACGGCCAGTACCTGATGCAGGTGCTGCAGGACAAGGCCTTCTGATGCAGTTGCTGCCCACCCCGCTGCCCGGCGTGCTGATCGTCGAGCCCGCAGTGTTCGGTGACGACCGCGGCTGGTTCATGGAAAGCTTCAACGAAGCGCGCTGGACCGCAGGCCTGGCCGCACTCGGCCTGCCCGCGCCGCGCTTCGTGCAGGACAACCATTCGTGCAGCCAGGCCGGCGTGCTGCGCGGCCTGCACCACCAGCTGCCGCCGCACGCGCAGGGCAAGCTGGTGCGCGTGGTGCAGGGCGCGGCCTTCGACGTGGCGGTGGACATCCGCGAAGGCTCGGCCACCTTCGGGCAGTGGTTCGGCATCGAGCTGACTGCCGACAACCGGCGGCAGTTGTGGATCCCGCCCGGCTTCGCGCACGGCTTCCTGGCGCTGCAGGACAACACGCACTTCCTCTACAAGACCACCGACGTCTACGCGCGCGACTGCGAACGCAGCATCCGCTGGGACGACCCGGCCATCGGCATCTGCTGGCCGCTGCCGCCGGGCTGCACGGCCCCGCTGGTGGCGCCCAAGGACGCCGCCGCACCGCTGCTCGCCGACGCCGACGTGCCGCGGCTGTAGCGCCCGGACCACCCAGGCACGGACGAAAAAAAACCGCAGCCAAGAGCTGCGGTTCTTCTGTCGGCACCCGAAGGCGCCGTGTCGAACAAGGGGCTGCTTACAGCGCCTTGATGTTCGAAGCCTGCGGGCCCTTCTGGCCCTGCTTCACTTCGAATTCGACCTTCTGGTTTTCGGCCAGGCTGCGGAAGCCCGTGCCACCAGCGATTTCGCTGAAGTGCGCGAACAGATCCTTGCCGCCGCCGTCCGGCGTGATGAAGCCATAGCCCTTGCCGTCGTCGAACCACTTGACGGTGCCAGTTTGCGTAGTCATGAAAACAATCCAATACAAAAAATGCTGCGAAGCAAAAACGACATCGCAGTGCAAAGCCACGCAAGAAGATCACCGGGCAGGGGAATCAACCGCAACCTGTCTGATGTGCGCGGGGAGCCGCGCTGACAAGCAGGGTGAGAAGACCGACAGACAATGGTCTTGAGCAAGTTCGCACCTGCATGATACCTGATAACGGCGGCGAACATCCGGTCACCAGCGCACACCTCTCGTGAAGAGGTGTGCGCTCAAGTGGCCGGTCATGCCGCCGAAAGAGCGGGCATCCGCTGAGACCCCGCTCCGACACCCCTTCCGACACCGTCTCACACGCGACCCGCTGCACCTGCGCGCTGCAGGCACGGCGGCCACGCCCAGCGGCGCTCCAGCGCCGCGCCAGGGCGCCCTGTCCGACGAGTTGTCTCCACCATGACCTGCCTGTTTCCGCCCCGCCTGCGGCGCCTGAGCGCTGCCGCCGCCTGCCTGTCCGTGACGTTGCTGGCCGCCTGCGGCGGCGGCACCGAACCCACCGTGCCCGACACCACCACCGTCGCGGCCGGCACCGACGTGCCGCAGAGCCAGGCCGTGACCACCACCGCGCTGAAGCTGCCGCTGAGCGCCAAGCAACTGCTGGAATTCGCCAGCGACTGGACCAAGTCGCACGAAGCCGCGCCGCAGGGCGTGCCGCTGTGGTTCGACTGGGCGCGCCAGGGCCGCGTCGGCGCCGGCAACACCGTGCCGGCCGGCTTCACCGCGATGACGGGCTGGGCGCAGTCGTTCTGGATCCAGGGCACGACGAGCGTGGTCGACACGCTGAGCGTGCGCGGCCACCAGACCCTGGTCTGCGCCGGACCCGACCGCACCTGGACCCTGGTGCAAGGCGGCGACATCACCGGCGCCACGTTCTACCCCGACTACTCGAACAACACCGCGGTGCCGCCGCTGTCGTTCACGCAGTCGGGCGGCGTGGCCAGCCTCAGCTATCCGGTCGCGATGGCCTACCACTTCTGGCCCGCCAGCGGCCGCGTGGCCCTGCCTGCCGGCCCGCTGTGCGGCGTGCTGGTGCTGGTGGAAGCCAAGGCCACACGCGCGCCCGGTGTGCCGCCGGCCTCGAACGGCAAGAGCAACCTGCTGATCGGCCTGGGCGGCGACTACTGGCTGTCGACCACGGCACCGTGGAGCGGCTACGACACCAACGCCGACATCGGCATCGGCCGCCTCAAGTTCGTCGGCCCCGACTGGAAGTGGTACGGCATGACGACGGCCAGTTCCACAGACCTGCGCCGCCTGGCAACAGACGGCTACACCGTCGCGACACGCTGACGGTGCCGGTCGCGGCGATACTGCGGCGCAGCACGCACGCCATGCCCCGTCCGTCCACCGACCACCGCAGACCCGACCACCGCACGCACCCTTCCCGCCGCAGCGTGCTGACACAGTCCGGCGCCGCCATGCTGGCCGGCGCGCTGCCCGCCAGCGCCCGGGCCGCCGGCCTGTCGCCCGCACCACTGCCCCGGTTGCTGGAACTCGGCACCGCCTGGGGCCAGCCGCACGACGCGCACCCGCAGGGCGTGCCCGCCGGCTACGACTGGGCACGCCGTGCGCGCCTGGGCCGCGGTCATGCCGTGCCCGAAGGGTTCGGCGCGATGACGGCCTGGGGCCAGGTCTTCTGGGCGGACGATGCGGCAGCAGGCGACGCGATGTTGGCCGTGCGCGACCTGCAATTGCTGGTCTGCAGCGGCCCAGACCGGCGCTGGACGCGGCTGCAGGCCGGCGCCATCGAAGGCCGCGTGTTCCGGCCCGACTTCCGCGGCAACGAGGCCCGCGCCGCCACCACCTTCGTGCAGCGCGACGGGGTGGCGCAGGTGCGCTTTCCGCGGGCCACGGCCTTCCACTTCTGGCCGCGGCAGGGGCGCGTGCGCGTGCCCGCCGGCGCGCTGCACGGCTTGGTGGTGCTGATCGAGGCCCGGCTGGTGCCGCTGGACGACGGCCGTGCGTCCACCCCCGGCGCGCTGCTGCTGGGCGCGGGCGCCGACTACTGGAGCAGCGGCGGCGCCGCCTGGGACCAGTACAAGACCAACCGCGACGCGGGTGTCGGCCGGCTGGAGCGCGTCACCGACGCTTGGCGCTGGTTCGGCCTGAGCACGGCCGCCGCGGCCGACCTGCACGCGCTGTCGCGCCAGGACACGCCGCGCTGAGGCCGTCCGGCGCGGCCGGCCGGTGTCAACCGCTGGTCTGCGCCAGCGCAGCGCCTGGCAACTGCGCGCGCAGCAGCGTCTCGTAGGCCTGCAGCACCGCCGACCAGGTCAGGCCGTCGGCGAAGCGGGCCTTGCTGGCCGAGGCCATCGCCGCCAGCCGCGCGGGGTCGGCCAGCACGGCCGAGAGCACCGTGTCGAACGCCGCCGCGCTGTCGAAGTAGGCCGCGCCAGCGCCCGCCACCCAGCGGTTGAAGCGGTTGTCGTGCGCGATGACCGGGTTGCCGGCGCCCAGCGCTTCCACCAGCGACGGGTTGGTGCCGCCCACGCGGTGCCCGTGCACGTAGGCCAGGCTGTGGTGGCGCAGCGCCTGCACCACCTGCTTGTCGTAGATCGCGCCGAGAAAGCGCACCTCGCTGCCTGCAGCTGCCTGCACCTGCCGGTGGTAGGCATGGCCCGCGTCGTAGTGGCCCAGCACGGCCAACTGCACGCCGCGCGGGCGCGCCGAGAAGCCCTGCACCGCCTCGAGGATGGAGTTCTCCGGCTCGGGCCGCGCCACCAGCGTGAGGTAGCGGCCGGGCTCCAGGCCGAGCGCGCGCACGGGCGCCGCGGGCAGGTCGCCCAGCGCGTCGGCGCCGTAGGCAATGGTGGTGATCTTGTCGGCGCGCGTGCGCGTGGCCAGGTGCGCGTGGATGGCCGGGTGGTCGGCCACGAGATGGTCGCCGAGCCAGCAGCCCGCGCGCTCGTTGAGCCAGAACCAGGCCTTGGCCACCGGCCCCCACTTGGCGCGCGACCACTCGATGCCGTCCATGTTGATGACGTTGGGCACGCCGCGCAGCCGCAGCCAGGCGCAGAACACGGCCGTGTTGTAGCCCAGCGTCAGGCACAGGTCGCGGTGCGCCGCGGCGTGGCGCGTGGCGTGCCAGTCGAAGACGATGGTGCCGGCAGCCCCTGCCTGCGCCACCGGGATGCGCACGCGCTCGATGCCGCGCCACTGGTCGTGGACCACCGGGCCGGCACCGGCTTCCTGGCAGTAGACGACCACGCGCCAACCCTGCGCCACGAGGTGCAGCGCCAGGTGCTCGGCGAAGGTCTCGAAGCCGCCGTGGGCGGCCGGCACGCCGCGGATGCCGAGGATGCGCAAGGTGGGCTGGGTCATGGCGTGGTGGCAGGCGCCTGCGTCGCGGTGGGCAGCGGCACGCCGAGGCTGGCGTACAGCGCCAGCATCGCCTGCAGGTAGGCCGGCTGGTTGTAGTGGGTGGCGACGTGCGCGCGTGCGGCGCGGCCCATCGCCGCGATGGTCGCGTCGGGCTGGCCCATCACCTGCCGCAGCGTGTCGGCCAGTGCGGCTGCGTCGCCGCTGGGAAACAGCCAGCCCGTCTCGCCAGGGGCGATCAGCTCGGGAATGCCGCCGATGTCGGCACCCACCACGGGCTTGCCCAGCGCCATGCTCTCCAGCACGCTCATCGGTGCGTTTTCGTACCACTCCGACGGCAGCACCACCGCGCGCGCGCTGCGCACCCCGTCGTGCAGCGCCTGGCCGGAGCGAAAGCCCAGGAACTCGACACGCCCACCGCTGCGCTGCGCCAGCGCACGCAGCGCCGCTTCCTCGGGCCCAGTGCCGGCGATGCGCAGCGGCACGCCGGCCCGCGCCGCGGCGTCGATCAGCGTCGCCACGCCCTTCTCGGGCGCCAGGCGGCCGAAGTACAGCACATGGTCGCCGGGCGCGAACGCGGGCATGAAGGCGCTGCTGTCGACGTAGTTCGGGATGTGCACGAAGCGTTCGCGCGGCCAGCCCCACTGCACGAACTTCTCCAGGAAGAAGCGGCTCGGCACGACGATGCGGTCGACGTGCCGGCGGTAGCTGCCGAGCCAGCGCTGCACGCCGCTTTCCACCGCGACGATGGCGCTGGCGCCCAGCGAGCCGCGGATGCAGCGCTGGCGCACGACGTTCAGCACGCTGCCGTCGCGGCAGCGTTCGCAGATGCCGCCGGCGTTGAGCATCTTGTAGGCCGGGCACGCGATCTTCAGGTCGTGCGCGGTCAGCACCACCTTCACGCCCGCGGCCTGCAGCGTGCCCAGGATCGACGGCGACAGGTGGTGGTAGATGCAGTGCAGGTGCGCCACCTGCGCCGGGAACTCCGCCAGCAGCCCGCGCAGCCGGCGTTGCGCCTCGAACGAGTGCACCACCTTGCCGGCCATCACCAGCTTCTGCAGCAGGCCGTAGTCGTGGCCGAACTCGAGTTCGTCGACGAAGTGCCGGCTCCAGGGCGTGGGCAGGTTCTTCGGGTGCTGCATCGAGAAGTAGCCCACCTGCCAGCCGGCGCGCTCCATCAGCGCGGCGTGCTCCAGGTAGACGACGTCGGAGCCGCCGCGCCGGTAGTGGTAGCTGTTGATGTTCAGCAGCCTGCTCATGTCGCTGCGGCCCGTGGAAGCGGTCGCGCCGCATCGGACTGGCGCTGCGCCAGCGCGCCGGCGCTGAAGAAGAAGATCGCCATCGCGGTGTAGTTGCCGATCAGGTTCTCCGAGAAGCAGTAGATCGCCACCACCAGCAGCGGCACGGTCTGCCAGCCGCGGCCGCAGCGCACGATGGCCCGCCACAGCAGCCAGACGAACCCGACCAGGCCGAAGAGGCCGAACTCGAACAGGAAGCGCACGTAGTCGTTGTGTGGCACCAGATGCAGGCGCGACAGCGGCACCGACTGCGAGACGCCGAAGCCGAAGAACCACTGGTACGGCGATGCCGCCACGTACAGGTCCCACAGGTCCAGCCAGTGCTTCAGGCGGAACAGGAACGACAGGTCGGTGGTCTTCAGCAGCAGCACCAGCTGCGCGAACGTCACCGTGCGCAGGTCGATGCGGCC
>VFQM010000884.1_pt1 | contig 29464 bp, 32 predicted proteins | sample 3512391 | NCBI WGS metagenome assembly VFQM01 (sample SAMN10412369, study PRJNA504923) | tailings metagenome | isolation source: Replicate 1 from Balatoc abandoned mine | place: Philippines
CGATTTTCGGAAAGGATCATGCACAAACTCAAAGTGTTACAGCGTCCTTTGCGCGTCCAAAAAAGGACGCGCGGCGCTGTAAGGCGCGCAGGACCGGCGACAATGCGCCGCCGGTCCCACGAGCAGACTGCTACTGCATCGACTTCCGGCCGTGCCCGCGCTGCATCTCGTCCTTGGCGATCTTGCCGTCGTCATTGCGGTCGAACAGCGCGAACAGCTTCTTCTGGCGCGATTCGATCTCGGCCTTGGTGAGCGCGCCGTCGCCGTCGGTATCGAAGCGCTCGACCATGCGCTGGGCCGCGCGCTCGGCGCGCATCCGCAGGATCTGGTCGGCGATCTCTGCCACCGTCATCTTGCCGTCGCCGTTGCCATCCGCATTGGCGAAGCGCTGGTTCATGGCGGCGGCGAACTCGTCGAAGGTGACGTCGCCGCTCTTGTCGGCATCGGCCCTTTCGAGGCGTTGAGCCGCCTTCATGCCGTCACCGCGCGGGCCGTTCTGCGCCGCAGCGAGCGACGACGTCGCCGCCGTTCCCGCAAGGGCGAGGAAGGCGATGGCGAACCTGGTGGATTTGCTCATGGGTAGTCTCCTTGTATCGGCACTGTGCGGCGCCAGACGTTCCCGCCTGGCTGCAAAATGCTCGAGCATCGTCACCCCCGATGCGAACCGGAACGCGAGAGGCCACTCGTCGCCTCACTTGCGCCCCGGACGTAGCAATCGGTCGAAATCACTCCTGACCTTTTGCGACGTCTCCTTGAGGTGCGCCTCCAGCACGCCGAAATCGGGCAGGTCGGTGACCGCAAGAAGCAGGTCCGACAGTCCCGGCGGAACGTCGTTCCGCTCGAACGCACCGGTGAGGCACAGCCTCGTCATCTGTGTAATGGCCGAATAGAGCGCGTAGGCATCGACGAGATCCTGGCGGATCTGGGCGTCGGCGAAGGCCGGCGCCAGGCGATGCAGCACCTCGGCCGTGCCGGTTGAATGCCCCTGCCCTTCCACCTGGCCGGTGAGCACCGCCACCTGGGCCAGGAATTCGAGATCGATCAACCCGCCGGGAATGAGCTTGATGTCCCACAGGTCGCGTGGTGGCTTCTCTTCCTCGATCAGCCGGCGCATGTCCCGCGCTTCGGCGGCCACCTTCGCGGCATCCCGCGACAGCGCGATGACGGATGCCACCTCCGCCTCGACCTCGTCGCGCAGCGAGGGATCGCCGGCGATGGGCCGGGCGCGCGTCAGCGCCATGTGCTCCCAGGTCCAGGCGTCGGAGCGCTGGTACTTGCGGAAGGCGTCGATGTGCGTCGCCACCGGCCCCTTGTTGCCCGACGGGCGCAGCCGCAGGTCGAGCTCGTAAAGCACGCCTTCGGCCGTCGGAGCCGACACGGCGGCGATCAGGCGTTGGGTCATGCGGGCATAGTAGTGGGACGGGGCGAGCGGCTTGTCGCCGTCCGAGTCCTCGGCGCTCTCGGCATGGTCGTAGAGCAGGATGAGGTCGACGTCGGATCCGGCCGTGAGCTCCCGGCTGCCGAGCTTGCCCATGCCGAGGATGGTCACGCGGCCGCCCGGGACTTTGCCATGGCGCTGGGCGAACTCCGACTGGACCGCATCCAGCGCGGCCCCGACGGTGAGGTCGGCGAGGTCGGAGAAGGCTCTTCCGGCGCGCGACGCGTCGATGGCGCCGGCCAGCAGGCGTACGCCGATCAGGAACTTCTGTTCGGCGGCTAAGATGCGCAGCCGGTCCAGCACATCCTCATAGAGGGTCGTGCTTTCGAGGAAGGCCGAAAGGCGCGCGGCGAGGTAGTCGCGATCCGGCAGTTCGGACAACAGGGCCGGATCGAGCAGGCCGTCGAAGACATGCGGCCGGCGGGTGATGATGCCGGCGAGCCGGGGGGCAGCGCCCATGATGGTCGCCAGCAGCTTGAGCAGCGCCGGGTTCGACTGCAGCAGCGAGAACAGCTGGATACCGGCTGGAAGCCCCGCCAGGAACTCGTCGAAGCGCATCAGCGCCTCATCGGCCCGGCGGGTCTTGCCGAAGGCCTGGAGAAGCGCGGGCGTCAGTTCCGTCAACCGCTCGCGCGCCTCGGCCGACTGGGTGGCGCGATAGCGGCCGAAATGCCAGCTGCGGATCACCCGGCAGATGTCGCTCGGCCGCTGGAAGCCGAGTTGCCGCAGCGTGTGCAGCGTGTCGGGATCGTCGACGTCGCCGGTGAAGACGAGATTGCCGATGCCGGCCGAGAGTTCCGGCGCGGCCTCGAACAAGGCCGCGTAGTGACCCTCGACCTCCTGCAGCGAGGCGCGGAAGGCCTTCGAAAACGCATCGGCATCGGCAAAGCCGAGCATGTGGGCGATGCGCGTCAGGCCCTCGTCGTCCTCGGGCAAGGTGTGCGTCTGCTCGTCGGCGACCATCTGGATCGCGTGCTCGACGCGACGCAGGAACCAGTACTGCCGTTCGAGCGCGTCGCGTGCCTCGGCGGTGATCCAGCCGCGGACGGCGAGCTGGTCGAGCATCGGCACGGTGGCCCTGCCGCGCAGTTCGGGGAAACGCCCGCCGGCGATCAGTTGCTGGGTCTGCACGAAAAACTCGATCTCGCGGATGCCGCCGCGGCCGAGCTTGACGTTGTGGCCCTTGACCGCCACTTCGCCGTGGCCCTTGTGGGCATGGATCTGGCGCTTGATCGAGTGGACGTCGGCGATGGCCGCGTAGTCCATGTACTTGCGCCACACATAGGGACGCAGTTCCTTGAGGAACGCCTCGCCCGCCGCGATGTCGCCGGCCACCGGCCGCGCCTTGATCATCGCCGCCCGCTCCCAGTTCTGGCCGCGGCTCTCGTAATAGTGCAGCGCCGCGTGGATGGAGATCGCCAGCGGCGTCGAGCCCGGATCGGGGCGCAGACGCAGGTCGGTGCGGAAGACGTAGCCATGTTCGGTGCGGTCCTGCAGGATGCGCACGAGGCGGCGCGTCAGGCGCGCAAACAGGTCGGTGGCCTCCAGCGGATCCATGATCGCCGGGGCCTCGGGATCGAAGAAGACGACAAGATCGATGTCGGAGGAGAAGTTCAGCTCATGGGCGCCGAGCTTGCCCATGCCGAGCAGGATCCACCCCGAGCCGACGGAGGGATCCTCCGGGTTAGGAAGCCTGATCTTTCCCTGGCGGTGTGCATCGCTGAGCAGGAAGTTCACCGCCGCACTGGTGCAGAGATCGGCAAGGTCGCTCAACCGCTTGACGCTCTGGGCCGCATCGGCCTCGCCGGCGAGATCGGCGAGCGCGATGAGGAAGTGTGCCTCTGACTTCAGCTTGCGCAGGCGCATCATCAGCGTGTTTTCGGCGACACCTTCCTCTCGTGGCGCGGCGGCGATGGCCTCGCCGATGGCCTCAAGTCGCTCGTCGACGGTCTGATCGAACAGGCGATCGAGCATTTCCGGCTGCCTGCGGGCGCTGTCGCGCATGAATTCGGAGAGGTCGAGCACAGCGGCAAGGAAGGCCTGGGCAGGTCCCTTTGCCTTCAGGAAGCGGGCGAGCCGGTCGAGCCCCGCGTCGCTGGCGACGCTCGCCAATTCGGACAGGTCGCTGCGAGCGTCGTCTGCGTTCAGCGGTGCGACCTGGGCTCGCGGCGCCAGACGCCATTCGGTCGCTGCCTTCCTGGCGGCCGCACTCTTCATCTAATCGTCCTTCGATCCTGGAAACGTCATCAGGACCGATAATCCGGGATTGCCGGGCAGAAGATCAAGCCGGCCATTGTGAAACTTCATCACGGCCTGCGCGAGGCTGAGGCCGAGGCCGGAGCCAGGCTGCGAGCGGCTCTTTTCCAGGCGCACGAAACGCTCCTTGGCACGCTTGCGGTCGGCTTCCTCGGGGATGCCAAGGCCGTTGTCGGAGACGATCAGCCGGATCTCCTCACCAAGACGTTCCAGGGACACCGTCACGGCCGGGCTCTCTACCGCGCCTGCGGAATATTTGATGGCATTGTCGACGACGTTGGACAGCGCCTGGGCGATCAGCTCGCGGTTGCCGTCGACCGCGAATTCTCCCGAAGCAACCGAGCCGAGGCCGACGCCCAGTTCCTCGGCCAGCGGCTCGTAGAGATCGACGACGTCGTGGACGACCTGGGCGAGGTCTATCCTGTCGGCGCTTTCCGCGGAGTAGCCGGCTTCGAGGCGCGAGATCATCAAGATGGCGTTGAATGTCCGGATGAGCTGGTCCGATTCCGAAATCGTCGCCTCCAACGCCTCGCGATAGTCCACCGACCGCTTCTTGCCCGAGAGCGCTGCCTCGGCGCGATTGCGCAGGCGGGTGAGCGGCGTCTTGAGATCGTGGGCGATGTTGTCGGAGACCTGCTTCAGCCCCTCGTTCAGGTCGGCGATGCGGGCGAGCATGGTGTTGAGGTTTTCGGACAGGCGGTCGAACTCATCGCCCGCGCCGGTGACCGGAAGCCGGCCAGTGAGGTCACCGCCCATGATGCGGCTGCTGGCCTCGGACACGCTGTCGATCCGCTTCAAGGCACGGCGGCCGACGAAGTACCAGATCAAGAGGCCGCCAAGAGCCATCATGCCCAGTGCGAGCATGAGCGACCTCTGGACGACGCTGCGGAACCGCTCCGGCTCGCCGAGGTCGCGCCCGACCATGAGGATCATCTGGTTCGGCAGCCGCAGCACGACCGCGATTGCATTGTGGCCCACGGTCGCAACGGTCGCGGCGGGGTCGCCGGCTGGAATCTCTCCACGACGGCCTTCACCGAAGCGCTCATAGGAGAACGGCAGCTCGGTCCATCCCTCGCGCTCGAGCACGCCCGGCTGGATGCTCTCGACGTTGCCGGAAAGGATACGGCCGTTGGGATCGGCGAGGAGATAGAGGTTGGCGCCCGGCTGCCGCGAGCGCTGTCCGACCACCCGCACAAGCACCGGGATGCCGCCGCGCTGGTAGGCCTGCGCAAGGCTCGCCACCTCCTCGTTGATGGTGTCCTGGGTCTGCGCCAGCAGCATGCGTGCCGAAAGCGACGTCATGTAGAAGACGAGGAGGATGGCGCAGAGTGCAAAGAGCAACAGGTAGAGCGCGGAAAGCCGCGCTGCCGTCGTCTTCATGATGGCAGGCAGGCCGAGCGACATCAGCCGGCCTTGAGCATGTAGCCGGCTCCGCGGATCGTGTGCAGGATCGGCGTATCGAAGCCCTTCTCGATCTTGCTGCGCAGCCGGGAGACGTGGACGTCGATCACGTTGGTCTGCGGATCGAAGTGATAGTCCCAGACGTTCTCGAGCAGCATGGTGCGCGTGACGACCTGGCCGGCATGGCGCATCAGATACTCCAGCAGCCGGAACTCGCGCGGCTGGAGGGTGATCTCCTGGCCAGCGCGCCTGGCGGAATGGGCGAGCCTGTCGAGCTCCAGGTCGCCGACGCGATAGACCGTTTCCGATTCCCGGGCCGGCGCCCGGCGGTTGAGCACCTCGACGCGCGCCAAAAGTTCGGAGAAGGCGTAGGGCTTGGTCAGATAATCGTCGCCGCCGGCGCGCAGGCCGGTGACCCGGTCGTCGACCTCGCCCAGTGCGGACAGGATCAGTACCGGGGTGGTGTTGCCGCGCGAGCGCAGCCCGGCGATCACGGAAAGGCCGTCGCGCCGCGGCAACATGCGGTCGACGACCATGACGTCGTATTCGCCGGCATCTGCAAGCGCGAAACCGGAATCGCCGTCACCTGCGACATGCGCGGTATGGCCGGCTTCGCCGAAGGCCTTCTGCAGATAGTCGGCAGCCTCGCGGTCGTCTTCGATGACGAGAATCTTCATGGCGCCGTTATACGCGATTTTGGAAGATGTCAGAGACGACATGTGGTTGCCTTCCCGATTTTGGAGCCGCTCGCCCGAGGGGCAGGAAGGAAACTCCAGAAAGCTGCGCGCATCGAAGCGAAGGACCCCGCCCAGAGCCCTCGCCCCGATGCGCTGAAGTAGCAGCGGGATCTTGGGAATCCCGCTGCCGCCAGGGCCGGATGCGACGAGTGACAGACTATCCGGCACCGCATCCTCTCGTCGCGACAGCTCGGGGGTGATGCAGCTGCGCGACGGGAGAAACTGCTAGGCTCGATCAGCCCTGATTGACAGGCAGGGCGACGAAGCGGTTGGAGTTCTCGCGGCTGATCTGGAACAGCACCGCCTTGCGGCCCGCCTTCTCAGCCTGGTCGAGCGCCTTGGTGACGTCGGCCGGCGCATTGACCTCCATTGCGTTCACCGCGGTGATGACGTCGCCGGCCTGGATGCCCCGGTCGGCGGCATCGCTCGACGGATCGACGTCGGTGACCACCAGGCCCTTGCCGTCCTCCGAGTTGGTGACGGTGATGCCTAGGTCGGCCAGCGAGCTGGGTTCGCGGGCATCCGACTTCTCATCGGCCGAAGCCTGCTTGTTGGCGCCGGGGATTTCGCCGAGGCCCACCTTGAGCGTCTCGGACTTGCCGCTGCGCCACACGGTCACGTCCACCGACTTGCCGGGAGCGATGCCGGCGACGAGGCGCGACAGTTCCTTCGGCGAGGCGACTTCCTTGCCGTCGACGGCGGTGATGATGTCACCGGCGGCGATGCCAGCCTTCTTGGCCGGGCCGTCATCCTGGGCGCTCGCAACCAGCGCACCCGCTTCCTTGGTCAGGCCGAGCGACTCGGCGATGTCCTTGGTCACCGGCTGGATCTCGACGCCGAGCCAGCCACGCTGGACGGTGCCGCTCTTCATGAGGTCTGCCACCACCTGCTTGGCGGTCGAGGCGGGGATGGCGAAGGCGATGCCGACGTTGCCGCCCGAAGGCGAGAAGATTGCCGTATTAATGCCGACCACCTCGCCATTGAGGTTGAAGGCCGGGCCGCCGGAGTTGCCGCGGTTCACCGCCGCGTCGATCTGGATGAAGTCGTCGTACGGACCGGCGCCGATGTCACGGCCGCGGGCCGACACGATGCCGGCGGTCACGGTGCCGCCCAGGCCGAACGGATTGCCGACCGCCACCACCCAGTCGCCGACGCGCACCTTGGAGTCGTCGGCGAAACCGACATAGGTGAACTTGGTGTCGGTAGCATCGACCTTCAGCACGGCGAGGTCGGTGCGCGGATCGGTGCCGATCAGCTTGGCGTCATATTCCTTGCCGTCGTCGGTGACCACGGTGTAGGCGGTGCCATCCTCGACCACATGGTTGTTGGTGACGAGATAACCGTCATCGGAGATGAAGAAGCCCGAACCCTGTGCGACCGGCCGCGGACGCGCGTCACGGTCGCGGCGGTTGTTGTAACGCTGGCCGCGGTCCTGGTTGCCGTCCTCGCCGAACTGGCGGAAGAAGCGCTTGAGCGGATGGTCGTCGGGGAGATTGTCGAAGCCACGCTGGTCCATGAACGGCGACATGCCGCGGTCGGCGGCCGGATCGATCTTGGCCTTGACCTGCACGCTGACGACCGCCGGGGAAACCTGATCAACTACATCTGCGAAGCCGGGCGCCTGGGGCGCCTCGACGCGAACCGCCTGAGCGAAGACGGGGGCCGTCCCGCCGGCCACGGCGCCCAGACCGATCGCGCCGGCAATCGCGACGGATGCAGCAGCGGCCATGAAGCGCTTGCGCGAACGAGAAAGGGGGGTGGAAGTGGTCATTTTTCTCTGATCCTCTTGGTCTGGATGATCGTGCATCCTGTGACTCAAGAGATAGAGAGGCTCACATTACGGCGCCATTTCCGAAGGATGAAACTTTCGTAATGTTGGGCGCCGTCAGCCGTCCTTGCGCAGGATCGCATCGAGCGCATCCTGCTCTTCCTTGGTCAGGTCGGCCGGCTCCTGCCGGCGCCGGGACCTCGCGGAAAGGATGACGAACGCGCCTCCCGCAGCCAATATCAGGATCGGCGCGGCCCAAAGCAGCGCATTGCGCATGTTGAATTGCGGCTTGAGCAGCACGAATTCGCCATAGCGCGACACGACGAAGTCGATCACCTGCTCGTCGGTGTCGCCGGCGACCAGGCGCTCGCGCACCAGGACGCGCAGGTCGGCGGCGAGATCGGCGTCGGATTCATCGATCGACTGATTCTGGCAGACCATGCAGCGCAGCCCTGTCGACAGGGCGCGGGCGCGTGCCTCGAGCACCGGGTCGGCGAGCATCTCGCTGGGCTTCACGGCCAGCGCGGTGCCGGCGAACAGGAACGCCGCGAGGAACACTGCCAGGGAAGTCAGTTTCGCGTTCATCACGATGCAACGCCCACCTTGACGGGGCCTGCGGACTTGCGGCGCGCAGGCGCACCGACCCGCAGGCGCCGGTCCATCAGCGACACGAAACCGCCCGCCATCATGAACAACGGTCCGAGCCAGATCAGGAGCACCAGGGGTTTCCACCAGAGCCTGACGACCACCGCGCCCTCGGGCGTGCTGTCGCCGAGCGAGATGTAGAGCTGGCTGAGCCACATCGTCTTGATACCCGCCTCGGTCGTCGGAAACTGGCGGGCGGGATAGAAACGCTTGGCGGAGACGATCTGTGCGACCGGCTTGCCGTCGGCGCCGAGCAGCCAGAAGCGCCCCTGGTCTTCGGTGTAGTTCGGACCACGGGTTGGCTGCAGCCCCTCGAAGCGCAGGCTCTTTCCGGCGATCTCGACGGTCTGGCCCGGTTTCATGACCAGGATCTCTTCGCTCTGGAAGGCGACGACCCCGACGATCCCAATCAACGTAAGCCCCAGTCCGAGATGCGCCAGTGCCGTACCGAACACCGAGCGCGGCAGGCCGATGAACCGACGCAGGGCAACGGCGGACGTCACCGAACCGATGCCGGACTTCAGCGCAAGGTCGGTGAGCGCGCCGAGCACCAGCCAGGTGCCAAGGCCGGCGCCGAGCGCCGCAAAGACCGAAGCACCGTCAATGAACAGCAGCGTCGCGAGAACCACCAGCAGTGCCCCGCCGAAGGCGAACATCAGCCGTTGCGCCACCGCGAACACGTCGCCGCGCTTCCAGGCCAGCAGCGGCCCGAAGGGAACGATAGCCAGCAACGGGAGCATGACCGGGCCGAAGGTGAGGTTGAAGAAGGGTTCGCCCACCGAGATCTTCTCGGCAGAAATCGCCTCGACGACGAGAGGATAGAGCGTTCCGATGAGCACCGTCGCCGTCGCCGTCGTCAGGAACAGGTTGTTCAGGACCAGCGAGCCTTCGCGGGAAATCGGGTGGAAGAGCCCGCCCGCGGTCAACGAGGAGGCGCGCAGGGCAAACAGGGTCAGCGACCCACCGATGAAGAACGTAAGGATGGCCAGGATGAACACGCCGCGGCTCGGGTCCGAGGCGAAGGCATGAACGGAGGTGAGCACGCCCGACCGAACCAGAAAGGTGCCGAGCAGCGACAGCGAGAAGGTCAGGATGGCAAGCAGCAGCGTCCAGATCTTCAGCGCCGAACGCTTTTCCATCACGATAGCCGAATGCAGCAGCGCCGTGCCGGCGAGCCACGGCATGAACGAGGCGTTCTCGACCGGATCCCAGAACCAGAAGCCACCCCAGCCCAGTTCGTAATATGCCCAGTACGAGCCCATCGCGATGCCGCCGGTCAGGAAGACCCATGCGGCGAGCGTCCAGGGGCGGACCCATCGTGCCCAGGCGGCGTCGATGCGACCCTCGATCAGGGCGGCGACGGCGAAGGAGAAGCAGACCGAGAAGCCGACATAGCCGAGGTAGAGCAGCGGCGGATGAACCGCGAGGCCGATGTCCTGCAGGATCGGGTTGAGGTCGCGACCCTCGATCGGGGCGGGAATGAGCCGCGTGAACGGGTTCGAGGTGATCACGATGAAGAGCAGGAAGGCGGTTGCGATCCAGCCCTGCACGGCGAGCACGTTGGCCCGCAGCGTCGCGGGCAGGTTGCCGCCGAATAGAGCCACCATGGCGCTGAAAAAGCTCAGGATCAGGATCCAGAGCAGCATCGAGCCCTCATGGTTGCCCCATGTGCCGGTGATCTTGAAGAGCATCGGCTTGAGCGAGTGAGAATTCTCCCAGACGTTGACCACCGAGAAATCCGACAGCACGTAGGCCATCGTCAGCGCGGTGAACGACAGGGCGATCAGCGCCAGCGCCGTGACGGCAACGGGGCCGCCGACCGCCATCAACCGCGCGTCGCCGGTTCTCGCACCGACCATGGGAACAATCGACTGCACGACCGACAGGACGAGAGCCAGGATGAGTGCAAAGTGACCGATCTCGACCATGTCGCTGCCGCCTACTGTTTCGTTTCCTGCCAGACGCCCTTTTCCTTCAGGCTGTCGGCAACTTCCTTGGGCATGTAGTTTTCGTCGTGCTTGGCCAGCACGCTGTCGGCGACGAACACCCCGTCGGATCCGAAAGTGCCTTCAGTGATGACGCCCTGCCCCTCGCGGAAAAGATCGGGCAAGAGGCCAGTGTAGCGCACCTTGACCGTCTCCTGGGAGTCGGTAACGCCAAATGCGACCTCCGTTCCCTGGCCGCGGATGATCGAGCCGTTCTCGACGAGTCCACCCAGTCGAATGCGCTGGCCCGACTCGAGGGTGGCAGCCTGGAGATCGCCGGGCATGTAGAAATAGGAGGCCTTCTGCCCCAGGGCGTAGAATGTCAGTGCCGTGGCGGCGCCTAAAAAGGCAAGCGCACCAGCGATGACCGACAAGCGCTTCTGTTTGCGCGTCATGATTACTCCGTAGCCTTCAGCCCGAGCGTCCCGGCCAATTCCGAGAGTTTCCGGCCGCCGTCGCTGTCGCGGCCGAGAGCGGCAAAGCCGCGGTCGAGCGCATCCTGGGCCTGGTCGTTCTTGCCGAGCACCGAATACGAACGGACCAGACGCAGCCATCCTTCCGGGTCGGCAGGATTCTGCCGCAGCTTTTCGTCGAGTCCAGCGACCATGTTCTCAATCATCGCTTCCCTATCGCCCGACGACATGGATGCGGCAGCCTCGATATCGTCATTGCTGGGCCCGGGGGCACCGGCGACGGCGTCACGCTGCACCGGTTTGCCGTCCGCCTGGGCGGCAGCCTGCTCGGCCACCGCGCGCCACGGCGAATCCGCGGGCAGGCCGACGAGCATCTGCCTCCAGATGGCGGCGGCCTCGACCATCTTGCCTTCCTGCGCCATGGCCAGGCCCAGGAAATAATGCGCCTTCGGATTCGCCGGCTCGAGCTGGATCGCGGCATCGAATGCCTCTCGCGCATCGGCGGTAACGATGCCGCCCGCCGTTGCGGCGATCGCTTCGCCCAGTCCGGCCTGGCGCGCCGCGGTGGCGCCCTCCAGCTTGATTGCATTGCCATAGGCCGTGACGGCGTCACTGACGCGACCGATCCGCATATAGACGGGCGCGAGCACATCCCAGCCCCGCCCGTCTGATGGATTGGCGACGAGATGGGCCTCGGCGCGCGCGATCAGGTCATTGACGGAACTGTCGGCCGGATTTTCGGCAAGGCGCGCGCTGAGCGGCTGGTCGGGAATGTCGGGCGAGCCCGCCACCGTGTAGACACCCCAGCTGACCAGTGGCACGGCCAGCACGGCAATGCCGCCGATGACGCTGGCGGCAAGCATGGAGCCGCTGCGGGGCTTCGGCTGATCGTCCGAACCGAGCTTGATGATACGACGGGCGATCTCGGCGCGTGCATGCTCGGCATCGGGTGCCGCGATCACTCCGCGGGCGGCATCCTTGTCGAGTTCGGCCAGCTGGTCGCGATAGACTTCGAGGTCGTGACTCTTGTCGACGTCCTCCTCCGCACGCCGAGCGAGCGGCAGCAGGACGGCAAGGCTTGCGACCAAAGTAAGTGAAGCGGCTATGACCCAGAAAAGCATGTCAAATAAATAGCCACCGGCAATAGAACTGCCAACATCGCCACCCTGCGGCTTATTGACGGTTCAGCCCCCCTGCGACCAGCCGCCGCGCAGGCCTCAGTTCAGGGGCGTCCAACTGCCATCGGGATTGCGGCAGGCCGTTCCGCGCGCGACCAGCGGCGTTCCGCCGGTGAACACTGTCTGCGAATACTGGCGGCAATCCTGCGATCCGACCCTGTAGGGCTGGGCTGCGACAACTTCACCGGACGCGCCGTTGCCTTTCCAGCCGACGGCCTGCCCGCCCTGGCCGTATTCCAGGGCACGATACTCGGCCTCGAGCGCCTTGCGGCGGTCGCTGCCGCTCAGGCCGTTGCCGATGGAGCCGCCGATGAGGCCGCCGTCCATTGCGTCTATGATCCGGGCCGCGACCTTGCCGCTGGAGGCCGAGCCGTCCGCTCCTCCCACCGAGGGGATTATCCCGCCGCCGCCCAGGCCGCTGGTTGTGCAGCCGGAAACGGCGATCACCCCGGCAACCAGTGCCAACCGAAGTCTCATGCTCATCACCGGTCCCGAATTAGCGTCCACTTACAATGGCTTGGCGTCGCGTTAGTTTGCATCTTTGGCCGAAATGGGGCCGATTCGGCCAGCCCAATCTACTGCACGCCGCGCAGTTCCACGACTGCCTTCAAACCGCCCATGCCGGAGCGCTCCAAAGACAGCGTGCCGCCATACTCCTTGACCAGGTCGGCCACGATGGCGAGGCCCAGGCCGGTGCCCGGCTTGGTCTCATCCAGGCGCTTGCCGCGCTTCATCGCCTCGCGCGCCTTGTCTTCGGGAATTCCGGGCCCGTCGTCCTCGATCACGATCGAAAAACGCGGCGGCTCCTCGCCTACGGCGGGCGCGGTATGGACCGAGACCCGAACCTTGCCGGAGGCCCATTTCATAGCGTTTTCGAGGAGATTGCCGACGATTTCCTCAAGATCCTCGCGCTCGCCGGCGAACAGGACCTCGTCTTCCGGAAGCACCAGCGAGAACTTTGCGCCGCGCGAGAGCTTGTCCATCACCCGGACCATGCGCTGCAGCAATGGCGCTACGGGCGTCCGGTAGACCACGCTCTCGCGCTGGGCCGCGACGCGGGCGCGCTGCAGATAGTGATCGATCTGCTTTTGCATCGCCGCCGCGTGATCCGCGATGAGCTGCCCCTTCTGCCCGCCCATGGCCCTGCCCTCGTTGAGCATCACCGCCAAGGGCGTCTTGAGCGAATGCGCCAGGTTGCCGACCTGCGTGCGGGACCGCTCGACGATGCGGCGGTTGTTCTCGATGAGCGCGTTGGTTTCGTTGGCAAGCGGCTGAATTTCGGCCGGGAACTGCCCGGTCAGGCGCTGGGCCGTGCCTTCGCGCACCATGGCGAGTGCCGCGCGCACTCGGCTGAGCGGCCGCAGTCCCAGCAGGATGGCGATGGCGTTGATCGCGATCATGCCGATGCCGAACAGCGAAAGATAGGAAAACAGCCGCCACTCGAAGCCGCGGATTTCGTCCTCGAGTTCGCTGCGGTTGCCCATGACCCGGAAACGGGCGATGCGGTTCTGGGAGTCGAGCACGAATTCGCTCTCGAACACCTCCAGTTCCTCGCCGGAAATGCCCTCGGTCCTGTACTGGCGCTGGAAATCGTTGTCGAAGCGAACTTCATCTGCGCCGGGCGATGGAATGGCCTCAGTCATGGACGAGGACCGCAACTGGCCTACCAGCCCCTTGGAAACCGGTTCGACCGACCAGTACCAACCCGATTCCGGCTCCGAAAATCGCAGATCGCCGAGATCCGGGCCACCCGTCAGCGTGCCGCTCTCGGACACGCCGACCGAGCCGATCAGGTTGAACAGATGCGCCGACAAAAGGCTGTCGAAGCCGCGTTCGCTCGTCTGGCGGTAAAGCGAGCCGATCACCGTGAAGATCAGCGCAAAGGCAAGGATCGCCCAGATCGTCGAGAACGCAATGACGCGAAAGGCCAACGACCGCGGGCCGAGGCTCAGCGCGTACCGCTTCCAGCGAGACAGTCGTTTGCCGAGCTTTTCCGCCTTACGCCTCCGGCTCGCGCATGCGGTATCCCATACCGCGGACGGTTTCGATCATGTCGATGCCCATCTTCTTGCGAAGGCGCCCGACGAAGACCTCGATGGTGTTGGAATCCCGGTCGAAATCCTGGTCGTAGAGGTGCTCGACCAGTTCGGTCCGCGACACGACCTCGCCCATGTGGTGCATCAGGTAGGCGAGAAGCCGGAACTCATGCGAGGTGAGTTTCAACGGGACGCCGTTGACATCCGCCTTGGACGCCTTGGTGTCCAGCCTGACCGGGCCGCAGGAAAGCTCGGACGACGCGTGGCCGGCCGCGCGCCTGATCAGCGCCCTCACCCGCGCCAGCACCTCCTCGATATGGAAGGGCTTGGTCACGTAGTCGTCGGCGCCCGCATCGATGCCGGCGACCTTGTCGCTCCATCGATCTCGCGCCGTCAGCATCAGGACGGGCATCTTGCGCCCGTCCCGGCGCCAGCGCTCGACCACGCTGATGCCGTCCATCTGCGGAAGGCCGATGTCGAGGACGACCGCATCATAGGGTTCGGTATCTCCGAGGTAATGCCCTTCCTCGCCGTCGAAAGCCTTGTCGACGACGTAGCCGGCATCCGTCAGCGCCTCGGAAATCTGGCGACTGAGTTCCTTGTCATCCTCGACGACGAGTATCCGCATGCGTTTCTGAGCAACCGTTACTAGTTTGAGGTGAGATATAGGCCGATTCCGCCCGGGTGGAAATCAGCGCCTAGTTGGCCGGAACGACCACTTCGACGCGGCGGGGACGCTGGCCGTCCTTGCCCGGCACCAGCACGACGATCACGCAGACGGGCTGGCCGCCCTGGCTGGATTCGGATGCACGCGCCAGGGTGCCGCCATACTGGTCGGCCACCTGCTGCCCGATCGAATAGCAGTCCGCGGCGGCCACGACGTACTCGCCGCCTTCGCTCGAGCGCAGGGGCGAAGCGCCCGCCGACGAGACGAAAATCCCTCCGGCGCAGAGCGCTGCAGTTGCAAGCCGGAATATGGAGCCAAGGGTGTTCATGCCGGGACTTCTAATACAGCAGTGCTGAACGCGGAATGAACAATGAGTTCATGCAAATGCCGGCAAATGCAAGCGGTCTAGTTGCTGCCGATCCGTTCCCTTGCACTCAGTCTGCCGAAGAGAGCTGCCAGCCCGGACAACGCAGTGATTGCCTGGATTACTGTTTCCGTAACGGCAGCACTATCGATGCCGTTCACTGGCATCCCGGAGAGGCCGCCTAACCCTATCAACGTCGTCACGATAGAGGCCCAGATGGTCCGTGAAAGATACCACGGCTTGAGATTGGTCATGTCATGCTTCCCTTCGAATGAATGTCGTTCGTTCAGGTCAAGGCGATCCGCCGCGTCGTGGCCAGGCCAGGGGTCAGGCCCAATTGCCTGACGGTTACATCGACCGCTGTTGGGGTCGCGCCGAAGTCCGCGGCGATCTCAGCGGCCGGATATGTCCATCCCGCCTGGGAGACGGTCGCCGAGCGCAGAACGGCTCCACCGGCAGGTGCGATCTCGACCCGATACTCCTCGCGCTCTTCGCCGAGCGGGATCTCGTTTGCTTCCCAGTTGTCCGCGTCGAGGCGCCCACGCCTTACCCAGGTCAGCGACAAATCTCCCCCGCTCACGCCCCTTCCCCGCAGATGCACCGGCGAAAGCGGCTGCAACGCACGCCGCCCACCGGTCTCCACATGCGCCGAGTAGCTCGCAACGGAAACATCGCCTCCGAACGGCCCGACGCGCCAGTTCAGTTCCAGCCCGGCTTCGCCTTGCGCGAGACCCGCTGGCACGACCGCCTCATCCAGCACCACGAAGGCGGCGCCGGCCGCGGCCCCGGCAGCAGTCGCATCGTCGGTTCCGTACTGCCCGCGCAACAGACCGCTCAACCGCCAGACGTCGGGTGCGATTTCCTCGGCGACCTCGAACTGCAGCAGTTCCCACGCGCCCGCCGCCGACTTCACGGCAACGAGATTGGCACCGTTGAGCAATTGCGCGCGACTGACGCTCTCCAACTGGCCGCTGAAAAGCTCCACTGTCAGGCTTGTTGCCCGATCGACCCGGCCCACCACCACCCCGGGAAAATGTGCGGACGCCAATATCCCGATGTCGGCCGGCCGACCAACGGACCCTCGCAGCACGAAACCTGTAGCTTCCGGCGACGCAAAAATCGCCTGGCTCCTCCAGGGCGTCTGCGTCACCGCCACACGGAACTGGTCGTGAGGCACTGCCGTGCCTGATATCATGGGCAGGTCTAGGAACACCGCGTGCGGCGGCCCCGCGACGGCGGGCGCCGGTGTGTCTACGCCGGGAAGCGAGGTTCGCCACGATGCCGGGATGCCTCTGCTAATCTGTCGGGCGGCGACCCTCCGGACCAAGCCCTGTTCGATTTCCGTCACCATGAATTCGGCGCCGGAAGCGAATGGCACCTTGACGATCACGCCTGGGCCGATGTCGGGGCCCGGTTCTGCCAGCGCGACGTTCAGTCGTTCACGTTCCCCCCAGATACGGCGCATCCAGTCGTCGGCGAGTGCCTGCGCCTGCCCCGCTTCCAGCACGCCCGGAAACGACATCGCATGCTGCCGGCTGCTGCCGGCGGCAAGGCGACGGCTGCGGGCCGTCGCCGCCTGATAGTCCGCAAACGGATCGCGGAAGCTCACGACGAGTTCGGCCGGCAGTTCATGATCGGGTGCGCGTATCGTCTCCACGACGGCGTTCTGGCCGTCGATGGCGAGTTCCGTCAGTTCCACCGGCACGCCCCCCAGCGCGGTTGCGCGTCTGAAGGTGAGGCGATCGGTCTCCTGGATGGCCGAAAGGCCGAAAAGATCGATGAGGGGTTCGAGTGCCGCTCGCGCCGATGTCGGGTCGGCTATGACGTAGCCCGCCACGCTGCCGTCCACGCCGTCGACATTGGCGGCCGCCAGCCCGTGGTCGGCGAGGATCGCGTTGACGACGTCGCCGACGGCTGGGCTCGCCAGGCGCCCGTTGAGCCAATGTCCCCGATGCCAGGCACCGGCGTCGGACCATGAGCCGGCTTGCAGCGGAAAGGCCGGATAGGGCCTGGCGTCCCACGCCCACACATAGCTGCGCGCGGCGTCCACCATGCGGCCACCGTAGTGCACGGACTGCGGATTGCCCGCATCCGAAAACCCGTCGGCCGACGGATCCCAAAGGCCCGTATGGGCTTCGAGCAGCCGCCGTTGCGCCAGGTCCGAACGCCCGCCATCCGAGAAATGCGGGATGCCGGCCTCCGACGATTTGCCGTCCGGGAACATGTTCGGCTGGTTCGGCCCCTTGTCCACGGTGGGGCAGCCTATTTCGGTGAACCAGATCGGCTTGCTGCCCGGCACCCAGCCGGTGGGAAACGTCTGCTCGACGCCACCGGTTCGATTGAAGTGGAGGTTGCTCCACCAGCCCTTCAGGTCCTTGTAACGAAACACCCAGGGCTTGCCGTAAGCGCCATCAGTTATCGGACTGCGCGCGCGTTGGAGCCTCGCGGCGAAGTCCGGATAGTACCAGTCGAATCCCTCGCCACCCGCAATCGAATTGCGCAAGCCAGCCGGGTCGTACGGTGCAGCGAAGCCATCCGGGTTGCCGCCTGCATAGTCCGCGTCGCGCCAGTCGGACAAAGGCATGTAGTTGTCGATGCCCACGGCACTTATGGCCGGATGCGACCAGAGCCGGTCGAGATGGAAGTGGACGTCGTCGCTGCCGTCCTGGGGGTGGTAGCCGAAATACTCGCTCCAGTCGGCGCCGTAGGTGATGAGGCAGCCTGTCCCCAGGATGGCGCGAACATCGGAGGCGAGCGCGCCGAGCGCCTCAACGAACGGGAAGGCGTCGGCCCCGTCCCGCAGGGTTGTCAGCCCACGCATCTCGGAGCCAAGCAGGAAGGCGTCCACTCCGCCGGCCGATGCGGCAAGCTGCGCATAATGCAGAACGAACCGCCGGTAGCCCCAATCGCCCGGATTGCCTGCAAATTCGACACTGTCCGCCGTCGCGGAAAACTGGCTCCTTGCAGCCTGGCCGCAGAAAGCGGCGATCTGGCTGCGCGCCGCGGGCGTCCGGTCGGCCGTTCCCGGCAGCATCGGCGCCGGCGTGCAGGTCATTCTGCCGCGCCAGGGATAGCTTGCCTGGTGCGGTCCGTCGTAAGGGTCCGGCAGGCCATTCGCTTCGGGAATATCCATCATCACGAACGGGTACAGGGTCACTTTCAGCCCGCGCGCCCTGATTTCCGCGATCGCTTCCCTGACGCTCTGGTCGGATGGCGTACCGCCATAGGCGGGGCCGCCCCTGTGGGCGGAAACCACCATCGCCTCGGGCCGATCGACACCGGACACGCGCCACACCGCCGACAGGCCCGAGGCGGAAGCGTTGGTGACGCCCGGCCTCACCCTGCACTCCCCTGCCCGCAGATCGTCGCCGAACCAGGCCACGACGAGCGCGACGTTCTCCAGGTTCGGGCAGAGCATCTGCAGTTCATCGAGGGAGGCCGCAATGTCCGTACCTGCGTGGAGCACGTGGCGGTTCTCGGCCTCGACGACGCCGGGGCGTTTCATGCGCGTGACGACCTTGGTCGACAGGCCGTATTCGGTCGCGCCGGGGATCAGTGACACGGCGCGGATGCGCCGATGCAGTTCGCCGACCGGCCGGATCACCTCGAACTGCATTTGCGGAATGCGGTTGCCGTACTCGCCGATGTCGAGGTTCTCGATGACGGCATAGGCCACGCCACGGTAAGCCGGCGCATTGTCCGCGCCTTGCTTAGCCGCGATGAGAGGATCGGGAACCTGCACCTCCGAGCCGAGGTGAACGCGCAGTTCGATCGTCTCGCGATCGACCTCGCGGCCGTCGGCCCAGACACGGCGCACGCCGGCGATCTCGCCTTCGCAGAACGCGAAGGCGACATTCGCGAAATAGGAGTACTCGGTAAGCTTGGGGCCGAGCTTGCCCTGCCGCCGGGTCCGGCGCGTCTCCTTGAAGCGCGTCGCCCAGATCAGGGTGCCGCCCAGCCTGGCCACGCCATAGACACGCGGCAGCGGAGCCCCCTCCTCGGCGGTGAATGGCCGGGCCCCGGCCAGCCGGGGGCCTTCGATGCGCCGGGTACCATCGATCAAGGCGCGGTCGACGACATACCCGGCCAGGGCTCCGGCCGCCGTGCCTATGGCGCTGCCGATCGGGCCGAGCATGCCGCCGAGGAACGCTCCGGCAGCCTGCAGCAAGATGGTCGCCATCTGCGTCTCCGAAAAGCTGGCTTATTCTGGGAATGTGAAGGCGGCGGCGATCCGCCGGCGCCATTGCGGCACCAACTGCGTCACCACGACGCCGTGGTCCTGATAGGCGTGGGCAAAACGGCCCGGGGCGACCATGATGCCTGCGTGCTTGGCTTGGAGGTGCGGTCGCCACCGAAAGACGATCACATCCCCTTCAGCGATGTCCGGCACTGGCTTTTCGGTAAAATGGCGCCGCAGGCCCATGAGCAGCCGCTCGTCGCCCTCAGCCTCGGCCCAGTCGGCGGAGTACGCACCGGGATCTTCGAGTTCGCGGCCGTAGAGCTCCCCCCAGACACCCCGCACCAGTCCCAGGCAATCGCAAGCGACGCCTTTCCGCCCACCCTGGTGCCGATAGGGCGTGCCAACCCACCCGAGCGTCGCTGCAACCACCGCCTTTGCGGTTCGGCTCGAGTCACGGGACAAGCGGCCGCCCGTCGAACGCCATGCCTTCGGTGACATAGGAATAGCCCGCATCGTTGCCCGGGAGATGCGGAAAGCCCCTGAAATTCTGCGCGTTTGCGAATTTCGCCTTGCAGGTCGAAAACGCCTTATCGCATCCGGCGCTGATTGAGAACGAATCCCCTATGCCAACCGCGGGTCCGACACCGGAGCTGCGCAGCAACGTGACGGCGGAACCATTTCGCCGATGATCGACGACGCGCTCGCTACGGCCGGCGCCTGCGCCGCTCGTCCATTTGAGCATGCCGCCGGCGAACCACCCCACATCGAAGGCCTGCAAGCCCGACACGACGATCACGTCGGGCGCGTCCAGCGCCAGGACGGTTCCTGAGGCCGAGTATCGCGCCTGGCTCAGAGGGACCCCGCATCGTGAATCGCCCAGTTCGGCGTCGCAGTTGCGCGTGACATAGCGCCCCCTCGGGGCATCAAGCGCATGCGCTGCGCTTTCAAGCTCAGCCACGAAGCGCCGGTCGCTGCGGGTGATCTTGCCGATCGTCGCGGTCCGAAGAAGTGCGAAATGTTCATTCGCCGCCCAGTTGACCAGGAAGGTCTCCACCCTGGCATTGTCGTAGAGGGCGGCGGAGATGTCCTCGTTCCGGATACGCTCGGACGAAAGCGCCCCCTCGACGTCGACGGTATCGACGGCGAGCCCGAGGCTGCTGCGCGCCTCGCTCGCGCTCAGGCCGGATTCGGGCTCGAAGGTCGTGCCCTCAAAAGTGAGCGGGAGGTCGTGGTCGGTGAAGCCGAACACCAGCCCGTCCGCCCTGGTAAGGCGCCAGCAATGGCAGACGCTCGTCACAGGCCGCCCGAGATGATCGGCTAAGTCCTGGGGCATGGTCACAGTCGCACCTCCACCAACGGTATCGACGGGATCTGGCCGGCCTTGAACGCAGTCAGGTTGAGCGACAGTTGCTCCATGTCGAAGCGTACCGGCACGTGGAATTCGTACCCGGCGGTCACAAGGGCGCCAGCCGGAGGTACTGCGGCGGAGGTGAAAACCAGTTCGCCGGTCGCATCGTCGAACGAAAACTCCGCCGGCCGCGAGCGCTCCGCCCCACCAACGGCGACTCGCAAGATTGCCACGATCGGCTTGGATATCAGCCGCTGGTATGCGTCAGCCCCCGTCCCGTACGACTTCACGAGTGGGAACCGGGACCGGACACCATCTCCGACCCCCTGCTTCTGATCCAGCGGCCCGGGCTCGCTATCCGGCCGACAGGATTTCATGTCGAACGGATCGCGAAAGCGAAACGCATGCAGCGAGCCGCGCCGCGCTTCGAAAAAGTCCAGCACGTCGTGCATGTCGGCGAGCGAGCGCACCCCGGTTCCGACGTCGTAGCGGTGACGCGACTGCGACAGGCGCAGGTTGCGCTTTTCCCGCCCCGACGTCAGCGCAACTATCTCGTTGCGCCTTTCTGGTCCGCCGGTCGCGCCGAACGACACGGCCACAGGGAAAATCTCATCATGAAAGCCGGAGAGTTCCAAGCGTGCCTCCGTCAGAATGTTCGCGCCCCGCGCGATACGGCGCGCGCCAGCATTCCGGTAACCTGGGCTTCGGATTTGCGGAAGGATGCCGCGTCCTGGGCCGTCACGTTGAAGACGACGTTGATCGAGGGACGGCCACCGTCCGCGCTGACACCGAGGCTTCCGTCGGCGGTACGCCGCAACGGCAGGATCGCCTCCGCGCCGGCTTCGCCCATCAGCCCGATGTTCTTCCCCGCGGGGAAATAGGTGGGCGAGGACACGATGCCGCCTGACGCGAACGGAACGACGCCTCCGGCAATACCGCCCTTGGCGAAAGGCAGGATGCCCGAAAGTCCGCCCAGCAGGCCCGAGAACATCGAGCCGGCGAGCGACTGCAGCGGCTTCAGCCCCTGCTCAAGCGCCATGCCAGCGAGATTCAATCCGATGCGTCGGAGAATATCGTCGAGCTCCCGGCCACTGACCGCCGCGCTCTTCATTGCCCCGGCGAGCTGCGCTCCGAAATTGTCCGACAACCGTTCGAGAGATTGCAGCGCGGTCTGGAAGGGCGCCGTGTCGGCGCGGATCTGCACAGTCACGTCATCGGCCACGTCCAGCCTCCGTCCTGTCGGGGAAGATCGTCATCAAGGCCTCCAGATGCGATTTTGCCGGCGCGTCGCTGGCCCGGGGCAACACGCTCATCGCGCGCTCGATCTCGCGCGGGGTCATCGCCCAGAATGCGTCCGGCGAAAGCCGCAGCAGGCCGAACCCCGCGGCCATGACGCTGTCCCACGGGAATTCAGGACGCCTGCCTGCCGCGGCGATCAAGGGTCCGGGGATGTCTCTTGGCTGGTCCCCGTCCCAAAGGTCACAGTCAACAGCTCCGCGACGATCTTCGCAAAGCCGGCCGCTCCGCCCTCGGTCCGCATCGCGCCGACCTCCAGGTCCGAAACCTGATGCCCACCGCCACGCAAGCCGGCCCCGACGATCCGGATCATGTCGGTGGCCGACAGGCGGCCGGCCGAGAAGCGCTCGACCAGCGCGGACAGATCGTCGGCGGCATAGCTGGCCTCGAGCTCGGCAAGCGCGCCGAGCGTGAGGCAAAGCTTGTATAGGCCACCATCCAGTTCGGCGCTGATCTCGCCCCGCCGTCGGTTCGCTGTCATGGCATCACCGTGAAGGCGATGGCGCCGGCGGATTCGAGTGCCACCTCGAACGTCACTTCGCCATCGTGATTGCCGGTATACTCGAGTGATGTAATCTGGAATGGTCCTTCGACAGTGCCGAAATCCGGCACCGCCAGCTGCCATCTGACGATCTCGCCGCCAAAGAAGCAGCTGCGCATGCGGGCATCGGACTGTTGGTCCTTGAAGATGCCCGAACCGCTGACGGAGGCTCGCTGGATGCCGCTGCCGGCCAGCAATTCGCGCCAACGCCCGGCCGAGTCCGCGTCGGTGATGTCAACCGTCTGGCTGTTGAAGGCGATGCGCTTGGAGCGCAGTCCGGCCACGGTGACGAAATCGCCCAGGCCGGAGCCGTCGATCTTGAGCAGAAGGTCCCTGCCCTTCTGTGCGACCATTCGCTGGTCCTCCTCGGATGTGTGATGATGGTCCGACAGCCCGCGATCAGGCCACGGGTTCGGTGACGGCCCGGAAGCGCAACAGGCCGTGCTGCAACGACAGCCTGTCGTCGAAGCGGGCCTCGGAGAACTCGAGCCGCATGCCGACGAGGTGATGCTGGTCCAGGCCGAGCCTGGCGTTGTCGAGCAGGCCGCGCACGACTTCCATGATCTCGAGCGCCTCGCGCTTGCCCTGCGATTTCGACCAGACGTGGATCGAGAACAGCTGTTCTGTGCCGCTTTCGGTGTCAGTGCTCCAGTCGTAGACGCTGGTGCGGCCGAAAGTCAGGTAGGGAAAGAGTACGTTGGCAGGCGGCTGGTCATGGATCTTCGCCCCACCGAGCAGCGAGACCAGGTCTGCGCTCCCGCCGAGCGTTGCGAACACTGCCTTCTGAAGTTCAGCGGCCGGGGCGGTCATCATTTCGCTCCCTCGTCCTGCCGGGCGGGTCACCCAATTCCGCTTGCCCGGCCTGCGTTTCGCTCGAACCGAGGCTACGGTAGCCGTGTTCGACGTCCTCCGCCAGTTCATGCTCCTTCCAGCGCAAGGCGCGGATGAGGCCGTCCAGGGTGAGCTTCATTGCCACTTTCATGCGCCCCGCTCCCGCGTCCGGCAAACCAGGTAGCGGCGCATCTCATCGGGATCATGCACCGTGATGATGTCGAGAACACGCTGATCGCGGCGAAATCGCATCCCGCTCTTCAGTCCGTCCCGCCACCTCACGGTCACGCGATGCGTCACGGTCTCGATCGTCTGGTCCGCCCCGAAGACGCTCTGCGCCAAGATTGGCTCGACGCGCGCGAACACGGTCGCCCGCTCGACCCAGCTTTCGCTGTGGCCCCCGAATGCGTCCGGCACAGTCAAGCTTTCTTCGAGCACGAATTCGCTGCGCAATGCGCCCGGATCGATGAAGACTGCCCGCATCAGAGCCTCCGCGCGCGATAACCGGCGAGGAGCCGCTCATAGCCCGGCGGATACGAAACGGGCTGATCCTCTGGCCCGAAGCCTGCGCGAAACTCGTACCAATGCGCGACCAGCAGCAGGATTGCCCTTTTGATGAGGTCTGGAACATCCGTTCCCGCCTCGCCGAAGCCGGCCAGAAAATCGATCTCCAGGCCGTTCATCACCCGCAATCGGTCTGGCTCGCGCTCGAAATGCAGGCGTGCCGGACGGGACAGGGCGTCCACCTGATAGTCGTTCGGGCCGACGATCGACGCCTCGCCTTCGCTGCCAAACATCGTAACCGACAGCACCTGCTTCACCGGATGGCGCACGAGCGCTGCCATGTTGCCTTGCGGCCAATGATCGAGCACCAGCCGCCAGGTCTGGTCGATCAGGGCCATGCCCGTTGTGCGCTCGACGTCCTCGCGCGCAGCGCTGATCAACCCGCCGATCAGCGCGTCTTCGCTCAAATTCGTCACCCGAAGATGCGCCTTCGCCTCGGCCAACGTCACTGGCTCGACCGAGGGCGCGCCGGTCCTGATGAGCGTCATTCGTCCACCTTGGTCAGTTGAAATGCAGAGGCGGCCCCGGCATGGCAATGGGGCCGCTAAGGAAGCAGACAGTCGTGCCCGGTTTATGCGGTGCCGTATTTCAGCAGCTTGATGGCAGAGAAATCCTGCACGCCGCCTCCCACGCGCTTGGTCGTGTAGAACAGCACGTAGGGCTTCGCCGAATACGGATCGCGCAGCACGCGCACGCCGGTGCGGTCCACCACAAGGTAGCCGCGGGAGAAGTCGCCGAAGGCGATGGGCGTGGCATTGGCCGCCGCGTCGGGCATGTCCTCGGCCTCCACGAGCGGGAAGCCCATCAGCATGGCCCGCTGGCCGGCGGCAGCCGGCGGTTGCCAGAGATAGTTGCCGTCCCCGTCCTTGAGCTTCCGGATCGAAGACTGGGTCTTGCGGTTCATGACCCAGCTTGCGTTCTGCCGGTAACCCGCCTTGAGCGTGTAGACGAGGTCGATCAGGATGTCCGAAGGGCTGGATGCGGGCAGCCCGCCCGAGACGCCGGTCGCAAGGTAGCCGATGTCGCCCCAGGCCCAGCTCGCCTCGGCAACCTTGTTGTAGTCGAGGAACCCCTTGGGCCTGTTGACCCCGTTGCCGCTCACGAAGGCCGTCCCCTCCTGCTCGGCAAACGCCGTCTCGACCTCGGACGCGATCCACTGGTCGAGGTCGACGACGCTATCCTCCAGGAGCGAGGCGGTCGCGGCCGGCATCGCGTAGAGTTCCATGGTCGGGAACTGCAGTTCGGCCAGCACAGGCGTGGCCGTCTGCGGACGCGCCGCCGTCTCAGCCACCCAGCCGACGGCAGGACCCGTGGTGGTGAAGGGCTTCTTGAGCACCGCGGCCGAAACCTGCCGTACCGAGGCGATCGAACGGATGGGCGAGAATGCCGAGAGCCGTCGCCCGATCTCCGCCTCGGTCTCGTCCGGCACGAGATAGCCGCCGTCCTGGCCCGAACCGTAGGACATCGCCTTGGCGTCGAGCCCACGCAGTTGCCGGTCGTCGCCGCTGCGCATGTAGAGATCGAAGGCTTCCTTGTGTTCATTCGGCAGCGCGCGTCCGCCCTCGCGGCCCAGCGCCGGCCTGGCGCGCTTCAGTGACAGGTTGTCCAGGGTCCGCTTCTGTTCGTCGAGCGCACGCGAGATGCGTTCGACCTTCTCGGTGGTCACCGTATCGACGCCGAGCCGGCCTTCCAGTTGAGCCAGCCTTTCGTCGTTGCTGTCCTTGAAGGCCTCGAAGGTCGTCATGAACTCGCCGAAGGCATCCTTCAGGTCGAGCATTTCACTGCCTGCCGCCTTGGTCTCCGGCGCGCGCGGCGCATTGGTCAGGTTCATGCGCTGTTTCCTCTTCGTTTGATCATGCGTGTGACTTCGCGAATGCGTTGCGCGAGCTGGATCTCGGGGGCCCGTCCGGCGTCGCGCATGGGCCAGGACCGGCCCGATGGGAACCTGCTGCGGTGCTTCACCGTGTCGATGCGCGCCTCGGGCAGCATCGGGAAGGTGACGATCGAGATCTCCCACAGATCGGCTTCGACGATGTGTCGGATGCCGCTGGCTGGATCCTTCCGCGCCTTGACGGCGCGAAAGCCGATCGACAGTCCGTCGAGCGCCCCGCCCCGCAGCAGATTGTGCACCTCGCGGGCGCGCGCTACGTCCCGGGCCAGTCGGCCGCGCACGAACAGGCCGCGATGGTCCTCCGCGAGTTCGATCCAGGCGCCGATCGGCTGGTTCGGGTCGTGCTGGAACAGCATCCGGATGCCGGTCGGGCCCCGCGCCCTCAGCGACTTGGCGAAGGCTCCCCGCTCGACCACGTCCTTGCCGAGATCGACACGTCCGAACACGCTGGCGTAGCCCGAGATCGTGCCGTCGACCGCGACCTCGTCGAGCACGAGGTCGACGAACTTGCTCTCGCCACGAGCGGCTGCCGCTGCCTCATGCGTCATGGGCACCACCATCCTTCCGCTTTTCGTTGTTCCGGCCTCTGCCGCGATTGGCGTGGAACGCCCGCATGACGAAGCCCAGCGCCCACCAGGCGCACAGGCTTGCGGCCGCGGCCCCCATCATCAGGGTTTCCGCTGTCCCCAGCAGGCGGTCGATTCCCAGTTCCGCAGCGATCTTGACGCCGGCGGTTCCGCCGAAAACGAGGCCGCTGACGACACCGACGGCGAAGCGCACGGCGGCTTCGCGCCGTCCATGGGGCAGGATGTAGGCGAGCGAGATCGCCGAGCCGGCGACCGCACCCGCCCCCTTGGCCAGCCATAGCCAGCCGGGGTCGGACATCTCGGTCATTTCTTGAGATACTCGTTTCCGGAAGGGTTCAGCTGCGTGGCGGGTAGCCCACGGCCTCGCGCTTTTCGTCGTCATCGAGGAAGCCGGCAGCGCCCACGCGCTGCCACAGCGCCTCCCGCTCGCCGGCCAGGCCCTCGACCTGGTCGGCGTCGTACCAGAGCCGGAGCCCTTCACCGAAAGCAGGCGCGAGCCAGGCAGACAGCTCCTTCGCAGTCCGCGCCACCAGCGGCAGCACGGTCAGCCGGTAGAAGGCCCTGTTGGCCTCCTGGTAGTTCGAATAGGTGTTGTCGCCGGGAATGCCGAGCAGCATCGGCGGCACGCCGAAGGTCAAGGCAATGTCACGGCTGGCCGAGTTCTTGGCTTCGATGAAGTCCATGTCCTTCGGCGTCAGTCCCATGGCCTTCCAGTCGAGGCCGCCTTCCAGCAGCAGAGGTCTGCCGGCACGCGTCGTGCCCGAGTAGCCCTCCTCCAGTTCGGCCTTCAGCCGGTCGAATTGCTCGTCGGTAAGGTTGCCGCCGTCCTTGGGCGCATAGACCAGCGCGCCGGATGGGCGGGCAGAATTGTCGAGCAGCGCCTTGTTCCAGCGCCCGGCGGCGTTGTGGGTGTCCAGCGCCATGAGTGCCGCCTCCAGCGGCGCAAAGCCATAGTGGTCGTCGAGCGGATGAAACAGCGACAGGTGTACCGCGCCGCCTCCATCCGTGGGCCCAAGGGTAATACGGCGGCGCGTCCCTCCTTCCCGATAGTCGAGTGCCGTAGGCCAGCCGCCACCATCGCAGGCGACCGCAACCCGGTCGGGCCTGAGCAGATGCAGCTCGCGCGCCCCGCCGCCCGTCTGGACGAGTTCCACATAGGCGTTCCCCGACAGCAGCAGGTGGCCGTACAGCGCTTCCATGAAGCCGGCACCGGCCTGCCGTTCGTTGGGCCGTTCGAGCAGCCGCAGGAACGGATGGTCGTCGAGTTCGGCTGCGCCTTCGTACAGCAGCCAGGGTATCGCAGATGCCGTCTCAGAGATCAGCCGCACCGAGCGGTGCACGATCGGATTGCGCATGAACCCCTCGCGCGCCAGCGCCGGATAGTCCCTTCGTGTCCAGCGCGCCTCGCCCTGGGCGTGGAGCGCGACGAAGCCCGTCCCACCCGCACCCTTGACGTTGAGCGCAGCGCCAGCATTCCCGGCCCACCAGGACCAAGGCCATTTCGTAGCCATGTCGTTTCCTGTCAGAGAAAATCTCTTATCCGCGGCTCTGCCGACGAGGCCGGCATCAATTCGGAAACCGCCCAAACCAACGCATCGAGCCGGTCCGGCGACCGCCCGTTCGAGAGGCCGTTTGGCGCGAAATCGCACATTTCGTCCTCGAGCCCAGCGAAACGGCCGGCATGCAGCACCCTTCGCTGCTGGTAGAGCGCCGCTATCGGTTCGGCTCGTAACCATTTCGCGCGGCGTGCCCGGACCGGCTTCACCGGCACCGCCGGGTCGACCGTGCGGATCACCGCCGTCACCATTTCCCCGCCCTGGTTCGTCTCCGCGACGATGCAATCGGCCTCCAACTGGTGGAATAGGCCGACCGCCACTCCGGCCCATTCCTGCGGCTTGGCCGCATTCACGGTCGCATCGGCGATCACCACCGCCCTACCGGAATCGTCGAGGCCGGCGGCGACGATCCCGCATGCGTCGGAGTTCCTTCGCGAGCTGGCGGGCGGATCGACTGCCACCACGATGCGCCGCAGTTCGGGAGCATCGCCAATGTAGGCCGCCTCGAGCATCTCGCGCGACCACAGCGCATCTGGCCGGTCAGCGATCAGTTCGCCGTCCAGCTCCTGCCTGCCCATGACCGTGCCGCCATAGCGGTCTTGCATGGCCTGCAGGAAGCCGGGAGCCAGATTGGCGCCGTTCTCCTCGGATCGCATGCGCGTCGCCAGGACGCCCCGATCCGCGAGCAGGCGCTTGAGCAAAGGCACCGGGCGCGGGGTGGTCGTTATAATCTGCCGCGGCCGGTCCCCCAGTCTCAGACCGAGCTGAAGCATGTCGAAGCATGCTTCAGCGTGTTTCCATTTCGCCAGTTCGTCGCACCAGGCGGCCTCGAACTGCGGACCGCGAAGGCTGTCCGGGTCCTCGGACGAGAACACATGCGCCACAGCCCCGCTATCCCAGACCAGTCGCCGCCGGCTCGGCTCGAAGCGAGGCCTGTCGTGGCGCGCGATAGTCATGATCCCGGATGGGCCCTCAATCATGACCTCGCGCACGTCGGCAAGCGTCTCTCCGACAAGGGCTATGTGCATGTGCCGCCTGTCGGCGAAGGGCGGAAAGCCCCGCACCATGCTGTTCACCCATTCGGCGCCAAGTCGCGTCTTTCCCGCGCCGCGGCCGCCGATCACCAGCCAGGTCGCCGGCCGCCGTTCCAGCAGGTACTGGCGTATCCGGGCGAAATGCAGCCACTCCCACTCGACGAGGCGGCCCTCACGGTCCGTCACATTCGTTTTCGCCCAGCACCCGAGCATACTCTCGAGCAAGCTCGATGATGCGTCGATCGATCCGGGCGAGGACGTCGGCCATTTCTTCATCGCGTTTGATATGGCTCACCTTTTGGCTTCCCGCCGAACGGGTCAGTTCGCGGATCTTCTCGACCGTCCTGATGATGGATGCGGCCAGTTCGATCTGCGACTTGTCGAAGGCCCCCTGGGTTTCGACCCTCAGCGCTTCGACCTGTGCCACCAGCGTATCTGCCAGCCGCTCGAGCAACTCGTCGCCGTCTCCTATCGGAGCGGACCAGCCCTCTCGCTCAATTCGCCTCTGGATGGTGGAACGGGCGCAACCGCTCGCGGCTGCCAGCAGTACCGCATCGGCCGGAGCCCCTTCGTGCAGCGCACGCAGCGCGCGCCAGCGTTCGTTCGCATTCGCGACCAAGAACGGCCTCCAAGTTGTTGTTGTGGGGAGTTTTCTGAAGAACAGTGGCGCCGCTTCCGTTGGGCGCAATTCTTCGACGATAGCCAGACACTACCAGTTCACCGTTACGGTGTCAAGAATATATTCCTA
>VFQM010000886.1_pt1 | contig 29446 bp, 25 predicted proteins | sample 3512391 | NCBI WGS metagenome assembly VFQM01 (sample SAMN10412369, study PRJNA504923) | tailings metagenome | isolation source: Replicate 1 from Balatoc abandoned mine | place: Philippines
GCGGCGTGTTCGCGCTCTTGCGGTTGATGCAGTAGTGGCAATCGAAGATGCAGTGGTTGGTCAGCAGGATCTTCAGCAGCGAGATGCACCGCCCGTCCGGCGCATAGGCGTGGCAGATACCCATCCCCTCGGTCGAGCCGACACCCTTCCCGCCGAGCGAATTCTTCTTCGCCGTGCCGGATGACGCACATGAAGCATCATATTTCGCCGCATCGGCGAGGATTTCGAGACGTTGGCGAAGTGACTGCTGGACCATGGGAACCTTGAGGAACACCTTTCAATGTTCCTTATATGTTCCGATGACTCCCTTGCCAAATGCAAAGCTTGCAAGCGCGCCGGAGCGGCTTCAGGCTGTGCGATGAAAGCGGCTGCCGTCGCGAACGATGACACCTTCGCTGCACAGGTGATCAAGCACGGCCGGGTGCATCATTCCCTCGAAGGCAACACCGGCAAACGGCCCTTCGACCCATGCGATCGTCCCCAGCGGGGCATTGACGCCCGCGACCTTCATCGTCACCCGGTCACCGATGGTGGCAAAGCCGGATTTGCCGCGGATCTTGCACCCGCCCTCCGAAATGTCGATCAGGTCCACGAAAACCTCGCGCGAACGCACCCTGCCCTTCACCATCAGGTTGAGCGGACGACGTTCCGAAGCACGGGGGATCGTGTGCAGATTCATACGGCAGCGAATCGCACAAACGGGTAAAGGAAATCTGAGCGCGCCCGGGACAATTTCACCCGAACAGCCCTTGCAGGAACCAGTCGGGCACGCCCCCGCGCCCGTCGCCTGCGATCCCCTGCCGATAGATCCAGTAACGCCGCCCGCCCTCGTCCTCGATGCGGTAGTAGTCGCGCAGGCGCGCGGTCGAGCGTTCGCGCCACCATTCGGGCGCGATCCGCTCCGGCCCCTCCACCCGCACCACCTCGCGCACCGCGCCGCGCCAGCGGAAGCGCTGCGGCACGCCGTCGGGCGAGGCATAGAGCACCGCGATCGGCTCGGGCCGGTCGAGCAGCTTGAGCGGGCGGGCGTGAGCGCGAAGCGCGCCCTGCATCGCAGGCACAGGCTCAAGCGGCGGCTGCCAGGCCTGCGCGCGTTCGGGAATGTGGCTGGCCCGCGCCACGGGACGAGTGACCGCCTGCGCCCCCAGTCGCACGCTCAGCCGGTCGATGCAGGCGGCGAGCGCGGTGCCGTGGTTTTCGGCGGCGGCATCAAGATCGGCCTGCGACAGGCCGAGCGGTTCGCTCCAGCTGGCACGCAATTGCACCAGCTCGATCCCGAAGCCGGCGTCGATATCGTCTAGCCGCCGCGCGAACAGCCGCAGCATATGCTCCGCCTCGCGGGTGGCGGCGGCGAGTTCGATGCGGCGCAGCAGCACCTCGCCATCGACCCGCCACAGCGCCAGTTCGAGCCGCCGCGCACCCTCGCCCCGGGCTTCGAGCGCGCGCACCATGTCGAGCGCGAGATCGCCCACCACCCGGTCGAGCAAATCGCGGTGGCGCAGCGGTTCCATCAGCCGGCGCTGGACCATCGGCATGGCACGCGCGATCACCGGCAGGAGCGGCTCGGGCACGCGGCCCAGCAGCTGGTCGAGCCGCAGCAGCGGATTGGCGGCAGGCGCGCGGCGGTTGCGGAAGCGGCGCTGGAGCGCATCGCGCGAGGCCGCCTCGGCCTGCGGATCATCGCCCCCCGCGCCGGTCACGCCGGCGAGCTCGCCAAGCCGCTTGATCCCGAGCCGACGCAGCACCGTCAGCACATCATCATCAAGCCGCAGCGCCGCGACCGGCAGATCGCCGAGCAGGCGCAGCGGATCATCGCCGGGCGCGAGAATGGCGGCAGGCGGGCCGTAATGGGCGAGCGCCCAGGCCGCCCCGGCGGTGGGGGCCAGCGCAGCGCGCACGCCGAGAGACTGTGCAGCACAAGTCCCGATGACATCCACCAGCAGCGCCGCCTCCCCACCCAGCAGATGCGCAGCGCCGGTGACATCGACCAGCACGCCGTCGGGAGGATCCATCGCGCTCCACGGGCCCCAGCGCTGCGCCCACAGGGCGAGCTTCTCCAGCGCCGCGAGATCGCCCGCCGGATCGGCCGCTGCCGTCACCAGATCGGGGCACAGCGCGCGCGCGTCGGCCAGCAGCATTCCGGGACGCGCACCCGCCGCGAGCCCCGCATCATTGGCCGCGGCAATGCGCGGGCCATGCGCGGTCTCGGTGATCAGCGCGGTGGGGAGCGCCTCGGCCGCCTCGCGCGCGTCAGGCGCGAGCGCGCGCCGCCAGCGATCGACCGACAGTCGGTCGAACCAGATGGCAAGGATGCGGCGCGCTGGCGGGTTCGGCGGCGGGATCGGGGCAGAGGCGCAGGGCTGAGTTGTCATCGTTCAACATCCATTCGCCCGGCACATGGCCCCGGGCGCGGAACAGTTCGGCGTGCCAGGTGGCGCTGCCGGGTGCGGCCGGGTTCCAGCGCGGGCGCGGCGACGGGGCCGCGCGGGCCTGCCAGCGCATCCGCGCCGAGGAGAGATCGGGCACGGCATCCAATCGCACCAGCCACAGCCTGACCCCGTGCTTTTCCGCCGTCAGGCTGAGCCGGCGCGAGGCGGTGAAGGAGAGCGCGCGGGGATTGCCCGCGATCTCGCCGATCACGCAGGCAAGCTCACGGCACTTGAGCCCCTCCTCCAGCGCGAACAGCGCATCCTCGGGCGTACTGGCGGCGACATGGATCAGCCGGTCGCGCCACGCGGGCGGCAGGCCATGAAGAAAGGGCCGGCCGCCGAGGCGGATCGCCTTCCTGTCCTGCACCCACAGCACCGGGCGGGCATCCTCGCCCTGTCCCGATGCCGCGAGCGCATCACGCGCCAGCGCCAGCGCCAGCCCCGCCCCGCTCGCCTCGGTGGCAGGGGCAAAGATTTCGGAGTGGAACGGCTGCGCGGCAAGCCCCGGCCGCCAGCGCGCATCAGTGCGCGCGCGGGACAGCACACGGGCGGGCGAGACTTGCGGGAGCATGGGCGAACGACTCATATGTTCGCATTATGTTCCAACATTGGCGCAAGTGCAATCGCTCGTACCGCCACGATGCAAAAGGGGGCCACCCAGACAGGCGGCCCCCGGGAAACTTCAAGGGTGAGAAAAGATCATTTTTCCGACGGGTGGATCGGCACCATCGTCTCCTCGCCCGCCACATCGTCGACAACCACGACAACCCCGCGCCCAAGATGGCTGTTCCCACGACTATAGGCAAAATAGACGATGAAGCCGAGCGCGGTCCAGACAGGCAGAACCAGCATCGCCTCGAACGGCAGGTTGAGGAACAGGAACAGGCAACCCGCAATCGTCAGCGGCCCGATCAGCCACAGAGCGGGAACCGTGAACGGGCGCTCACGGTCCGGCGCCTGCTTGCGCAGCAGCATCACCGCAATCGCCACCATGAAGAAGGCGTAGAGCGTGCCCGCATTCGCGATGTCGGCCAGCTGGCCCACCGGCAGGAACGCCGCTGCCACGGCCACCAGCAGGCCGGTCAGCCCGGTGACGATGTAGGGCGTCTTCCACTTGGGGTGAACTTCGGCCAGCTTCTCAGGAAACAGGCCGTCGCGGGCCATGACGAAGAAGATGCGGGTCTGACCAAACAGCAGGATCAGGATAACGGAAGGCAGCGCGAGAAAGGCCGCGATGCCCAGCACGTTGCCGATACCCGAAAAGCCGATCTGGCGCAGCACATGGGCCAGCGCCTCGTTCGAACACACCAGCGCCTCGGCATGTTCGGGCATCAGGCATTGCCGGGCGAGCTCTTCGGACCCTGCCGGGAACGGCACGCCGTTCGGCCCCATGATCGGCTGACCGCCAATGGTGCCGATCGCGCCCGCTGCGACGAGGATGTAGAAGACAGTGCAGATCAGCAGCGAACCGACCAGGCCGATCGGCACGTTGCGCTGCGGGTTCTTGGTTTCCTCAGCCGCTGTCGAAACCGCATCGAAACCGACATAGGCGAAGAAGATCGTCGCCGCCGCGCCGACTGCGCCAACCCCGCTCCCGAAGCCGCCGAAGATGCCGGCCGGCAGGAACGGATTGAACTTGTCGGGATCGAAATAGGCGCTGGTCAGGGTAAGGCCGATGAAAGCCGTCAGCGCGGTGATCTTGATCGCCACCAGCACCGCATTGACGCGCGCGCTCTCGGTGGTCCCGACCATCAGCAGCCAGGTCACCAGCAGCGCAATAACCAGCGCCGGCAAGTTGATGAACCCGCCTTCGGATCCGCCCAACACCAATGGTCCGGCACTGAGCCAGGCGGGCAAACTGAACCCGAAGAATTCATTGAGAATCGTGCCCGTGAAATAGCCGGACCAACCGACCGACACTGCCGATGCGGCGATCGCATACTCCAGCACCAGAGCCCAGCCGACCGTCCATGCCAGCAATTCGCCCATGGTGGCGTAGGTGTAGGTATAGGCCGAACCTGCAACCGGCACCATCGCGGCAATCTCGGCGTAACACAGCGCAGCAACGATACAGACAAGCCCGGCGATGATAAAGGCCAGCATGAGGCCCGGACCGGCCTTCTGCGCTCCTGCCGATGTCAGCACGAAGATACCGGTGCCGATAATGCAACCGATGCCGAACAGTGTCAGCTGCACCGCGCCAAGCGAGCGATGCAGCGACTTCTTTTCCGCCGTTGCGAGGATCGCATCGAGCGGCTTGATCCTGTCAAGAAACATCTGGATTAGGTCTCCCATTGACCGCAGGCAGATCCCCCGCGCGATCGTCAGGCGCCAACGCTAGCGCAACACAGCCGCAACACAAGCCGTAAAGCGCGCTCTTTCCCCCGCCGCCGACAGCGGCTAGACGCTTGTCCATGTCCACGACCTTCCAGCTCGACACTTCGACCAGTCGCGCCAATCCGACCCCGGCGCCGATGAAGCGGCTCACCGTGCCCGCCATCCGCGCCCGCAAGGCGGGCGGCGTGACCGGCGAGCCGCTGGTGATGCTCACCGCCTATACCGCCCGGCAGGCGCAGCTGCTTGATGCGCATTGCGATCTGCTGCTGGTGGGGGATTCGCTCGGACAGGTGATCTACGGCCTGCCCTCGACCGTGCCGGTGACGCTGGAAATGATGGCGAACCATGGGGCAGCGGTTGTACGCGGGTCGTATCATTCGGTGGTGGTCATCGACATGCCGTTCGGCTCCTATGAGGCCTCGCCGCAGCAGGCCTTCGAAAGCGCCGCCTTCCTGCTCAAGCAGACCGGCGCTGCGGCCGTGAAGCTCGAAGGCGGGGCGGCGATGGCGCCGACGGTCGCCTTCCTCAGCCAGCGCGGCATTCCGGTGATGGGCCATGTCGGGCTCACCCCGCAGGCGGTCAATGTGCTCGGCGGCTATGGCGCGCGCGGGCGTTCCGAGGCGGAAGCCGAAAAGATCGTCTCGGATGCGAAGGCGCTGGACGAGGCGGGCGCCTTCGCCATCGTGGTCGAAGGCGTGGTCGAACCCATCGCCATCGCCGCGACCAAGGCCGTGTCCTGCCCCACCATCGGCATCGGCGCCTCGGCCCAGTGCGACGGGCAGGTGCTGGTCACCGAGGACATGCTCGGCATGTTCGAACGCGTGCCGCGCTTCGTGAAGCGCTACGAGGACATTGCCGGGGTGATCGACCGCACCGTGGCGCGCTATGCCGAGGAAGTGCGCAACCGCGCCTTCCCCGGCGCCGACCAGACCTACCAGCCCAAGGGCTGAATTTTCCTTTCCCTCCCCCACATTCAAGGTTTCAGGCCCCTGCCATGCAGACGCTGTTTCGCTATTACACCTTCTCGCTGATCTTCACCGCGGTCTGTCTTGGCCTTGCCGGATGGTACGGCATCGCCAGCACCGGCACGCTGGTCGGCATGGCGCAGGTCTTGTGGATCGTGGTGATCCTCTCGGTGCTGGAAGTCTCGCTCAGCTTCGACAACGCCGTGGTCAACGCCTCGGTGCTCAAGGAGATGGACGAGGTGTGGCAGAAGCGCTTCCTCACCTGGGGCATTGCCTTTGCGGTGTTCGGGATGCGGATCGTCTTCCCGCTGGCGATTGTGGCGATTGCGGCCAATATCGGCCCGATGGAGGCGCTGAACCTCTCGCTCAATGATCCCGCGAAGTACGAGGAGCTCGTCAGCTCCGCCCATATCGGCATTGCCGGTTTCGGCGGCGCGTTTCTGGCGATGGTGGGGATGAAGTTCTTCTTCGACGCCGACAAGGATGTGCACTGGATCGGCAGCATCGAGCGCGCCCTGTCCAAGGTGTCGAACCTGCCCGCGATCGAAATCGCGCTGCTGCTGCTGGGCATGTGGGGCATCTCGACCATGCTGCCGGTCGAGGAGGCGCACACCTTCCTCGTTGCCGGGATGCTCGGCCTTGTCACCTTCATCGCAGTCGAGGCGGTGAGCCACTGGCTCGAAATGCGCGAGGAAGCCGCAAGGCTCGCAGGTGCAGTGGTGAGGAGCGGCCTTGGCGGGTTCCTCTATCTCAACATCCTCGATGCGAGCTTCAGCTTCGACGGGGTGATCGGGGCCTTCGCGCTGTCGAACAACATGATCGTGATTGCGCTGGGTCTTTCGATCGGCGCGATGTTTGTGCGCTCGATGACGGTGCACCTCGTCAAGCAGGGGACGCTCGCCGAGTATCGCTACCTCGAACATGGCGCCTTCTGGGCGATCGTGGTGCTGGGTGCGATCATGCTGGTTTCGGCGGTGTTCCACATCCCCGAGACGATCACCGGCCTGATCGGCGCGATCCTGATCGGCTTGTCGTTCTGGTGGTCGGTGCGCCACCAGAAGGCGGAACGCGCCAGCGCCTAATCCCGCGCCAGACGCGTCGCCAGCGGGGCGGCCAGCACCAGCTGGGCAAGGTGGTAAAGCAGCAGCGGGGCAATCACGAACCCCGCTGCCGAGGCCGGAAACAGGATCGCGGCAAGCGGCGCGCCGATGGCGACGCTTTTCTGCGAGCCTGCGAACAGAAAGGTGATGCGGTCGGGCCGCGGCAGGCCGAGCAGCCCGCTGACGCCCCAAGCGGCCCCCAGCGCCAGCGCCAGCAGCACCAGCACCAGCGCCACAAGCACCGCCCAGTCGGCGGGCGCGAACTGGCTTCCCAACCCTTGCTCGACCGCGCCCGAGAAGGCGACATAAACCGCAAGGCCGATCACCGCCCGGTCGAGCCAGGCGATCCGCGCACGCTGCGCCGCCACCCGCTCGATCACCCGGTCCTGCACCACCTGTCCGATCACGAAAGGGAGCACGAGGATAAGGCCGATGCGGATCACCGCCTCGCTGCCGATCTCGCCTGCTGCGCCGCCGCCGAGCAGGGCAAACAACGGGGCGCTGACGAAGACGCCCGCGATGTTGACGAGCGCCGCGCCCACCACCGCCAGCGCGACGTTGCCCTGCGCAAGACTGGTGTAGGAAGTCGCCGACTGGATCGTCGAAGGCAAGCAGCCGAGATAGACGAAGCCTAGCGCGACGAGCGGCGGCAGCACGCCTGCGGCAAGCGTCGCAAAGCCAAGCCCAGCCAGCGCCATGCCACCGAACACGAACAGCATCAGCGGTCCGAAAAAGCGCCAGTTGGCGACCCCGCGCGCGATCTCGCTGCGACGGATGCGCATGCCGTTGACGAGGAACAGCAGGAAGATGCCGCCATTGGAGATGTGCCGCGCGATCTCGCGGCCCTCGCCGGTAGCCGGCAGCAGGAAGGCCAGCGCAGTCATCGCCAGCAGCACCGCAATCATCGGATCGGTCAGCAGAGGCAGGCGGCGCAGCAGCATGGCGGGCGCGCCCTGCCCCGTCTTGCGGCAATTGTCGAGCGGCTGTGTTCTAGCGCGCGGCCAAAGGCGGCGGACGCAGATCGGCGCGCACCGCCGCAAAGCGCACCGCAGCCTCACTCTGCCCCAGTTCGCGGGCAGCCCTGGCCCGCAGTGCCAGCAGCGCCGGATCATGCCCTGCCCCGAGCCCGATCGCGTGATCGAGCAGCAGCACCGCCCGCTCCCAATCGCCGCGCGCGCCGAGGGTCTGCGCCAGCATCACCAGCGCTGCGGGATTGTCTGGCTCGCCCGCCACATGTCGCGCCAGCAGCGTATCGGCGGCGAGGTCATCGCCTGCGCGGCGATAGGCGAAAACCGCCTTGCGGGTCAGTGGCCAGGGGCGGCGCACCCTTGCGGCCAGCGCATAGTTTTCGAGCGCGCCGCGGGCATCGCCGTTCGCCAGCGCGGCGTCACCGGCCAGTTGCGCAATATCGGCGGAAGCCGGAAAGCGCGCACGCAGGCCCTGCGCGGTGGTCCGCGCCTGCGCTGCATTGCCGGCAGTCGCGGTGCGGCGCAGATCGGCGGTCGGCTGCGGCAGTCCGGCGCGCTCCGCAAGAACGACAGGAGCGCCCGATGGCGTGGCATAGGCACGCGCCAGCAGCGGCGCCGCGCTGACGCGGTCGCCAAGCCGTTCATGGGCCCGCGCCACCAGCATGACGAGATAGGGCGAGGCTTCGGCCTCGCGCGCCTCGGCGTCAAAGCGCGCGATCACTTCGGCCTCACGCCCGCCCAGCAGCAGCGCCCGTGCCAGCAACGCACGCACCCGGCGATTGGCGGGCTGACGCGCCGCGAGGCTTTCGAGCTGCGCGGCGGCGCTCGCGTGATTGCCCTGTTCGAGGCTGATCAATGCATCGAGCAGGACGGCGGCGGGAACCCCGCGCTCAGCCATGCCGCTGCGCTCAAGCAGGCTGCGCGCCAGCACCGGCTTGCCGCTACGCTGGGCAAGCACCGCCTGAAGATAGAACAGGCGCGGCTCGTCCGGCGCGATGTCCGCCAGCTCGCGCACCGCCGCGAGCATCTCGCGGTTGCGCCCGAGATCGCCGAGCGTCGCAGCATATTCGGCCCAGGCATCGACATAGCCGTCGTCGGCCACCAGCGCCGCCTCGAACCACGGCAGGGCATCGGCAAAGCCATGCGCGTCACGCACCATCAACGCCCGCATGCGCAGCGCGGGCGCATGATCGGGGCCGAGTTCCAGCGCCCGGTCAGCTGCCTCCAGCGCGGTCAGATGCTCGCCGCCGCGAAAGCGCAGGCGGGCAATAGCGACCCACAGATCGGGATTGTCAGGCTCCAGCGCCAACGCCCTGTCGAGCAGCTGCCCCGCCTGCGGCAGGACTCCGGCAGCCATCGCACCATCGGCCTCGCGCAGCAGACGCACGAATTCGGCCCCGCCCGTTGGCGCACCATTACTGGCGGTGCGACTGCCGTCGCAACCCGACAGCAGCACCGTGCAGGCCAGCAGGCCCGCCAGAATGTCAGGTCTGCAGATCATACTGCTTGATCAGGTCATAAAGCGTCGGGCGGCTGATCCCGAGCAGCTTGGCGGTGCTGGAGATATTGCCCTCGCTGCGGGCAAGCGCATGGCGGATCACCCGGCGGTCGGCCGCTTCGCGGGCGGCCTTGAGGTTGAGCACGTCGGCGCTGTCCTCGACCGGCTCGCCGAGATCGAGATCGTCGGCATGGACGAGTTTGCCGTCAGCCATGATCACCGCGCGCTTCACCCGGTTTTCCAGCTCGCGGACATTGCCCGGCCAGTCATGCGCATCGATCGCGGCCAGTGCATCGGCGGCAAAGCCGGTGACGGCCGGGTTCATCTCGGCGGCGAAGCGCTTGAGGAACACCTTGGCCAGCAGCACCGGATCGCCATGTCTTTCGGCAAGACCGGGAATCCGCACCACGATCTCGGCCAGACGGTAGAACAGGTCTTCGCGGAATGCGCCCGCCGCGATCATGCTTTCGAGATCCTGATGGGTAGCGCACACGATCCGGGTGTTGACCGCGATCGCCCGCCGACCCCCGACCCGCTCGATCGTGCGCTCCTGCAGGAAGCGCAGCAGCTTGACCTGCAGCGGCAGCGGAATGTCACCCACCTCGTCGAGGAACAGCGTGCCTCCGTGGGCGCTTTCGATCTTGCCCTCGGTGGTCTTGACCGCGCCGGTGAAGGCGCCCTTCTCGTGCCCGAACAGTTCGCTTTCGAGCAGGCTCTCGGGGATCGCGGCACAGTTGATCGCGACAAACGGACCGTCCGCGCGGTCACTCGCATCATGCAGACCCCTGGCCAGCAGTTCCTTGCCCGTCCCGCTCGCGCCCAGCAGCATCACCGAGACGCTGGTCTTGGCGACCCGCTCTATGGTGCGGGCGACCTTGATCATCTCCGGTGCGCCGGTGATCAGCCGGCCAAGCACGGTCTTGTCGTGGCTGGCACTCGCCACCAGCCGGCGGTTCTCCTGCTCGATCCGGTGAAGGTTGAAGGCCCGTCGCACGATCAGTCCGAGCGCATCGATGTCGAGCGGCTTCTGGTAGAAGTCGTAGGCCCCGCGCTCGATCGCCTGCAGCGTGCTCTCGCGCGCGCCGTGGCCGCTGGCGACGATCACCTTGGTATCGGGCTTGAGCGTCATGATCGCATCGAGCACGGCAAAGCCTTCGCTGGTGCCATCGGGATCGGGCGGCAGGCCAAGGTCGAGCGTCACCACCGCCGGCATTTCCGCCCGCAGCGCAGCGAGCGCGGAATCGCGGTCGCCCGCGATAATCACCTCGAAGTCGTCATAGGACCACTTGAGCTGCGCCTGCAGGCCGGGATCGTCCTCGATCACCAGCAAAGGGGGTTTCCTGTCGGCCATCACGCCACCTCCCGCGAAATCGGTTCCTGTCCGTCACCCGCCGCGCTCCCGCCGAGCAGTCGCACCGCATCGGCCAGCGGCAGCACCACGCTGAAGCGGGTGCCCAATCCTTCACGCGATTCGACCGCCACCCGGCCGCCCATCGCCTTGACCAGTTCGCGCGCTTCGAAAGCGCCGATGCCGAAGCCGCCGGGCTTGGACGAGACGAACGGCTTGAACAGGCCGGTGCGCACGAATTCGGGGCTCATGCCGCAGCCGGTATCGATCACTTCAAGCGTGCCATGTAGGCCATCGGCAGTGACATCGAGACACACCGGCATTCCCGGCTCGCTCGCGTCGATCGCGTTTTGCACCAGATGCACCAGCACCTGTTCGAGCGCTTCTGGATTGCCGATCACCTGCACACTGTCCTCGCGGGTCAGCGCCACCGGATGCACCGCGCCGAGGCGCCCGGCCACCGTGCGTGCCAGATCGGCCAGATCGATGGCACTGAGGCGGTTGACCGGGTTAGCTCCATAGCGCCCGAGCCGCGCCAGCAGTGCGGTCAGCTTGTCGGCCGAATTGCGCAAGGTGAGCAGCATGTCGGCACGGAAGGCAGGGTTGTCCGCATGCTTCTGGGCATTGGCGGCAAGCAGCGAAAGCTGGCTGGCAAGGTTCTTGATGTCGTGCATCACAAAGGCCATGCGGCGGTTGAAATCATCGAACCGGCTGGCATCCATCAGCGCCTGCTGCCCCGCCTGTTCGGACAGATAACTGGCCAGCTGCTGCCCGACCACGCGCAGCAGGTCGAAATCCTCCCAGTCGAGCCGCCGAGGGGCGCGCGGTCGGGCGAGTACGACCACGCCAACCAGCCGGTCGAAATGGATCAGCGGCACCAGTGCCCAAGCGTCCTCGGCCTCGATCAGCCAGCCCGGCAGCTGCGCGATCTCGCCGTGATGCGATATCCCACAGCGCGCCTCGTCGAGCGCGACGATCAGGTTGTGCTGTTCAAGCAGGCCCGCCAGCAGATGCTCGCCCGCCACAGCGGGGACGGCAATGGTCGGCCAGTTCCAGCGCGCGGTGAGTTCGAGCTGGGCTTCCTCGTTGGGCATGAGCAGCAGGCCCGCGGGGCTTTCGGTGATGTCGGCCAGCGCCTGGACCGCGCGTTCCTCAAGGCTCGCACTGCCCTTGCCGGCGCGGCCGATGGTGCGGGTGAAGCGCAGCCATTCCTCGCGGTAGTCGTAGCGGTGCTGGAACAGGTGCTTGGTCGCCGTCACGCGCAGCCAGCCGCGCAGCCGCGGCGAAGGGAGCGCCGCAATCGCGGCCGCGGCGGCCAGGGCGAGAAACAAGACCTGCGCCGTGCGGGCGAAGTCGCCCCCCACCAGCGGCAGCGACTTGGCCACCAGCACCATCAGCGCAAGATAGCCGCCAACCAGCAGCAGCGAGAGCGTGCGGAAGGTCACCGCGCGCGACGGGCTGAACTGCACCCGCGGCCCCGCCGGGCTCATCCCGAGCGCGAACAGCACGCCCATCACCCCGGCAAACAGCCCGCGCAGATCACGCAGCAGCGCGGGATATTCGCCGCCGAGGTAAGCGATCGTGGCGAGGTTCAGATCATAGGCAAAGATGCCCGACAGCGCGATCACCGACCAGCGCAGAAGAATGCGCGATCCGTCCGCGGCGCCAGCGTAGAGGTTGTGGAGCAGCATCAGCGCGCCGATCGCCACCAGCATGTCGGTCAGCATCCTGACATCGAAGGCCGCCTCGGCAATCGCCGGAAACTCCGCCCCGCGCACTTGCAGACCCAGCACCAGCGGCTGGCACAGTTGCACCAGTACCAGCGCGATGATGACCGGGCGGATCGGCTTGAGGCTGGCCGCGCGCCCGTCGGCGGAGAACATGCCGAAAATCGCCGCCATCAGCGCAAGGTTGCGGGCCATGATCGCCAGCTGACCTGCGGCATGATCAGGCCCGAAGGCCGCCCCGACGGCACAGGCCGCGCAGGCCAGCGCGCTGGCAAAGGCCAGCGGCAGGCGATCGGGCCGCCCCGGATCACCGCAGTTCCAGATCCACACCAACGAACCCGCGCCCAGCGCCGCGCCAGCGACCCATGCCAGCCACGCCAGCAACGCCATGCCTTCCGGCAGCCCGCTCACCGCGCGCCCTCCGGCCACAGGATCACCCGCACCGTCTGGAGCAGGATCACCAGATCGAGGAACGGCGTATAGTTCTTGGCGTAGTAGAGATCATATTCGAGCTTGCGCCGGCTGTCCTCGACCGAGGCGCCGTAGGGGTAATTGATCTGCGCCCACCCGGTGATGCCCGGCTTCACCATGTGCCGCTCGCCATAGAAGGGAATCTCCTCCTCGAGGCTCTCGACGAAGGAGGGCACTTCAGGACGCGGACCGACGAAACTCATCTGGCCCTTGAGCACGCTCCACGTCTGGGGGAGTTCGTCGATCCTGACCTTGCGGATGAAACGCCCCAGCCGGGTGATGCGCGGGTCGTCCTGCTCGGCCCACTTCGCTCCATCCTTCTCGGCATCGATGCGCATCGAGCGCAGCTTGATCAGCGTGAAGGGTTCGCCATAAAGGCCGACACGGGTCTGGCGGAAGAACGCCGGCCCCTTGCTGTCGAGCTTCACGAGGCAAGCGAACAGGGCGATCACCGGCAGGGACAGCACCAGCAGGATCGAACTCGCGGTGATGTCGAAGATGCGCTTGACCGCGCTCGAGAACATCCGCGAGCTGGAAAAGCCGTCGGAAAAGATCAGCCAGCTGGGATTGACGGTATCGAGATCCACCCGCCCCGTCTCGCGCTCGATGAAGCTGGAGAAATCGTTGACGTGGACGCCCTTGGTCTTGATCCGCAAGAGGTCTTTCAGCGGCAGCGCGTTGCGGCGCTCCTGCAAGGCCAGCACCACCTCGGAGACACCGAGGTTTTCGACGAAGCGGCCAAGATCGTGGATCGCTGCGCGCGGGATCGCTTCCTCGACGACGCGCTGGTTGTCGCTCATCGCAATATAGGCGACGATCGCAAAGCCGGTTTCGGGCTTTTCGCCCAGTTCGCGCAGGCGCTGCGCCCGGTCGCCCGCGCCCAGCACCATCACCCGCCGGCGGAAGGCCGAGGAGCCGAGAAAGCTGGTCAGCAGCAAGCGGTCGGCCACCAGCACGAGGATCGCGAGACCCATGGTGTAGAGCAACGTCGAGCGCCAGAAGAAGTCGCTCGGCACGATGAAGTCGATCACCGCCAGGGCAATGATGCCGAGGCTGATCGCCACCAGCAGCCGCGCGCCCGCAAACCGCAGCGAGCGCAGGGCATAGGGGCCGTAGACCCCTACCGCGATCATAGCCAACCAGATGATCATCGCGGTGCCGGTGAGCGGAAGCCAGCGGTCCCCGAAACCTTCGATCGCCATGCCGATCTGGTTGGCGCGGAGTTGCCATGCCAGCTCGCTCGCGAGCACAAGCAAGCCCAGATCGAGCAGGCCGAGCAGCAGCACGGCATGCGGGATGTAGTGCTTGAACAGGCGGATCATGACGGGGCGGGCCTCGGCTGCATGCGAGGCCCGGTTCTAGCGGCGAGACCTTAAGTGTCGGTAAACTTTACACCGCCCTTCAGCCGCGGGTTTCTGCGGTTTGCGACGGTTAACGCAGCCCTCAGACTCCCACCCGCGGCCGCGGCAGTACGCTCGCCATCCGCGCCGGCGCGGGGGTGAGGCACTCCGCCTTGCCACAGCGCAGGCAGGGTGTGCCCAGAGGCACGGCATCGGCAGGATCGAGCGAGACCCCGCGGGCATAGGCCAGCTCTCCGGCAAAACGCGCTTCGATCCCCAACACCACCGCGCGGCGGGCGGAACACATCACCCCGTCGCCATCGACCGTGCGGGTGATGGTGAGCCAGTGCCGCGGGGTCGCCTCGCCCTCGCTGAAGGTGACCGCCTGAGTCAGCACCGTGCCAGGCCGCTCGAAGGCACCATAGGGGATCCACGCCGGCCAACGTGCGCCTTCGAGCGGATAGAGCGCGCCTGACCCGCCGGCGGTGAAGCTTTCGAGCCGTCCCGCACGGTCGATAGTCGCCATGAAGAACGGCAGGCCGCGCTCGCCCACGCGCCCCAGCGTGGTGAGCCGCTGCGCCGCCTGATCGAAGCTGACAGCAAAGCGGCGCTGCAGCACGGCCAGATCATAGCCGGTCTGCTCGCAGGCCCGCAGGAAGCGGCGGTAGGGCAGCAACAGCGCGCCCGCGAGATAATCGGTGATGTGCTCGCGCAGATGCTCGCGCGCCTCTGCCGAGGCGAGATTGGCCCCGGCCACCAGCGTCTCGATCCCCTCGCGCATCTCGAGCGCGCCGACCTGCCGCGCGATCTGGAAGCGCCGCGCGGCTCCGGGCAGCATCTCGGAGAGCTGCAACTGTCGCGCATGAAGATCAAGCCGATGGACTTGCCCCGGCATGACTTCGGCCGGCAGGATGCGCACCGTCATGCGGTGCTTCTCGCGCAGCCGCTCGCCCAACGCCGCGCTGATCTCCCCGCGCGAGAGGCGCAATTCGTCGGCGAGGTCCTCGGCCGCGTGATCGAGGTCGGCAAAGTGGTTCTGCCAGCGCTCGATCGCGCGGCGGGCGGCGGCAGCCGTGTCCTCGACCACGATGCGCTCGCCGCCACCTTTATCATAGAGCCGCGCGAAGGCGGCCGCGATCTGCGGCGCGGCAGCGAGGAATTCCTGCACCTCCTCGCGGTCGATACCGAGATCGGCGAAACGCTTGTCAGCCATGCGCCGGACCAGCCCGTCGAGCCCGCCGATCGCGTCATCCTCGCGCAGGGAGCGCGGATCGAAATCGAAGCGCTCGATCACCTGCACCAGCACGCGGGCGGACAGCGGGCGCTGGTTGCGCTCGATGAGGTTGAGATAGGAAGGCGAGATGCCCAGCACCGCCGCCATTGCCGCCTGCGTCAGTCCCTCGCGCTTGCGCAGACGGCGCAGCGCCGGTCCGGCGAGAAGATTCGAGTCAACCATGCCGCATTTGTAAATTAATTTACCGATTTACACAAGTTTTCGGGATAATGTCGGCATAGCGACAAGATTTCTTGTAAGTTTTTCTGTCATGCTGCGCCGCAACACGCCAAAGCCTGCCCAGCACCGGTGCGAGTCTCTCCTATGGACGCGCACCCCTCCCCAGGACGGACAGGAGAAGCACATGACCTACCAGAACACCATCGCCCGGATGCGCGAAGTGATCACCGCCAACGGGCCGAGCTGGGCCGCGATCGATCCCGAAAGCGCCGCGCGCATGGCGATCCAGAACCGCTTCGCCACCGGCCTCGACATCGCCAAGTACACCGCCAAGATCATGCGCGCCGACATGGCCGCCTATGATGCCGACCCGGCGCAATACACCCAGTCGCTCGGCTGCTGGCACGGCTTCATCGCGCAGCAGAAGCTGATCGCGATCAAGAAGCACTTCGGCACCACCAAGCAGCGTTACCTCTACCTCTCGGGCTGGATGGTCGCCGCGCTGCGCAGCGAGTTCGGCCCCCTGCCCGACCAGTCGATGCACGAGAAGACCTCGGTGCCCGCGCTGATCGAGGAGCTGTACACCTTCCTCAAGCAGGCCGATGCCCGCGAGCTCGGCATGATGTTCCGCGCGCTCGACACCGCCCGCAAGGCCGGTGACGCGGTGGAAGCCAAGCGGCTCGAGAACGCCATCGACAATTACGAAACCCACGTCGTGCCGATCATCGCCGACATCGACGCCGGTTTCGGCAATGCCGAAGCCACCTACCTCCTCGCCAAGAAGATGATCGAGGCCGGGGCCTGCGCGCTCCAGATCGAGAACCAGGTCTCGGACGAGAAGCAGTGCGGCCACCAGGACGGCAAGGTGACCGTGCCGCACGAGGACTTCCTCCAGAAGATCCGCGCCTGCCGCCACGCCTTTCTCGAGATGGGCGTGGAAGACGGGATCATCGTCGCCCGCACCGACTCGCTCGGCGCGGGCCTCACCAAGCAGATCGCCTTTTCCAAGGAGCCGGGCGATCTGGGCGACCAGTACAACAGCTTCCTCGATGCCGATGAGGTCGATCCGGCCAACATCACCAACGGTCAGGTGTTCATCAGCCGCGACGGCAAGCTGCTCGCCCCCAAGCGCCTGCCCTCGAACCTCTACCAGTTCCGTCCCGGAACGGGCGAGGACCGCGTTGTGCTCGACTGCATCACCAGCCTCCAGAACGGCGCCGACCTGCTGTGGATCGAGACCGAGAAGCCCCACGTCGAACAGATTGCCGGCATGGTCGACCGGATCCGCGAAGTCGTGCCCAGCGCCAAGCTGGTCTACAACAACTCGCCCAGCTTCAACTGGACGCTGAACTTCCGCCAGCAGGTGTTCGATGCCTGGGAGGCGGCGGGCAAGGACGTCTCGGCCTATGACCGCAGCCGTCTGATGAGCGTCGACTACGACGGGACCGAATTGTCGAACGAAGCCGACGAGAAGATCCGCACCTTCCAGCGCGATGCCGCGGCGCGGGCGGGCATCTTCCACCACCTCATCACCCTGCCGACCTACCACACCGCGGCGCTCAGCACCGACAACCTCGCCCGCGAGTACTTCGGCGAGGCGGGCATGCTGGGCTACGTCAAGAACGTCCAGCGCGAGGAGATCCGCCAGGGTATCGCCTGCGTGAAGCACCAGAACATGTCCGGTTCGGACATTGGTGACGATCACAAGGAGTACTTCGCCGGTGAAGCCGCGCTCAAGGCCGGCGGCGTGCACAACACCATGAACCAGTTCGAAGCTGCGTAAGTTGTGGTTTGCCGGAAGGCCCGCGGTTTTGCGGCCTTCCGGTAACCCGCCGAAGCGCCTAAGGACTCGGGGCAATCACCCGAGGAGAGTGACGATGAGCGATACCGATACCCCCAAGACCGAGCCCGCCCGCGCCCGTGCCCTGCTGTCGACCGCCGACATGAAGCTGCTGCGCCGCGCGCTCGAAAGCCACGCCCGCAACACCGAGGACCGCGAGGAGCTGGCCAAGATCAACGCCCTGCACCACCGGCTCGGGACTTACGTGCCCGCTTCGGAGTAACCCGTTTCACAGTTCTCCTGGGGAGGAGAAACGGCCGTCGGAACGCCCCGTAACAGGGCCCGCTCCGGCGGCCGCCTTTTTTGTCCCCTACCTCTTCGCTGCGTGAGGGCGTTTTTGCGCCCTACCGCTTCGCTGCCTGAGGGCGTTTCTGCGCCCTACCGCTTCGCTGCCTGAGGGCGTGGTTAGCCCTTCTTCATCAGATCGAGCGTCGCCGCCGTCATCGCTTCGGTCGCCGTGGCGATCACCACCGGGGCGTCGGGCGCCCAGAACGGGGAATGCAGCGAGGGCAGCTCGATCTCGCCCTTCTGCGCCTTTTCCCATTCCGCCGCCTTGACCCCGCCGACCCAGAAGATCAGCGATTCCACGTTCTCGCGGTCGGCGCGGTAGAACTGGCTGAAATCCTCGCCGCCCATCACCGCCGGGGTCTCGACCACCCGGCCTTCAAAGCGCTCCTTGAGGCCCGCCATCACCCGGTCGGTGAATTCGGGAGTGTTGTAGGTGGCCGGCGTATAGGGGTCGGACACCGTCACTCTGGGCAGCTTGTCCTCGGGCATCCCCGCTGCCAGCGCCTCGCCGCGCGCGATCCGGGCGATCCCTTCGAGCAGGTGCTGGCGGGTCTCGTCGGCATAGCTGCGCACGGTGATCTGCAGCCGCGCTTCATCGGGGATGATGTTGTGCTTCGATCCCGCCTGAAAGCTGCCGACGGTCACCACCGCAGGCTCCTGCGGATCAAGTTCGCGGCTCACCAGCGTCTGGAGCCGGGTGACGATGTGCGAGGCGATCACGATCGGGTCCTTGGTGGTGTGCGGATAGGCCCCGTGGCCGCCAACCCCTGGCACCACCACATCGACCGAATCGACATTGGCCAGCGCGAAGCCCTTGGAATAGCCGATCATCCCCGCAGGGGCGGCGGCCGCGTCGTGGAAGGCGAGCACGTAGTCGGGCTTGGGGAAGCGGGTGTAGAGCCCGTCATCGAGCATCGCCTTGGCGCCCTCGCCGATCTCCTCGGCCGGCTGGAGGATCATCACCAGCGTGCCGGACCACTGGTCCTTGCGCGCGACGAGCTGCTGGGCGGTGCCGATCCATGCCGTCATATGGGTGTCGTGACCGCAGGCATGCATCACCCCGGTCTCGATCCCGGTGGCGGGCACGGCGCGCCTTTTCGAGGCATAGGGGAGGCCCGTCTGCTCGATCACCGGCAGCCCGTCCATGTCGGCGCGCAGCATCACCACCGGCCCCTCGCCGTTCCTCATCACTGCAACCACGCCGGTCTTGCCGACCCCTTCGGTCACCTCGAAGCCCAGCGCACGGGCGCGGATGGCGAGCTTCCGCGCGGTCTCGACCTCCTGGAAGCTCAGCTCGGGATTGGCATGGAGATCCTCGTAAAGCGATACCAGCCCCGGCAGATCGGCAGCCACCGCATCGCGCAGTTCATCCGCCTGCGCGGGGACCACCATCAGCGCCAGCGCGCTCGCCCCTGCCCGAATCGCCATCAACCGCATCGCATTCCCCTTCCGCTTTCGTTTATCTCCAGCCCTGTTGGAGACACATGAGACACTGTCCTGAGACAGAAAACGCGCCCCCTGGCACAGCCCCGCCTGCAGGCGGAAAACTGGCATCGGGATCGTCTGTCCGGTCATCGCCCGAACATGGCACATCGCGCCGCCGGTAGGAAATGCGCAAGGCCCGTTCACAGCCCGTACCATACCACCAGCAGCACCGACAGCACCGTCACCATCAGCGCCACCAGCGGCACCCCGGCGCGCATATAATCACCGAATTCATAGCCGCCTTCGGACATAATCAGGAGGTTGGTCTGATAGGCGATCGGCGTGGCGAAAGAGAGGTTGCAGCCGAACAGCACCGCCAGCACCAGCGGCTCGGGCGGCAGGCCCAGCTCGGTCGCGATGCTGAAGGCAATCGGCGTGCCGATGGTGGCAGCGGTGGCGTTGGAGGCGAAATTGGTGACCACCGTCACGAAAATCATGATCGCCGACAGCACCAGCGCCGGCGGCAGATAGCCGAGTCCGAGCGAGAGTGCCTGCCCCAGCCATTCGGCCGCCCCGCTTTCGTCGATCACCCGGCCGATGGCGAGGCTGGCGGCGATCAGCACGATCACCTTGGCCGACAGCGCGCGCCCGACCCTGTCGAACTTGACGCAGCCGGTGACGAACATCGCGATCGCGCCCGCCAGCGCCGAAATCGCGATCGGCAGCTTGATCGGGGCATAGCCAGACGCATCGAACCACGGCAGGCCGAGCGAGGCCGTGGCAATCGCGCCCAGCATGATCGCGCCGGCCAGCACCGCCTTCGACCGGCGCGGCAGTTCGCGCGCGCCTTCAAGCCGCAGCAGGCCGTCATTATTGGCGAAGTTCTGCAGATCCTCCTCGATCCCCATCACCAGCAGCACATCGCCTTCAAGGATCCTGAGATCGCCGCCTTCGGAATAGGTGTCGCGCTCGCCCAGCACGCGATCGGGGCGATGGATACCGAGCACCGCCACCCCGTAAAGATCGGCAATCCCCGAGCTTGCCAGCGTGCGGGTGATCAGACGCGAGTCCGCGGTGACCGTCATCTCGACCGCGACAATATCCTCCCCCTGCGTGCGCGAGATGCGGCGGATGCGATCGACCACCCAGTTCGGCGCCAGCTCGCCCTTGAGCGCGCGTGCAGCCTCCTCCAGCGCCTCGTGGGTGCCGGAGATATGCAGGCGCTGGTCGGGCTGAAGCGGGCCTGCGGGCGCATCGTGGAAGGTGATCCCCTGCGGGAGCTTGCCCTTGACCACGGCCAGATCGCCGCCTGCCAGCAGGCTGCTCGCCCCGACCCGCAGGCGGGTGTGGAAGATGCGGCGCACATTGTCGGGCGTGACCGAATTGTCGCGCAGCATTCGCGGCATCACCAGCCACAGATAGGGAATTGCCACGAGCCCCGCGACCAGCACGATGGGTGTGAACTGGAACACGCCGATGGGCTTCATGCCGATATCGGCAGCGATGGTGACGACGAGGATATTGGTCGAGGTGCCGATGGTGGTCGCCATCCCGCCGAGCAAGACTGCGGCGTTGACCGGCATGAGTGCCTTGGAGGACGCCATAAGCCCCTTGGCGGCTATCGCGACGATGATCGGGATCAGGAGCACCATCACAGGCGTATCGTTGACGAACATCGACATGCTGAAGGCGATCAGGAGCGCCGCCAGCAGGCCAAGCTGGGCATTGGCGCGAAACACGCTTTCGAGCAGCCGGGCGAAGGGTTCGAGCGCGCCGGTCACCACCAGCCCGCGCCCCATGATCATCAGCGCACAGATCGTGATGAGCGCCGAATGGCCGAACCCGCCGAAGGCAATCGCGAGACCGTCGGTCGGCTTGCTGCCCTCAAGCGGCGCGAAATAGAGACCCACACCGATCACCGCGATGGTGATGAGCGAGATGATCTCCTCGGGGTAGCGCCCGCGGGCAAAGGCGATGAACATGGCGATGGTCACCGCCATGGCCGCTATCGCGTGGTAGGATGGCGCTTCCAGCATGGCTGCCCAAGGGGCTAGACAATCGGGCCGCCTCTAGACAAGGCCTTTATGCCCGAAGCGGGAAAAGTGGTGCCCCTGGCCAGACTCGAACTGGCACGGATTTCTCCAACCGATTTTGAGTCGGTCGCGTCTACCAATTCCACCACAGGGGCGCCTGTGCGGATGCCCCGCGCTGTTAGCGAGGGCCCCGTCGCAAGGCAATGGGCTTACCTCAACGCTCCCGCCAGCAGCTTGTGCAGCTTGGAGTGCAGCGCGTCGTTCGCGGCCAGCACCTGGGTCGAATGGATCGCTTCGGAACGCCCGCGGAAGTCGGAGACGAAGCCACCCGCCTCGCGCACCAGCAGACAGCCGGCCGCGGTGTCCCAATCGCTGAGGCTGCTTTCCCAGAACCCGTCGAACCGCCCCTGCGCCACATAGGCGAGATCGAGAGAAGCGGCGCCAAAGCGGCGGATTCCGGCGACCTCCGGGCCGATCGCGCCGAAGATCCGGCTCCATTCGGCAAAGTCGCCGTGGCCGAAGAACGGCACGCCGGTCGCCACCAGCGCATCCGACAGGCGCGAGCGGGCCGAGACGCGCAGGCGCGCATCGTGGAGCCATGCCCCGCGCGACTTTTCCGCCCAGAAGGTCTGATCGGTGATCGGCTGGTAGACCACGCCTGCCACCACATCGCCCCAGCCCTTGCCGTCGGGGCGCGGCTCCTGCGCGGCGATGCTGATCGCGAAGTGCGGGATGCCGTGGAGGAAGTTGCTGGTACCGTCGAGCGGATCGACGATCCAGCGGGGCATGCCGGGGTCACCCTCGATCACGCCCGCCTCTTCCATCACGAAGCCCCAGCCCGGGCGGGCCGCGGTCAATTCGTCATAGATCGTGCGCTCGGCGCGCATATCGGCCTTGCTGACGAAATCGGCCGGGCCCTTGCGGGAGACCTGAAGGTGCTCGACTTCGCCGAAGTCGCGCCGCAGACGCCCGCCCGCCTTGCGCGCGGCGCGCTCCATGACGCGGATGAGGCCGGAAATAGCTGCCATGATCTGTCCTCAGCCGGCCTTGCCGACGTAGGCCTGCTCGTACACATCGACGATGATGCGCGTGCCGCTGCCGATGTGCGGCGGCACCATGATGCGCACGCCGTTATCGAGGATCGCGGGCTTGTAGCTCGACGAGGCGGTCTGCCCCTTCACCACCGCGTCGGCCTCGACGATGGTGGCTTCGACCTGCGCGGGCAGTTCGACCGAGATCGGCTTTTCGTCCCACAGTTCGAGCGCGACCTGCATCCCGTCCTGCAGGAAGGGGCGCGCATCGCCGAGCAGGTCGCCGGGCAGCGTGATCTGTTCGTAGGTGTCGTTGTCCATGAACACCAGGTCATCGCCCTCGGCATAGAGGAACTGGAAGTCCTTGGTGTCGAGCCGCACGCGCTCCACCGTGTCGGCGCTGCGGAAGCGCACGTTGGTCTTGCGGCCATCCTGCAGGTTCTTCATTTCGACCTGCATATAGGCCCCGCCCTTGCCGGGTTGGGTGTGCTGGATCTTGGCGACCTTCCAGATGCCGCCTTCATATTCCAGGATGTTGCCGGGGCGAATGTCGACGCCGCTGATCTTCATGGCTGTGGGCCTTTTTACGAGGTGGAAAGAGCGAGCCGGCGCGCCGCATCAGGGGCGCGCCTTGCGAAATGATGCGCGCCGATAGCCGATAGCGCCCCGCTCGGCAAGCGCAGGCAGAGGTGCGCACGAAAGGCTTGGCGTTGCCCGCGCGGCGCTGGTAGGGCGCGGGCCATGCGCACCCGCACGATCATTCTCCTGACGCTCTGTGCCGCAGCGATTGCCGCCTTCGGATCAGGCATCTCCTTTGCGCAGGACCGCAAGGACAGCGTCCCGCCCGGCAGCACGCCGCCACCTGCGGGCGGAATGCTCGGCACGCTCCAGCGCGGCGACTGGGAATGCGCCCTGCCCGGCGATGCGGGGGGGGAGGCCTATGTGGTGGTGCCGGAAGAAGGCTTCCGCATCGGCAATGCCTCAAGCTATCGCAGCGCCGATGGCGGGCGCGGGATCTACCTGCTGCGCGGCGCCGAACTGGTCTTCACCCGCGGCCCCAAGAAGGACCAGCGCTTCGAGGTGCTGGGCGAGAACACCTTGCGCAAGCGCGAAGCCGACGGCAGTCCGAGCAAGCTGATCTGCACCCGGCTCGGCAGTAACCGCTAGTTCCGCTTCACCCCCGCATCACTTTCGCGAAGGCCTCGATCGCGGCAACCTCGTCCCCGCCCCACACGGCATGGCTGACAGCGAGGAAATCCGCGCCCGATTCGACCAGCGGCCCGCAGTTTTCCGGCGTGATCCCGCCGATGGCGACGCAGGGGATTTCGAAAAGCTGGGTCCACCAGCGAAGGAGTTCGGGATCGGGGCGCTCGGCGTCACCCTTGTCCTTCGTCGAGGAGGGGTAGAAGGCCCCGAAGGCGACATAATCCGCCCCCGCCTCGCCCGCTTCCATCGCGAGGTGGCGGCTGGCGTGGCAGGTGACCCCGATCTGCGCCTCGCGCCCCAGCTGCGCGCGCGCATCCTTGGGCGAACCGTCGTCCTGCCCGAGATGCACCCCGTCAGCCTTCAATCGCTTGGCGAGCGCGACCGAATCATTGACGATGAAGGCCACGTCATGCGCGGCACAGATCGCCTGAAGCGGTGCAGCCAGACGCGCGGCCTCGTGCTGGTCGACGTTCTTGACGCGGAACTGGAACGCCGTGACCAGATCGCCATGCCGCCGCGCGCCCGCCGCCAGCGCGCGTTCGAGCCGGGCCGGAAAGTCGCCGCCCACGTCGAGCGGGGAGATGAGATAGAGCTGTGTGTCAGTCATGGCGCGGCTCGCTAACGGGTCGCGCCGTGACTGTCACGCACTCAGACGCTGGCGCTCGCGATCTGGTCGATCGCCTTGCCGAGCACGGTGTTGAATTCCTCGTCGCTCTGACCCTTGCGCAGGTCCTGCAGCAGCCCGCGGCTGAAGCTGGCGATCATGCCGGGGTTCTGGGCAAGGCGCGCGCAGGCATCGTCGGTCGAAAAGCCGCCCGAGAGCGCGACCACGCGCAGCACCTTGGGGTGATTGACCAGCGGCGTGTAGAGGCCGGCAGTGGCCGGGATCGAGAGCTTGAGCATGACTTGCTGGCCTTCCGGCAGCGCGTCGAGGTGCTTCGTGATCTCTGCGAGCAGGATGTCCTCGCCCGCGGCGCGATCATCGGCGGTGATGTCATATTCAGGCTCGATGATCGGCATGAGCCCGGCAGCGATGATCTGCGCGCCGACTTCGAACTGCTGGGCGACCACGGCGGCGATCCCGGCGGGATTGGCGGCCTTGATCACCGAGCGCATCTTGGTGCCGAACATCCCTGCCGCGACCGACTTTTCGAGCAGCGCGGCCAGCTTCACCATCGGCTTCATCAGCTGCACGCCGTCCGCCTCGTCGGCCAGCCCCTCGTCGACCTTGATGAAGGGCACGATCCCGCGGTCCTTGAGCGCGTCCGCGGTGGGCTTGCCGTCGACGAGGCCATCCATGGTCTTCTCGAACAGGATCGCCCCGATCACCTTGCCGCTGCCGAAGCAGGGCGAGGTGATGACGCGGGCGCGCATCGCATGGATCTGGGCGAACATCTCGTCATCGCCCGACCATTCGCTGTCTTCCACCCCGTAGCCGCGCAGCGCCTTGGGAGTCGATCCGCCCGACTGGTCGAGTGCGGCGATGAACCCCTGTCCGGTAGCGATGCGGGTCGTCATGTCGTGGGTGTTCATTGCGCTGGTTTCCCTGTTGTTTTCGCGTTGGCTGGCGGTCTGTGCATACCTATGCAAAAGCCTTCGAGCGCGCCCTTAGCCAGTCGCTGGCGATGCTGCAACCGCGAAGGATCAGCGGCGCGCGAGCCGCCGGATGATACCGGTGAAGCTGAGCGCCGGCTGCCCGTCGCCGGTGATGAGCCCCCGCACGAAGATCGTCTTGCCCCCGCCGCGCGTCACCTCGCCCCGCGCCTCGACCAGTGCGCCGGTGCTGATCGGGCCGAGGAAATCGCCCGACAGGTTGAGCGTCACCGCATGATCGCCATCGAGCACATCGGTGGCGATGGCGAAGAGAGCAAAGTCGGCGAAGGTCATCATGCAGCCGCCATGCATGAACCCGCCGCCGTTCATGTGGCGCGGTTCGGCACGGAAGGCGCTGACGTAGGAGCCATCGCCCTCGCGGCGGTAGTAGAACGGGCCGGAGCGGGTCTCGAAGGGATCGCCCTGCCAGTAACGCCAGCCGGCGAATTCGCCCTCCGTCATTGTGGACAGCTGGCCGTAGGAGGCCTCCATCATCTCGCTCATTGCGCTTGACGCTCCTATTTCCACAATTGCAGCTTGCTGACCGCCGCGGCGAGGCCTTCGCTCTCGTCGAGCCGCGCAAGGCTGCGCTCGGCCAGCTTCCACCCGCCGATGGTGCCCTTGCGCCACAGCCCGGTCAGGAGAAACGGTCCGGACCAGACCTTGGACCCCAGAGCGAGTTCAAGCCTGGCCCCGGCGACGAACCATGCGCTCTTGCCCTGCGGGCGGATGAACACCTCGTGGAAGGCAAATTTGGTGCAGGCAAAGCCGCGTTCGACGGCGGCGAGGAAGCTCGGCCGGTCGAGCAGCTGCGGCGGCAGCGTGCCGATCATCGCCACGAAATCGCGGCCGAGGAGCTTCTTCACGTCCTTGGCATCGCCCGCCAGCCAGGCGCGCATCAGACGCAGTTCGAGCGCTTCGATCTCGGCTTCGATATTTGCCATGTCAGGCTTCGAGCGCGGCGACGCCGGGCAGGACGCGGCCTTCCATCCATTCGAGGAATGCGCCGCCAGCGGTTGAAATATAGGTGAAATCCTGCGAGGCGCCCGCATGAGCCAGCGCCGCGACCGTGTCTCCGCCGCCGGCCACGCTGACGAGCGAACCTTCGAGGCTGAGCGCGGCCGCGGTGCGCGCGAGCGCAACGGTGGCGGCATCGAAGGGCTCGGTCTCGAACGCCCCCAAGGGCCCGTTCCACACCAGCGTGCGGCAGGTCTTGAGCACATCCGCGAGCGCCTCGACCGCCTGCGGTCCGAGATCGAGGATCATCTCGTCCTCGGCGACCTCGTGGACATTGCAGACCCGCAGGGAAGCGGGATTGGCCGCGAATTCCTTGGCCACCACCACATCGTAAGGCAGATGCACCGTGCAGCCCGCGTGATCGGCTTCGTCCATGATCCGCGCCACGGTGGGGGCAAGATCGTGCTCGCACAGGCTCTTGCCGACGTTGACCCCGCGCGCGGCGAGGAAAGTGTTGGCCATGCCCCCGCCGATGATCAGGTGCTGCACCTTGCCGACGAGATTTTCGAGCACGGCCAGCTTGGTCGAGACCTTGGCCCCGCCGACCACCGCCGCAACCGGCGTTTCCGGTGCGCCAAGGGCTGCATCCAATGCCCTGAGTTCTGCTTCCATCGAGCGGCCCGCATAGGCCGGCAGATGGTGCGCGAGGCCTTCGGTGGTTGCGTGCGCACGGTGCGCCGCGCTGAAGGCGTCGTTGACATAGAGCGTGCCGTGGGCGGCAATCGCCTTGGCAAGGGCGGGGTCGTTCGCCTCCTCGCCCGGCCAGAAGCGGGTGTTGTCGAGCAGCGCCACATCGCCAGCGCGCAGGATGGTCTGCACCGCCTGTTCGACCACGGGGCCGGCGATCTCGGGGATGAACATCACTTCCCTGCCCAGCACTCGCTCGACATCGCCCACCACCATGCTGGTGGAAAGCGTCGAGGAACGCTGCCCGCCCGGACGCCCGAAATGCGCCAGCAGCAGCACCTTCGCGCCGCGGCCCGCGAGTTCGAGGATCGTCGGCTTCACCGCCTCCACCCGGGTGACGTCGGTGGCCGAGCCATCTTTCATCGGCAGGTTGAGATCGACGCGCACCAGCGCGACCTCGCCGGTCAGATCGGCGGGCAGATCATCAAGGGTCTTGAACTTGGGCACAACCAACTCCGTTCGCCTGCGAGCCTGTCGAAGGGCCGTCCTTCCTTCCTGGCGCAGCGCTCAAAGAAAATGCGGTGCTTCGACAAGCTCAGCACGAACGGGTGCTGGGCATGTATCCTAGAGGAACTTCGCCATCACCCCGGCGGTGTCGATCATCCGGTTGGAGAAGCCCCATTCGTTATCGTACCAGCTGACGACGCGGGCAAGCTTGCCTTCCATCACGCTGGTTTCGAGGCTGTCGACCGTCGAGGATGCCGGATAGTGGTTGAAGTCCGAGCTGACCAGCGGCTCGTCGGTGTAGTCGAGCACGCCCTTCATCGGCCCTTCGGCTGCCGCCTTGAGCGCGGCGTTGATCTCTTCCGCGGTGGTTTCGCGGCTCGGCACGAAGACGAGATCGACCATCGAGACGTTGGGGGTCGGCACCCGCACCGAGGAGCCATCGAGCTTGCCCTTCAGTTCGGGCAGCACAAGGCCCACCGCACGCGCCGCGCCGGTGGTGGTCGGGATCATGTTGGCCGCGCCAGCGCGGGCACGGCGCAGGTCCTTGTGGATCTGGTCGAGCATGCGCTGGTCGTTGGTGTAGGAGTGGATCGTGGTCATGAAGCCGCGCTCGATCCCGATCACGTCGTTCAGCACCTTGGCCACCGGCGCGAGGCAGTTGGTGGTGCAGCTGGCGTTGGAGATGATCACGTCATCAGCCGTCAGCGTTTCGTGGTTCACGCCGTAAACGATGGTCTTGGAAACGCCGGTGGCGGGCGCGGAGATGATCACGCGCTTGGCCCCGGCAGCCAGGTGCGGGCGGCTCGCCTCGTCCGACTGAAAGAAGCCGGTGCATTCGAGCACGATGTCGATGCCCATCGCCGCGTGCGGCAGTTTGCCCGGGTCCTTCTCGGCGGTCACGGCAATGCGCTTGCCATTGACGATGATCGCGTCGCCATCGGCCTTCACCTCGCCGTTGAAGCGGCCGTGGACCGAATCATAGGCGAACAGCAGCGCGTTGGACTTCGCGTCGGCGAGATCGTTGATCGCAACCAGATCGAGATCGTGATCGCTGCGCTCGAGAATTGCGCGGGCAACGAGGCGGCCGATGCGGCCGAAGCCGTTGATGGCAACTTTGGTGGCCATGAGAGGTACTCCTGCTTATGCGTTCAACTTGTTCAGGATTTGCGGAACGATATTGTCCGCGGTGAAGCCGAAATGGGCAAACAGATCGCCCGCCGGGGCCGAGGCGCCGAAGCTGTCGAGGCCGATGTTGAGGCCATCGCGGCCAGTATAGCGCTGCCAGCCGAAGGTGCTTGCCGCCTCGACCGAGACGATCAGGGCATCATCGGGCAGAATGTCGGCACGGTAGGCGGCGTCCTGTTCGTCGAACAGTTCGGTGCAGACCATCGAGACGACATCCGCGCCCACGCCCTCACCTTCAAGCTGCGCGGCGCAGGCCATCGCCAGCTCGACTTCCGAGCCGGTAGCCAGGATCACGACCTTGCGCGCCGCTTCCGCCGCCTTGAGGCGGTAGCCACCCCTGTCCGAGAGGTTGTCGGCCGCTTCGAGCCGCAGCTGCGGCAGGTTCTGGCGGGTCAGCGCCAGCACGGTCGGGCGATCCTTCTGTTCGAGCGCGATCTGCCAGCACTCGGCCGTCTCGACCGCGTCGGCCGGGCGCATCACCAGCAGGTTCGGCATCGCCCTGAGCGAGGCAAGATGCTCGACCGGCTGGTGCGTGGGCCCGTCCTCGCCCAGGCCGATCGAATCGTGGGTCATGACATAGATCACGCGCGCGTGCTGGAGCGCCGAGAGGCGGATCGCGCCGCGGGCATAGTCGGTGAAGACGAGGAAAGTGCCGCCATAGGGGATCACGCCCCCGTGCAGCGCCATGCCGTTCATCGCCGCGGCCATGCCGAATTCGCGGATGCCGTAATAGACATAGCGGCCCGCGTAATCGTCCTTCGCAAAGGTGCCGATCCCGCCTGCCAGCGTGTTGTTCGATCCCGTCAGGTCGGCGCTGCCGCCGATGGTGTCGGGCAGCGCCGGATTGATCGCCCCGAGCGCGATTTCGCTGGCCTTGCGGGTGGCAATCTTCTGCGGCGCCGCAATCAGGCCCGCGATGTGCGCATCGAGGCTGAAGCCCTCCGGCAACTCGCCCGCCATGCGCCGCTCGAACTCGGCCTTGTGGGGGCTGGCTTCAAGGTGCCCGGCCCAGGTGCCATGCGCGCGGCGGCCCGGTTCGCCCGCCATGCGCCAGTCGG
>VFQM010000888.1_pt1 | contig 29417 bp, 29 predicted proteins | sample 3512391 | NCBI WGS metagenome assembly VFQM01 (sample SAMN10412369, study PRJNA504923) | tailings metagenome | isolation source: Replicate 1 from Balatoc abandoned mine | place: Philippines
CGCTGGTCGAAAGCGAAGACGGCAAGCTGCTGGTGCTCGACGCCAAGATGAGCTTTGACGGCAACGCCCTCTACCGCCACCCCGACATCGAAGCCCTGCGCGACGAAACCGAGGAAGACCCAGCCGAAGTCGAAGCCAGCGAATACGACCTCGCCTACATCAAGCTCGATGGGAACATTGGCTGCATGGTCAACGGCGCAGGCCTCGCCATGGCGACGATGGACATCATCAAGCTGAACGGCGCCTTCCCGGCCAACTTCCTCGACGTGGGCGGCGGCGCCACCACCGAGAAGGTGACCGCGGCCTTCAAGATCATCCTCAAGGACCCGGCGGTCGAGGGCATCCTCGTCAACATCTTCGGCGGGATCATGAAGTGCGACGTGATCGCCAACGGGATCGTGCAGGCGGCCAAGGACGTGAACCTCCAGGTTCCGCTGGTCGTGCGCCTCGAAGGCACCAACGTGGCCGAAGGCAAGGCGATCCTCGCCAACTCGGGCCTCGCGATCGTGCCCGCCGACAACCTCGGCGATGCGGCCAAGAAGATCGTCGCGGAAGTGAAGAAGGCCGCCTGAGACGGCGCGAAGACATCCCGGGCGGGGCTGGTCACGTATCAGCCTCGACCGGCCCGAACAGCCGACCGCCCTACTTGACGTTTACGTAAACGCAAGTTAGGCGGGCGGGCGAAAGCGCTGGAAAGCGTGTCGTGATTCTTTGAGAGGAAGGACAAGCCATGAAGATCCTCGTCCCCGTGAAGCGGGTGATCGATTACAACGTCAAGCCGCGGGTCAAGGCCGACGGCACCGGCGTCGACCTCGCCAACGTCAAGATGAGCATGAACCCGTTCGACGAGATCGCGGTCGAGGAAGCCATCCGCCTCAAGGAAAAGGGCGCGGCGACCGAGATCGTCGCCGTCTCCATCGGCCCGGCCAAGGCGCAGGAAACGCTGCGCACCGCGCTCGCCATGGGTGCCGACCGCGCGATCCTCGTCGAAACCGAGGAAGAGGTCGAGCCGCTGGCGGTCGCCAAGATCCTGAAGGCCATTGCCGATGAGGAAGCCCCCGGTCTCGTCATCCTCGGCAAGCAGTCGATTTCGGACGATTCGAACCAGACCGGCCAGATGCTTGCCGCGCTGATGGGCCGTCCGCAGGGCACCTTCGCGAACACCGTCGAAGTGGACGGCGATTCCGTCACCGTGAAGCGCGAAGTCGATGGCGGTCTTCAGACCGTGAAGCTCGCCATGCCCGCGATCGTCACCACCGACCTTCGCCTGAATGAGCCGCGCTATGCTTCGCTGCCCAACATCATGAAGGCCAAGCAGAAGCCGCTCGCGACCAAGACCGCCGGTGATTACGGTGTCGACCTCACCCCGCGGCTCAAGACGCTGAAGGTGCAGGAACCCGCCGTGCGTCAGGCCGGCGTCAAGGTCGCCGACGTTGCCGAACTGGTCGGCAAATTGAAGACCCTCGGCATCGCGGATTGATTGAATGAACCACACCCCGTTCGTGCTGAGCTTGTCGAAGCACCGTCCTTCTTGAGGCGCGCGGGGAAAAGTGAAGTGCGGCCCTTCGACAAGCTCAGGGCGAACGGTTGAAAGAGGATAACGAGATGAAGACTCTGGTTCTCGTCGAACATGACAACACCCGCGTGCAGGACGCGACCCTCGCGGTCGTCACCGCCGCATCGAAGCTCGGCGAAGTGCACCTGCTGGTCGCCGGCCACAACTGCGGTTCGGTCGCCGAAGCAGCTGCCAAGATCGCGGGCGTGGGCAAGGTCCACGTCGCGGACGACGCCGCCTACGCCAACGGCCTTGCCGAAAACGTCGCCCCGCTGGCTGCGGAACTGATGGGCCACCACGACGCCTTCCTCGCCGCTGCCACCACGCAGGGCAAGAACGTCGCCCCGCGGGTCGCCGCGCTGCTCGACGTGATGCAGGTCAGCGAGATCCTGTCGGTCGAAGGCCCCAAGACCTTCACCCGTCCGATTTACGCCGGCAACGCCATCGCCACGGTCGAATCGACCGACGCCAAGCTGGTCATCACCGTGCGCGGCACCGCCTTCGAAAAGGCGGCGACCGAGGGCGGTTCGGGTACCGTCGAAGCCGTCGGCGGGGCTGGCGATGCCGGCATCTCCACCTTCGTCAGCTCGGAAATCGCCAAGAGCGAGCGTCCGGAACTCACGAGCGCCAAGATCATCGTCTCGGGCGGCCGCGCGTTGAAGGATGCGGAAACCTTTGAGGCGACCATCACGCCCCTTGCGGACAAGCTCGGCGCGGCTATCGGCGCAAGCCGCGCGGCGGTGGATGCGGGCTATGTCCCCAACGACTATCAGGTCGGCCAGACCGGCAAGATCGTCGCCCCGGAGGTCTACTTCGCCATCGGTATCTCCGGCGCGATCCAGCACCTTGCGGGGATGAAGGATTCGAAGGTCATCATCGCCATCAACAAGGACGAAGACGCCCCGATCTTCCAGGTCGCGGACGTGGGCCTTGTGACCGACCTGTTCACGGCGGTGCCGGAGCTGACCGCGGCGCTGTAAGGCGCGGGACCCAAAGCCTTGGAAATGCGAGAGACCTCCGGTAAGCATTGCGCTTATCGGAGGTTTTTCATGCGCTGCACGATTGTGGGCCTTGCCGCTCTGTCTACGGCGCTCGCCGCAACCCCGGCGCGGGCTGATCCATTGGTGCTCAAACCGAGCACGTCGTGGACCGTGGATTACGCCGCAGACAAATGCCGGTTGATCCGCAAGTTTGGCGGAGGCGATAGCGAAGTTGAACTTCACATCGAACAATCGGGAGAAGGGCCTTACTACAATCTGGCTCTGTTCGGCGCACCTGCACTCAAGAGCGCTGGCGACGTGATGCAGATCGCGTTCCTGCCGAATGAACTTCCATCGGAGCGGAGCTATATTGGCGGGACGATCAAGGAATCCGGCACGCCCTTTGTCATCATGCACGGCATCCACCTTGCACCCGTCGCCCGAAACGCGAAACAGGGCAGGTTCGAAGTGGTGGAGATTGGACCCGAGCGGGAAAGAGCCATCGCTTCGCTGGCGCTATCGAAAGGACTGCGTCAGCCTTTGCAGCTGCAGATCGGCTCGATGGAAGCACCTCTGAACGCGATGCGGACATGCGTCTCGGACCTGATCCGGACGCTCAACCTCGATGCGGCTGGTCTTTCTCAGATCGTCGAGGGGCCGAAACCCAAGAACCAGGAGCAACTCGCTCGCTTCATTCAGGAACGCTATCCCGCACGCATGGCCCAGAACGGCGATGGCGGCACCGTGGCAGTGCAGTTGACGGTGAACGATCAGGGCAAGGCGACGACGTGCCAGATTGCCGCTTCCGATCGCCCAGCCGTTTTCGACGATTACGTTTGTTTCGGCTTGCTGCGGATGGCGGAATTCGAACCTGCGATAGGTCCGGACGGCAAGCCGCGTTTCAGCTTTTGGCGCACCCGCGTCACTTACCGGCCCTGATTAAGTCCGATCGGCAGTTTGGCTTCGTTCAGACCGGAAAGGCACAGGCAGCCATCACGATCGATTGAAGACTTGCCCCCTCACAACACCCCCGTCAGCGCATGCAACCCCATCCCCACCAGCCCGCCCACCAGCGTGCCGTTGATACGGATGAACTGGAGGTCGCGGCCCACGGCGCCTTCTACGCGGTCGGTGATGGTGCGGGCATCCCAGCGTTTGACCGTCTCGGACACAAGCCGGACGATCTGGTCGCCATAACGGGTCGCGACGCCCACCATCGTGCGGCGGGCGAAGCGGTTGATCTGGTGTTGCAGCCGCGCGTCTTTCTGGAGCGCCTCGCCGAGCTCCGACAGCATCTGGCGCATCTCCGCGCCCATCGCGCTTTCAGGGTCGCGGGCGCGGCGGATCAGCGATTGGCGGATGCGCTCCCACACGCCCGTCCACCACACCGCCACGGCAGGGTTGGCGATCAGGTCGCGCTTCATGTCCTCGACCTTGGCGCGGGTTTCGGGATCGTGCTGCAGGTCCTGCCCGAGCTTCGCCAAGCCTTCTTCCACCTTGCCGCGCAAGGGGTGGTCGGGGTTCACCAGCACCTCGGCGAGCAGTTTGTACAGCCCGTCGAGCACGCTGGAGGATATGGTCTTGTCGATCCCAGCCCAACGCAGCACCCCGGCGACGCGCTGGTGGATGATGTCGCGCAGGGTGTCCTCGTTGTCCTCGATGGTGAGGCCCGCCCAGCGCACGAAACCGTCGATGAGCGGCTGGTGGCGCTTGTCGGTCATCGCGCTCTCGATCATCCGGCCCGCGAGCGGGGCGATGTCGAGCTTGGCGAGCTGGCTTGCGAGGCCGGAGCGCACCTGATTGCCAAGCCGGTCGGGATTGAGCGATTCGAGCACCTCGGCGAGCAGCTCTGCGGCCCCGGACGTGATGCGCGAGCGTTCGTCCACGCCGCCTGCTTCTGGGCCGCGCTCCGGCGAGGCCGCCAGAAACTCGCCCGCCGCCTTGGCGATGTTCATGGCCGCCATCCTGCGGGCAACGACCGCGGGCGTCAGGAAATTCTCGCGCAGGAAGGCCGCCATCGTGTCGGCGATGCGGTCCTTGTTCTCGGGGATGATCGCGGTGTGGGGGATCGGCAGGCCGAGCGGATGGCGGAACAGCGCAGTGACCGCGAACCAGTCAGCCAGGCCGCCGACCATTGCGGCTTCGGCGAAGGCGTTGACGTAGCCCCAGGCCGGGTGGCCGGTGGTCGCCAGCCCGTGCGTGGCGACGAAGATCGCCGCCATCGCCGCCAGCATGCCCGTCGCCGTCCAGCGCATTCGCTTGGCGCGGTCGACCGTGAGCGGCTGGCCGCCCAATGTCAGGGGCCTCAGAGAGCGCGTCGCCATGGGGCAGGCTTTAGACCGCTTCGGACCCGTCCGTCACCCCTTTCCGGGTCGCCGGACAATCACTCGGCAGGTTCGGTCCCGGGCAGGAGGCGGCCGGGCGCGGGATCGGCGCCGGGGGCCGGGCGGCGGTCGTCACCCGGCTTGTAGGTCAGCAGCCGCGCACGCAGCCACGGGCCCACCCGCTTCTCGATCCCGTCGGCAAGACTGAAGCCCGCGGGCACGATCAGCAGCGTCAGCAGGGTCGAGAGGATCAGTCCGCCGATCACCACCATGCCCATCGGCTGGCGGAAAGCGCCATCGCCCGACAGCGACAGCGCCACCGGCACCATGCCTGCGGTCATCGCGACGGTCGTCATCACGATCGGCTGCGCGCGCTTGTGGCCTGCATCTATGATCGCCTCGAGCTTGCCGACGCCCTTGTTCATCTCCTCGATCGCGAAGTCGATCAGCAGGATCGAGTTCTTCGAGACGATGCCGAGCAGCAGCAGGATACCGATATAGACCGGCATCGATTGCGGCTGGCCGAGCAGCCAGATCAGCAGCACCCCGCCAAGCGGCGCCAGCGCCAGCGAGGTCATGTTGACCAGCGGGCTCATCAGCCGCTTGTAGAGCAGCACCAGCACCGCGAAGACCAGCAGCACGCCTGCGATGATCGCGATGATGAGGTTCTGGATCAGTTCGGCCTGCCATTCCTCCTCGCCCACCACGTCGCGGATCACGCCCAGCGGCAGGTTCTGGAGCACCGGCAGCGCGTCGATCTGGGTCTGCGCTTCGCCCTTGAGCACGCCCGCGGCAAGGTCAGCCCCGACCAGAACGCGGCGGTTCTGGTTGTATCGCTGGATCGCGGTCGGGCCGGAGCCGAAGGTGATATCGGCCACCCGGCTCAGCGGCACCGACCCGCCATTGGCGAGCGGCACGGGGAGGTTCTCGATGGTACGGAAATCGGTGCGGGCTTCCTCCGACAGGCGCACCACGATCGGGATCTGGCGGTCCGAGAGCGAGAAGCGCGCGGCGTTCTGTTCGATCTCGCCCAGGGTCGCGATACGGATCGTCTGCGAGAGGGCGGCGGTGGTGACGCCCAGTTCGGCGGCGATCTTGTCGCGCGGGGTGATGATGATCTCGGGCCGGTTAAGGTCGGCGCTGATGCGGGGGGCGACGATGGTCCGAAGGCCCTTCATCTGCTCGACCAGCTGCGCCGCCGTCCGGTCGAGCAGCTCGGGATCGCTGCCCGCGAGCATCACCGTCATGTCACGGCCTGAACCGAACCCGCCGCGCTGCGACTGGAAGCGGACCCGCGCGTCGGGAATCTGTGCAAGCACCGGAGCAAGTTCGCGTTCGAAGGTGATCGAGCTTCGCGCACGATCCTCCTTCAGCTTCACGAAGATCGACGAGCTTTCACCCAGCCGGATGCGTTCAAGCAGCCGTTCGACTTCGGGCTCCTCGCGCAGCCGGTCAGCCACCGAATTGACCACCCGCTTGGTCTGGGCAAGGGTGGTGCCGGGCACCATCTCAATTTCGACCTGGCTGTTTTCGTCGTCGATGGCAGGCTGGAACTCGGCAGGGATCTGGCCGAAGAGCAAAATCGTGACGATCAGCGAGAACCAGCCGATGCCGATCATCCACACGCGGTGGTCGTAGAAGCGCGCGGTCATCCAGCGGTTCGCCCGCGCAAGGCCGCTGTCCCCGCGGCCCGGCAGCTCGATCACCTTGAAGGCCAGCACCGCCGCCGCGAGCGACAGCATCGACACCAGCAGCACCAGCACCACCTCGAAGGTCTTGGAGACGAGGAAATTGGCGGTCGAGTTGGTGTCGCTCGATACCGCGGCGGCGATCTGCTTGGGGATCTCGAGTTCGAAGATCCAGGTGAAGCTGTAATACATCGTGAGGCCCGATGCGGCGAGCAGCGCGATCACCGTCAGCAGCAGCGCCGGGACATAAAGGTAGCGCCGCCGCGGGCCTTCGAGCCCGGCGCGGCGCGCGGCCATCTTGCCGCTGTCCAGCGTCCAGGCGAGCACGCGCATGTAGGCGTTGATCGCCGGCCCCTCGCCATGCTCGGCAATGCCCTTGGACTTGAGGAAATAGGCCGCCATCAGCGGGGTGACCATGCGTGCGACCGCAAGGCTCATCAGCACCGCGACCACCACGGTGATCCCGAAGTTCTGGAAGAACTGGCCCGACACGCCCGGCATGAGGCCGACCGGCAGGAACACCGCGACGATGCAGAAGCTGGTCGCCACCACCGGCAGGCCGATCTCGTCCGCGGCGTCGATGCTCGCCTGATAGGCGGTCTTGCCCATGCGCATGTGGCGCACGATGTTCTCGATCTCCACGATCGCATCGTCGACCAGCACACCCGCGACCAGCGCGAGCGCGAGCAGCGAGAGGAAGTTCAGGTTGAAGCCGAGCAGGTCCATGAACCAGAAGGTCGGGATCGCCGAGAGCGGAATGGCGATCGCGCTGATGAAGGTCGCCCGCCAGTCGCGCAGGAAGATGAACACCACGACCACCGCGAGCACCGCGCCCTCGACCAGCGCCCACATCGAGGACTTGTACTGGCTGCGGGTATAGGTCGTCTGGGTGGAAAGCTTGATGAACTTCACGCCCGGGTTTTCGGCCTCGATCTTGTCCATCTCCTCGAGCGCGGCATCATAGACCGTGAGGTCCGAAGCCCCGCGTGCGCGGCTCATGGCGAAGTTCACGACTTCCTTCTTGTTCACCTCGCTGATCGAGGTGCGTTCGGAATAGCCGTCGCGCACTCTGGCGATGTCGGCGAGCCGCACGGTGCGCCCGCCGCCGAGCTGGATCTGGGTCTGCGAGAGCTCGAAGGCGGTGTCCGAATTGCCGAGCACGCGCAGCGACTGGCGGGTGCCGCCGACTTCGGCAAGGCCGCCCGCAGCATCGAGATTGCTCTGGCGCAGCGCGGCGTTGATCTGCGAGGCGGTGACGCCGAAAGACTGCATCCGCGCCGGATCGAGAATCACCTCGATCTGCCGGTCGACCCCGCCGAAGCGGTTGACCTCAGCCATGCCTTCGATCTTGAGCAGACGCTTGGCGACGGTGTCGTCGATGAACCAGCTCAGCTGTTCCAGCGTCATGTCGTTGGCCTCGACCGCGACATAGCCGATCGGTTCGCCCACCACGTTGACCTTGCGCACCTGCGGCTCGAGGATGCCGTCGGGCAGGCTCCCGCGCACGCCGTCGATCGCGGTCTCGACCTCGTTCACCGCCTCGATCAGGTTGGTCCCGATCTCGAACTCGACGAAGGTCTGCGAGGAGCCTTCGCGCGCGGTCGATTGCAGCGAGTTGACCCCTGTGATCGAGCGCAACGCGCTCTCGACGCGCTGGGTGATCTGGTTTTCGATCTCGGTCGGGGAGGCTCCGGGCTGGGCGATGACCACCATCACCGCAGGAAATTCGACATCCGGCTGGTTGGTCACGTCCATGCGCAGGAAGCTGACGATCCCGGCAAACAGCAGGCCGGTGAAGAACACCAGCGGGATCACCGGGTTGCGGATCGACCAGGCCGAGATGTCGCGTAGTGCCATGAAAGTCCTGCCTGTGTGTCGCCGATCGCGGCCTGCCCCGCCAGTTACGCGGCGTACCGCGCCGGGGATGGACGCCTTACTTCTTCAGGGGCTGCGGGTTGACGGTTTCGCCGGGATTAAGGAAGCCCCCGGCGCGCAGCACAACCTGCTCCGTACCGTTCAGCCCCTCGGTGATGGCGAGGCCCTGAGCGGTGACCGCACCGGTCTTCACCGCGCGGCGGGCGGCCTTCTTGTCCTCACCCACGACGTAAACGAAGCTGCCCTGGCTGTCGGCCAGCACGGCGCTTTCGGGGAGCACCGTAGCGCTGAAGCTGCCCGAGTTGATGCGCGCGGTGGCAAAGCCGCCGGGGCGCAGTTCGGGCGCAAAGCTCAGCGCGACCCGGACCGTTCCCTGCCGGGTGGTCTGGTCGATCGTGGGCGAGACCTGCCAGACCTCGCCGGTGAAGCGCTTGTCCGATCCGGTCGGGACGATGGTGGCCCGGGTGCCGACCGAAAGCTTGGCGAGCTGTTCCTCCGAAACCTGCGCGAGCATCTCCATCTCGCCCCCGCTGGCGATGGTGAACAGCGGCTGTGAGCCCCCGCCGACGGTCTGGCCGGGTTCGACCGCGCGCGAGAGGACATATCCGGTCGCAGGCGCGAGAATGTTGAGCCGTTGGTTGCGCGCGCGCTGTTCGGCCAGCTGCGCCTGCGCGACCTTGACCCGGGCGACGGCGGCATCGCGGGTCGCGGTCAGCCGGTCGACATCGGCCTTGGACACGAAGCCGCGCGCCACCAGTTGCAGCGCGCGGTCGAGATTGGCCTGAGCAAGGTTGGCATCGGCGCGCGCGACTTCGATCTGCGCGGCCTGGGCTTCGACCTGTTGGACCTGCACGCTGCGGTCGATCACCGCCAGCACCTGGCCCTGCTGCACCCAGTCGCCGGCATCCACCGTCACGCGCAGCACCTGCCCGCCTTCACCGACCACGCCAACCGGCATCGGGCGGCGCGCGGCGAGCGTGCCGGGAGCCTCGATCTCGCCGGCGACCATCGTGCGTCCCGGGGTCACTACTGTCACGGACGGGGCCTGCGCATTGTCGTCGTCGACAGCGACCGGCTCCCCGCCCGCTATCGCGAAGTAGCCGGCGATCAGCAGCAGCAGAACGAACAGTCCGCCTGCGCCGATGAGCAGCCAGCGCGGGATCGCGGGCGCGGCGAGGGTGCGGGCACCGGCATAGTCGGCGGTCACCCCTTCGGCAGCCTCGGCCCTGATCGTCGTCTCGTAATTCATCGCCGTTTCCTCACTCGGGCCGGGGCGCGCTGGGCGCAGTGGCGGCGCGGAGTGTATTACTCACATAAGTCACCGTGTGCAAAGCGTCATAGATTGTCAGGCGCTTGGCCGCAATGCGCGCATCGACAGGTGACTTGCTGCCTAGACGAAGGGCGGCGGGGCGCGGCGGCGCAAGAGTGCCGCGAATCGGCGACGGCCCGCAACGCCATGCTGGCGGAGCGGGCCGTGGATGCGGTGAAGCGAGCCGGGCGTCAGTACTTGAGCTGGCGCTCGTAGAGATCCCGGTAATGCTGGATCTTGGTGACGCGCAGACCGTGCATCCCCGACCGGTCGACCGCGCGCTGCCAGGAGGCGAATTCCTCGAGCGTGAGGCCGTAGCGTGCCAGTGCCTCGTCGAGCGTCAGCAGGCCGCCGTTGACCGCAGCCACGACTTCGGCCTTGCGCCGCACCACCCACCGCTTGGTATCGGGCGAGGGCAAGTCAGCCAGCGTCAGCGGCTCGCCGAGCGGACCGATGACCTGTGCGGGGCGGATATCCTGGTTTTCAATCATCGCTTGTCTCTCGCAGCGCCATGGGGCGCGTCGGAACGGGGACTTGTCTTTGTATCCGAAGGGTGTCCTTCACTGGCACCGACCATTGCACCCGGACCTTTCATTTGCCCTAAAGCATCAGGGTTAATGTTGGGTTCGCTATCTTCAAGAAGTGCGAAATAACTGGCCGCAGCATCGCCAAAGCTGGCCGCGACGGCCTCGATGGGGGCGCGGGTTTCGGTCCGCAGCAGCAACCGCAGATCGCGCGCGGCGTTGAGTCGGGCGGTCAGTTCGCTCCATTCGACCGCGCGCAGCGCATCCCCGGCGCGGCGCGTGGGACGGGCAGCGAATCGGGCGGCATCATCCGTCGCCGCAGCGGCGCGAAGGCGCATCCGCTCCTCGGCGGAAAGGCCGCCCGACGGCATCCCGGAGCGCGCAAGCGAGGGTTTGGCTTTCTCGAACATCACCCCTCTTCCTAACCCGAGGACGTCAAAATCCGGTAAAGCCGCCATTTACCCGGGCTTAGGAATAGTGCTGGCGGATCGGGCAAGATGGGCGGGGGGAGCAGGGCCACTGGCGGAGCGGGGGGAGCATCGCTATAGGGCGCCTCGCCCATGGACACCCCTGCCCTCCTCGATACCGGCATGCTTGCCGCGCCACTCGACTCCAGCGCCGCCGCCGCGCTGTTCGATCTGCCGCGCGCCGCCAGCGCATGCCGGATCGTCGTGGCGATGAGCGGCGGAGTCGATTCCTCTGTGGTTGCCGCCCTCGCCCATGCGAGCGGCGCGGAGGTGATCGGCATCACGCTCCAGCTTTACGACTATGGTGCCGCCACGGGCCGCAAGGGCGCCTGCTGCGCGGGCGACGACATCCGCGATGCGCGCGCCGTGGCCGACCGGCTGGGCATCGCCCATTACGTCTTCGACCACGAGAGCGCCTTCCGCGAGGAGGTGGTCGAACAGTTCGCCGACGAATATCTCGCCGGGCGCACGCCGGTGCCCTGCATCCGCTGCAACATGGGGCCCAAGTTCACCGACCTGTTCCGCATGGCGCGCGAACTGGGCGCGGATTGCCTTGCCACGGGGCATTATGTCCGCCGCGTTATGGGCGAGGCCGGGGTGGAGCTGCACCGCGCCTTCGATCCCGCACGCGATCAGTCCTACTTTCTTTATGGCACCACCGAAGCGCAGCTCGATTACCTGCGCTTTCCCTTGGGCGGGATGCCCAAGCCGCAGGTCCGTGCGCTGGCCGAGGCGGCGGGGTTGCGCAATGCCGCCAAGCCGGATTCGCAGGACATCTGCTTCGTGCCGGACGGCAATTACGCCAAGATCGTCACCAAGGTCCGGCCCGAAGGCGCGGCGCCGGGTTCGATCGTCCACGCCGCCACCGGCGCTGTGCTGGGCGAGCACAAGGGCATTGTCCACTTCACCGTCGGCCAGAGGAAGGGCCTCGAGATCGGCGGCCAGCCGGAACCGCTCTACGTGATCGGCCTCGATGCCCCCTCCCGCGAAGTGCGGGTCGGGCCCAAGCGTATGCTGGCGGTGAGCGCCGCGCATCTGACCGAGACCAACCGCATCGGGCCTTTGCCGGATGCGCCGCTGACCGCCAAGGTCAGGAGCCTCGCCAAGCCGGTGCCGGTGGTGCTCGAAGGGTCGCTCGGCGACGGGGCGCCCACCACGATACGGTTTGCCGAGCCGGAATACGGCGTCGCTCCGGGGCAGGCTGCAGTGATCTATGCAGGCGACCGCGTGGTCGGCGGCGGATGGATCGGCACGACCGAGAAGGTCACCGCTTAACCGTCGTAAGGCTCCAGCACGCAGCCATAGCCCTCGCGCCAGGTCGCGCGCGCCCGCGCCACCAGCGGGAAGCGCGCGGTGACGCTCTTCGTCTCCACATCCTCGACCAGCGTCACCGCCTCCATCCCGGCTAGCTTGTCCTTGCGGCAGTCCTCCAGAGAGCGGCCCGCCACGAAGCGGCACGAACAGGCGACCCGCGCGGAATAGGCCGACGCGATGCTGCCGTAGCCGTTGATTTCTCCGCGAAACGCCCAGGCCGCGCCGCCCACCGCCAGCGCGATGATCGCCAGCAGCCACAAACCCCAGCCCGGGCGCCTGCCGGGAGCGGTGCGTGCGGGTGATTTCGCCATTGCCAAGCCTTCGTCCATCGGGAAATGAGGGCGCGATGACCCTGCCAGCCGCCGTCCTTAACCGCGCGTCCCTGCTCGCGCCAGCCCTGCTTGCACTCGCCGCCTGCGGCGGTGCGCCGCCCGCCGAAGCCCCGCTGACCGAGGCTGCGAAGGCCGCCGTCACCAAGGATGCGGGCGCGCCGAGGGACCAGCTCGCCCGCGCCATCGACGACGTCTTCACCGCGCCGGGCGTGGGCGAGACCCGCGCGGTGGTGCTGATCGCGAACGGCAAGCTTGCCGCCGAGCGTTATGCCGAGGGCTACGACAAGGACACGCGCTTCGTCAGCTGGTCGATGGCCAAGACGGTGACGGGCATACTGATCGGAATGCTGGTGTCCGACGGCCTGCTGGCGCTCGACGCCCCCGCGCCCGTGCCGCAGTGGCAGCGCCAGGGCGATCCGCGCGGCGAGATCACCTTGCGCCACCTGCTCCAGATGCGCAGCGGCCTGAGGCACACGGAAAGTGGCGATCCGCCCTACGAATCCTCCGAGGTCAGGATGCTGTTCCTCGACGGGCGCGACAACATGGCCAAATGGGCCGAGGAGCAGCCGCTCGAAGCCGATCCCGGCAAGCAGTTCGAATATTCCTCGAACACCAGCGTGATCCTCGCCGATATCGCCGCCCGCGCGCTGACCACGAGTCAGAAGCCAGAGGCGCGGCGCAAGGCGGTGGCCGATTACCTCCAGCAGCGCCTGTTCGGTCCGCTCGGGATGACGAGCATGGTCCCCGAATTCGACGCCAGCGGCACCCTCATCGGCGGCAGCCTGATGCACGCGAGCGCGCGCGACTGGGCCAAGCTGGGCGAGTTCCTGCGCCTCAAGGGCCGCGCGCCGGGCGGAGAACAGCTCGTGCCGCAGCGCTGGGTCGAGGCGATGGTGACGCCCTCCCCCGCCAGTCCGCATTACGGCTTCCAGACCTGGCTGAACCGCCCGATCCCCGGCGCGCCCACGGACGAACACCCCCTGTTCCCGGACCGCGCGCCCCAAAGCCTCTTCAGCCTCATCGGCCACATGGGGCAATATGTGCTGGTCTCGCCCAGCCAGCGGGTAACGCTGGTGCGGCTCGGCCATTCGAACGCGCCGGAACGCGAGGCGATGCTCCAGCAGGCGGCGGACGTGCTGGAGCTCTACCTGGAAAGGTAGAACCGACCCTCCACCACGGTCACGCAGGGCCCACCGAGCCATGCCCGGTCTCCGTCCAGCCGCAGGGTCAGATCGCCGCCCCGCTGGCTCGCCTGATGTGCGGTGAAGCTGTCGCGTCCCAGCCGCTTCGCCCAGAACGGCGTGAGCGCCGCATGGGCCGAGCCGGTGACCGAATCCTCGTCCACCCCGCCGCCGGGGACGAACACGCGGCTGGCGATGTCGCTGCGCTCGCCCGGCGCGGTGCAGATGAACTGGTCGTTCCCGAGCTTTTCGAGGCCCCGGACATCGGGCACAAGCGCGCGCACCGTGGCTTCATCGGCGTAGCGGTAGATGTTGTAGCCGAGCGGCGAGCGCGCGATCTCCAGCGGCGCGGCACCCAGCAGGCGGATCGCGTCGGCGTGACCAGCCGCGGCGTCGGTCTCGGCGGCGATGGCCGGCAGGGCGAGTTCATAGCCCTCGCCCTTGCGCACGACTTCGAGAATGCCCGACAGCCTCGTGCGGAAGGTCACGCGGTCAAGCGCGCGGCCCTCGGCGTCGCGGGTCAGCAGGACGTGGCCGCTGGCGAGCGTCGCATGGCCGCACAGGGCGATTTCGTAGGTGGGGGTGCACCAGCGCAGCTCCCAGTCCGCCTCGCCCGAGGAGTCGCGCACCAGGAAGGCGGTTTCGGCAAAGTTGTTCTCGCCCCCGATCTGCACCAGCACATCGTCGGGCAGCCATTCGTCGAGCACCATCACCGCCGCCTGATTCCCGCCGAAGGGCCGGGCTGCGAAGGCATCGACGTGCCAGTAGGGGATCGTCAGGGTCACGGGTTCCTCACGGGTAGAGCAGCGTGTCGGACCACGGCCCGTCCGCGCTCTCGCGGGTGAACTCGCGGCGGTCATGCAGGCGGTTGTCGCGATCGATCCAGAACTCGATCCGGCGGGGGCTGAGGGTGAAGCCCGTCCAGTGCGGCGGGCGCGGGACCTTGCCTGCCGCCTCATGCTCGGCCCAGACGGCCTGCACGCGGTCGATATAGGTCTGTCGCTCGGGCAAGGGGCGCGACTGGTCGCTGGCGGCGCTGCCGACCTGACTCTTGTAGGGGCGCGAGTGGAAATAGGCATCGGCACGCTCGGGCGAGACTTCGATCAGGGGTCCCTCGATGCGGATCTGGCGGCGCAGGCTCTTCCAGTGGAACAGCAGCGCGGCCTGCATGTTGGCGCGGATCTGCCCGCCTTTGCGGCTTTCGGCATTGGTGAAGAAGGTGAAGCCGCCCCCTTGCGTCTCACCCTTGCCGTGGCCCTTCAACAGCACCATCCGCACCGAGGGCGCGGCATCCGCCGCCGCGGTGGCGAGCGCCATCGCGTTGGCATCGTTCAACTCGCCCACCTGCGCTGCGGCGAACCATTCCTCGAACAGCACGAAAGGGTCCGCGCCCGCGGGCAGCACACTGTCGGCCAGCTGGGCATCGTCGAGGGGCGTCGTGTCGGACATGGGCGAAGGTTCCTTGGTGACTGCAAGCGCCCATAGCTACGCCCAGCGCGCGGGGAAAGCCGCAAGCTAGCCGCCGGGCGGCCGGGATGAGCGTCTTGTCGATGGGATCGCAAGCAGTTAGGCTTGCCGCGATGGAGTTGTGGTTCGGCGTCCTTGGGTTTGTCCTCTTGCTGACAGGTCTCGCCTATTGCGGGTGGACAGTCTGGAAGATGGGTCAGCGCGGCTGGAAGGATCACCTGTGGATCTGGCAGGATGCTAACCGCGCGGCGCGATTTATCGTCATCATTCTGTGCGTACAGGCCGTGGGCCGGTGGCTGTGGTTCGGGTTGAGCTACACCGTTAGTGACTATGTGGTGGCCGGCGCGATCCTTCTTCCGATCCCCTATATCGCCTACGCCACCGGTCGCCTCCTAGGCATCCGGGATCGCGCCAGACACGGCACCCGCCCGTACTGAAACCGCGCGCCCCGCCAGGTTGCACCCAGCGCAAGCTTGCACCCGGGCGCTGTCTCACCTAGCTAACTCACCATGCGCGATCCCTACACCACACTGGGCGTCCCCCGCACCGCATCCGAAGCGGACATCAAGAGCGCCTATCGCAAGCTCGCCAAGGAGCTGCACCCGGATCGCAACAAGGACAATCCCAACGCCGCCGAGAAGTTCTCGACCGTCACCCGCGCCTATGATCTGCTGTCCGACAAGTCCAAGCGCGCGCAATATGACCGCGGCGAGATCGACGGCGAGGGCAACCCCGCTAACCCCTTCGCCGGGATGGGCGGCCGAGGCGGGTTCGGGCCGGGCTATGGCCGGGGCGGCAGCTATGGGGCCGGTCCCGGCGGAGGGCCGGGCGGCGGTGATTTCGGCGGGTTCGGCGGTGCCGATGATGTCGATCTCGGCGATCTGTTCGAGGGGCTGTTCGGCAGCCGCGCCAAGCAGCAGCAGCAGGCCCGGCGCGGCTTCGGCCGCCAGCCTCCGCCGCCCCCCCCCAAGCGCGGGGCCGACATCCAGTACCGGCTGGCCGTGCCCTTCGTCGATGCGGCCGCCGGACGCGACCAGCGCATCACGCTGGCCGACGGCAAGGCGATCAGCCTGAAGCTCCCCGCCGGCGTCGAGGACGGGACGATGATGCGCCTCAAGGACAAGGGGCATCCCGGCCCGGGCGGCAATGGCGACGGGATCGTGATGGTCGAGGTCGGCACCCACCCGTTCTTCCGCCGCGAGGGCGACAATATCCGCATGGACCTGCCCGTCACCCTCGACGAGGCGGTGCGCGGCGCCAAGGTCAAATGCCCGACGGTCGACGGCGCGGTGATGCTGACGATCAAGCCCGGAACCAGCAGCGGCACCGTGCTGCGGCTGGGCGGCAAGGGCTGGACCAGGAAGGCCGGCAAGCTCGTCGATGGGAAGCCGGAACGCGGCGATCAGCTGGTGTCGATCGAAATCCAGCTGCCGGCCGATTGCGCTACGCTGGAACAACGGCTCGAAGGCTGGGTAGATACGGCTCGTCCGCGCGAACGGTTCGGATCGTAGCGCCGCCTCGCGGCAGGGAGCCTTCGATGAGCGCAAGTCCCCCCCCGCCGCCCGATGCGCGGGAAGTGCGTTCGCACTCCCCCGAAGCACGCCGCCGCCGTGCACGCAGCGGCGAAGCCGGAGGGGGCGGCATCGGCGCAAGGCTGCGCCGCCGCCTCGGGCCTGGCACCCGCGTCTTCGAGGTCGCCGGACGGGTGCTGGCAGGCACCTACAACGAAGGCTTCATCCACGCCGGCAACCTCGCCTATCTCGCGATGGTGTCGATCTTCCCCTTCTTCATCCTCGGCGCGGCGCTGTTCGAGCTGATCGGCGGGCGCGAGAGCGCCCAAGGGATGATCGACGCGATCGGTCTCGCTCTGCCCCCGAGCGTCGCCGACGTGATCGCGCCAGTCGCCGAAACGGTGATGAATGCGCGCTCCGGCTGGCTGCTGTGGCTGGGCGGGCTGGTGGCGCTGTGGACCGTATCGAGCCTGATCGAGACGATCCGCGACATCCTGCGCCGCGCCTATGGCACCAAGGCACGGCTCGCGTTCTGGCGGTATCGTCTGCTGTCGGCCGGGCTGATCCTAGGCGCGGTGGTGGTGCTGATGATTTCGCTGTTCTCGCAGGTGGTGATCGGCGCGGTCCAACAGGTGATCGACGCGCGCCTGCCGCAACTGGGCGAGCTGATTGCCTGGCTGCGCTATTCGCGGATCGTCCCCGCGCTGGGCCTCGGGGGATCGCTGTGGGTGCTGTTCGTGACGCTTACCCCCCATTCCTATCGCGGCAAGGCCTTCCCCAAGTGGCCCGGCGCGCTTTTCACCGCGACCTGGTGGGTGGGCGTCACCACCGCCTTGCCGATCGTGCTGCGCAGCTTTCTGACTTACGATCTCACCTACGGGAGCCTCGCGGGAACCATGGTGACGCTGTTCTTTTTCTGGCTCGTCGGCCTCGGCCTCGTTATCGGCGCACAATTGAACGCGGCGCTGGCTGAACCCGAAAAGCTGCCGGCCACTGCCCTGCCCGAGGAGACGACTGGATGAACGATACGACCGGAACCGGGCTGATGGCCGGGAAGCGCGGGCTGATCATGGGCCTCGCGAACGACAAGTCGCTGGCCTGGGGGATTGCGAAGAAGCTTGCCGAACAGGGGGCGAGCCTCGCGTTCTCCTATCAGGGCGAGGCGCTGGCCAAGCGCGTGATCCCGCTGGCGGCCGAACTCGGCAGCGACTTCACTTTCGAATGCGACGTGTCGAAGATGGAATCATTGGACGCCGCCTTCGATGCCCTGAAGGCGCGCTGGGACACCATCGACTTCGTGGTCCACGCCATCGGCTTTTCCGACAAGAACGAGTTGCGCGGGAAGTATGTCGACACCAGCCTCGACAATTTCCTGCTGACGATGAATGTCTCGGCCTATTCGCTGGTCGCCATCGCCAAGCGCGCATCGGACATGATGCCGGAAGGAGGCGGGGCGATCCTGACGCTGTCCTACTACGGCGCGGAAAAGGTCGTGCCGCACTACAACGTCATGGGCGTCGCCAAGGCGGCGCTGGAGACTTCGGTGAAGTATCTCGCCAACGACCTCGGCCCGCGCAATATCCGGGTCAACGCGATCAGCGCCGGGCCGATCAAGACACTGGCGGCGAGCGGGATCGGCGATTTCCGCTACATCCTCAAGTGGAACGAATACAATTCGCCGCTGCGCCGCAACGTCACCATCGAGGATGTCGGCGGCGCGGGGCTGTACCTGCTCTCGGACCTCGCCTCGGGCGTGACCGGGGAGACGCATCATGTCGATGCGGGCTATCACGTGGTCGGCATGAAGCAGGAAGACGCGCCCGACATCGCGCTGTCCTGAGGCCCCGGCGGTGCGCACCGTTCTCGTCACCGGGTCCGCCGGGTTCATCGGATATCACCTCTCGCAGCTGCTGCTGGAGGAGGGGTTCCGCGTCGTCGGCTATGACGGCATGACCGATTATTACGACGTCCGGTTGAAGCAGCGGCGGCACCAGATGCTGCTCCAGCACCCGCATTTCACTTGCACGGAAGGCATGCTGGAGGATTTCGAGCGGCTCCACGCGCTGGCGCTGGCGGAGAAACCCGACGTCATCGTCCACCTCGCCGCACAGGCGGGGGTGCGTTACAGCCTCGAAAACCCGCGCGCCTATGTGGATGCGAACCTCGTCGGCGCGTTCAACGTGATGGAATGCGCGCGGGAACTGCAGGTGGATCACCTGCTGATGGCGTCCACCTCCTCGGTCTACGGGGCCAACACCGAGATGCCCTTCCACGAGGGGCAGAAGGTCGACACGCCGCTCACCCTCTACGCCGCGACCAAGAAGGCGAACGAGGCGATGGCGCATTCCTATGCCCATCTGTGGACCCTGCCGACGACGATGTTCCGCTTCTTCACGGTCTACGGGCCCTGGGGGCGGCCCGACATGGCGCTGTTCAAGTTCACGCGCGGAATCCTCGAAGGCACCCCGATCGACATCTACAACGACGGGGAAATGTACCGCGATTTCACCTACGTGGCCGATCTGGTGCGCGGCATCCGCCTGCTGATCGACGCTGCGCCGGTGCGGCCGGAAACGCCCGAGGATATCGCGCCGGGAGACAGCCTCTCCCCCGTCGCGCCCTTCCGGGTGGTGAACATCGGCAATGGCGAGAAAGTGCGCCTCCTCGATTTCGTCGAGGCGATCGAGGCGGAATGCGGGCGGGCGGCGGTGCGCAACTACCTGCCTATTCAGCCCGGCGACGTCCCCGCGACCTGGGCCGATGCGGCGCTGCTGAAGGCGATCACCGGTTACACGCCGCAAACTCCGTTCCGCGAAGGCGTGGCGCGGTTCGTGGCGTGGTACCGGGAATATTATCAGGTCTGAGGCAAGCTCCCCCGCCCCAACGGGGATGGGGGGTCGAGACCAAGCCTATTTCGGCGGCGGCGGGAGCGCGCCTTCGCCGGGAATTTCGCCCGCGCGCTCGCGTTCGAGGCGCTGCATGTATTCGCGCTCGATCATTTCGACCCGCTCCTGTTCGGCGGCGGCTTCGGTGTCGATGGTGGAGAGGCGCTCCTGACGGGCCTGTTCGATCAGCTGGCCGAACCGCACCGCATCACGCTCCTTGCGGTCGGCGGCCCAGGCTTCGACGAACTTCTGGGTGCATCCGGTAAAGCCCCCCGCGCCCGCCGGCGAGCAGCTCATCGCGCCGAAATCGCCGACATACTTGATCTGGTCGACCTGCCGGGCGAGCGACTGGTTGGCGGGGTTGTCGGAATACCGCAGGTTGGAGGGGATGCGGTAACGCTCCTCCTCGACGAGGATTTCGCACACCACCACCTCGCCGGGCTGGGCAACGGGGCACTCGGCCTCGCTGTAGGCGATCACCATGTTGATCTTTTCGTTGGCACCCTGCGCATAAGCGGGGCTGGGAACGCCCGCGAGGGCGGCGAGGGCAGCGGCGGGGGCAGCGGCGCGGGCGAACAGGTGCTTCATGGCGCAAGGATCCTCTTGGTCGCGCAAAGGGTATGCGACTGCCATGCCCCCGCGCGTGGGCGCTTGTCTAGTGCGCGGGCGCTGAACCGGGGGTGAAGCCGGCGGGTCTCCCACCGACGCGGCGACTTCCGAAGGGCACTGATGTCGGCGCGAAGGGCCGCGAGGCCAAGCGGCCGAGCCGCAGGCGCCCGTAGCGAAGCGAAGGACCAACTGCCCTCAAGGAGCGAAGCGGTAGGGCAACAAAGACGCGCCGAGGACGTGCCCGCGGAGGCGGGTACGCACACGAGGACTCCTACACCCGCTCGCTCAGCCGGATCGCGATGCGGCAGCCCAATCGGATGGCGCCGGCCAGCAGCGGATAGGCCGGCGCGCGCTCGGCACCGTTGGCGAGAGCGGCTTCCTTGTGCTCGCGCTCCTCCTCGCGGAATTCCTCGATCATCGCGGCGAGTTCCGGGTCGGCCCCGGTCGCCTGCAAGCGGTCGAGCTGGTCGGAATAGTGCTTGTCGATCTCGGTCTCGACCGCCGCGGTGCAGGCCATCGCCGCCTCTGGCCCGAGCAGCGCCGTGCCTGCGCCCAGCGCATAGCCGGCCGCCGACCAGAACGGATGGAGCGCCGTCGGCCGCACGCCTCTTTGGGCCAGCAGCGCGTCGAACTTTGCGCGGTGTTCGGCCTCCTGCGCGGCCATGTGGCGGATTTCGGCGGAGTGCGGCCCGCGGTCCCCCATCACGGCGAGCTGCCCTTCATAGATGCGGGTCGCGCCGAATTCGCCGGCCTGATCGACCCGGATCATCCGGTGGAGTTCTTCGCGGTCCATATTCGGCTCCTTCAGGTATCCCTTACCGACGATACGCCGCGAGCGCCACAATGGCCGCACCGGCGATGCTCGAAATCAGGAAATTGAAGCCCGCCAGGCTGATGCCCCACAAGGTCCAGGGCGCAACGTCGCAGCGGATCAGCGGGGCGGCATTGAAATCGAGCACGTCGACGCCCGTGCGCGCGGTGCAGGCGGTGAGGCCCTCCCACCAGCCATATTCGACCCCGGCATGGTATCCGCCGATGAGGCCCGAGGTCAGGATCGCCAGCCCCGCCAGTGCGGTCCAAACCTGAGGGGGCTTCAGCGCGAAGGCCGCAAGTGCGAAGCCCAGCGCGGCGAAATGCGGGTAACGCTGCCACCAGCACATCTCGCACGGGAACAGGCCGAAGCCATATTGCGACAGGTAAGCCCCGCCGAGCAGTGCCGCAGGGACAAGCACGGCGAGCGCCCGCGCCCGGCGCAGATTGGCACCCGAATTGTCGGTCATCGCGTCCTCAGGGCTTGGCCGCTGCCTTGGCTGGCCTAGGCGCCGGACGCAGCGCCACGGTGCTCTTGGTGGTGCGCCGCAGCGTCTCCATCGCGTAGTTCAGCTGGAAATCCTTGATGCCCTTCTCCTCGAGCTGGGCAGCGGTCAGCTGGAAGCGCGGATCGGCCATCTTGTCGGCCTCCATCTCCTCGTCCTTGATGCCGAGCTCGTTGATGAGATGCCCGCGCAGATCGCTTTCGCGGGTCTGGTACTTCTGGCGCAACACATAATCGGGGTCGGAGATCTGCGGCACGGTGATGTCGGGCCGGATTCCGCCCTCCTGCACCGATTTGCCCGCCGGGGTGTAATACCGCGCCGTCGTCAGCTTGAGCGCGGCATCCTTGCCGAGCGGCAGGAGCGACTGGACCGAACCCTTGCCGAAGCTCCTCTCGCCCATGATCAGCGCGCGGCGGTGATCCTGCAGCGCGCCGGCGACGATCTCGGACGCCGAGGCGGAACCGGCGTTGATCAGCACGATCATCGGCACGCCCTCGGCCATGTCGCCGCGGTAGACGGTTTCGGCATCGTAGAGCATCGTCTCGCCCCGCGCGCGGCCGCGCTGGCTGACGATGCGGCCATCGCTGAGGAACAGGTCGGAGAGCGCCACGGATTCGTCGAGGCTGCCGCCGGGGTTGTTGCGCAGATCGAGCACCAGCCCGTTCACCCGCCCGCCGGGGGCCTTCTTGCGGATCTCCTGCCATGCCGCGAACACATTGGCGCCGACATTGGCCGAAAATTCGTTGACGGTGATGACACCGATGTTGCCCGCCACGAAATCGGACGAGACGGGTTCCAGCTCGATCACGCCGCGGGTGACGCTCACCTCCAGCGGCTCGTCCCGGCCCTGACGGAAAATCGTCAGCTTGATCGAGGTGCCCTTGGGCCCGCGCATCTGCGCCACGGCATCGTCAAGCTTGGTGTCGACGATCAGCCTGCCATCGAGATGCGTGATGAAGTCGCCGGCCTTAATCCCGGCGACTTCGGCCGGGCTGCCGCGGAACGGGGAGACGACCTTGACCGCGCCGTCCTCCATCACCACCGACAGGCCGAGGCCCGAATACTGCCCGTCGATCATCGTCTCCAGCCGCTGGAGATCGCCGCCGTCGAGATAGGCGGAATGCGGATCGAGGCTGGCGAGCATCCCGTCGATCGCGCCGCGGATCAGCTTTTCATCGTCGACCGGCTCGACATAGCTCGCCTTCACCCGCTGGAAGACCGCGAACAGCTTGGCGAATTCCGGCCCGGCGCGGCCATCGACCTGCGCCATGGTGGCGGTGGTGGCGGGAATCAGCGCGACAGCGGTGACGAGCGCGGCGCTGCGCATGAGGGCGGCGATGTTCATGAGGCGGCTTTCATTGGAGGAAAAACAGGCTCCTTCGAAGTCGGAGTGTATAGATGTGCCGAGCTTAACGCCAGATAGACGCGCCCGCGCGGCGAGCGTCTGGTCCGCAGCGGGACAGGGCGGGGTGCACTGCTCGCGGACGCTGGAGTTATCGCATGAATTGCAAGGGGTTGACCGGGGTTCCGTCACGCCGCAGCTCGATCGTGACCGGCTCGGTGCCGCCGCTCGCCCGGCCCAGCGGGCTGCCGCCGATCACGCTGTCGCCGACCGCGACGTCGACCCGGGCGAGGCCGGTGACGAGGCTGGTCCACCCGCCCGCGTGTTCGATGATGACGATTCGCCCGAAGCCGCGATAGGCCCCGGCGAAGGCGACGCGCCCGCGCGCCGGGGCGACGACCTGCGCGCCCTGTGCCGGGGCGAGCGTGAGGCCCGTTGACGCGAGGCCGCTCTCCCGCGCCGCGCCGAAGCCCACCAGCGTGCGGCCCTGCACCGGGAGCTGGAAGGCGCCGGGCGGCCCATTTGCAACAGGCGCGCTGGCGCTGGCGGCAGGCGCGGGCTCGGCAGGAAGCGCGGCGGTGATATCGGCAGGACGCAGCACCGGGCCGGGGAGCGCGGCGAGTTCGTTCCTGAGCGCCGCGACCTCGCCAAGCTTGCCGACCAGCCCGTCAAGGTCGCGCGCCTCCTCGGCCAGTGCCAGCGCGCGTTCCGCCTCGCGCAGCGCCGCGCCGCGGGCCTGGCGCGAGGTGAGGCGCTGGCGCTGTTCCATCGCGGCAAGGGCGCTGCGCCGTTCCTGCAGCGCCGTCTCGCCCTCGCGCAGCTGGGTGAGGGCGCGCGCCGCCTCCGCCTCCAGCGCGCGGCCCTGCGCCAGGTCGCGCCGCAGCGCCGCAGTGCGCGCGCGGATCTCAGGCACGGCGCTATCGAGCACCGCGCGGGTGTGGACGATGTCGGTGAGCGAGCCGGGTTGCAGCGCCGCCAGCGCCAGCGGACGGCGCGCGGCGGTCTGGAGCGCGGCGGCAAGGCGCGCGGTCGGCTCCTGCTTGGCGGCGAGGCGGGCGGTCAGGCGCGTGCGCCGGTCGCGGGCGATGGTGAGCCTGGCGCGGGCGACCTCGATCCCGGCCTCGGCCTGCTGGATGCGGGCGGCAAGCGCGGCGGCCTCGCTGGCGGTGCGCTGCGCGGCTTCGGTCGCGGCTTCGGCGTCGGCGGTGAGGCGGGCGGCGCGGGTTTCGGCAAGGCGGCCTTCGCGGGTGGCGCGGGCGAGCGCGGTCTCGGCCTCGGCGGGATCGAGCAGGGTGACGCGCGGGGCCGCCTCGCTCGCCGGAAAAGCGAGCATCCCCCCCGCGCCGATGAGGGCGGTCGCGATCAGGGCAAGGCTGAGACGGCGGCGCATGGGGCCGTCATGCCCGATGATAGGGATGGCCTGCAAGGATGGTGGTGGCGCGGTAGAGCTGCTCCAGCAGCATCGCGCGGGCCAGCATGTGCGGCCAGGTGGCCGGGCCGAAGGCGAGGAGGAGGTCGGCGCTGGCGCGATCGGCGTCGGAATGGCCGTCCGCCGCGCCGATCAGGAACCGCGTCTCGCGCACGCCATCGTCGCGCCACTTGCCGAGCAGGGCGGCGAAGCTTTCCGAGGACATCGCCTTGCCGCGTTCGTCGAGCAGCACGGTGCGGTGGGGGGTGAGCGGATCGGCGGCTTTCCCTGTGCCGGTATCGGGCCATTCGGTGATCTTGCAGGGCCAGGTCATGCGTTTGGCGTAACGCTCCACCAGCTCGCTCTCCGGCGAGCGCCCGATCTTCCCGCGCGCGATGATGTGGAGGAGGATAAGCGCCACCCTATGCTGTAGGCGCTGGTTCGGCCCGCAGGGCCGCGAGCGCACGCGCGCGAGCCGCAGGTGCTCAAGCCCGAAGGGCTTGAAACAGCACCGAGGACGCTCGCCCGGAGGGGCGAGCGCAACACAAATCAGTTTCTACCCAGCATCGACGTTTCCGATCCCTCGAACGACCACATGCGTTCAAGGTTGTAGAAGCTGCGCACTTCGGGGCGGAACAGGTGGACGACCACGTCGCCCGCGTCGATCAGCACCCAGTCGGCCGCCGGCAGGCCTTCGACCCGCGCGTGGCCGAAGCCCGCCTGCTTGATCTTCTCGGCCAGCTTCTGCGCCATCGACGCCACCTGACGGGTCGAACGCCCACTCGCGATCACCATGTGATCGGCGATCGAGCTTTTCCCTTCCAGCGGGATCGAGACGATATCCTGCGCCTGATCATCGTCAAGCTGCGACAGCACGAGCGCGTGCAGGGCATCGGCGCCCATGTCAGAGCGCGCCAGCGACTGGGCGGTGTTGGCGGCAGCTTGCACCGCGCCAAGCGGCAGGGAAGCGGCGAGGGCTTCGGTCATCGGCAATCACGTATCTCCAGATTTCGGGGCGATGAAGGCGGGCATCACGCGACTGGCCGAGCGAGGCAGCCGAAACGCTTGTGCAGCGCCTCATGCGTCCTCCTCTGGCCGGACTTTGCGGAATGTCAGCCGATCGCGCAGCGGCACATCACGATCCTCCCCGAGCAAAGCCCCGGCCCACCCGGCATGGGCACGGCGGATGGCCGTGGCCGAGCGGTAGTCTGGATCGAAACGCAGTAACACCAGTGCCGGTGCGCTCCATTGCCCCCGTTTCCGAAAGCTGGCGGCGGGCACGATATAGCGCCGGAGCCAGGCCATGGCGGGGCTCGTCATGGCGTCTCCATCATAGCCGGGGCGGGCGATCACCGCAATCGGCATTGTCCGCGCGATCCGCCGCCAGTCCTTCCAGCGGTGCAACTGGGCGAGATTGTCGCTCCCCATCAGCCAGACGAAGCGGCGTTTGGGATAAAGGCGGACCAGCGCCGCCAGCGTGTCGACCGTGTAGCGGGTGCCGAGTTGCTGTTCGATTCCCGTCGGCACGATCGCTGCGCGCCGGGCCTGCTTGCGAGCTGACAAAAGCCGCGCCTTGAGCGGCGCCATCCCCGCCTGCGGCTTCAACGGATTGCCGGGAGAAACCAACCACCAGGTTTCCTCCAGCCCCAGCGCCTGCGATGCAAACAGCGTGATGCGCCGGTGCCCGCCATGCGCGGGGTTGAAGCTGCCGCCGAGCAGCCCGGTGAGGACGGGCGGCTTCAAGGGCGGGTCTGCCCGCTCCCCCGCACCTGCCACTTGTAGGTCGTCAGGCCCTCCAGCGCGACCGGCCCGCGCGCATGGAGCCGCCCGGTGGCGATCCCGATCTCCGCGCCGAGCCCGAACTCGCCCCCGTCGGCGAATTGCGAGGAGGCGTTGTGCATGACGATGGCGCTGTCGACTTCGCCGAGGAACCGTTCGGCAGCCTCGCTGTCGTCAGTCACGATCGCGTCGGTGTGGGCCGAGGAATGGCGGGCGATGTGGGCCAGCGCCGCGTCCAGCCCGTCAACACAAGCGACCGAGAGGATCGCGTCGAGATATTCGGTGTCCCAGTCGTTGGCGCTCGCCGGAATCACGCGCGGGTCAAGCGCCTGTGCAGCGGAATCGCCGCGCACTTCGCACCCCTTGTCGATCAGCGCCGCCACCAGCGCGGCGGGCGCGGGATAGGCGGCGTCGATCAGCAGCGTCTCCATCGACCCGCAGATCCCGGTGCGGCGCAGCTTGGCGTTGACGGCAATCGCCTCGGCCATGGCGGGATCGGCGGCGGCGTGCACATAGGTGTGGTTGATCCCGTCGAGATGGGCGAGCACCGGCACCCGCGCATCGGCCTGCACCCGCGCGACGAGGCTCTTGCCCCCGCGCGGCACGATCATGTCGATCAGGCCCGCCGCGGTCAGCATCGCGCCGACGCAGGCGCGGTCCTGCGAGGGGACGAGCTGCACGGCTTCTGCCGGAACGCCCCCTGCGACAAGGCCCTCCACCAGCGCGGCGTGGATCGCGCGGTTGGAATGCACCGCCTCGCTCCCCCCGCGCAGCAGCGCCGCATTGCCCGCCCGCACGCACAGCGCAGCGGCATCGGCGGTCACGTTGGGGCGGCTTTCGTAGATGATCCCGATGGTGCCGATGGGCACGCGGATGCGGGACAGCCGCAACCCGTTGGTCCGGGTCGCCGAATCGATCACCTGCCCGACCGGATCGGGGAGGTCAGCCACCGCCGCGACCGCATCGGCGATGGCGGAAAGCCGCGCTTCATCGAGCGCCAGACGGTCGAGCATCGCCTTCGAAAGCCCCCGCGCCTCGCCTGCAGCCAGATCGCGCGCGTTGGCCTCCAGCACCGCCGGGATGCCTGCGCACAGGGCGGCCGCGGCGCGGTGGAGAGCGGCGGCGCGGGCGGCGCTCGGCATCGCGGCAAGCTGGCGCTGTGCGGCGCGGGCGGCGCGGGCTAGGCTGTGCACCAGCGCCTCGGGATCGACGGCATCGGCGGCAGGGGGGGCGGGAGCGAGAGGGGCGGTCATCTGCGTCATGCGCGCGCCTTTAGCACCGCGCCGCGCGTCTGTCAGGCCCGCCCGCAAGAGGGGGCGATTCGCCTCCAATGCAATCGATTCGCGCCGCACTTGTCCCTAAGGCAACAGGCCCACGCGCGCCGCGTTAACGTTTCGCCGCGAATCCACTTCAATTCACCTGTGTCGGCCATATAGGATTCGACCATAGGTAAGCCCGCTGATAGCGGCCGGTCGGGGCATCATAACAAAATCGGGGCCGCGCACTTTGTCACTCAGGAATACCGCACAAGCGTGGGGCGACCGGCTGCGACAGTGGTTCCCCGACCGCGAATTCTTCATGCGCGCCGACGGACAGGTGCGCTTCATCAAGGTTTCGTCGAAACTGCAGATGCGCGTTGCTGCCGGTGCGGTAGCGGTGGTGGCCTTGTGGTTGATCGCGCTCGCGGTGATGGCCTGGGGCCAGTACCGCGCCGAAGCCGATCTGGCCTCCTTTGCCCGCGAAAAAGCCCGCGTTGCCACCGCGAGCGAGCGATTGAAGGCCTATGGCGGCAATCTCGACAAGGTCGTCGAGGATCTCGAACAGCGGCAGTCGTTCCTCGAGGACATGGCCCGGATGCTGCCCGAGGACATGGTCAAGGACGCCGCGGCCGGCGGCACGGTGACGGATTCCGCCGCCGAAGCGGGTGCGACGGTGAAGAAGGTCAGCGCGCTGATCCCCGAGGCCCGGGGCCTTGCCGAGATCGAAGCGCGCCAGCTCGCCTTTGCCGAGCGCCTCACCCGTTTCGCCGATGCCCGCGCCCGCCGCGCGGAAGCGGCGATGCGCAAGCTCAACCTCGACCCCAAGTTCCTCAGCCGCCAGACGCAGGAAGCGATGGGCGGTCCGTTCGAGGCGATTCTCGGCGGCGCGGACGATATCGACCCGCGGTTCGAACGGCTCGGCCTCAGCCTTGCGCGCATGGCGGTGCTGGAACGCGCGATGGACGGCATTCCGCAGGTCGTGCCCGCAAGCGATCAGAACATCACCTCGGGCTTCGGCTACCGCCGCGATCCCTTCAACGGCCATGCCGCGATGCATTCCGGCATCGACTTCAAGGGCGCAGTCGGATCGCCGATCTTCGCCGCCGCCGATGGCCGCGTGACCTTCGCCGGACGCAAGGCGGGCTATGGTCAGGCAATCGAGATCACCCATGGTAACGGGATGTTGACCCGTTATGCGCACTTGTCGCGCATCGGGGTGAAGGTCGGGCAGCAGGTCGATGCCGGGGCCACCATCGGCGGGCTCGGCAGCACCGGGCGATCGACGGGGCCGCACCTGCATTTCGAAGTCCGCATCAATGACCGCGCGATCAACCCGCGCCCGTTTCTGGAGGCCGCCCCCGATGTTCTCAAGGAAGTCCGCCGGACCGGAACAGGTCGCCCCGCCGCCGTCGCGGCCCGTTAACAGGAGCAGCGCGATGGCATCGGGTTCGACCTTCTCGGTGATCGGCGCGGATGTGACGATCAACGGCAACATCAGCGCCTCGGCCGATCTGCACATCGACGGCCGGGTCGAAGGCGACATCACCTGCGCTTCGCTGGTGCAGGGCGAGAAGAGCGCGATCAGCGGAGCGGTGGTGGCGGAAAGCGCGCGGCTTGCAGGCAAGGTCACAGGCTCGATCACCGCGCGCGATCTGGTGATCCTCAAATCCGCCCGTATCGAGGGCGATGTGCATTACGACGCGCTGACCATCGAGCAGGGTGCCGAGGTCGACGGCCGCTTTGCCCCCAATGGCCGCAGCGCGGCGGGGTCGCCGGCGGTGCTCGAAATGAAGGTCGAGGCAGCGGAATAATTCCCGCGTTTTGCGGCCGTCTGATCGGGCGGCAGGGCGCCGGGTCCTCGCAGCTCGCCGCAGACAGGGTGCAGGCCCCGCGCAGACCCCCCGCAGGCCCCTGCCAGAGTGCGCTCTGCGGGGCCGCCAAACGGGGTTTTCCGCCGGGCGGTGCAATGTTTCACGTGAAACATTGCGCCCGAGTCCGGGAGCCTTACAGCACCTCGGCCCGCAAGGTCTTGCGGTCGAGCTTGCCGATCATCGTCTTGGGCAGGCTTTCGCGAATCACCACCCGGTCGACCCGCTCGTGCTTGCCGATCTTGGCGTTGAGCCATTCCGCCAGTTCCTCGCCCGTGGCGCTCACACCCTCGTTGAGCGTCACATAGGCGCGGGGCACTTCGCCGCGGTATTCCTCGGGAACGCCGATCACCAGCGCCTCCTTCACCGCCGGGTGTTCGAGGATCACGTCCTCGACCACGCTCGGGAAGACCTTGAAGCCGCC